>Ga0070737_10003178_pt1 | contig 18144 bp, 16 predicted proteins | sample Coa_R1_10_FD_66438 | JGI IMG/M metagenome (GOLD analysis project Ga0070737, IMG submission 66438) | Surface soil microbial communities from Centralia Pennsylvania, which are recovering from an underground coalmine fire - Coalmine... | ecosystem: Environmental > Terrestrial > Soil > Unclassified...
GGGTTGGTTGGCTTTCAGGACCCGTTGCGGCCCGAGGCGGCGCAGGCGGTGCGTGAATGCCAGGCGGCAGGCATCAAGCTGAAGCTGGTGACCGGCGATCACCTGCTGACGGCGCACGCGGTGGCTGAAGCGGCAGGCATCGCCCATCGCGACGACCGTATCCAGACCGCCGACGCAATCGACGGGCTCAGCGGCAAGCCGCTGCGCGATCTGATCGCGCATACCGCGATTTTCGCCCGCGCCCAGCCCGAGCAGAAATACGTCATCGTCGACGCGCTGCGTGCGGCGGGCGAAATCGTGGCGATGACCGGCGACGGGATTAACGACGCGCCGGCCCTGCGCCGCGCACACATCGGAGTCGCCATGGGCCGGCGCGGCACGGCGGTCGCGCGCGAGGCCTCGGACCTGGTCCTGCTGGATGACAACTTCAGCTCGCTGGTAGTGGCGATCCGCGAGGGGCGGCGGGTCTTTGCCGACATCCAGAGCGCGTTTCTCTACCTTGTTGGATTCAAAACGATGGTGGTGGGACTGGCGCTGGTCGCGCCGCTGTTGGGTCTGCCCATATTGCTGCTGCCCGTGGACCTGGTCTGGCTAGAGCTGATCGTCCATCCGGTTTCCGCGTTGGTCTTCGACACCGGGGTCGGCTCGCCGGCCCTGATGCGCCGTCCGCCGCGCAGCCCGGCGGCGCCGATTATCTCTTTCTGGCCGGCGGTACGGTCGGTACTGTCCGGAGCATTGGTCGCCGCCGGTACGCTGTGGCTGTACCACGAGCGGCTCAGTCGCGGCGTTGCGTATGCGCGCGGCGCCGCGATGACCGTTGTGATCGCGGGAAGTATCCTGCTGGTCGCGGCTGAAATGGCAAGTAATCCCAACCGACAAAGGACGCGAATACCGCTTGGGCCGCGCTTTTGGCTGGTCTGCGTGCCGCTCACAGCCAGTCTACCGTTGTTGATGGCGATTCGGCCGGCCGCAAGCCTGCTGGGCATCGATCTGATTGGTCCTTTCGACTTCGCGATCGCTTTGCTGATCGCCGTGTTGGCGGTCGGCTGGCGCGCCGTGTTCCGCGGCGAGCGTTGATGCAACCGAAAAAAGAAGCGGAGCCCTTCCGGGCTCCGCTTCCCGACAACCGATCGGTGCCGAAGCTTAGATTTTCGCCTGCAGGAAGAAGGCGATCACCAGGGCGTACAGCGTCAGCGCTTCGATAAAGGCCAGGCCGATGATCATCGGCGTGAAGATCTGGCCGGCGCTGTTGGGGTTGCGGCCGATCGACTCCATCGCCGAAGCCACCATGCGGCCCTGGCCGATGGCACTGCCGAAGGCGGCGATGCCGATGCCGATGTTGGCGGCCAGCGCTATAAGTCCGGCGCGCAGCGGGCTGCCGCCGCCGGCCGCCTCCTGCGCCATCGCCAGCAGCGGCGACGCCAGCAGCATCATCGATGCGGCGCTCAAGGCCAATCCAAACCGTCGAATCATTCCATTTCCTCCTTGCTCACCCGGTCCGTCGCGACGCTGCCTTGCACCTCTGTCATCCTCTACACCGCCCGCGGCACGGCGTGCAGACCGTGGGTTGTTGCCGTGTCAGTGCTCGTGGCTTTGCGCGAGCTTGATGTAACTCATAGTCAGGACCATGAAGATTAACGCCTGAATCACGCACACGATCGCTCCCAGCGCGTAAAACGCGACCGGGAAAATCACCTTGAGCAGCCCGGTGAAGATGCTCAGCACCTGGTGGTCGGCGAACATGTTGGCGTACAGACGAACGCCGAGCGAAAACGGGCGGAACAGATTGTCCGCCAGCTCGATGGGCAGCATTAGCGGCGCCAGCAACAGAATCGGCCCCAGGAAACTGCGCAGATAATGGACGCCGTTGGCTCTGAGTCCCTGGTAGATGTAAAAGAAAAAACTGATCGTGCCCAGCGCAAACGTCAGGTCCGAGTAGCTGGTGGGCGGCTCCATACCCGGGATCAGTCCGAAGAAGTTGGCAGCCAGGATGAAGATGAACAGGCTGCCCAGAAACGGTACCAGGTCGCGATAGCCGTGGGTTTCCATCACGCCCGCGACGAACCCGTCGATCCATTCCACCAGCACTTCGGCCACCGAACGCAGCGTGATCCCTTCGTCAGGGATGGTGGGATCGGGCGCAGCAGCCAGCGCGCGGCGCGCCATCAAGCCGAATACCACCAGCAGTCCCATCACAACCCAGGTGCCGACCACGACCTCCGGCACCTGACCGCCGCCGATCATCTCCAGAAAATTAACGCTCTTGTGCAAGCGACCGCTTCCCTCCGTTGCCTCACAACGCCGATCGGACTCAAACGGTACGCTCGGCTGGATTGTGCGCCAGGTTGGCGCGCGCGACTTCGACCAGCACCGCCACCATTTGCGTGAACACGCCCGCCGCGAATCCCACGCCGTCGATCCCGGTGCGGAACAGCACCAGGTAAACCAGGCCGACGACCAAAATCAACTTAAGCGGCAGTGCGACCGCCCCCAGTGCGCTGCCCGCGCCGCCCGCTGCGGAAGCCAGCAGCAGGCGGCCCAAAAAGGCCAGCACAAACAGGTTGGCGATAACCACGCCAGCCCCCAGCAGGCAGCTCAATGCCGAGGCAGGTGAACGCAAAACGAGCAGCATCAACGTCGCAGCGCAGGCCACGATCACGTTGGTGCGCTGGATGGCGCCGATGGCCGGCAGGGTCTTCATTCGCGGCGTGTCAGCTTTCCTTCTGGAAGTCGCGTAGGATCCTAACCAATCGATAGAAACCAGCAAAGACCCCCAGCAGAAACATCAGCAGCGTCAGGTACGGATCGGTCTTGAAGTACAGGTCCAGGTAATGGCCGATGATCGCCCCGGCCAGCATCGGCGAGGAGAACTCCAAGCCGACCGCGGCATATTGCGCCAATTTGACCGGGTTTAACGCCATCCTGATAGTCCCGCGTTACTCTGCCAGCGACTGATGGGCTGCGTCCACGGTCTTTTTGAGGTCTTCCTCGCTATGCGCCAGCGAGATGAACAGCGCCTCGAATTGAGAGGGCGGTAGATAGATTCCCCGCTCCAGCATCGCCCGGAAAAAGCGCGCGAAGCGGGCGCGGTCGGCGCGCTGGGCATCGTCCGCGTTGCGGACTTCGGTGACACCGAGGAACAGGGTCAGCAGCGAACCGGCCCGGTTGATGCATCCGGCGATTCCGTGTTGCGCAAGCGCAGACGCAAAACCCGACTCCAAGTAGGCACCGGCGGCCTCCAGGCGTTCGTACGCCCCGCCTTGCGCCAGTACCTTCAAGGTCTCGATTCCGGCGCGCACCGACAGCGGGCTGCCCGACAGTGTACCGGCCTGATACACGGCACCCGCGGGCGCCAGCAGGTCCATCAGTTCGGCGCGTCCCGCCACCGCGCCGATGGGATTACCGCCGCCGATAATTTTGCCGAGCATGATCAGGTCAGGCTCGGCGCCGAAAAGTTCGCTGGCGGCGCCAAAGCGCAGACGAAAGCCGGTGATCACTTCGTCGCAAATCAGCAGCGCGCCGTACCGATGCGTCAGGGTGCTGAGTTGGCTCAGGAAATTGGCCTGCGGTTTGACCACGCCCATGTTGGCGGCGACCGGCTCCACAATCACCGCGGCGATCCTGCCCGGATGTTGCACAAAGCACTGTTCGACCGAAGAGAGATCGTTGTAGCGCGCCACCAGCGTCAGTTGTGCCAGTTCGGCCGGCACGCCGGGGCTGTCGGGCACGCCCAGCGTCATCGCACCCGAGCCGGCCCGCACCAGCAAGGCGTCGGAATGGCCATGGTAGCAGCCGTCGAACTTGACGATCATCGAGCGCCCGGTGGCGGCGCGCGCGATGCGCAGCGCGGTCATGCCCGCCTCGGTGCCCGAGGTTTGCAGCCGCACTTTCTGGGCGGCGGGAATCGCCGCGGCGATCAGCTCCGCCAATTCGACTTCGAGGCGGGTCGGTGCTCCGTAACTGAAGCCGTGCGCAGCTTGCGCGGCAACCGCGCGCGCCACGCGCGGCTCAGCATGACCGAGGATTGCGGGACCGAAGGCACCGACATAGTCGACAAACCGATTGCCGTCCTCATCCTCGACGTAGGCGCCCTGGGCGGTGCTGATGAACAGGGGCGCCGCGCCCACCGCTTTCCAAGCGCGCACCGGGGAATTGACACCGCCGGGCGTGCGCGCCAGCGCACGCTGGAACAAGGAGTTGGAGTTGTCGCTTTTCATCCGACCGGCACCTGCCAGAGAGTTCCGCCATGCACCACTAGTATGCCCTTGCCTCAGCGTCAACAAATCGCTTTCATGTTCGAAAGCGGTTGGGGCACAAGGACTTTATCGATCATATGATTTTCAACGCGATTCATGCCCTGTGCCGCGCGCCGGCGACGCGGAGCATTTCGTCGGATTTTCCGAACATTTCCAAAAATGTTTGGTGGCGCACTTGCACGCGTCTCCCAAAGGGTTTAACACTGCTGTCTTCGCTGTCCGTTTAGCCGTTGTGAATCGGTTAGTCTTTTTTTGGGCATGCTGCCGTCTAGCACGGCTCGCGTGTCTGATTTGGCCGTATTCGGGTGTTCGGGCTGAAACCGGAGCCGCCAGGCAAGGCAAAATCAGGCGAAAGCTAGCGGGTTTTGCATAGCCGAGTTCCTTACAGCAACAGGCAAAGAAGTGGTTATTAACAACTGTTGATAACGCTGTGCATAATTTGTCTGAAATGCATAACAACTTGTCTCCGAAGGGGACGGATCTTCCTGGGAGGAAACGATGGACGCTCTGTGGCAGAGGGTCGCTGGTCGAGTGCGCAATGAGTTGGGCCAGGTGGGCTTCGAGACCTGGATCAGCCCGTTGAATTTCGTCGGCATCGAGGGGAGAACCGCAACCATCAAAGCGCCTAACCGCTTCTTCCGCGACTGGGTCAACGAACGTTACGTCGAAATTCTGCGCGAGTCGCTGTCCGCCGAGGTGGGAATGAACGTCAACATCGCGCTGGTGGTCGAAGATCACAACGGCAACGGTAACGGCAGCCATGCGGCGGCGGCCAAACGCCCGCCGCTGCCGGCGCCGGCGCCGTCCGCAGCGGGGCGCGAAGGACGAACCCAACTCGACCCGCGCTACACCTTTGCCGAGTTCGTGGTCGGTTCCAGCAATCAGTTTGCTCACGCCGCGGCGCAGGCGGTTGCCAATCAGCCGGGCGAAAAATACAATCCGCTGTTCATCTACGGCGGCGTCGGTCTGGGCAAGACCCATCTGGCCACCGCGATCGGGCATCATCTGCTGGCCAAGGGCGACCGGCCACGCAAGGTGTTGTTTTTGCCCTCCGAGATTTTCATGAATGACCTGATAAGCTCGCTGCGGCGCGATCGGATGGGTGAATTCAAGGAGCGGATGCGCCGCGTTGACGCACTGATCCTCGACGACGTCCAATTCATCGCCGGGCGTGAACGTACCCAGGAGGAATTCTTCCACACCTTCAACTCCCTGCACGCCGAACGCCATCAAATTGTGCTGACCTCGGACAAGGCCCCGCGCGATATCGCGGGACTCGAAGAACGTCTGCGCAATCGCTTCGAATCGGGACTGATCGCCGACATCGCGCCGCCTGACCTTGAAACCCGGGTCGCAATCGTGCAAAAAAAGGCAGCATTGGAAAATCTCCAGCTCTCCTCCGATGTCGCGCTGTACGTGGCCCAAAACGTGTCGTCCAACGTGCGGGAACTGGAAGGATGTCTGACGCGGCTGGCGGCGTTTGCCTCGCTCAACAAATGCGCCATTACGGTGGATTTCGCTCGTCAGGCGCTGCGCGACCTGATTCGCGAGCAGGAAGTCAAGCTCGACATCGACCTGATTCAAAAGCGTGTCTCGGAGTTCTTTCACATCCGCCTGGCCGACCTCAAATCCAAAAAGCGCACCCAGCATATCGCCTTCTGCCGCCAGGTTGCGATGTACCTGTGCCGCAAACTGACCGACAGTTCGTTCCCGACCATCGGAGACCGTTTTGGCCGCGACCACTCCACCGTCATCCATGCCTACAACCTGATTTCGCGCCGGGTCAGCAACGACTCCGCCTTTCGCCATTCGATCGAAAAGATCGAACGCGACCTGAAGAACATACGTCCCGACGCGGCGTGACTTGTGAACACGGCTGTGGGCAAACTGCACGTCATGAACAGGCAGACTGGTGGAGAGCGGGCGGTGGCGCGCTGCGGTCGCGCTCTGTCGCATCCGGTCCACAGACTTGCCGACACTGTTGGCAGCGCAAGTCCGGACCTTTTGTGGAACCATCAACAAATCAACACCAGCTACTGATAGATCTGGTTTATTTAAAGAGATTAGATCCTGGAAGGAATAGTGGCGCCTGAATGGAACTGATAATTGGGCGTTCGGCATTAATGGGCGGACTCAATCTGGCGCAGGGAATCGTGGAACGGCGCAACACGGTGCCGATCCTGGGCAACGTGCTGCTCGAAGCCAGGGACTCCTCGCTGACGTTAGCTGCCACCGACATGGAGGTCGGGATGCGCACCCGGATGGCATGCGAATGCGCCAATCCTGGAGCGGTGACGCTGAGCGCGCACAAGTTGTTCGAGATCGTGCGCGAAACCGAGGCGCAAGAGGTCTCGCTGCGCTCGCTGGAAAACGACTGGGTCGAAATCCGCTGCGGGCGGGCGCGCTTCAAGATGATGAGCCTTGATCCGCGCAATTTTCCAGCCATGCCGAGCGCGGCCGCGCGCACCGAAACCGGTGTGCCGGGCGGCGCGGCGCGGGTGGAGTTAAGTATCGGGGCCAAAGTGCTGACCACGATGATCGACAAGACCATTTTCGCGGTCAGTCCCGACGAAACTCGCTACAACCTGAGCGGCGTTTACCTCGAGTGCCCGGCGCCGGATACAGTCCGGATGGCGGCTACCGACGGCCATCGCCTGTCGCTGATCGATCGCCCGGCGCCGGGATTCTCGATGCCGGCCGGAGCCATCCTACCGCGCAAGGGGCTTAACGAACTGCGCCGCCTGCTCGACAGCGGGGTGGAAGGCGACGTCCTGCTGTGCGTGGAGGCGCAGTTGGCCTGGCTGCTGCACGGCAACAGGGAAATTTCGATGCGCCGTGTGGAGGGCGAATTTCCCGATTATCGAGGGGTCATTCCGAAGGAGTCCAAATATCAGATCAGCGTCGAGCGCGACGCGCTGCTAGCTGCCCTCAAGCGCGCCGCAATCTTTTCCAGCGAGCGCTACCACGGCGTCAGGCTGGCCCTGACGCCGGGCAGTCTTACCGTGTCCTCCACCAGTCCCGAGTTGGGGGAAGCCAGCGAGACGGTGGATGTCGATTTTGCCGGTGATGAATTCTCGGTCGGCTTTAATGCGTCCTATCTGATGCAGGCGGTAACCGCGGTTCCGGCACAGGCACAGGTGTTGTTGGGATTGACGGATGAGGTGAGCCCCGGGGTCTTAACCACGCCGGCGGATTCCGCCTTTTTGTACGTGGTGATGCCGATGCGACTGTAGCGGCGTGTGATTGTTGCCACCTCCGCCCCAGCACACCTGCGCCGGTGTACCTGGAGCGGAGGCGGGCTGAGCACCGACACGACGGCCCCTCGGCTACATTGAGGCATGCGAAGAACGCGAACTGCCGCGGTCAGCGGCTGCACGCCGACACCAACGGTCGATCTCATCGAGCTTGAAGCGCCATCCGCCGCCGAGCCGGAAGCCGGGAATCTCGCCGCGCTTGACCAGCCGGTAGATGGTCGACTGATGGCAGTGCAGATATTTGGCCAGATCCTTGACCGTTACGATTTCCCTGGACATTTCCTTGTTCAACATAGTCTTACCCCGTTGATAATTGCGGCTCACCGTGCTTTGCAGGCGATGCGGGCCAACCTGTGGGGCAGCCCGCGTGTGCGGACCGGCTTCCGCTCGCGGATTGGCATTCCGCCCTTAAATAGTGGGCCGAGTTGGACCGCAGCAAGCGCGGAGGCGAACCGCTGAAAACTACAGTTAAAAGCGTATGATTGCGATGCACGCTTAGTCAATAAAGTAGTTGCGTCCCGCCATCAGATTTCGTGCCTGCGGCCCGCCTTCCGTGGGTTGCTTCAACGTGCCATCCTGAACCCCAGGCATAAGGTTTGTGAAGGCAGGAATCATCGGCCCGCGTCAGGCGGGAAAATCAACTATTTTTCATGCCCTTACCGGTTTGGCCCCGCTTGGCGCGGCGCAAGCTTCGAAAAATCGGGCACGCCTGGGTCAAATTCGCGTTCCTGATCCACGCCTGGACTTTCTGGCCCGGGTCTGTGAAGCGAAGAAGAAAGTGCCGGTGGAATTGACGGTGGTGGATTTCGCACCCGGGCAGAAAGAGGAGCGCCCCGGCGCCGTTCTCGACGCGACGCTGATCCCGATGATGAGAGAGCTGGACGCGATTCTAATCGCGGTGGCCAGCCCGTCAATCGGGGGTGGCGATATGCTCCAGACGGTCCTGAGCATTGAGGAGGAACTGGTCTTTGCTGATTTCGAGCAGGCGGAACGCCGACTGGAGCGGATCAAAAAGGAGCGCGCACCCAACGAAGTGGAGCGCGCGGCGCTGCAGCGTGTAGTCGCTTGGCTGGAGGCCGGTGCACCGCTGCGGACGCTGGATTTAAGCCTCCAGGAAACCAAGGTCCTGTCGCACTTCTGTTTCCTGTCGCAGAAGCCGGCCCTGGTTGTGATTAACTGTACCGCTGAGGAAGCGGCACAGGAGATACCCGCCCAGCAGGCAGAGCCCATGACGTCGCGCGGGTTGGAAGTTTTTCCGATGGCAGCCGCGTTCGAAGCCGAGTTGTGGGAACTGGACACGCAGGCGCGAGACGAGCTTTTGCGCGAGGTCGGGCTGACAGCTACCGCGGCTGACCGGCTCACCGCTGCATTGTTCCGCCGGCTGGGCCTGATCGTGTTCTACACGGCCGGGGAGCCGGAAGCACATGCCTGGGCCCTACCCATCGGTTCGACGGCGCTGGATGCGGCGGCCAAGATCCATAGCGACATCGCGCGTGGGTTCATCCGCGCCGAGGTTATCTCCTTTGCCGACTTTGAACGCTTCGGCTCCGAAGCCAAAGCCAGGGCCGCCGGCCGCCTGCGGCTAGAGGGCAAGGAATACACGATGCAGGACGGCGACGTAATCCATATCCGGTTCAAGGTCTGAACGCCGGGATCTTGCGCACCCCGGCCTCGCGCACCAGGCGCTGCATGGCGGTGCTTGCCGCGGCGATGCTTCTGATGCGAGGTAATCTGTTTATCGATATGGTCTGCGCTTTGCGTCTTGTGCTTGCGGAGAGTCGCGAGGGCTGAAACAATGCGGGGACCATATCCGTACAGGCGTAATTTTTTTCTGCCCAACTTCATCTGAGCTTCATGCGTCGCCTCGAAACCATCTTTATTGTCATCGGATTGCTCTTTTACGGCTGGCTCCTGCGCGATCTTGGGCTGGGTTCGATTTACGCCGACCTACGCCTGGTGGGATGGGGTCTGGGCGTGACAATCTCCCTGGAAGCGTTGTCCCGCCTCGCCAACACCCTGGGCTGGCGTGCGACGATCGACAATTGCCCCCGCCAGCTCACCCTGCCCAAGCTTTTCGCCGCCCGCATCGCGGGCGAGGCAATCGATTACACCACGCCGTCGGCGCAACTGGGTGGACAGGTGGTGATGGCTCTGATGGTGCGCCAGCGGCTGCCGATTGCGGCCGGTCTGGCGACGGTGGTGATCGCGACCTTTGCCGAAGCGCTGGGACAAATCGGCTTCATCTGCGGCGCCCTGTTGTTATCGATGCGTCTGGCGGCGTCATTCCAAAAGCTGTTCTGGCCAATGGTCGGCGGGCTTCTGATCACGCTCGGCTTGGCCGCAGGGCTGTTCTATGTCCAGAAGCAACGCCCTTTCTTCCATCTGTGGAAGGCCGCCGCAAGACTCGACTTGCCCGCTCTCGCCACCATCGAGGTCGGCCATGCTTCGCAGGAAGCCGACCAGATGCTGCTCGATTTCTATCGGCATGACCGCCTGCGCCTGCTGTTTTCGTGCTTGTGTTATCTGTTTGCCTGGAGCCTGGGTCCCGTGGAAATCTACCTGCTGCTGGGATTTCTGGGGCAAAAGGCTACGGTTGAGGTGGCGCTGCTGACCGAGGCGCTGGGTCTTCTGATTGAGCGCGCCACATTCATGATCCCGGCCAAGCTGGTTAGCCAGGAAGGCGGTAAGGCCCTGATTTTGGGGATGCTTGGATATCCGCCTGGAATCGGCTTTACGGTAGGACTGCTGCGCCGCATCAAGGAGTTGGTCTGGGTGCTGTTTGGTCTGTGCTCACTGGGAATCTACCGGCTGGCCGAAGCCCGCGACGCCGCCCGGGGACCAGGTGACCGTCGAGCGCCGCTGGAAGCCGAGCAGCCGTTGGCGCGATCGGCAGGAAAACTTGAAGGGTTTGGACTATGAAGAAGGCATTGGCGCTCGTCGCGGCACTGTCGGTGAGCGCACTATCCGGTCCGCTGTGGGCTGGCGTGGTGATGACTCAACGCATCGTTACCTCCAGCGGCTCAAACAGCTCTACCGACGATCGCACCGTCATGATCGAGGGCAACAAGCAAAAGGTCGTCATGCGCGGGCAAACCATCGTGCTGGACCTGGACGGCGGCAAAATGATCGTGCTGGATCCCGCCAGCAAGACTTACACCGAGCTGCCCTTCCCGCCGCAAGGAAAGATGGCCTCGGTGATGCAGAGCATGGGCGGCGTCAACCTGGACTTCAAAAAGGCCGGGGGCGTCCGCACCATGCAGGGATATAAGTGCGAGGAGTATGAAAGTACCGGCAAGTCGATGATGGGCGAGTTCAGCGCCAAGGGCTGTTTCTCTTCCCAGGCGCCGGGCGCCGCGCAGTACGCGGCCTTTACCCGTAACCTCGCGAAGAAGTTTGAAGCGGTGGGGATGGCCCGGACCAGCGGCAGCCAGCCCGACGGAATCCCCATCGAATTGGACACCAGCACCAAGCTGACCAACTTCAATATTCCCGGCATGTCGCCCGAGCAGACCGAGCGGCTAAAGGCGATGATGGCCAATCGTCCGCCTACGGTCTCCAAGTCGACCACCACCAGCATCAAGACCGAGGATCTGACCGCCGATACCTTTGCGGTTCCGCCGGATTACACCGAACGCAAAGTCGGATTAGGCGGCGCAGCCCCATTGGGTGGTGCGCCGGCCCCCGCTCCTACGCCTTACGAAGGGGAGTAGAGGCGTTTCATGCATCGCCCCGGAGCGAACGCTCGGGGTGCTCAATCCGGATAGATGGCGCCCGCGGCGAGTAAAGCGTCGCGTTCGGCCCGCTCAATTCCCAGCACGCTGCCGAGAACCCAGTCGCGGTCCTGGTCGATCTCGGGTGCGGGTGTGCGCACGGATGCTGGGGTCTCGGACAGGCGAAAAGGAAGATTGGCGAACGGGGTCCGGCCGCCGCCCGGTAACTCGAGCGTCGGCCAAAACCCCCGCGCCCCAAGCTGTGGGTCGCGCACGCATAAGTCCTCCGCGTTGGACACCACCGCGGCAGCGACGCCCGCTTTTTGCAAGATATGCATCGCCTCCCAGGCATCCTGCCCGGTCGTCCATTGCTCGATATGATGGTCGAGCAGGTCGCGATTTTGCATCCGCAGGAACAAAGTGCGAAAACGCGGGTCCGAAGCCCATTGCGGAGAGCCCAGCGCGGCTACGAAGCGGCGCCAATCGCTATGCGAGCGCACCGATATCGCTACCCATCGGTCGGCGTCTTCCCCCTCGGGCCGGCATCGGTAAACCCCGTGCGGCGCGGCCGGACCCTCCTGCGAATTCCATTGCGGTGGCGGCTGCCGGCGGCGGTTGACGGTCAGGTCCAGCAGCGAGGGGCCGATCACGCTGACCAACGCCTCGAATTGCGCCAGGTCGATAAACTGACCCTCGCCGGTGCGCCGCCGATGCCACAGCGCAATCAGGGCCGCCAGCGCTCCCCAGTAGCCGCCCGCCATATCGGCGTAGGAATAGCCGAACCCGGCGGGACGCCCCTGCGCGTCGGCCATCTGCATCGTGAAACCGCTGAGCGCCTGAAGCGTCGGGCCGTAGCTGACATGGTGCGCCCGCGGTCCGGAGTGACCGAACCCCGACATACTCATACAGATGATGTCGGGCTTGATCCGGGTCAGGCTCTGGTAGTCCATCCCCCATTGGCGCATCACCCGCGCCGAGAAATTATCCACCACGATGTCGCTGACTTTGACCAGCCGATGCGCTAGCTCGACGCCGGCCGCCACCGCCATGTTGATGGCAATCGAGCGCTTGTTGCGGTTGAGGTCAGCCATCAACCCGGCGCGCCGTGTGCCAATGACGAATTCGCCGGCCTTGCGCTCCACCTTGATCACCTCGGCGCCGTTGTCGGCCAACGCTCGTGTCGCCGCGGGCCCGGCCACCACCCAGGTGAAATCGAGCACCCGGATGCCTTCCAGCGCCAAGGCCATCTCAGCAGACCCCTTCCGCATGGAGGACTGCGAGTTCGTCGGCCGGGATGCCGAGGTCACCGCCGAGGACCTCCAGGTTGTGTTCGCCAATCAGCGGCGGCCGGCGGTAAAGGCGCCACGGCGTGCGGCTGAACAGGTAGGGAGAGCCGGGATAGAGAAACTTGCGCCCTAACTCCGGATGTTCGACTTGCACGAAGTAGCCGCGCGCAATGAGCTGTTCATCGTCGGGCAAGTCGTTGACCGAGCGCGGAATCGCGTAGGGTAATCGCAGGGTTTGCGCGCGCTCGGCAATCTCCCGGCAACTCTTGTCGGCAGCCCACTGGTCGAGCACGTCGAACAGATGGGCCGCGTTGGCGCGCCGGTATGCCGGGTCGGACCATTGAGGGTCGGTCAGGTCCTGCGCGGCGCCGTCGCCTTTGACCCATTCCAGCAGTGTGGTCCAATCGCCGCTGATGCTGTGCATGATCCATCCGTCGCGGCATCGCCCCAGCCGGAAGCCGCCCGCCCAATGCAGCGTACCGCGCCGGCGGGCAATCTCACCGGTCGCGAAGTAACTCGGCGCGACGTGCTCGACACCGCAGGCCGCGGCTTCCTGGATGCTGAGGTCGATCCATTGGCCGCGTCCGCTGCGGTCGCGGGCGAATAGCGCGCACATGATCGCAATTGCGCCGTACAAGCCTGCGCAATGGTAGGCTTGCAGGCCCAGCGGACGCACCGGCGGCTCGTTAGGGTAGCCGTTGACGTAGAGCATCCCCGACAGTGCGGTGAGCACCGTGTCGTCGGCAGCGAAATCGCGCCACGGACCGGTCTGCCCGAACGGCGCGATCGAGCAAAGGGTCAGAGCCGGATTGCGTTGCGCGAGCACGCTCCAGCCAAGACCGAGCTGCTCCAGATGGCCGGGCTCGAAACTCTCGATCAATACATCAGCCGACTCGACCAGGCGCATCAGCAGATCGGCGCCGCGCGCGTGCTGGTAATCGAGCGTCACGGAGCGCTTGTTGAGATTGTAGAACCAAAACGGCAGGCTGCGGTCGGGATGGGGCCGGTCGTCGGCAAACGGGCCCAGGCGACGCGTCGGGTCGCCGCCGGGCGGCTCGACCTTGATGACGTCGGCGCCCATGTCGGCCAGCACCCGGCCGGCCAGCGCTCCCCTTAGATCGGTGAGATCCAGGACACGAAGTCCATCAAGCGCGCCGTTTCGGGCCAAGAGCTATCTTCCCAGATCGGATTTGCTGTGGCCCTGGACGCGGGCTTGAGGCCGGTGCAGGGTGGGCGGCACTTCGCACAGCACCCGGCCCTTTGGGTCGGTGCGTTTGCCGCCGCGCAGATAGATGGTTTCCAAGGTATCGGGGTTGACCCATCGCACCCCAAGCACGGCTGGCTTGGCCTGCCCCTCCTCGTCGACGGGCTCGTAACCCAGCCCTGGATGGTCGAACAAAGTGACTTTTCTCAGCGCCATCGCTGTTACCCCAAACCTCTCGATGAACCCGTCGAAATTCTAAAGAGTGAGGATGGCTGTTTCAAACGGGGCCAAACAGCAAGATGTTCTTGAGGGCTTCGTCTCTAGCCGTGCCCCAGGTTGACGCTCCCTTCGTTTGCAGTTCGGGCACGTAGGCATGCGAAACATCTTCATCCTATTCGAGAATCACGCAAAAAACGTACAATTTCATGGCACACGCTTCTCGTTTCGAGCCTCGGTCTGACGCTCGACCTAACGGTCGTACGGCGAGCTGACGGGGGCGTCGGCCATCATTATAAATGCCGGCATATCTGCGGCGCTACTCGCGCCGGGGGTGCCGGTCGGTTAAGCTTGCATATGGTTTAAGGTTTTCCGGGGTTATCTTAAAATTGCGTGCGGTGCCGGGGTGGGAGGCGCCGGCTTTAGAGCTCACAGTGTCCAAAACTGACTACAAATCGACGCTCAATTTGCCGCAGACCAGCTTTCCGATGAAGGCCAACCTGGCCAGGCGCGAGGTTGAAATCCTCAAGCGCTGGGACGAAATCGGTCTTTATGAGCAGTTGCTCGCGGCGCGCAAGGACGCGCCGCCCTTTGTGCTGCACGACGGACCGCCCTATGCCAACGGCGAAGTCCACGTCGGCACGGCGCTCAACAAGATCCTCAAGGACTTCATTGTGCGCTCGCGCGCGATGATGGGCCATAAGACGCCGTTCGTACCCGGATGGGATTGCCACGGGATGCCGATCGAGCTGCAGGTCTCGCGCAAGCTCGGCGCCAAGGCGCGCACCATGCCGAAGCTGGAGTTGCGCAAGCTGTGCCGCGAGCACGCCGAGAAATACATCAACATCCAACGCGAGGATTTCCGCCGTCTCGGCGTAATCGCCGATTGGCCCAACCCGTACCTGACTTTCAGCCCCGAATACGACGCGGCCGAGATTGCCGTACTGCGCGAGCTGGTCGAAAACGGCTACGTCTATCGCGGCCTGCGTCCGGTGCATTGGTGCTTCGACTGCCGCACCGCGCTGGCCGAGGCCGAGGTCGAGTACCACGACCACACCTCGCCCTCGATTTACGTCGCCTTTGCGCTTAACGCCAACCTGACCGACCCTGCGGCGCTGGCCGCCGACCCTGCGCAAGGTGGAATACTCGCCGAGGCGCATGCCAAGGGCAGGCTGTTCGCGGTGATCTGGACCACCACGCCCTGGACACTGCCGGCCAACCTCGGGATCTGCCTCAACCCCGGTTTCGATTACGTGGCACTGGAGGCCAACGGCAACTTCTATATAGTCGCCGCGCGGCTTGCCGAGGCGGTCCAGAAGGCCTGCGGCCTCGATGTAACCCGACGCGTTGCACTCAGCGCCGACGCCCTGCGCGCGCTGGACGGACGCGACATCTTCCGCCATCCGTTCGTCCCCCGCGACGTCAAGCTGATGTTCGGCGACCACGTCACGCTGGAAGCCGGCACAGGCCTGGTCCATACCGCGCCCGGCCACGGTTACGAGGACTTCGTGGTCGGCTCCAATTACGGCCTGCAAGCGTACACCCCGGTCGATGCCGGCGGACGCTTCACCGAGGCGGCGGGCAAATACGCCGGGATGGCGGTGTTCGAGGCCAACCCGCTAATCGTGCAGGATCTGCGGACTTCCGGTGCGCTGCTCCATGGCGCCGACACCACGCACAGCTATCCGCATTGCTGGCGATGCAAGAATCCGTTGATCTTCCGCGCCACCGAGCAATGGTTCCTAAACGTCGACCATCGCGGCCTGCGCCATCGCGCCTTGGCCGAGATCGAAAAGGTCGAATGGATTCCCAGATGGTCGCGCGATCGCATCAAGAACATGATGGAGACGCGGCCCGACTGGTGCCTGTCGCGCCAGCGTGCCTGGGGCGTGCCGATTCCCGCCCTGCGCTGCGTCAAATGCTCCGACGTATCACTCAGCCCGGCCCTGCTGCGGCGCGTCGAGGAGGTCTTTGCCGCCGAGGGGTCCGACGCATGGTACGCGCGTGCGCTGAGCGACTTCCTGCCCCCGGGTCAGGTGTGCGCCAGGTGCGGTGCGGACAGTTTTGAGAAGACCGAAGACATCCTGGACGTGTGGTTCGACTCCGGATGCTCCCATGCGGCGGTGCTGGCGCGCCGCCCGCAACTGAGCTGGCCCGCCGATCTGTATATCGAGGGCGTCGACCAGCATCGCGGATGGTTCCAGGTCTCCCTGATCACGGCGACCGCCACGCGCGGCGCGGCGCCCTATCGCACCGTAATCACCAACGGCCTGACGCTGGACGAGCTGGGCCGCAAGATGTCCAAGTCGCTGGGCAACGTGGAAAACGCCGCCGACGTGGTGGCGCGCGTGGGTGCCGACGTGATGCGCCTGGTGTTCGCCTCGGTCGATTACGCGGCCGACATGCGGGTGGGCGAAGACCTCTTCAGCGCCGTGGCGGAGTCCTATCGCAAGCTGCGCAACACCTGCCGCTACCTGCTGGGCAATCTGTTCGATTTCGATCCGGAGCGCGATTTGGTCGAAACCGCGTCGATGCTGGAGTTCGATCGCTTCGCGCTGCTGCGCCTGGAGCGGCTCAAGCAGACCACGCGCGCGGCCTACCAAAAGTATGATTTTCAGGCGGTCTACAACGCGATGGTCAACTTCGCGGTGATCGACCTCAGTTCGCTTTATGTCGAAGTGGTGCGCGACCGGCTCTACTGCTCGCCCCCCGCATCAAGGGAGCGCCGCTCGGCGCAGACCGCGCTGTTTCATACGCTGGATGCGATGGTTCGCATCCTGGCCCCGCTGCTGCCCTATACCGCCGACGAGATTTACTCTCACATGCCGGGGCGGCGCGCGCCCAGCGTCCATCTGCTGCAATTGCAGCCGCCCCATCCGCAATGGGCCGACTCCGAACTGGAGGAGCGCTGGAAGCAACTGCTCGCCATCCGCACGGCCGGACTCAAGCTGCTGGAAACGATGCGCCAGGCGGGCGCGATCGGCGCGCCACTGGAAGCCGAACTGGCGCTGGGCGCCGCGCCCGAAGCCGACGGACTGGCCGCCACGCTCAGCCGCTATGCGAGTCAGCTCAGGGATTTGTTCCTGGTGTCGGAACTCGAGGTGCTGCCGGCCGCCCGTGCCGGCGAACTGCGCAAGCTGGCCGGCGGCGCGGAAACCTTCTCCTGCGACGGCGCCTTCGGCCGCGTCAGCCAGCAGCCGCCGCTGGTGATGCTTGGGCGGCGCAGCGCGGGCAAAAAGTGCCCGCGCTGCTGGATGTTCCATCACGAGAGCACCCAGTTGTGCGCGCGTTGCGGCGCGGCCGTAGCGGCTTGAGCGATGGCGGCCGCGTCGACTCCTCATATGCCCGCGCCCCTCTCCGGCGGCCATTCGGGCCCGCAGCAGTTTTTGCGCCTGGTGGGCTTCATCACCTTGCCCATCCTGATTCTCGATCAGCTCAGCAAGCTGTACATCGCCCGCCATCTGGCGCTGCATCAGGATATCGTGCTGATCCCCAACTACCTGGACATCACCTATACGCTCAACCCGGGCGCCGCATTCAGCATGTTCGCCGGGATGCCGGCGTGGTTTCGTAGCTCTTTCCTGTTGGCGCTGGCCGCGGGCGCGATCGTCGTGCTGCTCGTGCTGCTGTTCAGGGACCCGCGCCTGAACCTTACCTCGATCGCACTGGCGATGATCCTGGCGGGCGCGATTGGCAACCTGATCGACCGGCTGTGGCGCGGGCCGGTGCTCGACTTCATCCTGATGCATTACTACGGGTACGCCTGGCCGGTGTTCAACGTAGCCGACTCCGCGATCACCGTCGGCGTCGTGCTGATCCTGCTTGCTTCCCTTAAACCCGGAGATGGCCGGCCCACGGTGGACTGACTTTTCAGTCCGCCACGCTCCGCGATCGGCCTTCAGACTGATGCTTCCGGCATCGCTAATTTTTCTGGTCAGCGCCGCGCTGGTGATCATCGCGGGCTCGGTCCTGTCCAGCCGCGCCGACGCCATCGCCGATCATACCGGATTCGGCCGCGTATGGCTGGGCTCGGTGCTGCTGGCCGGCGCTACCTCGCTGCCCGAGCTGGCGACTGACGTGGTTGCGGTGCGTATCGGTGCTCCCAACCTGGCGGCGGGAGATTTATTCGGTTCGAGCCTGGCCAACATGCTGATCCTGGCGGTGATTGATTTGCTCCCGCCGCCGCGCCGTGTGCTGAGCCAGGCAGCGTTGGAGAAT
>Ga0070737_10003180_pt1 | contig 18139 bp, 14 predicted proteins | sample Coa_R1_10_FD_66438 | JGI IMG/M metagenome (GOLD analysis project Ga0070737, IMG submission 66438) | Surface soil microbial communities from Centralia Pennsylvania, which are recovering from an underground coalmine fire - Coalmine... | ecosystem: Environmental > Terrestrial > Soil > Unclassified...
AGCAACGCCCCTCATCGTGTAACCGCGCGCTAACAAAGCAGTCCAGTGCAACGCTCACCATCACGCACAGGCGCCCAGACCGCTGCGAGCGCGCACTGCATGCCGTGGCTGTCGCCCCCCTGGATGTGTGTAGAGGAACGACGGGTGAACGCTCCCAAGAGAGTCTGCAGCCGCCTGTGCTTGTCGACCGTGAACCAGCGCGGCCGCGTCACCAGCGCCCCCGCGCCGGCGTTCGATCGCGATCGACAGCTGTCTGCTCTGCTCTTGACCGCGACCTTCTGCCCGCTCGTTCGTCTGTGGCCAGGACGGCGAGGTGTGGGGTACCGCGCTGCAGCAGACCCAGAGCGGCGTGGTTGCGCGCTCATGCGGATGTGGTGCCATCGAGGCGCGCGAGGCGGCATCGTTCACGGGCCCGTGCCGGTAGCCGTGGCCGGCATTGCGCCGCTGTTGCTCGACGAGCCTCCGTCCCAGGAGCTGGCGCTCTCCGTCCTCGGGGGCAGGTTACGAGGTGCACGTCGCTGTGGACGCGCTCGCCGGCTGCTGACGAATGGAGCGGAGGGGCATGCCGGTGCGCCGGTCAGCGGTCGACAGCCGAACGCACCCATGGTGGCGGCCACGAGCGAGGGTGACCGGGGAGGGTCCAAGGACGGACACGCCCGTGTGCTCGTGGCCGAGGTGCCTCTGGGGTGAGCGATGGCCCTGGACGGCCACCACGGCCCTGGTGTCGCGCCTGCGGTGCAGGCGCAAGGACCGCTCCGCAGCTTTGCAGGCACCTGCTCGCGGTATCGCCTGGACGAGGAAGACGCGGCGGAGCGGCGACCCCGACAGCGCTCGTGACCACGGTGAGGGGCTCGCGGTCTGTGAGCCATACCCCGCGGACCCGGGAAGACTTGCTGACGGTAGGGAGCGTGGTGACCGCAGCAATCTCAGGAGGCCATCCGCTGTCAGCAACCCTGGTGGAAGGTATCGTTGGCCTCGACAGCGTCCCTGGGCGTGGGCTGCGATGCGGCGGGGTGACCAGAAAGTCCTGCGACAGGTGACCATCTACAGCTAAGATACTTGTCAGCAGATCAAGGCACACATGAGAGGCGCCATCTGGTTTCCGAAACTTTAATACTATGCAGATGGCTATAAGGAGAGGCGAAGGGTGCAGGTAACGGTGTGCGGAGCGGTGGTGGAGCGTGTGGCAGAACATCTGGACCTGGGGCACACCGATGCAGGGCGCTGACCAGCGTTGTGCCCACAGCGCGCCTCAACGCCTTTGCACCCTCGATAGAACGGGGTACGGGCTTTCGGCGATTGCGGTCGTGTAATCGGCGACACGAGCCTGTACGGCGGCGAAGGCAACCTTCTTGGTACCTTTGTTGCTGTTTCGCCGATTGCCGCCATCAACAACGCGCTCAATCTGCTTGGCGTCTCCGTGTATTACCAGGATGTCGCGCAGGGAGCGATCATCTTCTTCGCGGGCTTCTTCGACGCACGACGCAAACGCTACGCGCTCGCAGATTGAACGGGCGTGCAACGGCTGTCGCGCCCGGCCGCGGGCTGGCTCCGTCAGGGAGCGACGCACGTCGCCCTATCAACCTCGAGGCGTCGCTGACTCTTGCAGCGCTGCTTCGCTTTATGAGCGGGTTTTGGGCCGCCTCTCACGTCCCCAGGGGGCTGGTCGTCACTGCGGCTAGCGCGCGGGCGTGGGGCTAGCCGATGGCGGCACGCCTTTGATCGACTTATCCAGGTACTCGTTGGTATAGAGTGATTTGTAATCCAGCGGCCCTTTCAGTTCACCGACATCGATCATTTGCTGCATGGTCGTCTTCCAGCGTTCATCGCTCATTATTCCGAAAAAGTTTGCTGAAGTTTCATTGGTGAACATTAGATCGGGGATTTTCGAGAGGGAGTAGGCAATCGCGTCGGGCTGCCAGGTTTTATTGCGCCGCTGGATCTCATCGAAAAGGAGCTTCTGGTTCTTCGGATCCAGCATTGCTAGATACCCCTTCTGTGCCGCTTGTACGAACTCACGTACGGCATCCTGGTTCTTCTCCAGGAAGCTCTTGCTGGTGCACAATACCTCCGCGTAGGGATTGAAACCCGCATCCGCTATCAAGAACATATCAATTTGCTGGCCTTGTTTCTGGATGTAGTATGGTTCGTTCATATAGTAACCCTGTGTGATGAGTTCCTTATTGATCAAGAAATCTTGTAATGTACCGTTGTACTTGACGCGCTGACTCTGACTCCAGCCGTACTTCTTTACCAGCCAGTCCCACCAGTAAACAAAGTCGGAGACTGCGATCGATTTTCCCTTCATGTCCTCGAAGCCTTTGACCCCCGCCTCCTTATGCGCGATCAACACCTGCGGTGAGATCTGCATTGGCGCAAACAGCGCCACGAGATCGATCCCTTCTTGCTTGGCGACAAGAATATTGTCGATGCCGGTGCAGGTGCCCATCTGAATCTGACCGGTAGCCAGCAACTGCGTCACGCTGACGCTGGGGCCGCCGTCGCGGATCTCGACATCGAGATCAGGCGGATACAGGTTGAGCAGCTTCGCCATCAGCTCACCGGCGTTTTCTGGCCCCGTAAACCAGTCCGGTGCGAAGACGATCTTCGTGACTTTGGCAGGCTTTGCGGCCTGGGTCGCCGTGGAGGCCGCGGCGGCCGTCGTGCTTGCGCTTGTCGCGGGCGCTGCGGCGTTTGCCGCCTGTGACGCCGAGGGTGCGGCCTGGGTTGGGTTCTTCGCAGTGTTGCCATTGCTGCCGCAGGCCAGAGGCAGTATCGCCAGCACCGCTAGTGTGGCAAAGGTCCATACTCGTCGTCTCAACGCCACCGCCAGCATCCTCGTACCTCCGCGCCCGATGAGCGCTAGCTGTCCAGCTTCGCTTGCCCTAACGCGCCTTTGTTGTCGCGTTTTCATAGAACGTTCCGCCGAATTTGCCAGGATTCAATAATGACCACGGGTCGACACGCGCCTTGAAGGCCCGGGCACGCTCGACATCCACGGCCAGAGCCGTCATCCCTATCTCTTCCAGCACATAGCTGTGGGGATTGATGACATGCACCCCCAGGTCGCGACAAAACGCGATGATCGTGCGCGTCTCTTCGGGCTCGGGATCGAGGATCACAGAACGGTTGAAGGGACTGATCGACCCGTCCGGGCGCCGCACGAATTCCACGTGCTGGAACATTTTCCCGCCGAACCGCGCGGAAAGCTCGGAGAGCTGTTCGAACAACCGCTCTTCCGAAAAAACGAGCTGCACCCACGATGCTTGCGGATGTCGCTTCCGAGACCACAAAACGGAGTGGTTGAACGCGAACTGCGAGATCGACGGCCGTGATGGCCACCGGAAAAGCGCTCCGCCGAAGGACTGCGCTATCTCAGCAGCACGGCTGACGTCTCTCTCTTCAAGCATGAGCAAAACGGCCGACTGCTCCGGTGTGAAAAGCCCCCTGACGGGTTGAAAGAAACTAGGTATCGGTGCCTGCTGGAGCGCGCACAACCGGAGGGCGAAAGTGGTGTCCGTGGCCAGATGGTAGGCACAGCGCGCCGCTGCTTCGAACGAGAGGAAGGTGGCGCAGGCTTCGCTCCAAGCGCGCGCGGGCGCCAGCGGAAACGTGAGCCGCGTGATGACGCCGGTCGTGCCGTAGGCGTGGATCACGAGGTTGGCATCGCTCCCCGTTAGGGTGAGAAAGCGCGGCGGGTCTTCTGCTGTCAGGATCTCGGCCGCAGCAACGTTGCCGTCCCACAGAAAGCCGTGCCGGATAGATCCCAGCCCCGCGGAGCCACCGGCCACGAAACCGGCGGCGGTCGATACGGGATAGTTCGAGGGCAGCACGCGCAGCTCACGCTCCTGTGCGTGCGCTGCGGCTTCGGCAGCCGCGAGAATGACGCCCGGCTCCACGGTCACGGCGTCGGGCGTCACGTCCAGGACGCGATCGAGATCGCGGATATCGAGCAGCACGCCGCCTGCCAGTGGTAGCGATTGGCCGTACGTGGTTAGCCCCGCGCCGCGTGCGGTGAGCGGTACGCGCGCGCTGACGGCAAGACGCACGATATCGGTGAGCATCGCACGAGTGGCCGGACGGACGACGGCATCAGCGCGGCGTTCGGCGAAGACATCGGCCAGCAACACCGAATAGAGCGTAAAATTACGGTCGAACAGATAACGCCGCTGCTCTTCCGGGTCGAGAATGACGCGCTCCCGACCAGCGATGGCGAGTAGTTCATCGAGAAAAGCCTGGGTGACCGGCGATGATCTCATGCAGATCTCCAGCGTCTCGAGAGATGTACATCGCGACAGCATTGCAAGGCGCTAGATCCGTGGGATCCCCAAATCTTCCATCCATTTCTGGTACTCAATGAGTGGAAGATCGGCAGGGCGAATGTACAGCAGTAAACTGGATGAGAGCGGGGGCAAAAGCCATGGTCGCTGGCTTTCCACGACGAGCCGATCCTCGCCACGGACAATATCCTGGAACGCCTCGTGCTCGCGATCGCGCTCTGGATCGGTATCGTAATCACGTCCGATGCGCCAGAACGTTAGCGATTCGTTGTAAGAGCGTGGGCAAACAGCCAGCCAGACAATAAACGTGCCAGCAACGCCGCGTTTGCGTAGAATGACGGTGGTCGGTGTCGCCTCGATTGCGTAGGTCACCGGGGTGGTCGTGCCAGCGGCAGCGTGCCCGCCGCCAGCTGAAAGCGCGCTGGTGGGCTGGGCAATGGTGTACTCCACCAACAGGGCGTCGCCTGCCCGCCACACACGGTGATCCGGCGGCTCCGGATGCGCTGGATCGCCGAGAGTGTGAGGATGCACCCAGGCGAAATGCGTATCATCGAGCGCGCCCATAATGATGCGGGTCGCGCTCGCCTGCCACGGTTCGTACGTCCGGATCGCCCCGAAGTGAAAGCGCGGATCGCTCGCTTCAGGAAAACGCGGCAGTTCATGTGCGCGTGCAGTATCGAGGCACACCCAGATGAGGCCGTACGCCTCACGCGTGGGATACGACCGCACGCATGCTCCGGTGGGTATTGGTGCGTCTCGCCGCGCGGGGATATCGATGCACGCTCCGCTTTCATCAAATGTCCAGCCGTGATAGCGGCAGCGCAGGTAGCAGCCATCGACGATCTCGCCAACCGACAGAGCAGCGCCAAGATGGCGGCAAAGATCGTCGAAAGCCACCACACGGCCCGATAAACGCGCGAGCACGAGTCGCTGCCCCAGCAACGTGACTGCTACTGGGCGCTCACTTACCGCCTCCACCGGGGCAACGGCGTGCCAGAAGGGCCGTAGGCCGGTGTAGTACGCGGCTATAGCCTCCTCAGAAGGTAGGCCATGGAGCGTGCCGCTCATCGCATCGTACGTCAGCATGGGCTCGTCCTCCCCTTCTCCAGCACAAATGCGCATCCAGCACGTTCTTCTCTCGACGGTCTGCCGGGAAAGCAGAACGCTGCGCCGCGCTCTGGCCCCGCTGTTGGGTGATCCGGTCGCTCACAGCGGCGCAGCCATCGCTGGCGGCGTTGTCTCAATGCCGAGATCGGCGAGAAAGCGGCGATACTCGACGGAGACGCGATCCGGTTTGATATGCAACTCGGCGCTGAGGTCGAGGGGTAGCTCCTCCGGCCGCTGGCTTTCGACAATCAACCGATCCTGTTCGAAGATCATGTCCTCAAACCTTCGAAACTCTTCATCTGGAACATCCAGTACGTAGTTGCGTGCAACAAAACAGTATCCGCTTGTCTCTCGCAGAGATCGCGGCGAGGCAACGAAGAACAGCACAAAATCGCCAGCAGGGCCGATCTTGCGGGCGTGAATAGTCAACGGCATCGTCAATCGATAGAGATAGCGGTACGTCACCGTGCGGCTGATCGTGTCATCGGAAACGGCGGCTTTCCAGTCTGGATTCGGCTCCTCCAGATCGTTGACGAAAAGCAGGTCGTTACCCGCGCGCGTCACCTCGTGCGGCTGAACGAGCGTGCGCGAGCGGTCGCCGAGGATGCCTGGATGCACCCAAGCGAAATGTGCAAAGTCGACAAAGTTTTCGATCGCCCGTGGCGCGCTTGCTTTCCAGTTGTACGGACCGCAGAGTACGGTGCGGTAACCGGGCGCGCCGTACTCCGGGAAGTCTGGGATTGGGGTGGCAGGGTCCTCCAGACATACCCAGATAAGCCCGTATCGCTCTTCGGCCAGATAGCGTCGTACGTGCGCTTTCCGCGGAATCGGTTGCTCTGGTGGCAGCGAGGGAATACGTACGCAACCACCCGTGGTATCAAACGTCCACCCATGATATGGGCAAACCAGGCAGCCCTCCTCTACCCAGCCGAGGGAAAGTGCCGCACCGCGATGGATGCAGAGGTCCTGGAAACAGGCGATCTGCCCCTGGCCGCGAAACACGACCAACCGCTCCCCTAGCAGGGTGACCGCGCGTGGCGCATCCGTTACGCTGGCAGCTTCGGCTACCGGATGCCAGTATCGCCGCAGCGCCGTTTCCAGCATGTACTCGCCTCCGCGTTCTGCTTCGTCGCAATTAGCGTGCGATCGAGCAGCGCTCGTGGCGTCGTGAGCGATCGCCGAAAGGCAACATTCGCTCTCATGCCAGATCTCCAAAGAGGGTGCTGAAAGGGGCCAGACAAGCGCCGGGAGGTCACACGCTACGCGGCAATGCCAGCCTCCTGGCAGTATGAGTTGGGGTTACCGCCGGCGCGCGCAGTGTTGCATCCGAATCAAATGCCGGTGCCGAACAGGGCCTCGGTGGATACACCCGAGCCAGAGACCGCTTTTTCGTTTTTCTCCCCTTGGCGCGCTCGGTGTTCGCATGTCCATGCTAGGAAGCAGCAGAGCTGTACGGTGGCCAGTGCTCAACGCAGCCGAGGTGCCTGCTCTGCTGCAGGGGAGCAATGAAGCGTGGTGGCTGATCTGGTCTTGCGTGATATCGGGCTGCTGGTCACGATGGATGGCCCTGAGCTCGTTCACGCCTGGGTTGCCATCCAGAATGGTCTAGTAAGCGCGCTGGGTACGGATACGCCTCCGCTCGCGCGCGAGACGCTCTCGGCCAAAGGTGGCCTGGTCACGCCCGGCCTGATCAACACCCATCACCATATCTTCCAGAATCTGACTCGCGCCTACGCCCCTGCCACGAACGCTACCCTCTTCGGCTGGCTCACGACGCTCTCGCCCCTCTGGGCGCGCCTGGATGAGGAAGCCGCGTACGTCTCGGCCTGGATCGGCCTGGCCGAGCTGGCGCTGGGCGGCTGTACCACCACCACCGATCATCTCTATATCCACCCTCAGCCGCGTCTGCTTGATGCGACGATCGCTGCCGCGCGCGATATTGGCCTGCGCTTCCACCCCGTGCGCGGCGCGGTCGATATCACCCGCCAGCAGCATGGGCCGCTGGCCTCGACAACGCGCCAGACCCACGATGAGATCCTTGAAGACTGGGAGCGTCTGGTAGCGACGTATCATGATCCGCGGCCAGGCGCGCTGGTCCGCATCGCCCTTGGTCCCTGCTCGCTTTTTACCGCCTCGTTGGAGCTGTATCGTGCCGCCGCGAACGTGGCAAACCGGCTGGGGGTTCGCCTGCATACGCACCTCGCAGAAGACGAAGACGAGATCCGCTTTTGCCACGCGAAGTACAGCAAACATCCCGTTGCGCTGCTGGAAGATGTGGGCTGGAATACCCCCGCGGCCTGGATCGCGCACGGCATTTTCCTTGACGCGCGTCAGATACAGCTGCTGGCCGACTGGGGTGTTGGCGTGGCACACTGCCCCAGCTCTAACATGTTGATCGCGCGCGGTACTGCGCCGGTGACCGAGCTGCGCGCCGCCGGGGTTGCTGTAGGCCTGGGCTGCGATGGCTCGGCGTCGACCGACCATGCCTCGCTCTGGCTGGAAGCCCGAACCGCCCTCTTGCTCGCTCGGCTGCGGGGTGGTCCGACCGCGATGACCGCCCGCGACGCACTTGCCATTGCGACGCGCGGTTCCGCTGCCTGCCTCGGCCGCGCGGATGAGCTTGGCATGATCCGCGCGGGCGCCCCGGCCGACCTCGTGGTCTGGCCAACAGCTGGAATCTCCTTTGCCGGCGCCCACACCGACCTGGTGGAAGCCTGGCTGCGTTGTGGCCCAATCTCCGCTCACCACACAATCGTGCATGGTCGTGTCATCGTGCGCGATGGCCAGCTCGTCCACCCCGAAACGGATGAGATACTCCGTGCCCATGCGCGCATCTCACGTGCGTTGATCGCTGCAGCAGTGCAAAGTTAGGGCGACCATCGTCCCTGGAGATGGCCCGCTAATGCAGCACCCGGTGTCATGCGCGTCCGCATCGCCGCGCCCGGAACGCAACGCCTGTAATCAGAACGACTCTTCACTGTAATCTCCAACGCGTACGCTGTCCTGCATGACATCAGGTCGGTAACGTGCCCGTGCTCCACGAGGACGTTGAGAATGGCGCTAGAAACGCAACCGGCATCGATCGAGCAACTGACGCGCGCGTGCGAGGAATTGCGCTTTCTGCAACGCATCTCCGCCGACGCGGCGACAACGGACGACTACGACCAGATGCTCCGACTCATCATCGACGAGACGACCGGCGTGATGCGCGCCGATGTCTGCTCACTGTATCTGCTGGAGCCCGATGGCTGGTTGGTCCTCCAAGCAACGAACGGTCTAACGCAACACGCGGTTGGCAATCTGAGATTGCGCCTGGGTGAGGGCGTCACCGGTTGGGTCGCCCAGGAACGGCAGCCGCTCGCGCTGGAAGACGCCCACGCCGACCCACGCTTCGTCTTCATTCCTGGCGTGGATGACAACCGCCTGATATCGATGCTCTCGGTGCCTGTGATCGCGCGGGAGCGCGTCGTTGGCGTGCTGAACATCCAGGCGGCGGCGCGGCGACGTTTCAACGAGAGCGAAATCTCCTTCTTGCAAGCACTGGCGAGCCAGGTTGCGGGGATTATCGAGAGCCGCCGGCTGCACCGGCAGGTAACGAGCCAGCTTACGACCTTGCAAATACTCTTCCGCGTGAGCGGTCTCATTAACTCCACCCTCGACCTCGATGAGCTCTTGCGCGGGTTTCTGGGCGAGGTCGGCACCGTCTTTCCCGCCACAACGCCGGTGTTGCTCCTTGCGGAGGAGGATCGAGCGTGGGTCCACCATGACGCGACCCACGCGCCAGACGACGCCACCACAGCGCTGCTGTGCCGCGTGGGGAAGCAGATCGCCGCGGTTGTCGTCGGTAGCGGGCGACCGTTGGTAATCGATGATCTCGCAACGCAGATGCAGGGGATGAACCCCTCGATCGTGGGAGCAGAGATCGCACGTGCCTTGCTCTCCGTGCCGCTCACGGCCCCGGATCGCATCCTTGGCGCGTTGCACATCTTCGCTCCGGCGTCACGCTGCTTTACGCCTGCCGATGTCGACTTGGCGATAGCCCTGGCCAACCAGGCAGCGCTTGCTATTCGCAACGCGCAACGGTATGCCAACGAGCGCCGCGCGGTGCGTGAACTAGACGTCGCCAATCGCCGTCTGCATCGCGCGATCGAAATCCACCAGCAGTTTACCCAGCTCGTGCTCGCCGATCGCGGCGTGACGGCGATCGCACAAACGCTGGCTGATCTGCTCGATGAGCGCGTGCTGGTGGAAAACCCCCGCTTCACGATCCTCGCCGCTGTGCGCCCACGCGGTACCAGTGGCCGCTGGCGCGATTGGCACCCGCTGACGCTTTCTGCTCACACTGCGTCGCGAGCAGACGTGCAACGGCAGCTCGACCGTGCGATTCGCAGCAAACGTCCCATCAGACTCGGCCCTTTTCCAGAAGACGGCTTGCAGATGCCACGCACCGTGCTAGCCATCGCCGCTGGCCGCCAGCACTTCGGCTTTCTCTCCGTTATTCACGAGCGGAGCCTCGAGGACGACGAGAGTATCATCGCCATGGAGCAGGCCGCCACCGTGCTAGCCCTCGAATTCCTCAAGCAAAAGGTAGCTTTCGAAGTCGAGCAGCGCTTGCGTGGCGATCTCGTCGAACAACTCTTGACCAGCCAGAAGCCAGAAGAGTTCGCGCGCTTGCTCTCGCAGCTTGCGTATCTCGGCATCGATCTCCGCCAGCCTTACCTCGTGCTGCTAGCCGACCTCCTCCCGCGCCAGAGGTCAGGCAGACCACCGAGCGACCACGCGGAGCTAGACCTGCAGTGGCTACTCGATACGCTGGAGAGCGAAGCGCGCCGTCTCGCTGGGATGGGGATCGCCGTGCTGCGCCAGGATGCCGTTGTCGTCGTACTACCATGCGCCAGGGGCTTGGCAAGTGAAAACCTGCTCGAACGGCTGCACAGCGCTGTTGCGGCGTTGATCCCCGATGCGGCGCTCCGCCTGGCAGCAAGCGAACCATGCGCCAACCCCGAGGCATTTCGTGCGGCGTATCGCCAGGCCCTTCGGACTTTAGAAGCGATGCGGCGCTCTGGGCACACCGGCGTGATGTCCGTCCGCCACCTGGGCCCCTACCATCTATTGCTCGCCATCCCCGACGACGCTCTCCTGCGCGACTACGCCGTCCGCGAACTGGGGCCTCTGCTGGAGTACGATCGGCGGCATCGCTCGCAACTCGCTAAAACGCTACAGACGTTTCTCCGGACAGGGGGAAATCTGAAGCGCACGGCGGAAGAGCTCTACATCCACATCAACACGCTTGCTTACCGCATGCAGCGCATCAAGGAGATCATCGGCGAGAGCCTCGAGGATCCCGAGCGCCGCATAGCGCTGCATCTCGCCTTCCTCATCCTCGATCGCATAGCAGAGGAGCGTACGACCACGACTCACCGCCATGCGAACGCTGGTGACTAACGTGCCTGCAGCAAAATTAACTGATGGGCGAAACGCTCATGATCCAGGCACGCGATCGAGCGGTGCGGGCAGTGTTAGATCGACGCGCAACTGCACTCCCGTACGCGCAGGGACATCGACTTTGTAGATGTCGTCACCATCCATCTCCTGGGGTTCGCGCACTGCCTGCAACGCTGCCACAACCTCTTCAGAGTTCATTGTTAGGACGGTGATCGGCCCTCGAGGCGCAAGCGGGAAATCATGCCAGGTGCCAATGTGCAACATCAAGCCGTACCCGGGTGGGAACGCAAAAGCAGTCACTCGATCGAGATCGGGAAGCATAGCGCCCGCCTCATGATTGGGGGGCGCAAGCACCATGGCGAACGGCTCCGTACCCAATGGGATAAAGATCTGGGTCATGTGGAGATGCCGCTCCAGCCAGCGGACCTGCGTGCGCCCTCCAGGAAAGATACGCGCGCAGCGGATCACCGCGCGGCCACGGTACTGGAAGTCCAGATTGCCGCCTTCAATAACTTCGTTGCGGTAAAACGGAATCGGCGAGCCCGCGTTTGGTACCTCTTCGCCACCCAGCAAAACGCCGAATGGTCCGATCGTTGCTGCCGTTGCCCAGACAAGTGGGACCGTTCGCGATGCATGCTCTAACAATGCCACCTGCTGACCTCCGTAGTCGTTCTTGGCTGCTGCATGGGTGCGCGACACACTGCCGCAGCGCTGCAAGCCGGGCGTTCTACCGCGGCAACCGTGCCGTTTCGGCAAAAACCTGCGCTGCTTGCACGAAGGGTTCGAGCGGTGCTTGGACCAGCCCGGCGCCGATCATCCGCCCAACACCGAACGCCTTGTGCGCGATTCCTGTCGCGATGCCAGGCGGTATCCCGGTCTCCGCCACCTTTCTGACATCGATACCGAGCGGCAACGGGGCAAAATCCAACGCCGGAACGCGAAAGCGCTCGCTCTCTCCCGCCGCGATACGGCGCATCGCCAGCAACGCCTCCACGGCCGATTGCTGCGAGGAGACGCCAAGCAGTGGAAAGGCCGGGCCAGCACAGGCGAGAGCGAAGTAGCCCACGCCGAGCGTCTCCATGATGGCGCTATCGCCGATATCGCGCTGAGCGTCGTCCGGACCGAACCCCGCGAAGTATGTTCCACGCACAATCTGCGCTGGGCCGGTAAACCAGCGATCGCCCAGGCCGGCAACTTTGATCCCCAGCTCCACGCCGTTGCGCGCCATTGCAGAAACGAGCGTGCAATCGGGCAGACCTTCGATGGTACGCATCGTGGCCTTAGCCGCGGCCATGCCCAGGTTGAGAAAGAACTGCTCGTTGCCCTCGCTCAGGTAGGTCGCGACGCCATCGCGCAGATCGCGTGTCGTCTCCGTGCCGCGCATCAGATGAGGCAATAGGCGCTTTACCAGCAGCGCTGTCGCCGCGGTATTTCGTTGATGCAGGTCGTCTCCCATCTGTACAGCCTGGGCGGCGATCTCTAGAAGAGGTACACCACCGGCCCGGCGCACAGCCTCTCCCAGCACCGGTGCAACAACCTCGCGCAGCCAGCGAAGCCGCGCAATCGTCTCTGGATCAAAGCTGCCGAAGCGTTGGGCGGGATTCCGTCCCTCGACAAGGGTGCTGATCGCCGTTTGCCCTGTCCTTGCTTCCTGCACCACGAACACTGCCGCCGAAGGCGACATGATCCCCGCCATAGGATTCACAGCCCCGAGATCGTTGTTTGGACGCAGTGCTACCTCGCCCGCATCCAGCAGCGCTTCCGCTTCCGCAGGCGTCTCCGCCCAGCCTTCGAACAGCGCTGCCGCGATAATCCCGCCACGCTGAGGGGCTGCCATCCTCTGCCAGGCAATCGGCGGCCCTGCATGACCAATCATGCGACCGCGAAACCCTGGCAGCACGTCCCCGGCTATTGCGACGTCTTTCCAGACGACCTCGGCTGCGTTGATGCGCCGCACCGCTTCGCGGTTCGCGCACTCGTGTTGTTTGTCCATGCGTTTCTCTATCCTCCTGCGAGAGCGTGATGCGTGCCCGCCACACTTGCCAGCCGCGCAGTGATCTCCGCGCCGGTCGCAAACCAGACACCGCGTAGCGCCTGGAGCGCGCGGAGGGCGCGTGCGAGGTACAGCGCACGTCCCGGCTGACCGGCGATGTACGTATGAAGACCGATCGCCACGATGGTGGGACTCCCCTCCGCGAGCAACCAGCGCACGTGATCCACAAGCGCGCGCGCGTACTCCGGACCGGTATATCTGCCAACCAGGCAAAGGCTGATATCGTTCGTCTCCAGCGAGTATGGCAGCGCGAAGAGCGTTCCGCAGGCGGTTTCGAGCGCGTAGGGCACATCGTCGTCGGTGATATCCGCGGTGTAACGTAGACCGCACGCCGCGAGGGCTTCGGGCGTGCGGTCGGTAACCGAAAATCCGGGTGTCAACCAGCCAAGCGGACGGCTGCCAGTATGCCGTTCGAGCGTCTCCAAAGCGGCAGCGATCGCGTCGCGTTCCTCTTCAGGAGTAAGCCCAGCGAGACCGCGTGAGTTGTTTATGCCATGTCCCATGATCTCCCATCCCGCTTCGACAAGGGCACGCAGCAGCGTGGGATAGCGCGCACAGATATCGGCATTGATCGCTGCCGAGGCGACGATCCCGGCAGCACGGAAGATGGAGATCAACCGCTGCAAACCAACCCGATTGCCGTACTCTCGCCACCCGTAGTTGGCAATCTCTGGATTCCCCGTCATCAGATGAGGCTGGAGCGCCGGTCCGCCGGCACCTGGCTCGAACCACTCGACGTTCACCACCGGCCAGACGGCAACGATCGCGCCATCTGGCCACCACGGAGCAGATGCCAGCGGCCTGCGGCGCACGTTCGGCCAGATTGCATGGTGCCGATTGCTGCTCACCTGTTCCTCCTCTGGTCTCCGTGGCATGCCGCGCTCGCATCGAGCATGGTCCGTTTATCGTCGTCTGGGGCGGTAGACTATCCCTCAACAATGGCGCTCCTCTTCGTGGTCTGGCCCCGAAGCGCTCAGCTGGATCCCTCACACGCTACCGCCCTCTCGCGCAGACACGACATCTTTCTAGCGCCCTGCGGCGTGCTTCAGAGCATCCATCGCGTCTCCCGCGATACCCATGTCTCTGTTTGCACACGCGGCTAGCACTCTTTCAGGCGTTGCGGGCAGGCGATCGATCCATGCACCGGTTGCAGAGTGGATAGCGGCGGTGATCGCCGGCACCACCGGCAGCATCGTTACTTCACCAATACCCCTGGCTCCATACGGACCGTTCGGATCGGGTGTTTCCACCGTCACGACTTCGATACACGAGGCGGCATCGACCGCCGTGGGAATGCAACACTCGCCGAGCGTTGTCGTGAGAGGCACGCCGTTTCGGACATGAAACCGCTCCTGGAGCGCGTACCCCTGGCCCATCACCACGCCGCCTTCGACCTGCCCCCTAAACAGCAGCGGATTGATCACGCGGCCCGCATCAACTGCCTCGACGATGCGCAGCACGCGCACCTTGCCTGTCTCCACGTCCACCGCTACATCCGCCACGCACGCGGCCCAACTGTAGGCGTAGTGCGCCGCGCCGGCGCCGGGTTGCGAGGATGTGCGCGGGGCATGGTACGTCTCACGCGCAACGATACCTGCCGGAGGCAACGCCTCCCTCCCTCCCAGGTCGTCTGCCATGCGGGCGACCCTCATACAGGCGAGACGCACGGCGTTACCCGATACAAACGTTTGGTGCGATGCGCTTGTGCTTCCAGCCTCGGGCGCAGCGCACGTATCCTGCCATTCGAGACGGATGGCCGTGACAGGTAAGCCGAGCGTCTCGGCCGCGATCTGCGCCAGAACGGTTTCGGCACCCTGCCCGACCTCTGCCGCGCCAACCCGCACAAGAGCCTTCTCCCGGCCTAGTACGACCTCGGCAGTCGCATGGTCATCGAAGCCGAGACTGTAGCCCACGTTTTTTACCGCGCACGCGAGGCCGCGTCCGTGGCGCCATGCACCTTCGTCTCTTGGCAATGGCATCGCATCGGCGCGTTCCGTTGCGCGGAGCAACGTGCATTTCATACCGTGCGCATCAGGCCCCACCGGCTGCTCCGGCACGATCGGCTCTCCTGCCAGGGGTAGATTGCGCAGACGGAGGGCCAACGGCGATTGCTTCAACTGTGCGGCCAGTTTATTGATCTGCTGTTCGAGCGCAAACGTTACCTGATTGACGCCGAAGCCGCGGAACGCGCACGTCACGGGATTGTTGGTATAGACGACCCGGCCGCGTACGGCCACGTGCTCGATCGCATACATACCAGCCGCCTGGGTCACGGCGTTGGTCAGCACCGCTGCTGAGGTACTGGCGTATCCACCCGCATCTGCCAGAATCTCGGCGTGCAACGCCAACAGCTCTCCGTCGTTGCTGGCCGCCAGCCGATAGCGCATGCGACATGGATGGCGCTTGCCGTGGCCGCGGATCGATTCTTCGCGGTCCCAGACCATGCGCACCGGAGCGTGCACCTCTCGGGCAGCAAGCAAGAGAAGGATTTGCAGCGAGATATCCTCGCGGCCGCCGAACGCCCCGCCGATGGCCGTTTGTCGCAAACGTAACCGTTCCAAAGGCTCTCCGAGCGCTACCGCGGCCTGGCGCAGGTCTTCCTCCGGCCATTGTGTCGCCACCCAGAGAGTCAGACAGCCATCCTCGTCTGGCACGGCAAGCCCGGCCTCTGGCCCTAGGAAAGCGTGTTCCACCCAACCCGTTTCGTACACGCCCTCGCTCACGATCGGCGCCCGTTTCGCAACGTGCTCCGGGCGGCCACGACAAACCTCCATCTCCGCAACGATGTTTGGATGCTGACCAATTGGTTCGCGCTCAGGATGAATGATGGGCGCGTCCGGTGCGCACGCCTGGGCGGGGTCCGTCAGGACCGGCAGGGGCACTATCTCCACCTGCACGCGCTGTGCTGCCTCTTTCGCCGCCTGCTCAGTCTCTGCTACAACCACGGCAACCGGATCGGCGCAGGTGCGAACGCGATCGTCGGCCAGCACAGGTTGATCCGCCTCGATCAGGCCATATCGGTTGCTACCGTGCACGTCGTGCCAGGTCAGAACACGCACCACTCCCGGCACCGCTAGCGCGCTGGCGGCGTCGACGCCACGCAGCAGCCCGTGCGCCACGGGCGATCGCACGATGGCCGCATGGAGACAGTGAGGGGGCAACGGCAGGTCCTGCGGGTACAGCGCCGCGCCCCGCACCTTGGCAGGCCCGTCGGCACGCTGCACGCTTACCCCAACCGCCGGGTCCATCGTCACGCACTCCTGCTGATCGCCTGCACCGCGCGAACGATACTCGCGTATCCAGTGCAGCGGCACAGATTGCCTGCTAGCGCCTCGCGGATCGCCCTCTCGTCCGCGTTGGCGGGGATCGCCATCGCGGCGAGAATCATGCCCGGCGTACAAAATCCGCACTGGAAAGCTGCCTCATCCAAAAACGCTTGCTGCAGCGGCGTGAGACCGCTTTCTGCCAGCCCTTCGATGGTCAGTATGTGGTGGCCGTCCATCTCCGGCGCCAGTAACAGGCACCCGAGCAGCGGTTCGCCATCGACGAGGACCGTGCACGCGCCGCACTCGCCGATCTCGCAGCCGATCTTGGTGCCGGGAAGGGCCAGCATGTTACGCAGCACCTCGGCGGCGGTCCACCACGGCGGCACAGACAGCCGGTACTCGTGGCGGTTCACGCTTACGGTGATGCTCACTGCTTGCATGACCGATACCATTCCCTCATCATCGGTTCCTCATTGCTGCGTCGAGACTAGCGAGGCACCGCCGCGTTAACGTCTCGGCGAGCAGCAGCCGGTAGTGGCTACTCGCCTGCTCGTCACTGGGTGGGGAACAATCGCGTGCCAACGCCTCGGCCAGCGTTGCCCCATACGCGAGCGCTTTTTCCGCGTGCCGGGCACGTACAGGTCGCGACGCAACACCACCCAGCGCGACGCGCACCTCCTGTGTCGTACGCGCCACAGCGACCGCGACAAGCGCGCGGCAGAACGCCTCCCTTGGCCCAAACTTGACGAAGGCGCTGCCAGACAGCGGTGGGATCCACACCGCGAGTACGAGGCGTGCTGGCGCAACCATCGTCGATCTATCCAGCCAGGATTCGACGGGCATATATTCGCGACCGGCCGGTGTTGCGACCTCAACTTCGGCATCTAATGCCAGTAGCGCTGTTGCGACATCGCCCGCGGGATGTGGCGTGCACAGATTGCCACCGACTGTTGCTCGGCGACGCAGCGCCGGAGCCGCCGTCGCGCGTGCTGCTTCAGCGAGGGCTGCGGCTTGAGTGGCCACGAGCGCATCCTCTGCCAGCTGCGCAGCCGTTACGAGCGCACCGATTCTCAGTCCCCCGTCGCTGGCGACAATGCCCTGCGCTTCTGTCAGGCACTTGATATCAACAAGGGTAGATGGAGAAGCCGCCGCTTCCCGCCTCTCGCGCTTGAGACGCACGAGCAAGTCTGTACCTCCGGCGAAGGGCACAGCACCCGGTGCCTGCAATGCATCGAGGGCTTCTCCAAGAGAGGCGGGAGCAAGATAGGTGAACGGTGGTAGTGAAGCGGCCATGCTTGTGCCGTTACGCTTAGTCTCTACCGCAGGATCGCGGAAACGCTCACGCTTGCCTTTGGGTCCAAGCCACGAAGCGGATGCCAGGGTCTCGGCGCCAGGCCATGAAATGCTGACGTGCCGAGCGGGATTTTGCCCCCAACCAAGAAAGAGCGTTTGAGCGGAAGCCGGGAGTTGAAGGTGTTACAGCAGCGTCTCGTGGAGGAACGACAACAGGGCCGCCGAACTGCTTCCGGATGGTCGCGGGACAACGAAAAGTGCTAACGCCACGGAAGATGGCCGGATGGTTGTTGCTAGCGCGGTTGAGCCCTGCCAGAGCCTACCCTGCATAGGAACATCAGCGCTTGTGTACACTCAGCGCATCTCTCGAAGCGCGCGGAATGGACGGAAAGGTAGCTCGGGACGGACACGATGTCGGCCAGGTTTCTCTGCTGGGCTTGCGACTGTAAGCGAGTGTCTCGGCAATGATCAGGTTGGTCGGTCCATGCTGCACCGTGTAGCTGGTCCAGGATTTTCCCTCATACGTGGGGTAGCCGCGCGTTATGGAGCGATCCGCGATCGCTCGGTAGCCCAGATTCTCTTCACCACGAGCTGGTACATCTCCCGAAACGGAGCTGCCTCCGCGAGCGCTTGCTCCCAGGTTGCCCGGCCATTGACGTTCGTGTAGCAGTAGCCATAGGGCGCTCGCTGTGCAT
>Ga0070737_10003181_pt1 | contig 18135 bp, 16 predicted proteins | sample Coa_R1_10_FD_66438 | JGI IMG/M metagenome (GOLD analysis project Ga0070737, IMG submission 66438) | Surface soil microbial communities from Centralia Pennsylvania, which are recovering from an underground coalmine fire - Coalmine... | ecosystem: Environmental > Terrestrial > Soil > Unclassified...
GGCTGCGGCGACGGCGCGCTGCTGTGCGAGCTGCACCGCCGCGGCTTCGGCGGCGCGCTGTCGGGAGTCGAGATCACACAGGCGGCCGTCGAGATCGCGCGCGCGAGGCCGCAGATCTCATCGGTGCAGCTGTACGACGGCGAGCGCCTGCCGGCGGCCGACGGCGCGTACGACCTCGGCATCCTCTCGCACGTGCTCGAGCACGTGCGAGAGCCGGCGGCGCTGCTCGCGGAGGTCGCGCGCGCGTGCCGCGCGGTGCTCGTCGAGGTGCCGCTCGAGGCGAACGTGTCGGCGCGGCGCGCGAGCAAGCGCGAGCACGCCGCCGAGGTCGGCCACCTGCAGCGCCTCGATCGAGCGCGCACGCGCGAGACGGTCGCGCGCGCGAGCCTGCGCGTGGTCGCCGAGCTCGAGGACCCGCTGCCGCTGGCCGTGCACCGCTTCTTCGCCCGCGGCCGCGCCGCGCGGGCGCGGGCGGGCGTGAAGTGGGCGGTGCGCGCGGCCGTGCACCGCGCGGCGCCGGCGCTCGCGCGGCGGCTGTTCACCGTGCACTACGCGTGCCTGTGCGTGCCGGCCGCGTGACCGCCGCGAACAGCAGCGCGAGCACCTTGCCCATCAGCTCGTCGGGCACCGCCGCGGGGTCCGCGAGCTTCTGGCGCGCGATGCCGTCGGCGAGCGCGTCGATCGCTATCGCGAGCTGCTCGGCGGGCAGCGTCAGCTCGAGCTCGAAGTCGCGCACGCCGTCGGCGATCAGCTTCGTGAGCGTCTGGCGCATCTGCGCGAAGCGCTCGGCGACCTTCGGGCGCACATGCGGGTCGCGCACGCCGTACGCCCAGAACTCCATGAACAGCAGCAGCAGCTCGGGCTCGCGCTCGATCATCGTCATCCACCGCCGCGCGCCGCCCGTCGCGCGCGCCGCGATCGACGCCTGCGCGCGCACCGCCTCCTCGATCTCGCGCGCGTGCTCGTCGATCTCGCGCTCCATCAGCGCGAGGAACAGGTCCTCCTTGCCGTCGAAGTTCGAGTACAGCGCGCCCGTCGAGTAGCCCGCTTCCGCGGCGATCTCCTCGACCGACGCGCCGTGGAAGCCGCTGCGCGCGAACACGCCGCGAGCGGCCGACAGCAGGCGCTCGCGCGTCTGCGCGCGACTTTGACCGCGCGTCAGGCGCATCGCGCCGCCCTTCGCGCCAGCGCCGGCGCCGCCCGTCTCGCGATGCTCGATCTCCATATATAAAAAATATAGATGGCGAGCGTTCGTTATTGCGATAATGTTCGCTATCCAATTCCGCGGATTCGGCTGCGAAGGGAGCTAAAGATGGCGACGGCGACGAGCGAATCCCCTGCAGGCGGCGCCCAGCTGGGCAGCCTGCCGGCGGACGCGATCTCCTACGAGGACCTGTACGCGCGCTGGGAGCGCGGCAACTGGTCGGCGACGGAGCTCGACTTCAGCGAGGACGCGCGCCAGTGGCGCGAGGACTTCACCGAGTTCGAGCGCACCGCCGCGATCTGGAACTACTGCCTGTTCTTCTGGGGCGAGGACGCCGTCGCCGACAACCTCTCCCCGTACATCGACGCGGCGCCGCGCGAGGAGCAGAAGTACTTCCTCACCACCCAGCAGGTCGACGAGGCGCGCCACGCGGTCTTCTTCAAGCGCTTCATGCAGGAGGTCTGCGGCATCGGCGACGGCTCGATGGCCAGCGGCCTGCAAGCGATCAAGCCGCAGCTGACGCCCGGCTTCCGCAAGATCTTCGACCGCCTCGACCGCATGGCCGACGAGCTGCGCGCCGACCGCTCGCCCGCGAAGCTCGCCGCGGCGGTGACGCTCTACCACGTCGTCATCGAGGCCTCGCTCGCGCAGCCCGGCCAGCACTTCATCTGCAACTACCTCGAGAAGCGCGACCAGCTGCCCGCCTTCCGCGCGGGCATGCAGAACATCGCCGCCGACGAGCAGCGCCACATCGGCTTCGGCGTCAAGCTGCTCGCCGACCTCAAGCGCGAAGACCCCGTCGGCGTGCCCAGGGCCGTCGCGCGGCTGCTCAACGACGTCACCCGCTACACCGCGCAGGTGCTCATGCCGCCGGACTGGGACGAGCGCTACATAACCGTCTTCGGCTCCAGCTACGAGGAGGTCGGCGTCGAAGGCGTCACCTCGATGACCACCAAGCTGCGCTCCGCGGGCATGCCCGTCGACACGCTGCCCGGCCCCGCCGTGCTGCCGCCCGGCCTCTCGCCGCTCGAGCTCACCAAGCGCGGGCGCGAGCTCGCGAAAGCCAACATCCTCGGCGTGCGCGAGGCTCCCTCGCGGCGCGACCCCGAGACCATCGCGCTGCTCTTCGACATGATCCGCCGCCAGGTCAACCCCGACCACGGGCTCAAGCGCGCGACCACCTTCCAGTGGGAGTTCACCGACCCCGACGTGCCCGTCTGGCATCTCACCGTCGACAACGGCTCGAGCACCGTCGAGCAGGGCGAGGCGCCGCGCGCCGACGTGCGCCTGCGCCTCTCCTGGCAGGACTGGGTCGACATCGTCGGCGAGCGCCTCGATCCCCGGCGCGCGCTCGCCACCGGCCGGCTGCGCCCGCGCGGCAACCCGCTCGCGCTCATGAAGCTCGGCAAGGTCTTCCCGCGGGCCTGAGCGGCGAGCCCTCCCGCGGCCTGAGCGGCGAAGCCGCGCGGCTCTTCCCGCGAGCCTGAGCGGCGGAGCCTTCCGCGCGCGGATCTTCCCGCTGGCCTGAGCGGGCGGAGCCTCCCGCGGGCGGGTCTTCCCGCGGGCCTGAGCGGCGAGTCCTTCCGCGGCCCGAGCGGCGCTCGCTATCCCGGCGAGAACTCGCGCTCCGCGGCCGTCGAGTCGCCGGCACGCGCCGCCGGCGGCCGATCGCCCGTGTCCGCCGCGACGGCGGGCGCCGGGGACGCCGCCGCCTGCGCCGCCTGCGTCGCGGAGGAGGCCGCGCTCGCGCTCGTGCTCGCGCCGGGGGCGCTCTGCGCCCCGCTCTCGCGGCCCGCCGCCTGCTCGGGGCCGAACTCGCGGCTCGCGCGCGCGGCGGCGCTCAGCGGAGCGGCCGCGCGCGTGGCGACGGCGGTCGTGGCGAGACGCGCTCGCGCCTGAACGGGAGCGACGCCGGCGAGCAGGTCGTGGCCGTAGCGCGGCGCACGCGCGAGCTGTGGCTGGCGCGAGGCGTGCACCGCGACGCGGCGCGTGCGGTGCGGGACGGTCGCGGGCCGCTGGCCCTCGAGCGCCAGGCAGCCGGCTCCAACGGTGAGCGCGAGCACGCATCCCGCCGCGAGCTTCGCGCCGAGGGAGCCGGCGCCGAGCAGCCAGCCGCCACCCGCACCCGCGCCCGCGCCGGCGGCGCCGAGGGCCGTACCCGCGGCGGCCGCCCCACCGCCCGCGCCGGCCGCGCCCGCTCCGGTCGCTCCCGCTCCGCCGGCTCCCGCTCCGGTGGCGCTCACGCCGCCCGCGCCGGCGCCGCCCGTCGCTGCGGCGGAGCCCGCGGGGGTTGCTCCGGCGCGGAGGCCTTCGCCGATGCGCGCGAGCAGCGCCGCGCAGGCGGCCTTCGGGAGGAGCACGGGCGGGAGCACGGCGGCGAGCCCTCGCAGCGAGGCGACGTACGCGCGGCAGCGCGGGCACGCGTCGCTGTGCAGCAGCGCGAGCCGATGGCGCTCGCCGTCGGGGTCGAGGATGCCGTATGCGAACGCGCGCATGAGCGAGCCCTGCTGCTCGCACCAAGCGTCCTCGCGGATGACGTGCACGAGCGCGCCGACCTTCGCGGCGACGCCGGGGCGACCGGGGCCGCGCCCCTCCATGAGCTTGCGCATGCGCTTCTCGCCGATGCCCATGTGCGCGGCGGCCTGCGCGCGCGTCATGCCGTGCAGGTAGCAGAGGGCGGCGGCTTCGCGCTCGCGCGGCTCGAGGCGGCCGCGCAGGCCCTCGAACAGCTGGCGCAGGCGCGTGCGGTCGTCGAGCTCCTGCGCGAGGTCGCGCTCCGCGGCGCCGTCGTGAGCGAGCAGCGCGACGTCGGCGACGGCTCCGTCGCGCGCGTGCGCCGGCGCGCCGCGCGAGCCGTCCGCGGCGGAGCGCGCGGCGAGCTCGAACGCGCAGCGCGCTCGCGTGCGCGAGCGGTGCTCGTCGAGCGCGCGGCGGTGGGTGACGAGCACGAGCCAGCCGACGGGGCTGGCGACCTCGCCGCCGTCGAGCAGGACCATGTACAGGCCCTGCCACGCCTGCGCGTACGCGGCGTCGAGATCGAGCTCGGCGAGCGGCACGCCGCCGGCGCGCAGGCGCGCGCGCACGCGGTCGAGCACGTGCGTGCGCAGCTCGTGGAACTGCTCCCGCAGCATGCGCTCGGCACGGTGGCGGCGCAGGTGCAACGGGCTCATCGCCGGAGGTTAGGGCGATCCCGCGATGCTGTCCAGTTCGCCTATGCGGTCGATCTGGCGCAGGCTCTCGCGGCGCACGTCCGCGCCGGCGCGCCAGGCGCGCTGCCAGGCGACGGTCAGCGCGAGCGCCGCGTCGAGGTCGAGCGCGGGCGACCACCCGAGCTCACGCTCGGCGGCGCTCGAGTCGAGCGCGAGGCGCTCCGCCTCGGGCGGGCTCGCGCGCTCGTCGAGCCGCCACTCGAGCTCCCCCTCCCACAGCTCGGCGAGGCGCTCGAGCACGCGCATCACCGGCTGCTCGTCGCCGGCGCGCGGTCCGAAGTTCCACGCGCGCGCGGCGCGCTCGTCGCGGCACAGGCGCTCGGCGAGCATCAGATAGCCGCCGAGCGGGTTGAGCACGTGCTGCCACGGGCGCACCGCGTGCGGGTTGCGCACGAGCAGCGCTGAGCGCGCGAGCACCGCGCGCAGCGCGTCCGCGAGCAGCCTGTCCTCGCCCCAGTCGCCGCCGCCGATCACGTTCCCAGCGCGCGCGCTCGCGAGGCGCGGAGCGTGGGCCGAGGCGAAGTACGAGCGCCGGAAGGAGCCCGCGACGAGCTCGGCGCACGCCTTCGAGCTCGAGTACGGGTCGACCCCGCCGAGCGGATCGTCCTCGCGGAACCGCCGCGCGCCGCCCGGCTGGTTCTCGTAGCACTTGTCGGAGGTGACGACGACGACCGCGCGCACCGTCTCGCCGGCGCGGCGGACGGCGTCGAGCACGTTGACGGTGCCCATCACGTTGACCTCGTAGGTGAGCGCGGGCTCGCGCAGCGAGCGCCGCACCATCGGCTGAGCCGCGAGGTGCAGCACCACCTCCGGGCGCTCGCGCGCGAGCGCCTCGCGCACCGCCGCGCCGTCGCGCACGTCGAGCTCGTGCTCGCGCATGTGCGCGCCCACGCCGGCGAGCTCGTACAGCGACGGGCTGGTGGGCACGCCCGCCGAGAGCCCCGCCACGTCGGCGCCGAGCGACTGCAGCCACAGCGACAGCCACGCGCCCTTGAAGCCGGTGTGGCCGGTGACGAGCACGCGCCGGCGCCTCCAGAAGTCGGGATCGATGCGCACGAGGGCGGCTATCTTCACGCAATCGCCACGCCGCCCGCCCGCAGCCCCTCCTCCCAGCAGGCGACGCCCGCGCCGCCCGAGCGCGCCGAGGTGCTCGGCGTGCCGCTCGCGGTCTGCGACTACGCGCACGCCGTCGACTGGATGGAGCGGGTGATCGCAGCCGACGCGCGCGCGTACGTGACGGCGGCGGCCGTCAACCTGATCATGTCCGCTCGCGAGGACCCGCAGACGCTCGCGGCGGTGCTCGGCGCGACGCTCGTCGTCCCCGACGGGCAGCCGCTGGTGTGGGCGCTGCGCGCGCTCGGCCACGCGCGCGCGACACGCGTGTACGGCCCCGACCTGATGCTCGCGTTCTGCGAGCGCGCAGCCGCCGCCGGCATCCCCATGTACCTGTACGGCGGGCGCACGCCGCAGGCGCTCGAGCTGCTGCGCGCGCGCCTGTGCGAGCGCTTTCCCGGCCTGCGCATCGTCGGCGGCTTCTCGCCGCCGTTCCGCGAGCTCTCCGAGGAGGAGGAGCGCCGCGTGATCGCGGAGATCGACGGCTCGCGCGCGGCGGTCGTGTGGGTCGGCACCGGCCAGCCAAAGCAGGAGCGCTGGATGGCGCGCATGCGCCCGCGGCTGGCCGCGCCGCTGCTCGTGGGCGTCGGCGCGGCGTTCGACTTCCACGCGGGGCTGGTCCCGCAGGCGCCCGCGTGGATGCAGCGCAACGGCCTGGAGTGGAGCTACCGCCTCGCGCGCGAGCCGCGACGGCTGTGGCGCCGCTACGCGCGCTACAACCCGCGCTTCGTCGCCGCCTTCGCCGCGCAGTACGCGCGGCACGTGCGCAACCGCGGGCCCTCTCGCGGTTTTCGATGAGCGGCGCGCCGCTCGCTCGCCGCTCGCCCACCCGCCTGCCGACCGGCTCCACCACGGCGGCGCGGAGCGCCCCGAACGCCCGGATATTCTCTTGATCTCGATGGATCCATCGCACAGCACCGCCGACGTATCGGTCGTCGGCCTCGGCCGCGTGGGGCTGCCGCTCGCGCTGTCCTTCGCCGACCGCGGCCTGCGCGTGATCGGCATCGACAACGACGCCGCGCGCCTGGAGGCGGTTCGCGATGGGCGCATGCCGTTCGCGGAGACCGGCGCGCAGGAGCTGCTCGAGCGCGTGCATTCGAGTCCCGCCCACCCGCTGTCGCTGTCCGAGCGCGTCGCCGACGCCGCGGGCGCGCGCCACATCGTGATCACGCTCGGAACGCCGTCCTTCTCGCACATCGAGATCGACATGCGCGACATCCGCTCCGCGCTCGACGACCTGCTCGGCGTGCTCGCGCCCGGCCACTCGCTGATCCTGCGCTCGACGGTCGCGCCGGGCACGACGGAGTTCGTCGCCGGCTACCTCGCCAAGCACCGCAGCTTCGAGGTCGGCGAGGACGTGTTCGTCGCGCACGCGCCCGAGCGCATCGCCGCCGGGCGCTTCCTCGAGGAGATCGACACGCTGCCGTGCATCGTCGGCGGCGTGGGCGCGCGCTCGGGCGAGGTCGCGGCGCAGCTGTTCGGCGTCTTCGCCGCGCCGATCGTGCAGACGACCCCGGTGCAGGCCGAGCTCGCGAAGATCTGGACGAACATCCTGCGCTACGCGACGTTCGCGCTGCCGAACCTGCTGATGATGGACTGCGAGCGCTACGACGCGAACGTGTTCGAGGTCATCGACCTGATCAACCGCGACTACCCGCGCGGAGGCATGGCCCAGCCGGGGTTCACCGCCGGCACGTGCCTGCGCAAGGACTTCGCGTTCTCCGAGGAGCGCTCCGCGGCGCCGGGCATGCTGCTGGCGGTCTCGCGGGTGAACGAGTCGGTGCCGCTGTTCCTGCTCGAAGGAGCGCGCCGGCGGCTCGGCTCGCTCGCCAACCGCCGGGTCGCCGTCCTCGGCCTGGCCTTCAAGGCGGACACCGACGACGAGCGCGACTCGCTCGCCCACAAGCTCGTGCGCCTGCTCGAGCGCGAGCTCGCGGACGTGGCGGTGCACGACCCGCACGTGCCCACGCCGACGGCCTCGCTGGAGGAGGCGCTCGACGGCGCGGAGCTCGTGGTCGTCGCGGCCAACCACTCGGAGTTCCGCGACGCGCACGCGCTCGCGACGATCGCCGAACGCGCCGGCGGCGACTGCCTGGTCGTCGATCCTTGGAACTGCTGGGGCGCCGGCCAGGTGTTCGCGTACGCGTCCGAGCTCGTGCTGCTGCTGGACGCGACCCGGCCGAAGACGCGCGGGTGAGCGCCGCGCCCGCCAGCCGGCGCGACGGCCACGACGCTTGCGGTCGGCGCCGGTGAGCCGCGTTCTCGTCACCGGCGGCGCGGGCACGATCGGCGCGGCCGTCGTGCGCCGCCTGCTCGCGGACCCCGACTACGAGGTGCGCGTGTCCGACCAGCGCGAGGCGCCGCAGTGGATGCGCGAGGGCTGCGAGGTGCACACCGGCGACCTGCGCGAGCTGGCGCAGGCGCGCGCGGCGACGGCCGGCTGCACGCACGTGATCCACCTCGCGGCGATCGTCGGCGGCATCGCGAACTTCCACCGGCTGCCGCACACGCTCACGGAGGTCAACAACGCGCTGTACAACGCGGTCGTGCGCGCCGCGCTCGAGCTCGATGTCGAGCGCTTCGTGTACGTGTCCTCCTCGATGGTCTTCGAGCGCGCGGAGCTGTTCCCGACGCCCGAGGAGTACCTGCCCGACTGCCCCGTGCCACGCTCCGCGTACGGCTTCTCGAAGCTCACCGGCGAGGTCTACTGCCGCGCCGCGCACGAGGAGCACGGGCTGCCGTACACGATCTGCCGCCCCTTCAACGCGTACGGCCCGGGCGAGGCGCCCGACCCCGAGCCGGGCATCGCGCACGCGGTCCCCGACCTGATCGAGAAGGTGCTCTCGGACCAGCGCCCGCTGCAGATCTTCGGCTCGGGCGAGCAGACGCGCACGCTCACCCACGTCGACGACATCGCCGACGGCATCGTCACCGCGATGCGCTCGCCCGCGGGCCTGAACGAGGACTTCAACATCTCCGCCGCGCGCGAGCTCAGCGTCGCGGAGATCGCGCGCATCGTCTGGCAGGCGTGCGGCAACGACCCCGACGAGCTCGAGCTCGAGCACCTGCCGACGTTCGCGGTCGACGTGCAGCGGCGCTGGCCGTCGGTCGAGAAGGCGCAGCGGCTACTCGGCTGGCGCGCGCGCATCGAGGTCGAGGACGGCATCGCCGCGACCGTCCGCTGGCTGCGCGAGCTGCGCGGCAGCGGGGATGGCACCGGCGCGAGGACGGGCGCGAGCGCGAGCATGAGCGCGAGCGCGGACACCGGCACCGGCGCCGGGGATGGCGCGCGAGTCCGCGCGGGCGAGCCGGCCCGCGAGCGTCCCACCCGGCCGCTAGGCTCTCGCGCTCGATGAGCGAGCGACGCTGCGCACTGATAACGGGGGTGACCGGCCAGGACGGCTCCTACCTGGCGGAGCTGCTGCTCGAGAAGGGCTATGAGGTGCACGGGATGGTGCGCCGCGCCTCGACCGAGAAGTTCGAGCGGATCGAGCACATCCGCGATCGCATCACGCTGCACCAGGGCGACGTGCTCGACCAGCGCTCGCTGGTGGACGCGCTGCGCGCCTCGACCCCGAGCGAGATCTACAACCTCGCCGCGATGTCGTTCGTGGCCGTCTCGTGGATCCAGCCGACGCTCACCGCGGAGTTCACCGGCGTGGGCGTGACGCGCATGCTCGAGGCGATGCGCGAAGTGTGCCCCGAGGCGCGCTTCTACCAGGCTTCCTCGAGCGAGATGTTCGGCAAGGTGCTCGAGGTTCCGCAGACGGAGACCACGCCGTTCTACCCGCGCTCCCCGTATGGCGTCGCGAAGGCGTACGGCCACTTCATCACGGTCAACTACCGCGAGTCCTACGACCTGCACGCGACGTCGGGAATCCTCTTCAACCACGAGTCGCCGCGACGGGGGCTGGAGTTCGTCACGCGCAAGATCACGTGGCACGCGGCGGCGATCAAGCACGGCCTGCAGAAGGAGCTGCGGCTCGGCAACCTCGACGCCGAGCGCGACTGGGGCTACGCGAAGGACTACGTGGAAGCGATGTGGCTGATGCTGCAGCGCGAGCAGGCGGAGGACTACGTGATCGCGACCGGCGAGGCGCACTCGGTGCGCGAGTGCTGCGAGGTCGCCTTCGACGAGGCCGGGCTCGGCGACTTCGAGCGCTACGTGACGATCGACCCCGCGTTCGTGCGCCCCGCCGAGGTCGACCACCTGATCGGCGACCCGGGCAAGGCCGCGCGCGATCTCGGCTGGAAGCCGCGCACGAGCTTCGAGGAGCTGATCCGCCTGATGACGCGCGCGGACATCGAGCTGCTGGCAGCGCGCTGAGCGACCGATGGGCGTGCCGCTGTTCGACACGTCCACGCCGCTGGCGCCGCTGCGGGAGCAGCTGCGCGCGGCGGTGGAGCGCGTGCTCGACTCCGAGCGCTACATCCTCGGCCCGGAGGTGAGCGCGTTCGAGCGCGAGTTCGCCGACTACTGCGGCGCGGCGCACGCGATCGGCGTGGCGAACGGCACGGAGGCGATCACGATCGCGCTGCGCGCGATGGGCGTCGGCCCGGGGGACGAGGTGGTCGTGCCGTCGTTCACCTTCTACGCCTCCGCGGAGGCGATCCCGCCGACGGGCGCGAGGCCCGTCTTCTGCGACATCGACCCGGAGACCTACTGCGTGACAGCGGAGACGGTGCGCGCGGCGCTCACGCCGCGCACGAAGGCGGTCGTGGCGGTGCACCTGTTCGGCAACCTCGCGCCGGTCGCGGAGATCGAGGCGCTCGGCGTGCCGGTGCTCGAGGACGCCGCCCAGGCCGCCGGCTCGCTCGGCGAGGGCGGCCGGCCGGGCTCGCTCGGCACGGCCGCGACGTTCTCGTTCTTCCCCTCGAAGAACCTCGGCGGCTTCGGCGACGGAGGCATGATCACCACGCGCGAGCAGGAGCTCGCCGAGCGCGTGCGCACACTGCGCTTCCACGGCTCAAGGGACAAGGTCACCTACGAGCAGATCGGCTACAACTCGCGCCTGGACGAGCTGCAGGCGGCGATCCTGCGCACGCAGCTGCCGCACCTCGACCGCTGGTCTGACGGGCGCCGCGCGGCCGGCGAGCGCTACCGCGAGCTCGGGCTCGGCGAGCACGTCGCGCTTCCGCGCGCGAGCGACGGCGCCTCGCCGGCGTGGCATCTGTACGTGGTCGCGCATCCGCACGTCGAGCGGCTCGAAAGCGCGCTGGCGGCGGCCGACGTCGGACACAAGGCCTACTACCGCACGCCGGTGCACCGCCAGGCGCCGATGCTCGCGTGGGGACGAGCGGCCGAGCTGCCGGCGACCGAGCACGCGGCGCGCACGCATCTCGCGATCCCGATGAGCCCCGTGCTCGACGCCGCTCAGGCCGAGCAGGTGCTGCTGGCCGTGCGCGCGGCCTCCTGAGGCGCGCGCGAGGCGCCGGCGCGCAGGAGCACCTCGGCGATGCGCTCGGCGGCGTGCCCGTCCCACAGCGGCGGCGGCGCGAGCTGTCGCCTGGGGGCGGCGAGCGCCGGCAGCACGTCGGCGATGCGATCGGGGTGCAGCCCGAGCAGCGTGTTGCTGCCGGCGCTCACGGTGATGGGGCGCTCGGTGTTCGCGCGCAGCGTGAAGCAGGGGACGCCGAGGTAGGTCGTCTCCTCCTGCACGCCGCCCGAGTCGGTCAGCACCGCGCGCGCGTCGGCCTCCAGCGAGAGGAACTCGAGATACGGCAGCGGCTCGCTGAGCCGCACGGCCGACCCCAGCCGCAGCCCGAGCCGGTCCATCATCTTGCGCGTGCGCGGGTGCACGGGGAAGACGACGGGGAGCTCGCGCGAGACCTCGACCAGCCGCTCGATCACGTCGGCGAGCAGCGCGCCGTCGACGAGCGCGGGGCGATGCAGCGTCACGAGCAGGTACTCGCCGGGGCTCACGCCGAGCGCGCGGCACGCGCGGAGCTCGCGGAAGTGCGCCTCCATCGCGACGAGCGAGTCGATCATCGTGTTGCCGACGAAGTGCATGCGCTCCTCGGCGATGCCCTCGGCTCGCAGGTTCGCGATCGCCTCCTCGCTGTGCAGGAACAGGTACTCGGAGAACTCGTCGGCGACGATCCGGTTGATCTCCTCCGGCATCGTGCGGTCGAACGAGCGCAGGCCCGACTCGACGTGCGCGACGGGGATGCCGAGCTTCACCGCCACGAGCACCGCCGCGAGCGTCGAGTTGACGTCGCCGGGGACGATCAGCACGTCGGGGCGCTCCTGCTGGAGCACGGGCTCGACGCGCTCCATCACGCGCGCGGTCTGCACCGCGTGGCTGGCCGAGCCGACGCCGAGCATGTGATCGGGCGCGGGCACGCCGAGCTCCTCGAGGAACACCTCCGACATCTGCCTGTCGTAGTGCTGGCCGGTGTGGATGAGGGTGTGCGCGCCGTCGGGCACGCGTGCTCGCAGCGCCGCGATGACGGGCGCCATCTTCACGAAGTTCGGACGCGCGCCGACGAGATAGGCGAGCCGCACGTTCAGCGCCAGCGCTCGAGCAGGTCCGCGTCGGGCACTTCGCGCACGACGCGCGCGGGCACGCCCATCACGACCGCGCGCGCGGGAACGTCGCGCGTGACGAGCGCGCCGGCGGCGACGAACGCCTCCTCGCCGACCTCGACGCCGGGCGTGAGCACCGCGCCCGCGCCCACGCGACAGGCTCGACGCAGCACGGCGCCGCGCAGCCGGCGCTCGCCTCCGTGTCGAGCCATCGTGTCGTCGTTGGTGCTCAGCGCGCCCGGGCCCACGAAGACGTCGTCCTCGAGCACCGAGAACGCCGTCAGGTACACGCCCGTCTGGATGCGCACGCGACGGCCGATGCTGACGTCGTTGTCGACGGCGCTTCCGCGACCGACGACGGAGGCCTCGCCGAGGACGCTGCGCTCGCGCACGAACGCCTGGTCGCCGACGATCGCGTCGGGCGCGATCGTCGCTCCCGCGAAGACGAGCGCGCCGGCGCCCACGCTGACGCGCTCGCCGAGCTCGAGCGCGCCGACCTCGCCGCGGTTGCGCGAGTGCGCTGAGAGCCGCGGGCGCTTGCCGAGCACCGCGTGGTCGCCGATCGTGCAGCCCGCGCGGACGATCGTGCCGCGGTGCACGACCACGTTCGCGCCGATGGAGACCTCGCCGGCGAGCTCGACCTCCGGCCCGACGAGCAGCCCCGGAGCGGCCGCGTGCGGCGCGAGGCCGGCAGCGGCGGCGCTCACAGCCGCGCGACGTTCTCGCGCTGCGTCCTGCGCGTGACGCCGCGGAGGTCGAGGACGCGGCGGCCCTGGGTGACGATCAGCTCGTGGTCGACGCTCGGGTGCGCGGTCACGATCAGCACGAGGTCCGCGGCGGGGAGCGCGCGGTCGAGCGCGACGCTCTCGAGGCCGAGATGGCCGATGCTCGCGACGTGCGGATCGTGGTAGGAGACCTCCGCGCCCTGCTCGCGGAGCAGCTCGATGATCTTCAGCGCGGGAGACTCGCGCAGGTCCCCCACGCCGGCCTTGTAGCTGACGCCGACGACGAGCACGCGCGCGCCTTTGATCGCGAGGCCGACGTCGTTGAGCACGCGCTGCGCCTTGGCGACGCAGTGATAGGGCATCTGCTGGTTGACCTTGCCGGCGAGTTCGATGAACTCCGCCGCGAGGTCGAACTCCCGCGCGCGCCAGCTGAGGTAGAACGGGTCCACCGGCAGGCAGTGGCCGCCCATGCCGGGCCCCGGCTCGAAGCGCATGAAGCCGTAGGGCTTGGTGGCGGCGGCGTCGACGACCTCCCAGATGTCGATGCCCATGCGGTCGGTGATCATCGCGAGCTCGTTGACGAGCGCGATGTTGACCGAGCGAAAGATGTTCTCGAGCAGCTTCGTCAGCTCCGCGGCCTCCGGCGTGGAGACCATCACGATCGTCTCGCAGACCAGCTCGTAGAGCTCGCGCGCCCGCTGCGCGCACGTCTCGGTCAGCCCTCCGAGGACCTTCGGCGTGTTGCGCAGCACGAAGTCCGTGCGCCCGGGGTCCACGCGCTCGGGCGAGAACGCGAGGTTGAAGTCGCGTCCCGCCGTCAGCCCCGACTCGGCGAGCAGCGGCGCGAGGCGCTCGCGCGTGGTGCCCGGGTAGGTGGTCGACTCGACCACCACGAGCTGTCCCGCCTGCAGCACGCCGGCGAGCGCGCGCGTGGCGTCGAGCAGCGGCGAGAGGTCGGGCTCGCGGTTCTTCGTCAGCGGCGTGGGCACGCAGACGAGCACCGCGTCGGCCTTCGCGAGCGAGGAGTAGCGGGTGCTCGCGTGGATGCGCTCGCCGAGCGCGCGCAGGTCCTCGCTGGCGACGTCCTCGATGTAGGACTCGCAGCGGGCGATCGCCTCGACCTTGCGAGCGTCGAGATCGACGGCCACGACCTCGCAGTCCTCGCGCGCGAACGCGACTGCCAGCGGCAGGCCGACATAGCCCAGACCGATGATCCCGACGGTCCTCATGCCTGGGGCAGTCTAGGACGTGGCGGCGTCGAGCCGCCGCGCTCGGCCTGCGCCCGCAACGAGCGCACGTCGGCGCTCACCATGCGCTCGACCAGCTCCTCGAAGCCCACGCGCGGGCGCCAGCCGAGCTGCGCGCGCGCCTTCGCGGGATCGCCCACGTTCGCCGTCGCCTCGGGCGCGCGCACGAGCTCGGAGTCCACGCGCACGTGCTCCTCGGCGTCCAGCCCGACGCACGCGAAGGCCACGCGCGCGAGATCCGCGACGGTGTGCCCGACGCCGCTCGCGAGGACGTAGTCGGCGGCATGCCCCTGCTGGAGCATGAGCCACGCGCCGTACACGATGTCGCCCGCGAAGGACCAGTCGCGCACCGCCTGCAGCGAGCCGAGCGTCACCTCCGTAGCGAGACCGAGGCTGATCGCGGCCGCGGCACGGGTGATGCGGCGCGTCACGAACTGCTCGGGCCGGCGCTCGGACTCGTGGTTGAAGGTGATGCCCGAGCTCGCGTGCAGCTGCTCGTGGCCGCGCAGCGCGCCGACGAGCTGGTGGGCGGCGAGCTTGGAGATCGCGTACGGGTTGGTGGGACGGCACGGCGTGTCCTCGCGCTGCGGGCTCTCCGGAGCGTCCCCGAACATCGCGCCCGACGCCGCCACGAACACGCGCATCGAGCGATCGAGGTCGCGGACCGTCTCGAGGATCGACGCGCACGAGCCGACGATCGCGCGAGTCGTCTCGCCGGGCGCCCGCCACGACGCGGGCACGAACGACGGCGCCGCGAGGTGATAGAGCTCGCGCGGGCGCACGCCCTCGATCGCCGTTCGCAGCGAGCGCGGGTCGAGCAGGTCGCCGCGCACGAGCTCGATGCGCTCGCGCAGGTGCTCGCTGCAGCCGAGCCGCGCGGGCTCGCCCCCGCGGATCAGGCCCGTCACCCGGTAGCCCTTCTCCAGCAGCAGCTCCGCCAGGAACGAGCCGTCCTGGCCGGTGATGCCGGTGATCAGGGCGCTCGGCGCGCTGGACATCCGCGCAGCTTACGTGCTGGCCGAGCCGTCGTAGATCGACGCGAGCGAGCGCGCGACGACCTCGGGGGCGCACAGCGCACGCACGCGCTCGCGAGCGCGCTCGCCCGCGGCGCGATCGCCGGCGAGGCGCGCGATCGCGCCGGCTAGCGCGGCGGCATCCGCGGGCGCGACGAGCGAGTCGCGCTCGACGAGCTCGCTCAGCGCGCCCACGTCGCTCGCGGCCACCGGCACGCCCGCCGCCATCGCCTCCGCCGCGGCGAGCCCGAAGGACTCGCTCGAGCGCGACGGCACGAGCGCGATCGCCGCGCCGGCGCGCAGCTGCGCGAGCCGCGGCTCCTCGACGCCGCCGAGGAAGCGCACGTCGCCCCCGCCGGCGCGCGCGCGCGCGAGCAGCGCCTCGCGCTCGGGGCCTTCGCCGGCGATCACCAGCGCCATCCCCGCCAGGCGGCACGCGTCGATCGCGACGTCCACCCCCTTCTCGGGGGACAGCCGCGAGGCCACCAGCGCGTAGCGGCCGCCCGGCGACTGCGCGCCCCACACCGGCTGCGGGCCGCCCGGCAGTTGCGCCCCCGCCTGCCACGCGCCCGCCGGCTGCGCGTCGGCTGGCTGCGCACCTGGCGCCGCGAGCGGGGTCGTGCGCAGCGGCGGGGGCAGGACGTGCACGCGCTCCCACGGCAGGCTCGCGCCGAGCGCGCGCAGACGCTCGCGCGCGAACGCGCTCGGAACGATCACCGCGTCGACCTGCGCGAGCATGCGCCGCTGCCAGAGCGCGAGCGACGCGCCGTAGGCGAGCGCCTCGGGAACGCTGCCGCGGCAGTTCAGGCGCACGCCCGGGAGCGTGTTGCGCCCGTGGCAGCGCGTGCACTCCTCGCCATGCGTGAAGCACACGCCGATCGCGCACACGAGACGGTACTGGTGCAGATGCAGCACCACGCGCGCGCCCGCGGCGCGCGCGGCGGCGAGCGCGCGCCAGCCGAGGGACGGCAGCAGGTTGTGCGCGTGGACGACGCGCGCCCCGCTCTCACGCACCGCCGCGGCGACCTGCGCGGGGCGCAGCCCGCCGCCGAGCAGGCCGATCGCCGAGCGCGTGCGCGCGGTCGCGCTCGCCGCGTCCGCCGGGCCGCGAGCGAGCAGCGCCGCGGGCTCGTGCAGCTGCTCGCGCACGAGCCGCAGCAGATCCTCGACGGTGCGCTCCTCGCCGCCGGTCGTGCGATAGCGGTTGTGCACGAAGAGGACCATGGGGGCGTCAAACCTAGACTCTCTGCCAGCGATGCCACCGCCCGCCTCGATCGTCATCCCCACGCGCGCGCGCCCGGACTACCTGCGGGTCGCGCTCGAGTCGATCGCCGAGCAGGCTCGCGGCGCCGGCGCGGAGATAGTCGTCGTCGACGACGCGGGCGCGTCCGCGCAAGCGCGCGAGCTGGCGGCGGCCTTCGGCGCCGGCTACGAGCCGCACGCCGAGCCGCTCGGCCTGAACGTCGCGCGCAACACCGGCGTGCAGCGCTCGCACGGGGATCTCGTCGTGTTCGTCGACGACGACGTCCGCGCGCGGCCCGGCTGGCTCGAGGCGCTGCTGAAGGCCGCCGGCGAGCATCCGCAAGTGGACGTCTTCGCCGGGCAGATCAGCGCTCGCCTGGAGGGCCCGGCGCCGCGCGGCTGCGGGCGCGAGCGCCCGCCGATCACGACGCTCGAGCTCGGCGGCGAGGACACGCAGGCGAGCTTCGCGTGGGGCGCGAACATGGCGATCCGTCGCAGCGCGCTCGAGCGCGTCGGCCCGTTCGACGTCACGCTCGAGGACGGCGGCGACGAGCAGGAGTGGCAGGAACGCCTGCGCGCGGGCTCGCCCGGCGCGAGCGTGCTGTACGTCGCGGACGCTCGCGTCGAGCACCGTCGCGCGGGCGAGGACGCGCGCCTGCGCTCGCTCGCGCGCGCCGCGTACGTCCGCGGACGGGCGGCGCGCCGCTTCGACGCGCGGCGCGGCGTCGCGCCGCCGTTGGCGCGCGAGCTCGCCACGCTCGCCGGCTGCGTGGGCCACGTGCTGCGGCGACGGTGCCCCGCGGGCCTGACGATGGTCGCCCACAGCGCCGCGCGGGTTCGCGAGGCCTCGCGCGAGCGGGCGCGCTCGCACGCGCACGAGCGCGCTCGTGGGGGTCTCCGCGCGGTCAGCGCGGCGGGCGGCGAGCGCCTGGCCCCGGCGGGCGCCGAGGCCGGCTCGCGGCCGCGCGAGGACTTCCTGTCCGGCGCGAGCGGCACCGTCGGCGGCCTCGACGGCGTCCTGCGCGGCGCCTGCGACGCGGCGCTCGACGCGTGGGCGCTCGCGTCGGGCGAACGCGTGCGGCTGGCGCTCGCCGCGCGTCACTCGCCGCCGCTGCAGCGCGTGCTCGTCCTCGCGGTGCAGCGTCCCGAGCACCGGCGGCTCAGCCGCGCCGCCGACGCCGAGCTCCTGCGCTCCCGCCACCACGTCGAGCTGCACGCGACGGCGCCGGGCGGGCGCGGCAAGTTCGAGAATCTCAACCTGCTGCTGCGCGCGCATCCGCCCGCGGAGCACGACTGGCTGCTCGTGCTCGACGACGACGTCGAGCTCCCGCGCGGCTTCCTCGACCGCTTCCTGTTCCTCTGCCAGCGCTTCTCGCTCGTGCTCGCGCAGCCCGCGCACCGGCTGCGCTCGCACGCGGCGTGGAGCGTCACGCGGCGACGGGCGCGCAGCGTCGTGCGCGAGACCGCGTTCGTGGAGATCGGGCCGGTGACGGCCTTCGCACGGCCGACGTTCCCGGTGCTGCTGCCGTTCCCCGAGCTGAGCATGGGCTGGGGCCTCGACACCCACTGGGCGGCGCTCGCGCGCGAGCACGGGTGGCGCTGCGGCGTCGTCGACGCGCTGGCGATCCGCCATCTCGCCGCCCCCGCGGCCGACGCCTACCGGCGCGAGGACGCGATCGCCGAGGCGCGCGCGTTCCTGCACGGGCGCTCGCACGTGAGCGCGAGCGAGGCCGAACGCACGCTGACCACCCACCGCAGCTGGTGAGCGGCGAACGCGCGACGGGGCCGCGGGTGGCCGTGGTCGCCGAGTTCTACCCGTCGCGCCGGGACCCGGTGCTCGGCGTGTGGGCGCACCG
>Ga0070737_10003183_pt1 | contig 18121 bp, 18 predicted proteins | sample Coa_R1_10_FD_66438 | JGI IMG/M metagenome (GOLD analysis project Ga0070737, IMG submission 66438) | Surface soil microbial communities from Centralia Pennsylvania, which are recovering from an underground coalmine fire - Coalmine... | ecosystem: Environmental > Terrestrial > Soil > Unclassified...
CTGTTCACGCTCGCGGCAGGCGTGCCGCTGGAACGGCGGGCGCAGCGGCTCGACGAGGGGCTACGGATCGCGGCCGACGCCTAGCTGGGAGTGGTCGAGACCCGGACAGGCGAGACACGCCGCCGTGCGCGCAGCGTCAGTGGCACGGCGAGCAGCAGCGCCAGGGCGACGATCGCCGCCGCAACGCGGAAAGGTGCGCGGGCGCCGTAGCCGCTGATCAACGCGCCGCCGATCGCTGGCCCGGCGATCGCCCCCATTGCCTGGATCGAGGTCGTCAGGCCGGTGAGCAGGCCGCGGTTTTGCACAGTCGAAAGGTCGAGCAGCAGCGCGCTCAGCGCCGGTAGCGCGAGGACGTAGCCGACCGCCGCGCAGCAGGCCGCGAACAGCGCTGCGCCGCGCCCTTGCGCCACGGCGATCAGTCCCAGACCCAGCGCGAACAGCGTCAGGCCGGCGATCGCTGGCAGTGCTCGGCCAAGGCGATCGGCGAGCCAGCCAGCGGGGAGAAGCAACGCGCCCGCAAGCGCTGCCGGCGGCACAAGCAGCAGCACGAAATCGGCGTAGCGCATCTGGAGCACATGCGCGCTGTACGGTTTGAGGTCGGGCGCGAGCATCGCAACCGCCGCGCTCACGATCGTGATCAGCGCGATCAGCAGCGCCGTGTCCAGCGTCAGCACACTCAGCGCGGCAGCGAGACCCGGTCGCGGTGCGGTTCGGGCGTGCAGCGTCTCGGTGGCGTAGACCGTGCCCGCCGCGTGCGCCGTGGCAGCCATCTCCAGGGCGGCGAAGGCAAGCAACGCTCCTGCCAGAATGAACGCCGCGTCGAACGACACACGATCAGCGATCTGGGCGCCGCCGATGGTACCGGCTGCCGTGCCAGCGATCTGCGCCGCACTGACGATCGCCAGCAAACGCGCGTGCACGGTCGGTGGGAAGCGTCGACCGACAAGCGCATACATCGCGGGCCAGACCACGGCTAACGTTAGCCCGAACAGCAGCCATGCTGCCAGGTATCCCCAGACGCTGCGCACGACCATCATCCAGGCGATAGCAGGGATGCAGGCGACGATGCCGCCGATCAGCACCAGGCGCGGCGACAATCTGTCGGCCAGCCAGCCGGTGAGTGGCTGGCCGATCGTCTTCGCGGCGAAGTAGAGCGAAAACGCGCCGCCCACGACCCTGGCGTCGGCGTGCAAGCGCGCGCGCGGGTATTCGGGGTTGACGGCGAGGAGCAGGATACCGATCACCGCCTCGGTGAGGAAGATCGCGCCGACCAGGCCGATGGCCATCTGGTCGCCACGCAACGGCCCTTTCGCCCGCGGCTGCTCGACGGAGGCGCTCATGCCTGCTCCTCGGCGCCCCGGCCCGTATCGCCCTGTTGCAGCGCCAGCCAGGCAACGCCAACGACGCCACTGCGGTCGCCGAGCGCGGCGGGGACGATCCGCAGCCGCTCTGCCATCAAGGGGATGGCGTGCTCGCGCGCCACGGTGGCAGCGCGGTCGAGAAAGCCGGGGATCTTTGTCAAGCCGCCGCCGACGACGATCGCTTCCGGATTGAGAATGTGGATCAGGTTCATGAGGCCGATGCCGAGGTAGCGCGCCGCGTCGTCGAGCAGCTGCTGCGCAACTTCGTCGCCCGCGGCCGCCGTCTCGGCTACGTGCTTCGCCGTCGGCGTAGCGCCGGCACGCTGTGCAAGCAGTGGCGCGCGCCCCTCGGCGATAAGACGCGCCGCTTCGCGCGCGATCGCCGTGCCCGAGGCGAGCGCCTCCAGGCAGCCCCTGCGCCCGCAGCCGCAGACGGGGCCATCGACGAGGATCGTCATATGCCCGATTTCGCCCGCCGCGCCGTTCAGCCCGCTGACTAGCTGTCCGTTGGCGATGATGCCGCCGCCGATCCCCGTGCTCGCCGTGACGTACGTCATATCGCGTGTGCCTCTGCCCGCGCCGCGCGTGTACTCTCCCAGCGCGGCGGCGTTCGCATCGTTTTCGACAACGACGGGCAGGCCGGAGCGTTCGCGCAGCATCCGCCCTAGAGGAACGTTCTTCCAGCCGGGTAGATTCGGGGCTGCCGGTAGCACCTGCGTCCGCGGGTCGATCGGCCCGGGGATCGTGATGCCCAGCGCCCGCAGCGCGGCGACAGCGATGCCGGCATCGGCCGCAGCGCCGGCAAGCGCGTCGATCAGCCGTGCGAGGCCATCTTCGGGGCCGCGCTCCGGTTCGGTCGCGATCCGTCGCTCGCCGAGCACGTGGCCGTCGTCATCGACAACCGCAGTCAGAATCTTCGTCCCGCCGATGTCGGCTGCGCCGATCAGCGTGCGCGCCATGCTCTACGCCCCGGGAACCTAGCTATGCCGCGCGGGGCTTGCCCCGGCGCGCGCGATCTCGATGGACTGATCATACAGCCGCGCGTACTCGCCTGCCGTGCCGCGCCAGGAGTAATCGTCGCTCATACCGCGGCGTACCAGCGCGCGCCATGCGTCGGGCTGCGCGTAGACGGCAAGCGCACGGTCCAGCGCTCCGGTAAGTGCTTCCGGGCTGGGAGCGTCGAACAAAAAGCCGTTGCCGTTGCTCTCCGCGCCAGTCCACTCGCGCACTGTATCGGCGAGACCACCTGTGCGCCGCACGACCGGCACCGAGCCGTAGCGCAGCGCGATCATCTGCCCAAGGCCGCACGGCTCGAAGCGCGAGGGCATGAGAAAAAGGTCGCTGCCCGCGTAGATGAGCTGCGCCAGATCAGCGTCGAAGCCGATCTCGACACCGACACGCTGCGGGTAGCGTTCCGCAAGGTCGCGCAGCGCCTGCTCGTACCGCGGCTCGCCGGCGCCGAGGGCGACGAACTGGAGCGGCGAGCGGGGCAGTCGTGCCTCCAGCGCGCCGACGGCGAGGTCGGCCCCTTTCTGCTCGTAGAGGCGGGTCACCATCGCCGCCAGAGGATAATGTGGGTCCTCGGTGAGGCCGAAGCGTCGCTGCAGCGCTGCTTTGCAGAGTGCTTTGCCCGCCAGATCGTCGCGGGTGTAGTGGGCGGGCAGGCGCGGATCGCGGGCGGGGTCGAACTCCTCATCATCGATGCCGTTGAGGATGCCATGCAGATGGTCGGCACGCGCGCGCAGCAGCGGGTCGAGGCCGGTGCCGTACTCGGGCGTTAGGATTTCGCGGGCGTACGTCGGGCTGACAGTGTTAATTGCATCGCTCCAGAGGATGCCCTGGCCCATGGCGTTGCGTGTCATCCATGGCTCGGGCGCGAGTGGTGAGGAGAGCACGCGCGCATCGAAGCCGGCCGTGGCGGCAAAAGCGTCGTCGAAGTCGCCGTGGATCGCCAAGTTGTGGATGGTGAACACGCGCGGCAACCGGGCAAGCGGTGATTCCGGATGCTGCCGCAGGCGTGTAGCGATAAACGCCGCGTGCCATTCATTGAGATGGAGCAGTTCGGGTTGCCAGTCGCTTGCGCTCAGCCAGGCCAGCACGGCATCGCAGAACGCCAGCCAGCGCAGCGTATCGTCTGCCTCGCCATAGATGCGCGGCCGATCGAAGAACGCGGGTAGGTCAAGGAGGTAAAGCGGTACGCCGCCGCTCTCACCGCGCAAGACCACGCCGGCGTGCTCCGTGCCAGCAAGCTGGATGCCGAACTGCCCGGCGGGTGCGAAGCCCGCCGTGGCGGCGCGCATCCCGCCGTGGCGGGGCATCACGATGCGCACGTCGTGGCCGAGGCGGCGCAGCGCCTTCGGGAGCGAGGCGGCGACATCGGCTAGCCCGCCGACCTTGGCGTACGGGTGCAGTTCGACGGTCGCAAAGAGGACGTTCACAGAGGCGACCTCGCGGGTTCGCTGTCCGTTTCAGCGTACGGGGCGGTTCCGACTGGGCGCTAGCCTCGCTCGACAAAAAGGGCGGGCGGGAGACCATCTCCCGCCCGCTGCCGAGCGCGACGCCCGCGCTTGAGCACGTCTTAGTAGGTCGGTGGCGTCGGCGTCGAGCCGTTCTTCTTTTCGGGGATATCGGTGACGAGGCAGTTGGTGGTCAGCACCATGCCGGCGATCGAGACGGCGTTCTCCAGCGCCGAGCGGGTGACCTTCGCCGGATCGATGATGCCCTTCTGCACCATGTCGCCGAACTCACCCCGGAGCGCGTCGTAGCCCTGGCCCTTGGGCAGGTTGCGCACTTCCTGCACGATCACCGAGCCATCCTGGCCTGCGTTGATGGCGATGCGGCGCAGCGGCTCTTCGAGCGCGCGCTTGAGGATATTGACGCCGGTCATCTCGTCGCCGTCGAGTTCGACGCTATCGAGCTTCGGCAGCGCGTTGATGAAGGCGACGCCACCTCCGGGCACGATACCCTCTTCGACCGCCGCGCGCGTGGCCGAGAGCGCATCCTCGACGCGGTGCTTCTTCTCCTTGAGCTCGACTTCGGTCGCCGCACCGACCTTGATCACCGCGACGCTACCAGCGAGCTTGCCCAGCCGTTCCTGCGCCTTCTCGCGGTCCCAGTCGCTCTTCGCCTCTTCCATGATGGCGCGGACCTGCTGGATGCGCGCCTCGATCGCCTTCGGATCGCCCTTGCCCTCGACGATCGTCGTCTCCTCCTTGGTGGCGATCACGCGGCGGGCGCGGCCGAGGTCGGAGAGCTGGACGGAGTCGAGCTTGCGGCCCAGCTCGTCGCTGATCACCTGGCCGCCGGTCACGACGGCGATATCGCCGAGGTTGTCCTTGCGGCGGTCGCCGAAGCCGGGGGCCTTCACGGCGAGCACGTTCAGCGTACCGCGCAACTTGTTCACCGCCAGCGTCGCGAGCGCCTCGCCATCGACGTCATCGGCGATGATCACCAGGTTCTTGCTGCCCGACTGCAGCAACCGCTCCAGCAGCGGCAGGATATCGTTGACTGCGGAGATCTTCTTGTCGGTGATCAGGATGTAGGGGTCTTCGACGACCGCTTCCATCCGCTCCGGGTTGGTGACGAAGTACGGCGAGATGTAGCCGCGATCGAATGCCATACCCTCGACGTACTCGACCTCGGTGCGGATGCTCTTCGACTCTTCGACGGTAACGACACCGTCCTTGCCGACCTTCTCCATCACCTCGCCGATCAGGTCGCCGATCGCCTGGTCGGCGGCGGAGATGGCTGCGACCTGCGCCATCTGCTCGCGCGTGGTGACAGGGATCGCATTTTCGCGGATCGCCTGGGCGATAACCTCGGTCGCCTTTTCGAGACCGCGCTTGAGCGCCATCGGGTTAGCGCCGGCGGCGACGTTCTTCAGACCCTCGTGCACGATCGCCTGGGCGAGAACCGTCGCCGTCGTCGTGCCGTCGCCGGCGATGTCGTTGGTCTTGGAGGCAACCTCCTTGGCAAGCTGTGCGCCGATGTTCTCGAACGGATCCTCCAGTTCGATGTCTTTGGCGATCGTCACGCCGTCGTTAGTAATGGTTGGGGAGCCGAACTTCTTGTCCAGAACGACGTTGCGGCCCTTGGGGCCCAGGGTGATCTTGACGGCATCGGCCAGAGCGTCGATGCCGCGGCGGAGGGCATGACGCGCCTCCTCGTCGAAGAGCAGTTGCTTCGCCATCGCTCACCTTTTCGTCCGATCTCGGATTTAGCACTCTCACCGGCAGAGTGCTAATTTAGTTGTACCCGACCGCGACGCAACCGACAAGAGGTCTCTTAATACTTGGCGCGCGGGGCGCAAAAAACCGCCGCACGGCCGCATGGCGCGCTCGTCGCTCTCGTAGTTGGGGCACGCGCGGCGGATGGCGGGGTCAGGCTGAGAGCTCAGGGAAGCGCTTCGTCGCCGACTTTGAGGTAGGGCGGGAAGAGCATCTCGAGTTCGCGGCGGATCGGGTCGTCGGGCGGCAGGAACTGGCTGAAGTCGCCTGTCGGCTCGATCCGCTCGCGCTTGCGCGTGATGCTTTCGGTCTTGATCTTCTCCTGCAGCATCATCAGGCCGGTGAGCAGCGATTCGGGCCGCGGCGGGCAGCCGGGGATGTAGACATCGACGGGGATGATCTGGTTGACGCCGGGCAGCGTGCTGTAGCCATAAGCGAACGGGCCACCCATGATCGCACAGCCGCCCATTGCGATCACCCACTTCGGCTCGGCCATTTGCAGGTAGATCCGCCGCACGGCGGGCGCCATCTTCCACGTGACCGTTCCGGCCACGATCATGAGATCGGCCTGACGGGGCGAGGCGCGAAAGATCTCGGCGCCGAAGCGCGCGATATCGTACCGCGACGTGGCCGTCGCGATCATCTCGATCGCGCAGCAGGCGAGGCCGAAGAGCGCTGGCCACAGCGATGAGCTACGCGCCCAGTTGAGTACGGCGTCGACCGACGAGACGAGCAGGTTGTTGCGCAGTTCCTGATCGATGTCGGTGCCGGTGCTCACCGTATGCCCTGCATGGCTATCGAGAAGTGGCAGAGGCGCGGCGTCAGACATAGCCAACCTCGCAGGCATCGCGCGGAGACGCGATCCCGTTCAACTCTTCACAAGTCTACCGTACCACCGGCGCGCGGCGAGCGCTATCCGCTACGAGGTGAGTGCTGAGGGTGCGGGCGTCTGCTCGTCGAGCGGGGAGAGGGCGCGCAGCCGTGCAACGTACCCCGGCAGCAGTTCCAGCACACGCTCGATCTGGTCCTCGGTTGTATCCTTGCCGAGGCTGAGGCGCAGGCTGGCGCGCAGGTACATCTCTGGCACGCCCATGGCAACCAGCACATGCGACGGTTCGAGCGAGCCGGTCGTGCACGCCGAGCCAGACGAGGCGGCCACGCCACCGAGGTCGAGCTGCAGCAGCAGCGCTTCGCCCTCGATGAAGGCGAAGGCGAAGCTGGCGTTATGCGGAGCGCGCCGCGCGCCAGCGCGCGGGCCGGTCACAATCGTGTGAGGGATACGGCGCGGAATCTCCTCCAGCAGACGATCGCGCAAGCGCGCACAGTGCCGCGCCCGCGTCTCCAGCTCGTCGTACGCCAGGTGCAACGCAGTGGCCAGACCCACGGCTCCGGCCACGTTCTCGGTACCAGCGCGCAGGTCGTGCTCCTGCGGCCCACCGAGGATCTGCGCTTGCAGCGGCGTACCGCGCCGCACGTAGAGAGCGCCAGTCCCCTTCGGCCCATAGAACTTATGCGCGGTGATCGTCAGCAGGTCTACGCCGAGTGCCTGCACGTCCAGCGGCAGCATGCCCGCGGCCTGTACGGCGTCGGTGTGCACCAGCGTGCGCGGGTTGCGCGCCTTGACAGCGCGGGCGATGTCGGCCACCGGCTCGATCGTCCCGACCTCATTGTTGACCAGCATCACGCTGACGAGCGCCGTGTCGTCGCGCACCGCGGCGGCCACCTGTTCGGGCGTTACGAACCCTTCGCTATCGACCGGCAGGACGGTGAGCGGATGCCCCTCGCGCGCCAGTTGCTCGCAGGTATGCAAAACAGCGTGGTGCTCGATCGCCGTGGTCACGATATGGCTGCGCGGCCCGGCTTTAGCGGCAGCACCGCGAATGGCGAGGTTGTCGGCTTCGCTACCGCCGCCGGTGAAGACGATCTCCTCGGGCCGAGCGTTGAGCAACTTCGCCACCTCGCGACGCGCGTCGTCGAGGAGGGCGCGGGCGCGCTGGCCTTCGCGGTAGCTGCTCGACGGGTTTCCCCAGCCGTCGCGGTAGACTGCGTTCATCGCCTCCAGCACGCGAGGGTCGAGCGGCGTGGTGGCGGCGTGGTCGAGGTAGATGCGCTTCATGACGATCCTCCCGCTGCGACGATCGTAGCACGATACCATGTCGGCGGCTGATCGCTTATCGGGCTAGCGTACCGGGATCTCCCCCCTCACGATGGATGAGTAGCAACATACCGCGTTGCAACGCCACGCTCCCTACCGGCGCTGTTAGCACGTTGCTGACGCCACGCGTACTGCCCCGGTAGAGCGTTTCGCCATGCAGCGGGTAGAGCAGGTTGCGCGTCGTGACGCCGGCACAGCGCGCCGTCACGGCGAGCAAGGTGACGAGGTCGCCGGGGCGACCCTCGATCTCGGCCGTGTGTCTCACAATCCGTGCCTCGTCCTCGCCCTCAATGATGCGCAGGTCGATGTCGCGAAACTCGGGTGCGGTGAGCAGCAGCAGGTTCGCGGCGGCGTGATCGAGGCGGGGGCCCCGCATGGCGGCGATCACCGTCACGCGGTTGGCGCCGCGGCGAACGGCTTCGCGCACGGCGAGGGCGAGATCGGTATCGTCTTTGGCGGCAGGGAAACGGATGATCTCCGTGGCCCCGAGCGCCGTCGGGTCGAACGAATCGAAATCGCCAAGCGCGACATCGGCGCGCGTGCGCAGCGTCTCCAGGTGGCGCCCACCGCTGTCGGCGGCGATGACCAGATCGGCCGTGGCCATCGCGCGCCGCACGCGCGCCGCGAGCGCCAGCTCGCCGCCGCCGATCACCAGGGCATGCATGTCACAACCGGTAACGCGCGCGATCGACCGCGACGATATAGTGGTCGTCTGGCGGCTCGGGCGGCCGCGCGCCGAGGTGGGTCAGCACCAGTCGCGTGGTGCCGCCCAGACGTTCGCGCAGCTCCTGTACCTCTTCGAAGCTCATGTGCTCGGGGTTGCTCCGCCCCGTCACATACGTGCAATCGCTGACGAGTACGTCGACCCCACGGCCAAGACGCAGCAATTGCTCACAATACTCGCTGTCGCCCGTGTACGCGAGCGCGCGGCCGCCCGCCTCGACGCGATACCCGAAGCTGCGCAGCGCCGGACCGCCATGCACGACCTCGACCGCCTCCGCGCGCAGACCGGCGACCTCGCCGTGCCAGCCGTCTTCTACATCGACGAAGCGCAGGACGAAGCCGTGCAGCTTGTCGAGCAAGCCCGGGTAACCCAGCTCGGTGAGCGCACGCAGCCGCTCTTCGATCCCTGGTGGTCCAACGATGGTCAGATCGGAAGTGCGCCGCGTTTCGTAGGCGTACTGCAGCAGCAGAAAGGGAAGGCCGTAGAAGTGGTCGGCGTGGAAATGGGAGACAAAGATCGCCTCGATCGCATCGAGCGGCAGGCGCAGGCATTTGAGCGCGTACAGCGCCGTGGGCGGCGCATCGAAGAGAACACGCTCGTTGAGCACGAAACCGCTCCAGCAGCGCTGCGGCGCGAACGCGTTTCCCGTGCCGACGAACGCCAGGTCGAGCGGCTCTCTCTCCGACATCATCCCCTCCCGCGGATGGCTGCGCCGATCATCGTAGCCGAAAGGGCGCGCGGTTGGCGCATCGAGAGCACCGCCGCACCGTCATGGCGTTGATAGACAGACGCCGCCTTTTGTGGTATGCCCCGACGCTCAGATGCGGTCGAGTTGCATCGCCTGCTTCTCCGTGACGCGATACTCGATGCGCTTACCGAGCGCAAGCCGGGTTTGCGCGTCCAGGGCGGGCAGCGTCGAAAAGACGAAGCTGGTGATTGGCAGCAGCGCCCACCACACGATGTCGATGACGGTCTTGAGGGCGTTCCAGTGCGGTGGCTTCGGCGGTCGCAGCTTGCGGTCGAGCAAGAACATCGCCACATATGGCACCAGGCAGGCCCACAGCAGCGCCCGCGAAGCGACCGGGAGCCATAGCGGCACGTGGCCATGGCCGATAACGCGCTCGACGAGGTGTGGCATGATCCAGCCGAGGCTAAGGATGAACCAGTGCGTTGCCCATACGAAGTGGTTGCCGACCAGCGCGGCGATGCGTCGCGCCTTCTTGCGCACGGGGATCTCCGGGTGGGCCAGCGCCTGCACGAGGCTATAACGCACGTCGCTCGCGCCCCAAGCGTGCCGCTTATGCTGGACGTACTCCATGTGCAGCGAGCGTAGCAGCGCGCCGCTGCAGACGGCGTCGTTGCCGGTGGGCAGGAAGATCGGCGCCATCTCCACCTCGCCACGGAAAGCGAAGAAGCACTTGAGAAACATGTGCCAGTCTTCGGGGATGACGTCCGTATCCCAGTAGCCGACGTCGTCAGCCAGCCTCAGGCTCAGGCTGTACGTCGATTGCGGGAAATACATGCGGTTGCCGCGCGTCAGGTTAGAAAGGATGTGGATACCCGCCAGCGCGCTTGGCACCCTCAGTGGCGCGGGCGCGTGCCAGATGTTGTTCGTGAGCAGGATCGGCGATTGCCAGAAGCGGCGAAAGCGCTGCGGGTCGGTCGTGAAATGGTACGTCAGCGCAGCGAAATACGCCGGGTCGAAGATCGTGTCAGCGTCGCAGCTCGTGATCGTCGTGGCGTCGAGGTCGAGCCGCGTACCGACGAGATTGTCGCGTACCCAGCGCGCGGCCCACGCCTCGTTCGACGATTTGCCCGCGATCTCGCCGGGCAGGCCTGCAGGGTGCACGGTTACGTAGATCTCGCCGACGCGACCGGCGAAGCGGGCGGCGAGGCGGCGTGCCTTCTCCTCCGCGCCTGCTTCGCGCGCCTCCATCGCCAGCACGACGACGATCTGCCGCGCGACGCTCTGCGCGGCGATGCTCTCCAGCGTGCGGGCGAGCAGCGCCTCTTCTTCCTTATAACTAGGGATGATCACCACGTGCCGCACGGCTTCCCAGTCGAGGTACGTGCGCTGGAAAACGCGTGCGGCGCGGTACAGCTTGTACCAATCGGTCGTCTGCTGCTCCCGCATGCGGCGGTAACCGAGGTGAGCGCGGACCGCGGTCGAGATCGAGAGATAGAGCCAGTACAGATCGAAGAGCACCACGGCGACCGCGAACGGCGTGGGCAATAGCCAGCCGGCCCACAGCGGCGAGAGAACGACAAGCCAGGTGAGCGCGGCGGGGAGGAGGTCGAGCGCGCGGCGGAACGCGCGCGCGCCTCGCGTCTCCGAGAGGACCCAGGCTCCGGCCTTCGGCGGAACGGCCGGTTCGGGTTCGACGGTGGGCCGGTGGCGCGGCAGCGTCGTGGTCGAGCGCAGTGCTGGCGGCGCAGCCGTCGGCGGCGCCATCAACGCGAATGGGTGGAAGCCACGATCGTTCTCAGCCGTAGGAGAGACCCCCTTCGCCCGGCCGCGGCCGGGCCGTGCTCCGCGGACAGTGCCGCGGGCGGGCGGGGCTGGGCGAAGCGTGGCGCATGAAAAAAGGGCCAGCCCCAAGGACATAGCCCTTACCGACGCCGGCGAGGTTAGCTGACGGGTTAGGGCTGGAAGGTAGCCCCTCCCTGCGTGCGCAGGGATTCACCCCGGACGGTGGTTCCCCCGCCCCGCGTTCTGCGGGTTAGGCGTGATGCGTTCTTCTCATATGGCGCGGGCCACAGCCCGCGATGTCGCCTGCATCGTAGAGACGGAGACAAAAGCGTGTCAATTCACCCGGCGCATCTTGCGCAGCGGGCGCGGCGATGTTCTCGCTGTCGCATCTGATGCGAGCACATAAGTTAAGTAAGGAAAGAAGGCGGGGTCGGACATCGCATCCAACCCCGCTTCTTGCCCGCTTGTCGCCGTTATGCCGTCAGGATGTGGATGGCGCAGGCCGAGCCGAGGCCGATCGTGTGCGCCAGGCCGGCCTTGTAGCCCTCGATCTGGCGCGCGCCTGCCTGGCCACGGAGCTGCCAGACGATCTCGCAGATATTGGCGACGCCCGTTGCGCCGATCGGGTGACCCTTGGAGAGCAGGCCGCCGCTGGTGTTGACGGGGATATCACCGCCAAGCGCCGTACGGCCTTCGTCGATCATGCGGCCGGCTTCGCCCTCGCCGCACAGCATCAGGTTTTCGTAGTGGAGCAGCTCGGCCGTGGCGAAGCAGTCGTGCAGCTCGACAGAACTGAGATCCTTCGGACCCAGGCCGGCCTGCTCGTACGCCTGGCGGGCGCACTCGCGCGTCATGGTGTTGATGTCGGGGAAGACGAGCGTGCGCGGCGTGTACGGGTCGGTGGTCAGCGCCGAGGCGACGACGCGGATCATCTTGCCGCCACCCTGAAGCTGTCGCGCCTTCTCCGCCGAGGCCACGATCGCCGCCGCCGCGCCGTCGCCGGTGGGGCAGCACATGTAAAGCGTGTTCGGGTAGGCGACCATGCGGCTGTTTAGCACATCTTCTAGGCTGAGGTCTACCTGGTACTGCGCCAGCGGGTTGAGCAGCGCGTGCTTGTGGTTCTTCACCGAGACCTTGGCGAACTGCTCGATCGTCGTGCCGTACTTGCGCATGTGCTCCATGCCGGCCATGGCGAAGACGCCGGGCATCAGGCCGGTGCCGAGGACCCCTTCCGGGCTGGTGGAGGGGTCAGAAGGCGCGCCGAGCAGCCCCATCTTCCCCATCTGCTCGGTGCCAACGGCGAGAGCAACATCGTACGCGCCCGAGCCAACAGCGAAGACCGCCTCGCGGAAGGCCGTGGACCCGGAGGCGCAGGCGTTGGCAACGTTGTAGACGGGCACGCCGGTCATGCCGATCTCTTTCAGGATGCGCTGGCCCGACATGCTCGTCTGGTACAGGTTGCCGCTCATCACGATCTGAATATCCTTGAGCGACAGCCCCGCGTCTTTGAGGGCCAGCAGCACCGCCTGACCGCCGAGCGAGCCGATATCCTGCTCCGGGTAGCGGCCGAACTTGATCATGCCCACGCCAACGACGTAGACATCGCGCATGTTCAGCATGGCAGCACTCCTTTTCTTCTACACTCTCCCTGACGGATGCAGCCGCGCGTTAGATGGGCCGGAATTTGTAGGCGACGATATCGTTGCCCTCGCGATCCTGGCGCACGACCTCGGTGTACATCTCCACGGGCATATCGAAGCGGATGTTCTTCGGATCCGGCTCGATCCCTTCGATGTTGCAGCGCACCGTGCCACCGCCGTCGAGATCAACGATGGCAGCGATGTAGGGCGTCTTGATACCCGGCGCCGACTGATAGACGATGGTCCAGTCGTAAACCTTGCCGCGCTTGCTGAGCTTGAGCGGCTCGAACTGGCCGACCGCCATGCAGTTGGCACAGGCGCGGCGTTCGCCCAGATAGATGGTGCCGCAGCTGGTACAGCGGCAACCGGCGAGGTACGGTTCTTCGTTCTCGGGCAGCTTGAGATAGGGGACGATCGGACGCTTCTGTTTGGCGGCCGGCGCCGCGTTTTCTGTGGTCATCGGCAACCTCGCTTCTTGTCTGCGGGAGTGGTTGCTAGACGAAACGCGCGGGTGCGTCTGTTCGCGGTATACACCCGGCGCGGAGCGAGGTCAAGGCGGAGAAGGTTAGGAAGGGAAGGGGATACCGAGACGTGGGCACTGCCCTCTGGATCTAGCAGCGTCCATCGCCCTTGCGGCGCAGGCGCGGTCGTCTTGTACGCGATCGCGCCGTACGCTAGCGGTACCGGGGTGTGGACGCATGTTCATCGCTAGTGAAGTTACGGCTTCGCCACCTTCATGACAGGAATCGAACATTGCTGATATTGCCAGACATGGCGTGCGGGTCTGGCGAATCATGGCGCGGCGTACGGCGTTCATATTCTAATGTCACCGGCTGAGCCGCGATCCACGAGATAGCCTGCATGATCACCTTTGGGATGAAGTTTTTACGAGACTCTGGCCATTCAGGGGGTGACTCTGCCATTCAAACTTGTTACTACTAGAAGTGGAAAGGTCGTCGAGAATTCATGGTTTAAGATGAGGAGGATGACGCCATGACAGTGCAGGCGTCGCAACCCCGAAAACAGGCGCCGGCAAGGCGGGAGGAGCGAGCGAGCATGGCGCGAACGAAAGGCACAAGCGAGCGGCCGCCACTCCCTGAAGGCGATGTCGCTAACCTCCTGGTGACCGCAGCGTACCGCGCTCTTGTCGCAGGGGCGGAGCAGTGGGCCGCCGCCAAGCTGACGATGCCCCAACTGAAGGTGCTGTTGCTGCTGGCGCGCAGCGGCAGCGCGCCCGTGAGCTGGCTGGCGGCACGCATGAGCGTCTCACCACCCAACATCACCGGCATCCTCGACCGCCTCGAGGAGCGGGGCCTCGTGCGCCGCACCAACGACCCGCGCGATCGCCGCGTCGTGCGCATCGTGCTGACGGACGAGGGGCAGCAGCTGCTGCGCGAGCTGACGACGTCCGGCGCCTCGCAATTCCAGGAGGTGCTGGCGACCCTCCCGGAGGAGACGGTGCAGTCGTTGAGCACCTCGCTCGCGGCGCTGCTGGAGGCGCTGGAGCAGAGCCAGCAGGCAGCAGCTCAAACCGAGGAGCCCCAGAGGCGGCGCGCCCGCTCGTAGGCGTCCAGATCGTTCAGGTCCAGGGTCACGGCGGCATCGGGCCAGGGCAGGATTAGCCGCTCGTGCTGATGTCTGCGCACGACGGCGCGTAGCCCTTCGCTCGCCTCATCGACTGCGGCGATCTCGTCGAGCAGCCAGCCCGCGAATACAACCGGGTGGCCGTGTCGCCCCGCATATGCTGGCGTCACGATCGCCGCACCGCTCTCGTGCAGCGCTTCCAGCAGGGCGCGAATCAGCGCCGCCTCGCGCGGCTGGTCGACGTTCAGTACGACGATGGCGCTCGCCGTCGTGGGGATCGCGTTGGCGCCAGCCCGCACCGATGTCGCCCGTCCCTCGGCGTAGTGCGGATTGTCGACGATGCAAGCGCCGCTACCCTCCAACGTAGCAGCGATCCGCTCCTGTTCGTGCCCGAGCACCACGACGACCGGATCGCAGCCGGCGGCACGCAGTTGCTCGACCTGATACCGCACCAGCGGCTGCCCGCGCCAATCGAGCAACGCCTTCGGCGTGCCCATCCGGGTAGACATGCCGGCCGCGAGCAGTAGGCCGGCTGCGCCGCTCATCTCCCCATCCGCTCGCGGTACTGCTTCAGTGCGCGCCGCAGCGCGTCCTGCGCCAGCACCGAGCAATGCAGCTTGCTCGGCGGCAAGCCGCCGGCCGCGGCCGCGATCTGCTCGCGCGTGATCGCTTCTGCCTCGGCCAGCGTCAGCCCACGGATCATCTCCGAGGCGATCGAGCTGGTCGCGATGGCCGCAGGACAGCCCGAGGTCTGCCAGCGCACATCGGCGATCACGCCGTCGCGGATGCGTAGCATCAGCCGCATCGTGTCGCCGCACACGGGGTTGCTCTGCACACCCACGGCATCCGGCTCCTCCATAACGCCGGCGTTACGCGGGTTGTTGAAGTGGTCGAGCACGACCGGGCTGTAGCCTTCATCAGCCATTACCGTCCTCCGGGCCCAGAAACGGGGCGAACAGCGCCGCGTACTGCTCGCTGTTGTTCGGGTTGTACCACGGCAGCGCCACCTTCACCGTTCCGTCGCCGCCAATGACAAACGCCGCCCGCCGGGCGCGCCGCGTCGTTTCATCGTAGACGCCCAAACGGCGCGCCACGTTCCCGTTCTCGTCGGAGGCGAGCATGACCTCGCGCAGGCCAAGCGTCTCAGCAAAGGCTTGCTGACGATCCGGCGGATCGGTGCTGACCGCCACCACGCGTGCGTTCGCCTCCGTCAGCAACTCGGCATCGCGCGCGATCGCGCTCACCTGCGCCGTGCACAGCGGTGTGCCCGCTTCGACGAAGAACATCAGCAGCACATCGCGCCCTCCCGGGTCGGGGATAGTGATCTCGCCCTCCGGCGTCGAAAGCGTGAACGGGGCGATGCGCTCGCCGACCAGTGGCGGAATAGAGGTCATGCCAGGCTCTCCCGTTCGTCGTGCACGAAGCCCAGCAGCGGCGGGCATGTGATACCCTTCGCCTGGGCCAGCACGCGGATACGCCCCAGCCCCTCGCTGTCGAGCAGCGCCTCCACGGCCCGGCGGCGGGCGAGGAACTCCTCCAACCCCAGCGCCTCCGGCCCGGCGGCGAGTGCCTCACCGATGCCGAGGGCGAGTAGAAAATCGCGCTGCGTGGTGAAGCCGGCGACCTCCAGCCCGTGCTCGCGCCCGGCGCGGGCCAGCGCGGTGAAGTCGACGTGCGCAGTGATGTCCTGATAACCGATGCGCCGGTACGGGTCGGTCTCGGAGATGTGTCGATAGAAGCAGAGCAGCGTCCCCTGCTTGCGCCAGGGGGCGTACAGACGCGCTGCCGGATAGCCGTAATCGAGCGTCAGCACGAAGCCGCGCGACAAATGCCCGGCCACGTCCGCCATCCACGCCAGCGCGTCGAGGTTCACCTCGGCAAAGCAGCCGTCGCCGGGCAGGAAGCCATGCGCAGCGAAGTACGCCTCCAGGGCAGGCGTAGATGGCGACCCCTCGACCTCGACGAAGCCGCCGGCATCGTCGAGCCCTACATATAGCTCGCGGAGCCGCCCCTCGCGCACGACCACGCGGTGCACGGGGAAGCTATCGATCAGCTCGTTGCTCAACAGAACGTCGAAGCGCTCCGGTCGTTCGCTTTGCCAGGCAACGCGCTCGCTTAACGCACCGAGCGTTGCCCGCTGAATGGCAGCCCAGCCCGGTAGCGGCTCGACCAGGATATAGCGCGTGACGGCGGCGACCTCTTGTGGCAGAGCGAGCAGCAGCGCGCGGGCGAGCTTGCCGGTGCCACCACCCTGCTCAACGACGACGAACGGAGCCGGCCGCGCCAGCAGCTCCCAGAACTGTGCGACCTGCCGCGCGATCAGGGCGCCGAACAGCGGGTGCACTTCCGGGCTGGTGATGAAGTCGCCGCCCGTGCCGATGGCGGCGCGGCGCGCGTAGTACCCCTCGGTTGGGTGGTGCGCCACGGTGGCCATGTAGTCGCGGAAGGTGATCGGCCCCTCGGCGCGGATACGGTCGCGCAATAGCGCGCGCAGCGCCTGGTTGTCGGTCGTCGTCCCGAAGGGATCGAAGAGATCGGTCTGCATCGCGTGCCCCGCTGCCGCAATCCGGTGGCATCAGCGGGAGGAATCGTGTTATCTTTGCACAACGCTACGGCGTGGTCGAATCTCCTCCTCGCCGTGGAGATCGTAATCCGTCGGCCTGCCGGGCGTCGAGCGTGCGCGAGCACGCTGCGGGGGCATCCATGTGTAGCTTGCCGATTCGTTCAGGATGGGTGCGATGGGCCGCGAGGAGGATACCGAGCACGCTCTCCAGCTCTTGACCAGCGTCGTGACCTTGCTCGATCCGGTACGTTTGCGCGTCTGGGCAGAGCGGGGGCTGACCGTCCCGACGCTCAAGGTCCTCTTTCTGCTGCGCGACAGTCCCGGGATGCCGGCCGGCATGCTGGCGCAGCGGCTTGGCGTGACGCCATCCACCATCACCGGCCTGGTCGATCGCCTCGTCGCGCAGGGGTTGGTGCGCCGCGAGGAGGACGCGCGCGATCGTCGGCTGGTGCGCAACTACCTGACGATGGACGGGTTGGGCCTCGCAGGCGACGTGCAACGGCAGGCGCGCGAAGAGGTGTTGCGCATCCTCGCCGCGCTCGATGACGAGCAACTGCGTCTCGTGCGGGCGGCGCTGGAGCAGTTGCTGGCCGCGGCGCGGCGGGTCGAAGCACGCGACCGCGTCAGTGTGTAAGCGTCGCGATCGTTACGGCAGAGAGTCGAGCAGGTCGAGCCGGTCGCTGGTGATACCATCCACGCCCCAACCGGTCAGGCGCGCCGCCTCGTCGACATCGTTGACGGTCCAGGCGATAACTCGTAGACCGTCGGCGTGGAAGCGGGCAACGGTCTTTTCGTCCAGGAGCCAGCGCGCCACGGAGACGCCGGTGGCGCGTGATCCCAACGCATCCCGTGCACGGTACAGCGCCGTGTGCTGCGCGTTGCCGAACGAATAATACAGAGGGATGCGCGGCTCCAGGCGGCCCACCTCGTCGAGCAGCTCCCAGTTCTGGCCGCAGACGGCTACGCGCTCGATCGCGTCCGCCTCGCGCACGACGCGGACGATCGCCGCCGGTAGACGGGGGTGCAGACCCTTGAGGTCGATAAAGATCCCGGCGCGCCTGCCAACAATGCGCAGGAGTTCGGCCAGTGGCAGCAGCCGTGGTCGCAAGCGCACGCGCCAGCGGTCGTAGAGAATCGGCAGCCGCCAGAGCGCTCGTTCGTGCCGGGCGTGTAGGCGGCCATGTGCGTACCAGATATCGACCTCGATCCAGTCGACGTTAGCGGAGAGCGCGTGCTGCAGGAGGTGAACTTCGTTACCCGCCCGGTGCGCGCAGCGGATCACGCGGCGCGCAACCGGGGCGGGCAGGTGGGGCTGATCAGCGGCCTCGTTTCGTGCGTCCATCGTCGCTGCGGTGCCGCCGGGTACGCGGCGGCCCGCCCCAGTGTATCACGCCGGCG
>Ga0070737_10003187_pt1 | contig 18111 bp, 19 predicted proteins | sample Coa_R1_10_FD_66438 | JGI IMG/M metagenome (GOLD analysis project Ga0070737, IMG submission 66438) | Surface soil microbial communities from Centralia Pennsylvania, which are recovering from an underground coalmine fire - Coalmine... | ecosystem: Environmental > Terrestrial > Soil > Unclassified...
CCGAGTACCTCAAGCGGCCGTTGATCGACGGACCGGCCCCCGAACCCGTCAAGCACCCGATCGACCACGTCGGCGTACAGCGACTCAAGAACGGGCTCAACGCGATCGGGGTTGCCCCGATCGCCGGGCGGGTGTCCGGTAGCACCCTGTCGGCGGTGGCCGACCTCATGGAGCGCGCCGGCTCCGACCGCGCGCGTTTCACGGCGTACCAGAAGCTGATCATCCTCGACGTGCCTGACGCGTTGCTCGACGAGACGATCGCGGGCCTGGACGCGCTGGGCCTGCCGTCGCGGCCGTCGCACTGGCGCCGAAACCTGATGGCCTGCAGTGGAATCGAGTTCTGCAAGCTGTCGTTCGCCGAGACCCGCGGCCGCTCCCAGGTGCTGGTGCCCGAGCTGGAACGCAAGCTCGAGGACGTCAATGCACAACTCGACGTGCCGATCACGATCAACATCAACGGCTGCCCGAACTCGTGTGCACGAATTCAGGTCGCCGACATCGGTTTCAAGGGCCAGATGGTCGACGACGGCCACGGCGGTTCGGTGGAGGGCTTCCAGGTGCATCTGGGCGGCAGCCTCGGACTGGACAGCGGGTTCGGCCGAAAATTGCGCCAGCACAAGGTCACCAGCGACGAACTGCCCGACTACATCGACCGCGTGGTGCGCAACTTCGTCAAACAGCGCGACGAAGGGGAGCGGTTCGCGACATGGGCGGCACGGGCCGACGAGGCGGATCTGCGATGAGCTTCACCGAGGCGGAGCTGCGGGAGCTGGCCGAGCGCGGCGCAGCCGAGTTGGACGGCGCCAGCGCCACGGACCTGCTGCGCTGGACCGACGAGAACTTCGGCGGGGTCCACGGACCGCGGCCGTCGGCGACCTGTAACTACGTGGTGGCCTCCAACATGCAGGACGCGGTGCTGGTCGATCTGGCGGCCAAGGTGCGCCCGGGTGTGCCAGTGCTGTTCTTAGACACCGGGTATCACTTTGTGGAGACCATCGGCACCCGCGACGCGGTCGAGGCGGTCTACGACGTCCGGGTGCTCAACGTGACCCCCGAACACACCGTCGCCGAGCAGGACAAGCTGCTGGGCAAGGATCTGTTCGCCCGCGAGCCCAACGAGTGCTGCCGGCTGCGCAAGGTCGAGCCGCTGTCCAAGGCACTGCGCGGCTACTCCGCCTGGGTGACCGGCCTGCGCCGCGTCGAGGCGCCCACCCGCGCCAACGCGCCGCTGATCAGCTTCGACGAGGCGTTCAAGCTGGTGAAGGTCAATCCGCTGGCGGCATGGACCGACCAGGACATGGACGACTACATCGCCGAGAACGACGTGTTGGTCAATCCGCTTGTCTACGAAGGTTATCCGTCGATCGGTTGCGCTCCGTGCACGGCCAAGCCAGTGGAGGGGGCCGATCCGCGCAGCGGCCGCTGGCAAGGGACCGGCAAGATCGAATGCGGGTTGCACGCGTCGTGACTTCGCTGATATTTGGCGCCGACCCGCGGCACTCGGCCGCGCCGAGCTTGCGATCGCCGCTTGTGCTAACCGCCCACGGCAGCAGGGATTCCCGGTCGGCGGCCAATGCCCGGGCCGTCGCCCGTCGGCTACGCGTGTTGCGACCGGGCCTTGACGTGCGCGTCGCGTTCTGCGAGCTGAACACGCCGGCCCTGCCCGAAGTGCTGACGCCGGGTGCGGTGGTTACCCCGTTCTTGCTGGCCGATGCCTACCACGCCCGCATCGACATCCCTTCGCAGATCGCGGGTTTCGCCGGTGTGCGGCAGGCCGAGGTGCTCGGAGAGGACGATCGGCTGGTGGCGGTAGTGCGCGAAAGGCTAAGCGGCGTCGGAGTTTCGCCGCTTGATTCCGGGCTCGGCGTGGTGGTGGTCGCGATCGGCTCCTCGCATGCATTGGCGAACGTGCGCACCGCGTCCGTCGCGGCAAAGCTGTCGGCGGGCACCCGCTGGGCGGGTGCGACGACGGCGTTCGCCACCTCATCTGATTCGATCGCCGGCGCTGTTTCCGATTTGCGGCGGCGTGGCGCCCGGCGACTGGTGATAGCGCCGTGGTTTTTGGCGCCGGGACGGCTGCTCGACCGGGTGTCGGACTACGCGCGCGACAACGGTATCCCGATGGCCGCAACCCTGGGCGCCCACCGGATGGTCGCGGAAACCGTGCTGGACCGCTACGACGAAGCATTGGCCGAGCCCATCGCGGCGTGACGGACTCACCCAGATCGACGTTTTGCAGCCAAAGCTCGGGTAGCGGCCTGTAAAACGTCGATCTCGACGCGAAAACCTATGCCAGCGCGTCGGCCACCGGTGATCTGACTTCCCCTGCGATCGGCGGCACCCGGGTGGCGGCCACGTAGACGGTGTCCCCCTCCCGCAAGGCCAGCGCCTCGGCGTCGCCGCGGGTGATCTGCGCGGTGAACGGCCCGCCCGTGGCCGCATTGGTCAGCTCCACCCGAACCTCGAAGCCCAGCATCACGACTCGATCGATCGTGGCTCGGACCACGCCGGCCGCCTCGGCGGCAGCGTCGCTGGCGGCGATCTTCATGTCGGGTCTGCGCCCGACACGGATGTCGTGCGGACGAACCAGTGTGCCGTTGAGCGAGGACACCGCTCCCAGGAAGGACATGACGAACGCGTTCGCCGGAGTGTCGTAGACCTCGGCCGGCGACCCGACCTGCTCGATACGGCCCTTGTTGAGCACCGCGATGCGGTCGGCGACATCAAGTGCCTCGGCCTGGTCGTGGGTCACCAGCACGGTGGTGACATGCACTTCGTCGTGCAATCTTCGCAGCCAGGACCGCAGATCCTCGCGGACTTTGGCATCCAGTGCACCGAACGGCTCGTCGAGCAGCAGCACCTGCGGGTCGACGGCCAGCGCGCGGGCCAGCGCCATCCGCTGGCGCTGTCCGCCGGAGAGTTGGTTGGGGTAGCGGTTCTGAAATCCGGACAGGCCCACCACCTCGAGCAGGTTGTCCACTTTCTTGGTGATCTCGGCTTTGGGCCGCCGGCGGATCTTCAACCCGAACGCGACGTTGTCGCGCACGCTCAAATGCTTGAACGCCGCGTAGTGCTGGAACACGAACCCGATACCGCGCCGCTGCGGTGGCACCCGGGTGACGTCGCGGCCGTTGATCGTGATGGTTCCGGTGTCGGGCTGGTCGAGTCCGGCGATGGCGCGCAGCAGTGTCGACTTGCCCGACCCGCTGGGTCCCAGCAGTGCCGTCAGCGAGCCCGCGGGCACCGTGAAGTCGACGTTGTCGAGCGCGACGAAGTTTCCGTGACTCTTGTTGGCGCCCTGCACGATGATCGCGTTGGTCCCATCGGTTTTCGCGGTCATGCGACCTCCTTGCCTACCCGCCTGACGTCCAGCAGCACCTGGACGATCAGCACTACCACCGATACCGCCATCAGTAACGTCGACAACGCGTAGGCCCCGTACTCGGCGCCCCGGTTGTAGCGGTCGGATACCAGCAGCGTCAATGTCTGCGACTTGCCCGGCAGATTGGACGACACCATCAGCACCGCGCCGTACTCGCCGAGCGTCCGGGCGATGGTCAGCACGATGCCGTACGTCAGGCCCCACCGGATCGACGGCAACGTGATCCGCCAAAACGTCTGCCACCACGACGATCCCAGCGTTGCCGCCGCCTCTTCCTGATCGGTGCCCAGCTCGTGCAACACCGGTTCGACTTCGCGCACCACAAACGGCAGGGTGACGAAAACACTGGCCAGCACAATTCCCGGCAAACTGAAGATGATCTTCAGACCGAAATCTCGCTCCACAAAGCCCAGCACGCCGGCCGACCCCCACAGCACGATCAACGCCACGCCCACGATGACGGGTGAGACCGCGAACGGCAGGTCGATGATGGCCTGCAGCAGGCCCTTGCCGCGAAACCGGTTGCGCGCCAGCATCAACGCCGTCGGGATACCGAAGATCACGTTCAGCGGCACCACGATCGCGACCACCAGCAGCGACAGCTGCAGCGCCGAGATCGCCGCGGGGGTGCTGACCCAGGCGTAGAACTGGCCGAGGCCGGGTGAAAAGGTTCGCCACAGGATCAGCGCCACCGGCACGATCAGCAGCACGGCGATATAGCCGAGCGCAACAGAGCGCAACAAATAGCGGACGCGCGATGAGTTCGTCATGGCGCCAGCTCCTCGCGTTTGGCGGCGCGCGCTCCCACCGTACGCAGTATGAACAACACCACAAACGAAATGCTCAGTAGCACAATGGATATCGCCGCAGCTCCGGTGCGGTCGTCGTTCTCGATCAGGGTGCGGATCCACTGGGAGGACACTTCGGTCTTGCCCGGCACCGCCCCACCGATCAGCACGACCGAGCCGAATTCACCGATGGCCCGCGAAAACGCCAGCCCGGCACCGGACAACAGCGAGGGCGTCAGCGACGGCAGCACCACCGAGGTGAAGATCGTCGTGTCGTTGGCGCCCAGTGACGCCGCCGCTTCCTCGGCCTCGCGGTCGATTTCGAGCAGCACCGGCTGCACGGCGCGCACCACGAACGGCAACGTGACGAATGCCAGGGCCACCGCCACGCCCCATCCGGTGTGCTGCAGATGCAGGCCGACGGGACTGTGCGGACCGTAGAGGGCCAGCATCACCAGGCTGGCGACGATCGTCGGCAACGCGAACGGCAAATCGATGATGGTGTCCACCAGCCGCTTGCCGGGGAAGTCGTCGCGCACCAGCACCCAGGCGATCAACAGGCCGAACACCAGATTCAAAACGGTGACGCCGGCCGAAATCAACAAGGTCACCCGGAACGACTCCAGCGCGGCATTGGAACTGACCGCCAGCCAGAACGCGCGCCAGCCGCCGCCGACGGCCTGCCAGCAGATTGCGGCCAGCGGCAACAGCACGATCACCGACAGCCACCCCATCGCCACGCCGACGCGCAGCGACGTGCCGCCGCGGCGCGCGTCGCTCAGATTGGGTATCAGCGTCGCCGTCATCCGGTGGCCCGCATGTAGATTCCGGTGATGCTGCCGCTGTTCTTGTCAAAAAGTCGGGGGTCCACAGTGTCCCAGCCGCCGAGATCGGTGATCGTCCACAACTTGAGCGGCACCGGGAACTGGCTGCGGACCTCGGCGGCCACGGCCGGGTCGACGGGCCGGAAACCGGCCTGCGCCCACAGCTTCTGCGCCTTTTCGGTGTACTGGAAGTTCTTGAACGCGGTCGCGGCGTCCAGGTGGGCGCTGCTGGTCACCACCGCCAGCGGGTTCTCGATTTTGAAGGTCTGCGGCGGGTTGATGTGCGTGACCGGCTTGCCTTGCCGCTCAGTGGCGATGGCCTCGTTCTCGTAGCTGATCAGCACGTCGCCGCTGCCCTGCACGAAAACGTCGGTGGCCTCGCGCCCCGAGCCGGGACGCAGTTTGACGTGCTGGCTCACCAATTTGTTGACGAAGTCGACACCCGCCTGGGGATTTCGGCCGCCCTCACTCTTGACCGCGTACGGGGCCAGCAGATTCCATTTGGCCGACCCCGAACTCAACGGGCTGGGCGTGATGACTTCCACGCCGGGCCTCAACAGATCGTCCCAGTCCTTGATGTTTTTCGGATTGCCCTGCCGCACCACCAAGGTCACCACCGACCCGAACGGAATGCCCTTGGTGGCGTCCTTGTCCCAATCCTTGGAAACCTTGCCCGCCTTGACAAGCCGGGTGATGTCCGGTTCGACCGAGAAGTTGACGATGTCGGCGGGCTTACCGGCGGCGACGCCGCGCGACTGGTCGCCCGAGGCGCCGTAGGAGCTGATCACCTGCACGCCCTTGCCCTCCTGGGAGGCGTTGAACGCCGGAATCACCTTGCTCCACCCCGGTTCCGGTGCTGAGTAGGCGACCAGCGTGATGCTGGTGCGCGCATTGGCCGGCCCGCCGCCGCCGACGACGTCGCTGGCGCCCCCCTGGCACGCCGCCGCCACACCGACGCCGGCGGCGACGGCGATGACGCGCGAGGCAGCCTTGACGAAGTTGAGCATTGGACCTTTCCGTGCCGGGCTTTCGGATAACAATCCCGTCGCTACGGAAAGGCTCTGGTCTGAGTGATCAGTGATTGCCGGATTCCGCCGACACCGACGCCAGACCGCGCGCGGGTATTTCAGTCAGCGACAACAGTGCACGTCGGCTACAGCGCAATCCCCCACGGCAATGAGCGCCAAGACATAGCACTCTTTGTTGCCGGTCGCTGTATGCATGGCGCGAAGCCTAACAGAATCCGCCGGATCAGCGCGTCAGCCACCAGGTGACGATCACCAGGACCACCAGTGTGACCAGCACCAACGTCACCTGCGAGCGCGGCATGCCGGTCATCCCGCCCCTTCGTCGCTATGACGGGCGCGGCGCATCAGCCGAATGCCGCGGCCCAGCAACGCGTCCAGCACGAACGCGACGAGGTAGGCCAACGCCAGCACAACCGGCATCACCACGATGGTCTGCAGGACGAACCCGAGCCCGGATAACCACAACTCGACGCCGTCCCACCAACTGAGGAACCCGTCCACCGGGCTCACCCTATTCCCCGCGGCGGGCTAAACCAACGCACCCGAGTTCGCCAGGCGGGACACACCCCGGCCCTAGTGGACGCCGGCCAGGCCGGCAGATGATGATGTCGGCATGGTCCTGCACGCCGAGTCTGCCGACGCGACCTCCGAAGGCAGCGTTGCGCCGTTCACCCTCACGTCCCCGGTGCCGTTCACGCCCGGCGGCTCGCTGCGGAACCCTTTCCCGCCGATCGCCGACTACGCGTTTTTGTCCGACTGCGAGACGACGTGCCTGATTTCGCCGGCCGGTTCGGTGGAGTGGCTGTGCGTGCCGCGGCCGGACTCGCCGAGCGTCTTCGGCGCGATCCTGGACCGCAGCGCCGGCCACTTCAGGCTGGGCCCGTACGGCGTCTCGGTGCCCTCGGCGCGGCGCTACCTGCCCGGCAGCCTGATCATGGAGACCACCTGGCAAACCCACACCGGCTGGCTGATCGTGCGTGACGCGCTGGTGATGGGGCCCTGGCACGACATCGAGCGGCGGTCCCGCACGCATCGGCGCACCCCGATGGACTGGGACGCCGAGCACATCCTGCTGCGCACTGTGCGCTGCGTGTCCGGCACCGTCGAGCTGATGATGAGCTGCGAGCCGGCGTTCGACTACCACCGGGTCGGCGCCGCCTGGGAATACTCGGCCAACGCCTACGGCGAAGCGATCGCACGGGCCAAACAAAACCCCGACGGCCATCCGACGCTGCGGCTGACCACCAATCTGCGGATCGGGCTGGAGGGCCGGGAAGCGCGGGCGCGCACCCGACTCAAGGAGGGCGACGACGTGTTCGTCGCGCTCAGTTGGTCCAGGCACCCGGCGCCGCAGACCTACGAAGAGGCCGCCGACAAGATGTGGCAGACCACCGAGTGCTGGCGGCAGTGGATCAACATCGGCAACTTCCCCGACCATCCGTGGCGGGCGTATCTGCAGCGCAGCGCGTTGACGCTGAAGGGTTTGACGTACTCGCCGACCGGCGCGCTGCTGGCGGCCAGCACCACCTCGCTTCCGGAAACCCCGCAGGGCGAACGCAATTGGGACTACCGGTATGCCTGGATCCGCGACTCGACGTTCGCGTTGTGGGGCCTCTACACGTTGGGTCTGGACCGTGAGGCCGACGACTTCTTCGCGTTCATCGCCGACGTGTCGGGCGCCAACAACGGTGAACGCCATCCGCTGCAGGTGATGTACGGCGTCGGCGGCGAACGCAGCCTCGAAGAATCCGAACTGCATCACTTGTCCGGCTATGATCACGCCCGCCCGGTCCGGATCGGCAACGGCGCCTACAACCAGGAACAGCACGACATCTGGGGCAGCATCCTCGACTCGTTCTACCTGCACTCCAAATCGCGTGAGCAGATTCCCGAGACGCTGTGGCCGGTGCTGAAAAAGCAGGTGGAAGAGGCGGCCAAGCACTGGCGTGAACCCGACCGCGGCATCTGGGAGGTGCGCGGCGAACCGCAGCACTTCACGTCGTCGAAGGTGATGTGCTGGGTGGCGCTGGACCGCGGTGCCAAGCTGGCCGAACGGCAGGGCGAGAAGAGCTACGCCCAGCAGTGGCGGGCGATCGCCGAGGAGATCAAGGCCGACATCCTCCAGCATGGAGTCAACTCGAACGGGGTGTTCAAGCAGCACTACAACACCGACGCGCTGGACGCCTCGCTGCTGATGGTGGTGCTCACCCGGTTCCTGCCGCCGGACGACCCGCGGGTGCGCGCGACGGTGCTGGCCATCGCCGACAACCTCACCGAACAGGGCCTGGTGCTGCGCTACCGGGTCGAGGAGACCGACGACGGGCTCACCGGCGAGGAGGGCACGTTCACGATCTGCTCGTTCTGGCTGGTGTCGGCGCTGGTCGAAATCGGCGAGGTGAGCCGCGCCAAGCATCTGTGCGAACGGCTGTTGTCGTTCGCCAGCCCGCTGCATCTCTACGCCGAGGAGATCGAGGCGCGCACCGGCAGGCACTTGGGCAATTTCCCGCAGGCGTTCACCCATCTGGCGTTGATCAACGCGGTCGTGCACGTGATCCGCGCGGAGGAAGAGGCCGACTCCACCGGAGGCTTCCAGCCCGCCAACGCACCGATGTAGATCGCTTTTTTGCGCGAGCGTGCGTGTCTCCGGTCGACACGCCGACGCGCGCGCCGGGAATACGCACGCTCGCGCCAAAGGTGGAAATCCTTGGGCCCCCGCGCGTTCCACTCAGCCCGGCGTCGGCGCGGTACGGTGCATTAATGGCTGCTATGAGACCTCGATTCGCGGTTCGGACCGCATTCGTTTGCATCACACTGCTGGCACTGGCTGGGTGCGGCCACGGCGGCAAGCCCGCCGCGACGTCGGCGACCACCACCTCCGGCGCGTCGTGGGCCCGTCCGGACGCGCCGCCCGACCCGCACACGTTGTTGCGTGCCGGCGCCACAGCGGTGGGCACCGTGCCGAACAGCGTCCTGACCTACATCGCAAGCGAAACCGAAGACGAGGGAACCTGGAAGACGCGGGTGGTCGCGCCGGATGGCACCGAGCAGCAACTGAAAATCGGGGTCGACGGTGTCACGGTGCTGGTGGGGCCGACGCCGAAGAACGATAGCGACGCCGACAAGGCCCAGCACCGCTCACTTGTCCAAGCTGCCCATCTGGACTATCAGGCCGCCGTGAACAAGATGCTGGCCGTGGTCCCCAACGGCTCCATCACCGAGTTGAAGCTCGACAACACCGACAACACCACCGTGTGGGACGGCCACGTCTGGGACACCAATCTGGTCGGGCACAAAGTCACGATCAGCGCGGCGTCGGGTGAACTGGTCGCGAACAAGCAGGAGTAGCCGCCCCGTGCTTCTGGGCGAGCGTGCGTGGACCCGGAATCCTTCCGTATTTGAACCTGGGACACGCACGCTCGCGGGAGAAGTGGGCGCTACTTCTTCGCCTTGTCCCCCGCCGCGTCGGCCGACAGCGCGGCGACAAAAGCTTCCTGCGGCACATCGACCCGCCCGATGGTCTTCATCCGCTTCTTGCCTTCCTTCTGCTTTTCCAGCAGTTTGCGCTTGCGGGTGATGTCACCGCCGTAGCACTTGGACAACACATCCTTGCGGATGGCCCTAATGTTTTCCCGCGCAATGATTTTCGAGCCGATCGCAGCCTGCACCGGAACCTCGAACTGCTGGCGCGGAATGAGTTCTTTGAGTTTGGTGGTCATCTTGTTGCCGTAGGCAGCCGCGGCGTCGCGGTGCACGATCGCGCTGAACGCGTCGACGGGCTCACCCTGCAACAGGATGTCGACCTTGACCAGCGCCGCCTCCTGCTCGCCGGCCTCCTCGTAGTCGAGGCTGGCGTAGCCGCGGGTCCGCGATTTCAGCGAATCGAAGAAGTCGAAGATGATCTCGCCCAACGGCATCGTGTAGCGCAGCTCGACCCGCTCCGGCGACAGGTAGTCCATCCCGCCCAGCTCGCCGCGCCGTGACTGGCACAGTTCCATGATCGTGCCGATGAATTCGCTGGGCGCGATGATCGTGGTCTTGACCACAGGTTCGTAGACGGTGCGAATCTTGCCCTCCGGCCAGTCCGACGGATTGGTCACAATCGTCTCCGTCCCGTCGTCCTTCACCACCCGGTACACCACGTTCGGCGACGTCGAGATCAGGTCGAGGTCGAATTCGCGTTCCAGCCGCTCGCGGGTGATCTCCATGTGCAGCAAACCCAAAAAGCCGCAACGGAATCCGAACCCGAGCGCCACCGAGGTTTCCGGTTCATAGGTGAGCGCCGCGTCGTTGAGCTGCAACTTGTCCAGCGCGTCACGCAGGTCCGGGTAGTCCGACCCGTCGACGGGATACAACCCCGAATACACCATCGGCTTGGGTTCGCGGTAGCCGATCAGCGGTTCGGTGGCGCCGTGGCGGGCGGTGGTCACGGTGTCGCCGACCTTGGACTGGCGCACGTCTTTCACCCCGGTGATCAGGTAGCCGACCTCACCCACGCCCAGCCCGTCGGAGGCCTTCGGTTCCGGCGAGACGATGCCCACCTCGAGCAGCTCGTGGGTGGCGCCGGTCGACATCATCGCGATCCGCTCACGCGGGGTGATCTTGCCGTCGACAACCCGCACATAGGTCACCACGCCGCGATAGATGTCGTAGACCGAGTCGAAAATCATTGCCCGGGTGGGGGCTTCGGCGTCGCCGACTGGCGGTGGAACCTGCTTGACGACGGCGTCGAGCAGTTCGGGCACCCCCTCGCCGGTCTTGCCGGAGACCCGCAGCACGTCGTCGGGTTCGCAGCCGATGATGTGGGCGATCTCGCCGGCGTAGCGGTCCGGGTCGGCGGCCGGCAGGTCGATCTTGTTGAGCACCGGGATGATCGCCAGGTCGCGGTCCAGCGCCAGGTACAGGTTGGCCAGCGTCTGCGCCTCGATGCCCTGCGCGGCGTCCACCAGCAGCACCGCCCCTTCGCAGGCGGCCAGCGCGCGGGACACCTCGTAGGTGAAGTCGACGTGGCCCGGGGTGTCGATCAGGTGCAGGACGTGGTCGGTGTCCCCGACTCGCCAGGGCAGGCGCACATTTTGCGCCTTGATCGTGATCCCCCGTTCGCGCTCGATGTCCATCCGGTCCAGGTACTGCGCCCGCATGGACCGCTCGTCGACGACTCCGGTCAGCTGCAGCATCCGGTCGGCCAGCGTGGACTTGCCGTGGTCGATGTGGGCGATGATGCAGAAGTTCCGAATCTGCGCCGGCGCGGTGAAGGTCTGGTCGGCGAAACTGCTGATGGGAATCTCCTGGTACGACGGGTGGCAAGGGGCGGCTCGCGGGTAAGTCCAGGGTATCGAGGCAGCACCTTCGGGACACAATCGCGCCGGGCGTCCTATCCTGCGAACATGGCGTCACAGTGGAGGACGTTGCAGCGTTTTCAGAGGAACCTCGAGAATTTGGTGTTCAACGAGGCGCCCAAATTCATCCGCCAGCTGCAGAACTCACCGGGAATCCAGCGCGGCATCAAGCTCGGCATCGACGTCATCGCCGGCACGGCGTCGTCGCCGCCTACCGAGATCGCCGCGGGCCGGCCGGTCACTCGCACCAGCGTTCCCACCGCGCACCGGGCCCGCAAGCTGGTCTACGCGCCCGACCTCGACGGTCGTGCGGACCCCGGCGAGATCGTGTGGACGTGGGTGGCCTTCGAGGAGGACCCCACCCGCGGCAAGGACCGCCCGGTGCTGGTGGTGGGCCGTGACCGGCAGACGTTGCTCGGCCTGATGCTGTCCAGCCAGGACCGGCACGCCGACGATCGCGATTGGGTCGGCATCGGCAGCGGCAGCTGGGACGACGAGGGCCGGCCGAGTTGGGTGCGGCTGGACCGGGTGCTCGACGTGCCCGAGGAAGGGATCCGCCGCGAGGGCGCGATCCTGCCACGCGAGATGTTCGACGTGGTGGCCGCGCGGCTGCGGGCCGACTACTCGTGGAGCTGAGCGCTAACCCTGGGTGATGTAGGACTGCAGCTGCGCCTGCTCGGCCTCCAGCTCTTCCATCCGGCTCTTCACCACGTCGCCGATGCTGACGATCCCGATCAGCTTCCCGTTGTCGATGACCGGGACATGGCGCACCCGGTTCTCGGTCATCAGCATGCTGATGGCGTCGACCGTGTCGGTCTTCTTACAGGTGGACACGACGGCCGTCATGATCTTGGAGACCGGGCGAGAAAGCACCGACGGACCGTGGGTGTGCAGCTGGCGCACCACGTCACGCTCGGAGACGATGCCCACGACACCGTCGGGTCCGACTACCACCATCGCGCCGATGTTGTGTCTGGCAAGCCCCGCAAGCAGTTCGGTCACCGTTGCCTCGGGGTTGATCGTCACCACCGCCGCACCCTTGTTACGCAGCACGTCTGCTATCCGCATCGGGGCCTCCCGTTGTGATCCGGTTCACACCAGGCTACGGCCAACTCGGTCGGCGTGAAAGCGGCCGGTCGAAATGGGCACTGCCGTCCCAGGTCAGCACCCCGAGTGACGGTGGCTGCGGCCCAGGCGCGCGCCGGCAACCAGCAGCCATGCCAGCGCCGAAACCCTGGCGATCGGCAGCATCACGCCCAGAATCGGCCAGATCAGCACCAGCGTCGTCAGCCCGGCCAGGACAGCGACCGCCACGCCGCAGTAGGCCAGCGGGCGCGGCAGTAGCCCAAGCGTCACGCCCGGCACCGACATCCCGGCGACAAGCAGGCCGAGCGCCACGATGTGCGCCGGTCCCCCCGTGAGAAACGCCAGGTAATACAGCACCCGAACCAGGGCGGCGTCGGCGCCGACGCCGGGCCGCGACAGCACCCAGCCCACCAGGCCCGTCAAACCGAGCGTGCCGGTCGCCAGGGTTCCGCCGGTCAGGGCGATTGCTCCGGGCACGGCGGCCCCCAGCTCACGCAGCCTGGCGCCCGCCGTCGCCGCGTAGACAGCCAGCGGCACCGCAGACGCGAACACCCCGACGGCGATGACCTGCACCGCCGCTGGCTGCTCGGCCACGTACTGCTCAACCGGGGCGGCCGGCCCGTACGGCAGCGGCATGACGCCGCCGAGCACGACGCCGATCGCCACCGCTCCCAACAGCAGGCCGATGCAGATCGCGGCCCACAGCGCCAGCGGCGGTTCCTGCTGTGGTCGGGCGTCCATAACCGAACGATATGGTGGCGATCCCCTGTCGACGACCGTTTCCGCAGGCCAGTGGGCTCGGCTTTGGGAGAACGCCGCGGCTACTGATAGCCTGGTCAGTCGCTGCCGCCTGACCCGGCATGTGCAGCCCAAATACTCCCGTTGAGATCGACGAAGGAACTACCGCGTGGCCAACATCAAGTCGCAGCAGAAGCGTAACCGCACCAACGAGCGCCGGCGACTGCGCAACAAGTCGGTGAAGTCGTCGCTTCGCACGGCTGTTCGCGCGTTCCGCGAGGCCACCGAGGCCGGCGAGAAGGACAAGGCCGCCGAGTTGCTGGCTGCGACCAGTCGCAAGTTGGACAAAGCCGCGAGCAAGGGGGTCATCCACAAGAACCAGGCGGCCAACAAGAAGTCGGCGCTGGCGCGGGCATTCAACAAGCTCTGAACCCAAACCCAAAAGGCACCCTGCGACCACCGGTTCAGGGTGCTTTTCGTTTGTTGTGCCCTCAGCGGCCTCGGTCGGCGACCAGTTCGGCGACCCTCCGCACTGCGGCTTCCAGCGCATAATCGGCGTCGGCGGCGGCGCCCTTGACGTCGGCGTTCAACGCGGCCACCCATCTCATCGCGGTCGCCACCATGTCGCGTGACCACCGCCGCGCCTGCTTCTGCGCCTTCTGCACCCGCCAGGGCGGCATGCCGAGCTCCCCGGCCAGCCGGTAGGGATCACCCGATAGCGGCCCCACCCGGCCGATGGTGTGCACCGCCTCGGCCAGCGCATCGGCCAACACCACGTGCGGTTCGCCGCGCATCATCGCCCACCGCAGCGCTTCGGCGGCCCCTTCGACATCACCGGCCACTGCCTTGTCGGCGATGTCGAAGCCCTTCACTTCGGCCTTGCCGCTGTGATAGCGGCGCACCGCCGCGGCGTCCACACGGCCCCCGGTGTCGGCGACCAATTGTGAACACGCCGAGGCTAGTTCGCGTACGTCCGAGCCGACCGCGTCGAGCAGAGCATTGACGGTCTCTTGGTCGACCTTGGCCTGCAGCGACCGGAACTCCTTGCGGACGAAGTCGGCGCGTTCACTGGGTTTGGTGATCCGGGCACACGGATGCACCTCTGCGCCAAGCGTTTTCAGCTGATTGGCCAACACCTTGGCCCGCCCGCCGCCGGAATGCACGACGATCAGCACGGTGCCTGCCGGAATGTCGCCCGCTGCGGCGGCGATCAATTCGGCAGCGTCCTTGCCCGCTTCACCCGCCGCTTCGAGGACCACTATCCGCTCGTCGGCGAACAGTGACGGGCTCAGGAGTTCGGCGAGCTCGTAGGTGCCGACCTCGCCGGCCCGAAGCCGGCTCACCGGAATGTCGTCGGTGCCGGTCCGCTGCCGCACCGACCGCAGCACCCCGGCCACCGCGCGCTCGACTAGCAGTTCCTCGTCTCCCAGCACGAGGTGCAACGCCTGGCTCACAGTTCGATCGTGTCATGCGCGGCCGACAATGAGTCACTGGGTTGGATTGGCGGCGACCCGCCGCACTCGGCTATGCCGAGTTTGCGATCGCCGGCAGTACGAGGCCCGACAGCGACCAGGCCACCAGCCCAACAGCGCCGACGGCCATCACCACGCGAAACCACCGCCACCGCCACAGCACGACGGTCAGCGCCGCGGCAGCCGCGACAAGTACCACGCCGGGAGTGCCGGACGGCACCGGCACGCTTGCGGCCGGCACGCTCGCCGCCCAGTGCGCGATGTGCAGCACCCACCACAATTCCGGACCGGTGAACCGGATCAACAGTTGCGCGGCGGCCGGCCAGACCATGCACAGCGCAGCGGCGGCGCTGCCCAGCACGGTGATCGGGGCGATCAGCGCCGCGACCGCGAGGTTCGCGGCCGCGGCCACCAGGCTGACCCGCCCCGAGATGCCCGCGACCAGCGGGGCGGTCACCACCTGCGCGGCCCAGGCCACGCAGACCGCGTCGGCGAGCGGTTTGGGCCAGCCGGCCGATACCAGGCGCGCCGACCAGGCCGGCGCGATGACCACCAGCGCGGCCGTGGCGACCACCGAGAGCGCGAAACCGACGTCGACCGCCAGCTGCGGAGCGATCACGAGCAACAGCAGCACGGTGGCGGAGAGCGCCGGAATCGCTTGGCGCCGCCGCGAACTCAGTACGCCCGCCAGCGCGATGGCGCCCATCACCGCCGCGCGCAGCACGCTCGCCGTCGGCTGCACCACGATCACGAACGCCAGCAGCGCGACCGCGGCCAGCGCGACCGCCGCCCGCGGCCCGATCAGCGGCGCGGTGAACAGCACCGCGCCGCACACGATCGTGATGTTGGCACCCGACACCGCCGTGAGGTGCGTCAGCCCGGCAGTCCGGAACTCTTGGCCGGTGATAGCGGTGACCGTCGACGTGTCGCCCAGCACCAGCGCCGGCAGCATCGCGGCTTGGTCGGCCGGCAGCACGCGACGCGCTGCGGCGACGAACCGGTCACGCACGGCGTGTGCGCCACGATGCACCGGCGCGGCGCGGCCGGGCGTGGGCTCCCCGATCGCGTTGACCACCGCCACCGTCAGGTCATGGCGGGTGGGACGGGTGATCCGCGCCCGAAACTGCATCGGCTGACCCACCATCAGGTCGTGGAAAGTGGTCGCCGGCGCGAAAACCACTACCCGACCGCTGGTTTCGTCGTTTCCGAGCCGCTGGACGGTGGCGCGAAACATCAGCCGACCCCGCCCCAGCGACAGTTCGCTCTCGCTGGGTGTGACCGTCACCCGCGTTGCCGTTCCGAACGCCGCGGTGATCGGGTGGTGAGCGACCGCGTCGGCGCGCAAGCCGATCGCCAAGCCGAACCCCGCCCCCACCACACCGATTGCGACCAGACCGATGCCGACGGTGCGCAGCCGAGACGCGCGCGCCGACAAAGCACCCGTTACCGCGGTCAGAACCCCCAGCACCGCAAGGAGATTGCCGACCGGCCAGACGATTCCGGCGGCGGTGACCAGCCAGCCGGTCAGCGCGGCCGGCGCCAGCCGCACATCCAGCCGCGCCGGCGCCGGGCCGCCGAACGGGTACTGCACTGCCCTCAGACACGGACCAGTGCGCGCAGCTTGTCCAGCCGCGCCGGGCCGATGCCGTCGACCTCGGCGAGCTGGTCGACGCTGTTGAACTTGCCGTTGGCCTCGCGCCACGCCACGATCGCGGCCGCCGTCACCGGCCCGATGCCGGGCAGGGTGTCCAGCTGTTGCACCGTCGCGGTATTCAGGTCGATCACCTGGCCCGGCTTCGACGAGGTGGGTCCGGACGGCTTGCCCGGCGCTGCCGGCGCCGCCGGCGCGCCCGAGCCCGGGTTGACCGAACTGCCCAGCGCCGCCGGTTGCCCCTTCGGCGGCGCGATGCCGACCACGATCTGCTCGCCGTCACCGACTTGGCGGGCCATGTTCAAACCGATCGTGTCGGCGCCGTCCACTGCGCCGCCGGCGGCGTTCAGCGCGTCGGCGATCCGCGCCCCGGGCGCCAAGGTGACCAGTCCCGGGCTGTGCACCAACCCGACCACGCTGACCACCACCGGTTGGGCCGGCCCCACCGACGGACTCGGGCTCGGACTGCGGGTCGCCGACGACACCATCTCCACCGGCGGCAACTTCGCCGACACCACCGGCGCCGGCCGGTCGCGCACCAGCGTGAAAACGGTGACCAACACGGCGATCGCGGCGATCACCGCCAACGCGATCGCGCCGGCACGACCGGGATCGGCGCGCACCCTGGCGAGCAGGCCCTGCTGCGCGGAGCCGTCCGGAACCCAGCGAGGCAGCAGGGAATTCGGGTCGCCCTCGCCGTCATCGTCGCTCGCGTCGCCATCGGCGTCGGGTTGGGCGCCGAGGCGCCGGTGCAGCCGCTCGGCAGGCAGTTCTGTTCGCATGGCACGACGGTAGGGGCGCCGACCGTCACCGGCACCCGCCGCGCGGCCTGCCGAGGCCGCGCTGTGGAGGAATGCTCAACTGTGGACAGCCCGGGTTTGACGATCCACCACACGGGTAGCCGGGCGCTATGGCTTTGGCTCTGATCACCGGCCGCAGCATTGAACGCCGCCGGTGACGTACACGCAACCAGCACGGAGATGACCCGATGAGCCTGGAGGCAAAACCGAAGTCCGACGCCTCGATCGGTGAATTGATGGCCCAGTTGTCGTCACAACTGTCACGGCTGGTACGAGACGAAATGCGCTTGGCGCAGAAGGAGTTTCAGCAGTCCGCCAAACACGCCGGCGCCGGCGCCGGTCTGCTCAGCACCGCCGGCTTGCTGGCGTTTTTCGGGGTAGCCAGCCTGATCGCGGCCGCCAATCGCCGTCGTCGCGCTGGCATTGCCGGTGTGGGCGGCCGCACTGATCGTCGGCGCTGCACTGCTGACAGCGTCCGGTTTGGCGGCGCTGTCCAGCAAGAAGCAAGCCGACGAGGTCACCCCCGCTGCGCCGCAAACCACGGCCAACATGAAGAAGGACATCCAGGAAGTGAAGGACGCCAGCCGTGGCCGGACCTGAGCCGGGACCGGACGCCCGCATCGGCGACATCCAATCCGACATCGAGCGCACCCGCGGCGAGCTCGGCGACACCGTCGACGCGCTGTCGGCCAAAGTCGACCGCTCGAAGGCCGCTGCCAAGCCGTCCCTCGCCGTCGTCGCTTCGGTTGCCGGCATGACCGTTGTCGGCATCTTCTGGTGGCGCTGGCGTTCCGGCCGTCGCCGCTGACATGGGACTGACCGTCGCGGTCACCGGGCCCACCGGCGAGATCGGCACCTCGGCGGTGGCGGCGCTGGAGCGCGACCCGGCCGTCGACCGCATCATCGGCATGGCCCGTCGGCCGTTCGAGCCGTCGTCTCGCGGATGGACCAAAACGACTTATCGCCAGGGCGACATCACCGACCGCACCGCGGTCGACGCGCTGGT
>Ga0070737_10003188_pt1 | contig 18110 bp, 8 predicted proteins | sample Coa_R1_10_FD_66438 | JGI IMG/M metagenome (GOLD analysis project Ga0070737, IMG submission 66438) | Surface soil microbial communities from Centralia Pennsylvania, which are recovering from an underground coalmine fire - Coalmine... | ecosystem: Environmental > Terrestrial > Soil > Unclassified ...
GACCCTTGCCTTCCCGTTCCCGCACGCCGGAGCGTTACTCGTTCGCCAACCTCGACGAGGTGCTGCCGCTGCCGGACCTGATCTCGGTCCAGCGTGACTCGTTCGAGTGGTTCCTCGAGAGAGGACTGGCAGAGACGTTCTCGGACATCAGCCCGATCTCCGACTTCACCGACCAGCTCCGCCTCGAGCTCGAGTTCGACCCGACGGACCCCGACCTGCGCCCGCCGCCCAAGTTCTCGATCGACGAGTGCAAGGCGAAGGACATCACCTACGCGGCGCCGATCTTTGTCCGGGCCCGGTTCATGAACGCCTCGACGGGCGAGATCAAGGAGCAGACCGTCTTCATGGGCGACTTCCCCATGATGACGAACCGGGGCACGTTCATCATCAACGGCACCGAGCGGGTGGTCGTCTCCCAGCTCGTCCGCTCGCCCGGCGTGATCTTCCAGCCCGGACGGGACCAGAAGACGATCGTGACCGGGACGATCCACCCCTACCGGGGCGAGTGGATCGAGTTCGACGTCGAGTCGAAGCCGAACCGCGACGTGACGGCCGGGGCCCGGGTCGCCCGCAAGCGGCGGCTCTCGCTGTTCGTCGTGCTCCGGGCGCTCGGCTACGAGGACGACGCCCTCTTGAGCCGCTTCGTCCAGCACTTCGACTTCCTCGAGGGCCAGTGGGAGCGCGAGCGCGAGCTCATTCCCACCCGTGACGACGCCCTGCTCGAGATCTACAAGCGGGCCCGGCCCGGTGAGCCCCTCTCGCTCGAGGCGGCCCGCCTCTACTTCGAGAACGCCTTCTTCAACCCCCGGCGCTACGACCTCACCCGGGTCGGCCGGTACAAGCTCGACCGCAAGCTCGGGCCGGAGATCGACCGGATCTCGGAGATCCTCGGGACCGAGCTCGAGCGGCCCCGGCCGGACCAGGGCGTCCTCAGCCCCTCCGAGGTGCTCGCGGCGGCGACCTACATGCTCCATCTCGCGAACGGCGAGCCCGGCTACCGCCTCGACGACCAGGACCACTTCGCGAACCGGCGGATCCGCTCGGTCGGCGAGCTCATCCAGAACCAGGTCCGCATCGGCCTCTCGCGCATGGAGCGGGTCGTGCGGGAGCGGATGACGACCCAGGACGTGGAGGCGATCACGCCCCAGACCCTCATCAACATCCGCCCCGTCGTCGCCGCCATCAAGGAGTTCTTCGGCACGAGCCAGCTGAGCCAGTTCATGGACCAGCACAACCCGCTCTCGGGCCTCGCCCACAAGCGGCGGCTCTCGGCCCTCGGGCCGGGAGGCCTCTCGCGCGAGCGGGCCGGCTTCGAGGTCCGGGACGTCCACACCTCCCACTACGGCCGGATGTGCCCGATCGAGACCCCTGAGGGCCCGAACATCGGCCTCATCGGCCACCTCGCCACCTACGCCCGGGTCAACCAGCACGGCTTCATCGAGACCCCCTACCGCAAGGTGGTGGACGGGCGGGTCACCGACGAGATCGTCTACCTCGCGGCGGACGAGGAGGAGGAGTACGTCATCGCCCAGGCCTCGGCCAAGCTCGACGACGAGGGCCGCTTCGTCGGCGACCGCGTCCTCGTGCGCCGCGGCCCGCAGGGCGCCGGGGTGAGGGTCGGGGCGACCTCGACGAGCTACGGCACGACGAGCGAGGTCGACTTCGTGCCCCCGGCCGAGGTCGACCTCATGGACGTCTCCCCGAAGCAGATCCTCTCGGTCTCGACGGCGCTCATCCCCTTCGTCGAGCACGACGACGCCAACCGGGCCCTCATGGGGGCCAACATGCAAAAGCAGGCGGTCCCGCTGCTCGTCCCCGAGGCGCCCTACATCGGGACCGGGATCGAGGCCCGCGCGGCGCGCGACGCGGGCGAGGTCATCCTCGCCGAGGGGCCGGGCACGGTCACCGAGGTCGGCGGCGAGCACATCACCGTCGAGTACCGGGCCGGGGCGAAGGACCGCTACGGCGCCGAGCTCGGCCGGCGGGTCTACCCGCTCGCGAAGTTCCGCCGCTCGAACCAGAACACCTGCATCAACCAAAAGGCCCTTGTCGACGAGGGCCAGCACGTCGCCGCCGGCGACCTGCTCGCCGACGGCCCCGCGACCCACAACGGGGAGCTCGCCCTCGGCAAGAACCTGCTCGTGGCGTTCATGCCCTGGGAAGGCTTCAACTACGAGGACGCCATCATCTTGTCCGAGCGGCTCGTGCGCGACGACGTGCTGACCTCGATCCACATCGAGGAGCACGAGGTCGACGCCCGGGACACCAAGCTCGGCGCCGAGGAGATCACCCGGGACATCCCGAACCTCTCCGACGACATCCTGGCGGACCTCGACGAGCGGGGCATCATCCGCATCGGCGCCGAGGTCGGCCCGGGCGACATCCTCGTCGGCAAGGTCACCCCGAAGGGCGAGACGGAGCTCACGCCCGAGGAGCGGCTGCTTCGCGCCATCTTCGGCGAGAAGGCCCGCGACGTCCGGGACACGAGCCTCAAGGTCCCCCACGGGGAGTACGGCAAGGTCATCGACGTCCGCGTCTTCTCCCGGGACGACTCCCACGAGCTGCCCCCCGGGGTCAACCAGCTCGTGCGGGTCTACGTCGCCCAGAAGCGCAAGATCTCCGAGGGCGACAAGCTCGCGGGCCGGCACGGCAACAAGGGCGTCATCTCGCGGATCCTCCCGGTCGAGGACATGCCCCACCTTGCGGACGGCACCCCGGTCGACATCATCTTGAACCCCCTCGGCGTGCCGAGCCGGATGAACGTCGGCCAGGTGCTCGAGGCCCACCTCGGCTACGCCGCCCGGTGGGGGTGGGAGGAGCTCGGCGTCGACCCCTCCGCCACCCTGCGGGGGACCGAGTCGAAGACCCGGCCGAGGACGGACCCGGTCGCCTGGATCTCGACGCCCGTGTTCGACGGCGCCCACTGGGACGAGGACGAGCAGGCGGGCCGGAAGCCGACGATCAAGCGCCTGTTCGAGACCCTCGAGCCGGAGGCGCCGAGCATCGGCCACCGCCTCATCGGCCCGGACGGGAAGGCGACCCTCTACAACGGCCGCACCGGCGAGCCCTACGACAACCCGATCATGGTCGGCTACGTCTACATCATGAAGCTCGCCCACCTCGTGGACGACAAGATCCACGCCCGGTCGACCGGCCCCTACTCGATGATCACCCAGCAGCCGCTCGGAGGGAAGGCCCAGTTCGGTGGCCAGCGCTTCGGCGAGATGGAGGTCTGGGCCCTCGAGGCCTACGGAGCGGCCTACGCCCTCCAGGAGCTCCTCACGATCAAGTCCGACGACGTGCTCGGCCGGGTCAAGGTCTACGAGGCCATCGTGAAGGGCGAGAACATCCCCGAGCCGGGGATCCCCGAGAGCTTCAAGGTTCTCATCAAGGAGATGCAGTCACTGTGCCTCGACGTCGAGGTGATCTCGACGACGGGCGAGGAGATCGAGATGCGCGAGCTCGACGAGGACGTCTACCGGACGGCGGAAGAGCTCGGCATCGACATCAGCCGGCCAGAGCGCGGCTCCGACGAGGAGGACGCGCGCCGGGCGGCGGAGAGGAGCTTCTGAGATGCTCGACGTGAACGACTTCGACCAGCTGAGGATCGGGCTGGCCACGGGCGACGACATCCGCTCCTGGTCGCGCGGCGAGGTCCGCAAGCCGGAGACGATCAACTACCGCACGCTGCGGCCCGAGAAGGACGGGCTGTTCTGCGAGAAGATCTTCGGTCCGACCAAGGACTGGGAGTGCTACTGCGGCAAGTACAAGCGGGTCCGCTTCCGCGGCATCATCTGCGAGCGCTGCGGCGTCGAGGTGACCCGCTCGAAGGTGCGCCGGGAGCGGATGGGCCACATCGAGCTCGCGGCACCCGTGGTCCACATCTGGTACCTGCGCGGGACACGCTCGTGGCTCGCCTACCTCCTCATGGGCACCGAGGCCCGCGAGGAGCTGAAGGCCAAGCAGCTCGAGAAGGTCATCTACTTCGCCGCCTACCTCGTCACCTACGTCGACGAGGAGCGCCGCCACGCCGACCTCCCGAACCTCGAGGCCGAGCTGCAGACCGAGATCGGCGAGATCGAGCGGGCACGGGACCTCGAGGCCGAGCGCCGGCTCGCCGAGCTCGAGGCTGAGCTGAAGGCGCTCGAGGCGGAGGGGGCGAAGGAGTCCGAGCTGCGGGCCCGCCAGCGCGCCGTCGAGCGCGAGATCACGGCCGTGCGCGACCGGGCCGCCTCCGACATCGAGCTCGCGAAGAAGGCCTTCGCGGAGCTCTCGGACCTGCACGCCCGGCGCATCATCGAGGACGAGCTGCTCTGGCGGGAGCTGAAGAGCCGCTACGGCTCCTACTTCGAGGGGGGCATGGGCGCCGAGGCGATCTCCTCGCTCATCAACCGGCTCGACCTCGACGAGGAGGAGACGAAGCTGCGGGAGGCGATCGACCCGACCGACGGGCGCCGCCCCCTCTCGGCCCAGCGCAAGCAGAAGGCGATCAAGCGCCTGAAGATCGTCTCGGCCTTCAACCGCCGCGACGAGCAGGGACGGCGCGTGAACGACCCGCGGGCGATGATCCTCGAGGCCGTCCCCGTGATCCCGCCGGACCTGCGGCCGATGGTGCAGCTCGACGGCGGCCGCTTTGCCACCTCGGACCTGAACGACCTCTACCGCCGCGTCATCAACCGCAACAACCGCCTGAAGCGCCTGCTCGACCTCGGCGCCCCCGAGATCATCATCAACAACGAGAAGCGGATGCTCCAGGAGGCGGTCGACGCCCTGTTCGACAACGGCCGCCGGGGCCGGCCCGTGACGGGCCCGGGCAACCGGCCGCTCAAGAGCCTCTCCGACATGCTGAAGGGCAAGCAGGGGCGGTTCCGCCAGAACCTGCTCGGAAAGCGGGTCGACTACTCGGGCCGCTCGGTCATCGTGGTCGGGCCGAAGCTCCGGCTGCATCAGTGCGGCCTCCCCAAGCTGATGGCGCTCGAGCTGTTCAAGCCCTTCGTGATGAAGCGGCTCGTCGACGCCGAGATCGCCCAGAACATCAAGTCCGCGAAGCGCATGGTGGAGCGGCGACGGACCCAGGTCTGGGACGTCCTCGACGAGGTGATCAAGGAGCACCCGGTCCTGCTCAACCGGGCGCCCACCCTCCACCGCCTCGGCATCCAGGCCTTCGAGCCGGTCCTCGTCGAGGGCAAGGCGATCCAGATCCACCCGCTCGTCTGCGCCGCCTTCAACGCCGACTTCGACGGTGACCAGATGGCAGTCCACCTTCCGCTGTCGGCTGAGGCGCAGGCCGAGGCGCGCATCCTCATGCTCTCGGCGAACAACATCCTCTCCCCGGCGACGGGGCGACCGATCACCGTGCCGAGCCAGGACATGGTCTTCGGGGCCTACTACCTCACCTTGATGGCCGACGGCCGGAAGGGGGAGGGCCGGGAGTTCCGCCACCTCTACGAGGTCGAGCAGGCCTACGAGGCCGGCGACGTCGAGCTGCACGCGAAGATCCAGCTCCGCCGGGGCGAAGGGGGCTGGGCCTTCCCGCTCAGGGGCCGCCGGCACCGCAGCCAGGAGGAGGCGGCAGCCGGTGTCGTCCTGCCCGAGCAGCCCTCGGGTGAGGAGGAGCCGAAGTTCATCGAGACGACCCCGGGCCGGCTCTTCTTCAACGCCGCCCTCCCGCCCGACTTCGGCTTCGTGAACGAGGTCATCGGCCGGCGGGCGACCCCGATCGCCTCCATCGTCGAGCAGATCTCGTCGAACTACCCGAAGGCGACCGTCGCCGAGAGCCTCGACCGGATCAAGGACCTCGGCTTCCGCTTCGCCACCCGCTCGGGGCTCACGATCTCGATCGACGACGTGAAGACGCCGCCCGCGAAGCGCGAGATCCTCGACCGCTACGAGCGGGAGGCCGAGAAGGCCGAGGCGCAGTTCAAGCGGGGCATCATCACCGACGACGAGCGGCGCCAGAAGGAGATCGAGATCTGGACCTCGGCGAACTCCGAGGTCGGCCGGGCGATGGAGCAGACGCTCGCCACGATCGCCTTCAACCCGCTCGACATGATGGTGGACTCCGGCGCCCGCGGCAACCCGCAGCAGGTCCGCCAGATCGCCGGCATGAAGGGGCTCGTGTCGAACCCGCGGGGCGAGATGATCCCCCGGCCGATCAAGTCCTCGTTCCGAGAGGGCCTCTCGGTGCTCGAGTACTTCATCTCCACTCACGGCGCACGAAAGGGACTCGCCGACACGGCGCTGCGGACGGCCGACTCCGGCTACCTCACCCGGCGCCTCGTCGACGTCGCCCAGGAGCTCATCATCCGGATCGAGGACTGCGGGACCGCTCGCGGCATCTGGATCGACCACGTCGAGCCTGACCAGGCCGGCCGGCGCTCCTACCTCGAGACGAGGGCGTACGGCAGGGTGCTCGCCGAGCCGGTCACGCTCGCGGACGGCCGCGTCTTCGAGGCCGGCCTCATGCTCGGCGACGCCGAGGTGAAGGCCCTCACCGACGACCCACAGATCGACCGGATCCGCGTCCGCTCGGTGCTCACCTGCGAGAGCGAGCATGGCGTCTGCGCCATGTGCTACGGCCAGTCGCTCGCGACCGGGAGGATGATCGAGCTCGGGGAGGCGGTCGGCGTCATCGCGGCGCAGTCGATCGGCGAGCCGGGCACGCAGCTCACGATGCGGACCTTCCACGCCGGCGGCGTCGTCGGCGAGGACATCACCCACGGCCTGCCCCGCGTCGTCGAGCTGTTCGAGGCTCGCACCCCGAAGGGCGCCGCGGTCCTCGTGTCCGAGCCCGGCGTCGTCCGGGTCGAGGAGGACGAGACGGGCCGGCGGGTGACCGTTGTCGCCGAGGACGGGTCGGAGCAGACCGTCACGGTCTCTCCCCGCGCCCATCTCGAGGTGACCGACGGCCAGGAGGTCCACCCCGGCGACGCCCTCGTCGAGGGCCCGAAGGACCCGAAGGAGCTCCTCGACATCAAGGGGATCCGCGAGACCCAGCAGTACCTCGTCGAAGAGGTCCAGAAGGTTTACCGGGACCAGGGCGTGTCGATCCACGACAAGCACATCGAGCTCATCGTCCGCCAGATGCTGCGCCGCGTCCTCGTGGCCGAGCCCGGCGACGCCCCGTTCCTGCCAGGGGAGCGGGTCGACTCGCAGCGCTACGCGGCCGTGAACCGCGAGCTCGTGCAGGCGGGCAAGCGCCCGGCCGAGGGCCGGCCCGAGCTGATGGGCATCACGAAGGCCTCCCTCGCCACGGACTCGTGGCTCTCGGCGGCCTCCTTCCAGGAGACGACCCGGGTCCTCACCGAGGCGGCGATCGAGGGCCGCTCCGACCAGCTGTTCGGCTTGAAGGAGAACATCATCATCGGGAAGCTGATCCCGGCCGGGACGGGCATGGAGCGCTACCGCAGCTTCGAGGTGGAGACGCCCGAAGCCCAGCGGATGTCGTTCTGGTCCTCGGACCTCGAGGCGGCCTCGGACGGGCTCGAGGGCACGCCGGAGGACCTGGCCACCTGGCTCCGGGAGGTCGGGCGCTCGAGCTTTGGCGACGACGACGGCTTCACTCCCTACGACGAGCCGTCGGACCTCCCGGCCTTCGGCTCCTTCGGCGCCGGCGAGGAGATCGGCGATCCCTACGACACCGGCGGCGAGCCGTACGGCACCTTCGGGACCGAGGAAGGCTCCGCCTGACGGCCTCCCCGTCCTGAGCACGCCACGCTGCGGCCGCCGAACCCGATCCGGACCGGCGGCCGCAGCGCGACCGGCCACGAGTGGTCGCCTGCGAGCGGCAGGGGGCCGGTCCGGCCCGCAACTAATCGCCACTCAAAGTGGTCGATGTCGTGGTCTTCTCGCAGGTCACGGTGCCCGAGAAGAGCCCTGTCCGAGCCGGCGCGAGCGCTCCGCGGATGCTCCAGCGCTCCCCGCCCTTGCAGCGCGAACGTGACGATCTCTTGAATTCGCTTGCAATTGCTGGACTGTCGCGCTTAGGGTAGCGGCTGCTACACGAACAGCGCTCCGGAAGGGGGGCAAGGGGCTGCGCCTTCCGCCGAGTCGCGTCCATCTGGGAGGTGGCTCGCCCACTGCCGAGGGACAACCACTCCCAGTGGTCAAAAGAAGTGGGGAGAGAGACATGACCGTTCGCGCCCTCGCACGGCTCGCCCGAGCCGTGGCCGGCTCCGCGCTCGGCGTCAGCCTTCTTTCTGCTGCCCTGGTGGCCGGCAGCGTCGGTGCCGCCGCGAGCACGTCGGGCGCCGGCGCCTCCCGCGGAGCCACGGCGGCTCCCGCCACGAAGGTGGTCAAGTACCTCGGCGAGCGCCTCGCCGTGCCCGCATCGTGGCCCGTGTTCCACCTCGAGCGCGAGCCCTCCACCTGCGTTCGCTTCGACCGCCACGCGGTCTACCTGGGGCAGGCCGGGCCCGATCCCCGGTGCCTCGGCGGCGCGATCGGGGTCACCGGGGCCGTGCAGGTCCAGCCCCTCACGGCCGCCACCCTGGCGGAGCTCGAGGTCGCCGACGGGCTCGTGCGGGCGAGTGTGAACGGCCAGGAGGCCCTCGTCTCGACGGCGACGGCGGTCACCCACCGAGTCGTTGCCGCCTTCCCGAACGCCGGGGTCGAGGTGACGATCTCCTACCGCTCGGACTCGGCTGCCGCGAGCCGCATCCTCGCCTCCGCGAGGTGGGCCGGCGGGACGGGCCCGAGCTCCAGGTCCCCGGTGGGGACAGCCGCCGGCACGACGGCGACGGCCCTTTCGCCCGCGAGCTCAGCCGCTGCGTCGTCGCGCACGCCGTCGCCGGCCGCCTCGAGCGACGTGACGGGCTCGGTCGTCTACCAGGGCAAGGGGTTCGACACCTGCGACGCCCCGGCGCCGGCCGAGATGACGGCATGGCAGCAGCACTCGCCCTACGGCTCGATCGGCGTCTACATCGGCGGCGTCGACGCCGCGTGCACCAACATCACCTCGACGTGGGTCGAGCAGGAGACGGCGGCGGGCTGGCGGCTCTTCCCGATCTACGTCGGCCTCCAGGCGCCCTGCGTCTACCAGGCCGGTCTCGCCACGATGTCCTGGTCGACCTCGACGGCGCACCAGCAGGGCTCTATCGCGGCGAAGAACGCCATCGCGGACGCCGAGAGCTTCGGCATCGGGCCGGGTGTCGTCCTCTACTACGACATGGAGGGCTGGAACACCGCCTCGGCCTCGTGCAACGCGGCGGTGGTGAGCTTCATCAAGGGGTGGACCGGGACGCTGCACTCGAACGGCTACGCCTCGGGGATGTACGGATCGGCCGGGGCCGGGATCAGCCCGGTGATCGACTCGATCTACGGGGAGAGCGACTGCCCTGACGACGTCTACTTCGCCCAGTGGGACGGCGTCGCCACGACCGGCTCGGGCTACATCCCCTCGAGCGACTGGTCCGGCAACCAGCGCATCAAGCAGTACCTCGGCAACGTCACCGAGACCTACGGGGGCGTGACCCTCTCGATCGACGAGGACTACCTCGACGCCCCGACGGTCGGTGCTGCCACGACCGGCTCGGGCGGCCCCGTCGTCACCTCGATCAGCCCCGCCAAGGGGCCGGCCGGGAACCGGCTCACGGTGATCGGCTCGGGCTTCGAGGCCGGCTCGACCTCGGTCGATTTCGGCAGCGTCGCTGCGACGAGCGTCGACGTCGTCTCCCCCGACCAGCTCTATGCCGTCGTGCCGGCCCAGGCGACCCCGAGCGTGCCCGTGACGGTGTCGACTCCGGCTGGGTCGAGCGCAGCGGCCGGCAGCTCGCAGCCCACCTTCACCTACACGTGGTTCGCCGGGATCGCGGCGCAACAGGGGGGGAGCGGGTGGTGGTACGCCTCGAGGGCGGGCAACGTGGAGAACTTCGGGGCCTCCTTCGAGGGCTCGCCCTTCGGCCTCGTCCGCCCGAGCGCCCCGGTCGTCGGGATCGCGGCCACCTCGACGGGCTATGTCGTCGCCACGGCAGCGGGGAACGTCTACGCGTACGGCACGCGGTGGCATGGCTCCCCGGTCGGCCTCCATCTCACCTCCCGGGTCGTCGGCATCGCGGCGACGCCGTCGGGGGGCTATGTCGTCGCCACGGCGGCGGGGAACGTCTACGCGTACGGCACGCCGTGGCACGGCTCCCCGGTCGGCCTCCATCTCACCTCCCGGGTCGTCGGCATCGCGGCGAACGCGAGCGGGGGCTACATCGTCGTGACGGCGGGCGGGAACGTCTACGCCTACGGCACCACCTGGGAGGGCTCGCTGGTCGGCAGGCGCCTCCCGGCACCGGTCGTCGGCGTCGCCGCCACCTCGACCGGCTACCTCGTCGCGACAGCGAAGGGCAACGTCTACCCCTTCAACACGCCGTGGCACGGCTCGGAGGCAAAGGCGACCCTCCCCTCGAGGATCGTCGGGATCACGGCCACCTCGACCGGCTACGTCCTCGCCTCCGCTGACGGCGAGGGCTACGCATTCCACACCACCTGGGAGGGCTCGCCAGCCAATCCCTGAGGGGCAGCGCCGGCTGGGCCGGCGGATTCGAGACCGGTGCTGCACGCTGCTCGCTCGCAGACGGTGAAGGCTGGCGCGGCGGGTGGTGCAGGTCGCCCGTGGTGAAGGGCGCGGGGCACGGCAGCGACCGAGAGAGCCGTTTCGCCAGGCTGCCGGAGCCGGACGGCGCAGCAGGAGCCTCCTCCGAGGTACCCGCGCCCCCCCGGAGATTCTTCCCGAAGATCATCAATTTTGGGGGTTCCAATCTGGCGACCGATCAGTAACTTCCCCTCGAGCGCAACGCTCCGGAAGGTGCGCGGACGGCTGTCCGTGCCGCCACGACGAGAGGGGAGGCTGATCGAGGGGGAGTGCGCTGCTCGCCGACGCGTGCCTCCACGCGCGGCTTCCCAGTTGGAAACCCGAAGGAGATGATGCTGTGGAATCCACGAAACGCACGTCATATGGCGGTCGAGGTCCCCGCCACAGGTTGCACGGGAAGCGCATCGGCCTCGCGCGGCTGCTGACCGCCGGGCTGGCGGGCCTGCTCGTATCGAGCGTCCTCGCCGTCCTCGGGGTGGCAGGACCCGCCACGGTGGCGAGCGCTGCCACGTCACCGGTGTGCAACTTCACCGTCCTGACCGGGACGGGAAAGGTGGTAAGCGCCGGCGGAGCCACGTTCGTCGTCGGCGTCGCTCCCGGCGACACGATCAACGTCGACTGCAACAGCTCCTCAGGGGCGGCCCATACCGCCGAGGCATCCCTCCTCGCCGGCATCGCCACCACCTCGGTGTCCGCCTCGAACGAGGCCGACATCGGCACGCTGACGGGCCTTAGCGCGACGTCGACGGGCTGCCCGGCCGGGAGCAGCTGCGTCGCTGGCACCTTCACGGTGGCGAACCCGTTCACGGCCTCTGACCCCAACGCCCAGTGCGCCCCGACGCAGGACCAGGTCAATGACGGCGTGCTCACCTGCGTGCTCGCCGTCGTCAACTCGACCCTCTCTCCGGTCACCGAGGCGTTGCTGATCTACTCCTCCACGATCCTTGGAGCCAAGGCGTCTCCGCCGGTGCCGGCGCCCCCGACGGTGACGACCTCGACCACCTACGCCCTCCCGGGCGACACCGTCAACCTCTCCGGTGGCGGCTGGTGGGCCCAGGCCATCCAGGCGATCCAGGCCGGTGAGCTCGGGACCACGGCGCTCGCCGCGCCGAGCACCTGCGGCTCGGGTGGAGGCTACGGGGACGTCCCGAACGGCGTTCCGCCGAGCCCCGGGTTCCTCGAGGCGCTCTTCGTGCCCACCTCCGGCACCCCGGTGGCGACCTCGCCGACGGGTGTCGAGATCAGCAACGACTGCTACGACGGCACCACGCTGTATGGCCCGACGCTGACCGGCTCGGTCACGGTCCCGGCGCTGTCGCCCGGCACATACACGATCGCCATCTGCGAGGTCGACCCCTTCCAGGGCATCTTCAACGGCAACGACACGTCGGGCCAGTGCGGCACGGCTCCGACCGGCACGAGCTGGATCACCGCCAACACCGGGACGATCACGGTTCCCGGCGCACCGACGGCGACGGCCAACCCGAGCCTCGGCAGCGTCGGCAACGCGATCGCCGTCAGCGGCACCGGCTTCGACCCGCAGGGCGGCTCCGTCTCGGTCGCCTTCACGACCGACACCGGCACGCCGACGAGCACCTGCGGCTCGGTGAGCGCGACCGGCACGGTGAGCTGCTCGATCACGGTCGACAGCACGGCGGCGGCCGGCAGCAACCCGATCGTCGTCACCCAGACGGGCGCGGGCGCCGAGACCCTCACGGCCGATGCCGCCTTCACCGTCTCGACGCTCTCGCTGCACTGCACGATCCTCGACAACTCCACGTTCACGGCGCCGACCTCCTGCGACCCGCAGCAGGTCATCAGCGACGTCGTGTCCGGCAACACCAGCATCGGCATCACGATCAGTGAGAACTCACCGTTCGTCACCTTGAACCCGGTCACCCTCAACGGGGAGAACCAGACGGCGAACGGCGCCATCAACGAGCTCACTGTGAACGACTCCACCGGTGTGCAGCCGGGATGGACCGTCACCGCTGCGTTCGAGAGCGCCAACTTCAAGTGTGGTGCAACCTCGGGCGGCTCAGGAGCACAGTGCTTCGGCGACCCGGCCGACAACGTGATCCCGATCTCGTACTTCGGCTGGACGCCGGCGCTCACCCTGTCGGGCACGACGAGCAACGTGAGCGCGGGCGGCATCGTCGCCGGAGCTGCGGTGTCGCCGGCCGCCTTCGGGGCGCAGGGCGCCCTGCCCTCGAGCGGTGGCTTCTACGGCCAGGTCAACCCGACCCCGGGCGGGGCGGACACGACCAACGGTGAGACGCTCTGCTCGGCCGGCGTGGGCAACTCGGGAGGCATCACCCTGTGCGACGCGAACGTGTCGCTCGGGATCCCGGCCTACGTCTCGCAGGGCACGTACTCCAACACGTTGGACTTCACGCTGTCAGCTGGCTGACGGCAGGCCCCGCCGCCCGTGAGGGCGGTGGAGCCGGGTAGGCGACTGATGGGGGCGGGCGACCGCCCCCATCAGCCTCTCCGGCGGGGACCCGTGGTCCGCTCCAGGCTCGCGGGCGACCTGCCATGATTCACACGGTGAGCGGCGGTCCGCCGCTCGACTCGACGAAGAAGGATCCGCAGTGGCGCAACTCCCCCTGACGCCGACCGGGGACCGACGAGGGGACTCGAGAGCTCGACCGGCGCTGTCTCGATCCCCGGCGGCGCATGGTCGCCTCGGGACCATGCGGCGCCTCGCGGTACGCCTGCTCGGTCTCTGCGCGCTGCTGCTCGGGGGTGCCGGAGGGCTCGCCCTCTCGCCCGCCATGCCGGCGGCGGCATCAGGCGGGCTCTCGAACGTCTGGGGCTTCTCGCCCTACAACGCCCCAAGCTCGGGGAGCCACCGGTTCTTCCTCCAGTACACGGTTCGGGCAGGAGAGCACCTGCTCGACCACCTCCAGCTCACGAACCTCACCTCGAAGCCGCTCACGTTCCTCATCTACCCGAGCGACGCCGTCAACCTCCAGCTCGGCGGGGGCTTCAGCTTCCTCACCCCGACGGAGCCCTCCCACCTCGTCGGCACCTGGCTCCACGTCCCGGTCTCCCACATCACGGTCGCACCCGACCACCAGCTGATCATCCCCCTCCACATCGACATACCGGCGGGCATCCCCGGCGGGGACTACGCCGGCGGCGTCGTCGCCCAGAACACGGCGATCACCTACCGCCGCTCGGGGGCGGTCGTGATCGGGGTGCACGAGGGGATCGGCGTCCGGGTCTACCTGCACGTGCTCGGGGCCCCGATCCGCAGCAGGCTCGCCATCAACGGGGTGAGCCTCGTGAGCTCTCCCTCGAACTGGCTCTCGTGGCTCACCGGCGTGCGCAAGGGGTACGTCGAGTTCCGGCTCGCCAACATCGGCAACGCCATGGTGAACGCCACGGCGCATGTCCAGATCACCTCTGACCTCGGCGGCAGTCTCGGGAAGCTCGGGGCGGTCACCTACCGGGACCTCCTGCCGGGGTCTGACCCGATCGTGACGGTCCCGGTGAAGGACCTCCCCGGGGTGGACCTGTACCACGTGCACGTGACCGTGACCGCCCAGGCCGCCTTCGGCGGCCCTCGTGCGGTGACCTCGGGCGGCACGAGCTACCTCGACCTCCCGCTCGCCCTCGTCCTCATCGTCGCCGGCCTCCTCTTGCTCGCCGCCGGCTGGTTCTTCTACCGCCAGCGCAAGCGGCACAAGGGAGGCCCGGTGCCGGAGGCGCCCCCTCCGGACCGCGACAAGGTGGCCGTGAAGGCGTGAGCTCGCCGTGCCGGCGGAGGCCGGCGTGCAGGGCGCCGGATGGAGGTGGCCGAGGGGCGAGGGGAGGACACCGCCGGCGGCTCGCGCGCTCGCTCGCCGCCCTCGGCCTTGCCGCTCTGGCGGGCAGTGCCGCCCTCGCCGTTCTCGCCCCGCCGGCGCTCGCCTCCTCCGGTCGGCCCAGGCTGTATGTGCGCCCTAGCGTCGGGCGGGTCGGGTCCGTAGTGGCCGTCGTCGCGAAGGGCCTCCCGCCCCGCATCGACGTGACCTTCCAGATCTGCGGCGACGGCGGGCTCATGGGCTCGGCCGGCTGCAACCTCGGCGCCTCGGAGATGGCGCCGGACACCCCGTCGGGCCGGGTGCGCGAGAGGGTGGTGCTCGCCCGCCCGCCCGTGCCCTGCCCGTGCGTGGTCGAGGTGGTCTCGCCCAACCTCGCCAGCCCGGTCCAGGCTCCGGTCAAGATCCTCGGCGTGCCGGTGGCTCCCCTCCGCCGGATCACGGTGGCGAACCCGTACCTGCGCCTTGGGGTGACGGATGCCTCGATCCGCGGCGACGGCCCGTGGACGGCCTGGTTCGGGGCAGCCCCCCAGCGCACGCTCGTGCTCACGCTCGTGAACGGCTCCGGCGCCAGGCTGCTCCTCGGGCCGCTCATCCTCACCCTGGCGCCCGCAGGAGCCGCGCCCATCAACGTGGCAGCCCCGCAGCTGTCGCCGATACCGCCGCATTCGAGGCGGACCTACCGGGTCGAGGTCGGGTTCCCGAGCTTCGCGACGGGGTCGTTCCGGCTGAAGGGGTTCCTCGCCGGCTCGCCGGCCACTGCCTTCGGGTTGGCCACGAGCATGTACCCGCTCGGGCTGTTCATCGCACTCGCCGTGTTCCTCGCCCTCGTGCTGACCCTCCTCGTCCTCGGCACCCGCCTCGCGCTGCGGGGACGGAGGCTGAAGCGGCACCTCAAACAGGCGATGCGGGTCTCGCTCCCTCTCGTGCCCGAGGAGGGCTCCGTCGAGCGGCCCGGGGTCGCCCCCGCCCCGCTCCGATCGCCGGCGCCGGCCGGCAGGGCCGAAGATGGGCCGGCCGGCGGAGTTGCGGGCGATTCGGCTGCCAACCCCCCGGCGACGGCCCCGCCCGGCTGAGCCCTGCCCCCCGGCCCTCGTGAGGCCGAGGGTGCCGAGCGCGGCTCAGGTCACGCTTGGCTGCGTGACCCGCGGTGCTGCGACGCCGTCGCGCTCGCCTCGCTGCGCGGAGCGAAGGGCGCGGCTCCGTTGACGATGGCGACTGCGGCGAGTTGGGAGCTCACGCCAAGCTCGCGCAGGATCGAGCGGATGTGCGAGCGGACGGTGTTGAGCGAGAGGACCGACTGCTCCGCGATCTCCTGGGCGCTCCAGCCGCTCGCGAGGAGGGCGAGCACCCGGCGCTCGGCTCCCGTCAGCCGGCGAAGGGCGGCGAGCTGGGCGGCACGGTCGTCGTCGCCGAAGCCGTCGGCGAGCCCCGGCTCGGCTGCCGGCCGGTCCCGTTCCGGCCATGACCAGCCTGCGGAGAGCCCGCCGGCGAGGCGGCACAGCTCGCGGGGGAGGTCCTCCAGGCTCGCGACCGGGGTCGCGCCCGCCTCGATGCAGGCGGCGAGAGCTGCCGTGCTGCCGCCGAGCCGCACCGCCACGACCTCGAGGCCGGCCTCGAGGTAGCCACGGGTGAGGGCGGCCGGCCGCTCCCACATGCGGGCCACGGCGGCGTCCGGGTCCCGCCGCCTCCCGGCCGCCGAGAGCACGAGGACGGCGCACGATGGCGCCGGGTCGGCCATCCGGGCGAGCACCTCGGCGGGCTCGCCGGCATCGACCCACTCCGAGTCGATCCCGATCCTCGAGAGCATGGCCGCCACGGCGAAGGCTCCCATCCCGCGGTAGCCGGGCTGGCCGCCCTGGGCATCGTGGACCACGACGCGAAAGCACGCCCGCACCTTGCGCGAGGCCACGGCGGGTCCGCGGCCGTAGGGGCGCGAGGCCATCGAATGAGCTCCGCCCCCTCGAGCGACGAGCGCTCTGTCGTCCACCTCAGGCGCGACGACCATATCCCCAGGACCCCTCCCCGCAATCTGCCGGCGATCGGTCAGGGCCGCACGGCAGAGAGCGCGGCGAGTTTCGCGCCGGCCCTCGGGAGTGACAAGCGGTGCTGTCTGAGAGTGACCGAATAGTCACTGCGAGCGGTCGCCGGCTCCCGGTGCCGCCAGCGGCACGGGCACCGCGGGAGCTCCGGGCCGCCGGGAGCGACGGTGGTGGGCTCTCGCCGGCGCTGGTATAGTCCAACGGCCACATCGGCGGGCTCTCCGCCGCGCACGTGGCACCAGGTAGAGCCTGCCCGAGAGGTAACGCGTGCCCACCATCGCCCAGCTCGTCCGGAACGGACGGGACACGAAGAGGTCGAAGACGAAGACGCCGGCCCTGCGGGGGGCTCCCCAGCGCCGCGGCGTCTGCACGCGCGTGTACACCACGACCCCGAAGAAGCCGAACTCGGCCCTGCGCAAGGTGGCCCGTGTCCGGCTCACGAGCGGCCACGAGGTGACCGCCTACATCCCGGGCGTCGGCCACAACCTCCAGGAGCACTCGATCGTGCTCGTGCGTGGTGGCCGTGTGAAGGACCTGCCAGGTGTCCGCTACAAGATCGTCCGCGGCACGCTCGACACCTCCGGCGTGCGCGACCGGGCCCAGGCCCGGAGCCGCTACGGCGCGAAGAAGGAGGGCTGACGTGCCACGCAAGGGCCCACCCTCCCGCCGGGAGCTCGTGCCGGACCCCGTCTACCGGTCGGTCGTCGTCACCCAGCTCGTCAACAAGATCCTGAGCCGGGGCAAGCGGTCGCTCGCCGAGCGCATCGTCTACGAGGCGCTCGAGATCGTCCGGGAGCGCTCCGGTGCCGAGCCGATCGCCGCCTTGAAGCGGGCGCTCGACAACACCCGCCCCGAGCTCGAGGTGAAAAGCCGCCGGGTCGGCGGCGCCACCTACCAGGTGCCGGTCGAGGTGCGGCCGCGGCGCGCCACCACGCTGTCGATCCGCTGGCTCGTGACCTACGCCCGCCAGCGCCGGGAGCGCACCATGGCCCAGAAGCTCGCCGGCGAGATCCTGGACGCCTCGAACGGTCTCGGGGCCGCGGTGAAGCGCCGGGAGGACATGCACAAGATGGCGGAGTCGAACCGGGCGTTCGCTCACTACCGCTGGTAGGGCGCCGCATCGAGGCGGCCGGGCGGGAATGCCGGCCGTCTCCGGGACGTTCTTCCTGCTGGCGGCGGGTGTCGCGCCCGGGCGGCACCGATCCGGACCACCTGCCTCCAGGCGCTCCGGCAGCTCTCAGTCGGTGGCACCGCACGACCGGTTGCCGCTCACGGCGGGTTGGCGGGGCACGGCGCCGGGAGGCGACCACATGACCGACAACAGCGGTCCGCTCGCGGACCGGCGACAGACTCGACACGAAAGCCGACACCATCATGGCCACACCCCGTGAATTCCCGCTCGCCAGGACCCGGAACATCGGGATCATGGCGCACATCGACGCCGGCAAGACGACGACGACCGAGCGGATCCTCTACTACACGGGCCGGAACTACAAGATCGGCGAGGTGCACGAGGGGGCCGCGACCATGGACTGGATGGTCCAGGAGCAAGAGCGCGGCATCACGATCACCTCTGCGGCGACGACCTGCAGCTGGCGGGACCACTGGATCAACATCATCGACACGCCCGGGCACGTCGACTTCACCGTCGAGGTGGAGAGGTCGCTTCGCGTCCTCGACGGC
>Ga0070737_10003189_pt1 | contig 18103 bp, 14 predicted proteins | sample Coa_R1_10_FD_66438 | JGI IMG/M metagenome (GOLD analysis project Ga0070737, IMG submission 66438) | Surface soil microbial communities from Centralia Pennsylvania, which are recovering from an underground coalmine fire - Coalmine... | ecosystem: Environmental > Terrestrial > Soil > Unclassified...
CGCTGCGCGACCCAGAAACTTGCCAGCCCCACGATGCCGAATGCAGTGACGCCGAGCAGCGCCACGATCACGCCGACCAGCAGGCCCGCCATCGAACGGTCGGTCGCGAAGAACCGATCCCGCAGGAAGAGGACCGTATGGCTGTTTTCGTGATCGAGCACCACGTCTGGGGCTATCTTCGGAACCGCGGCACGTGCCTCGACCATCACGTGCTCCAGATCCTTTGGCTTGGCTCGAATCAAGTACGTTCCGGTTAGTTGGCCACCGGGCAAGGTCGGCACGAAAACCGACCAGCCCGGCTCGCGAGCGCCGTATGTCGCCGGCTGCGACATCACGAGGTTGGCGATCACACCGATTACCCGAAACTGGTTCGATCCGGTCCAGAACTCCTTGCCCAGCGGGTTCTCGCCCGGCCACAACCGCTTCGCCAGCGCCTGTGTGATCAGCACGCGCGACGACACCGGAACATAAGCTTGGCCTGGCAGCGGCTGATAGTCGTCGATCGCCGGCATGTGTCCCGCCACCAGTTTCAGCCCAAACGCCTTGGGCGTATCAGGATCGCCTTCGTAGAACTCGACCACGCTGTTGTAGTTCTTGCGGTCGAGTGTTATCCCCGCGACGCCGCTCTGCGGCCCGAACGGCACAGAGCTTGTTACGTGCACCGATTCGACTCCTGGAATCGCGCGCAGACCCGCAAGCATCCGCGCATTCAGGTCGGCCGCTTGATCCGGATCGAACCCCGTCACCACGATCTCGCCAAGCGAAGCCTCATCCACACCACTATTGATGTGCATCTCCGACAATCGGTTGGCGATCAGGAAACACGCGTTGATAAGCACCGCGCAAGCCAACGCGATTTCCATCGCGATCAGGAAGGTCGCGAGCTTGTGTTTCTTGAGTGCGGCGAGGATGGGTTGGATTTGCATCGTCGACCTCATGAAATCCGCATACCGTCATCTCGGCCATGGATTGGCCGGGACCCAGTGCCATGGATGGCAAAGAAGCTGGATAACTCGCGCCATCCACGGCGCTCGCCCTTGCGGGCCATCGGCTTTGCCGATGTTCGCTTCGGCATCCTGCCTACGCAGTCCGGCCTACGCCGGAATGACGTCATGATTTTCCGTTGCACTTTCACAGCGTTTTCAACTGCAACGCCGGCGCGATCCGGCTGGCGCGCAGCGCCGGCAACGCGCCCGCGATCAGGCTCACCACGACCGCCAGCAGGAACGTGATGAAGAACATCGACGCGTCCATATGCACCAGGTCGGAATACGGCGTTTGCTGACGGCGCACCAGCCACAACCCCACGAGCGCCAACAGCCAACCGCCCACGCCGCCGATCAAGCCAATCAAGCCCGCTTCGGTCAGGCACTGCTCAAACACGGAACTGCGTGAGGCACCCAGCGCGCGACGCACGCCGATCTCGCCCGCGCGGCGCAGGAACTTCGCCAGCAGCAGTCCCACCATGTTGAAAAGGCAGATCGCGAGGAACGCAAACGCCAGCCAGGTCTGCAGCTTCACGTTGCTGGGAATCACCTGCTCGTAATTGAGCCGCTGCATCAAATCCATCATGCGCGTGCTGCTGTATGCGAAACGCCCGAGCGCTTTCTGCTGTTGCGCGTAGTTGTCGAGGTAGGTCCGATAGGACGTCACCTGGACCGGACTGCCCAGCTGCACCCATAGCGTCACCCACAGGCACGGTGAGTTCTCCAGATATCCGGGCCGCTTTGGAATGTCCCAGCACGTGTATTGTTGGAAAAAGCCGCCGTTGACGGCGAGGCTGGAGAAAAACGGCATGAACACGTCTTCGGGCTTGTCGTAATAACTCTCTGCACCACTGCCCACCGGCCCGCCATTCACGTCATAGAAGAGCGGATGTGGCCGCCACGGTTTCAGCACGCCGACAATGCGCACATCGCTGTTGCGGATGCGCAAGGTCTTGCCCACGCTGTCATTGCCGCCGAACAGCCTGTCGTTGAGGTCACTGGAAATCACCGCCACGTGCGCACGATCTTGTCCATCTGCCGGCGTCCACGCGCTACCGTATTCGAATGGCACATCGAACATCGGGAAGAAATCCGATGTAGTCGACAACATGGTCAACATCAGCGGCGGTTGGCCGGTGCTGGGAGCACCGACCTTCACGGGGCTTTGCACGACCAGCGCCTGTCGGTCCGCCCGATGCGCACTCCACAGGTCCACCGCCGAGCGGTAATCCATCATGGCCAACGGCTTCCCGCGATTGAATGAAATGTCAGGCATGGGATCGACCTGCGGGAAAAAGATGTGTGCGCTCTTCCCCGGCAGCGGATCGCCGGACAAGATGTGCATCACCGTCAGCGTGGTCATGCTTGCACCGATCCCGACAGCGATGGCGAGCACCATCAGCACCGTCAGCAGCTTGTTGCGTTTCAGGCTGCGAAAGGCGAGGTCGAGATAGTAGGCGAACATTCAACAGCTCCATTCATCCAGTTGACCGGAGATTTCCATGCTTCAGGGGCGACGGGCGAGTAGCGGGGGCGATCTGAAGCGGACCTGCAATCTGTTGGGAAGCTTCGATTCTTGCCCCCCTCACTCCTCGTCCCTAGTCCCTAACATCACACGCTCCGTGTCGCTTCCACCGGCGACACGCGCGACGCGCGCAGCGCCGGCGCGAACACCGCGCCTTGTCCCAGCAGCAGCAGCGCCACGATGGCGACCAGCACGTACAGCAGCGACATCCGGTCCATCGAGAACTGCTTCATCATCCAGAGGTTCAGTCCCACCGCAAGAATCGCCCCCAGCACCACGCCGGCGCCGGCGATCATCAGGTTTTCGGTCTGGAAGTAGTGCAGGATGTCGCGCTGCGTCGCGCCCAACGCACGGCGGATGCCGATCTGCTTGCGCCGCTGGCCGACCCAGAAACTGGTAAGTCCCACGATGCCCGCCCCGGTCACGCACAACAGGATCACGCAGATCACGCTCATCAGGATCGCCATGCCGACATCGGCGCGGTAGGCGCGCGCGCGGATTTCACTGAACGGATGAATGCCAAGCCCCTGGTCCAGCGTGCCGTCCATCACCCGCATCGGGTTGGCGTCGTACAGCGCCTTGCGCGCTTCGCGCATCGCCGCGTCCAGCCGACCCGGCTTGGCCCGCACCGCTGTGCGGGTGTACTGGAAATCGATGCGCACGGGCTGCAACACCGAGTTGAACGCAAAATCGTTGCTCCAGCTGCCGACGCTGGGCGACTGCATCCGGGCGACCACACCGATGATGGTGGTGGGTGTGGCGCCGCCATCGAGATAGACGGTCTTGCCGAGCGCACTGCCATTGGGAAACAGCTTGTCCGCCAGCGCCTCGGTCACGATCGCGATCGGCGGCTCGCCGACACTGCGGAAGCCACGATGCCGGATCTCGTCAGGCGTGAAGTTGCGGCCCGCGATCAGACGCAGGCCCAATGTTTTCAGCATCTGGTCGCCACCGAAGTAATACGCCGCATGCGCCGTGCTGTGCTGCTGGTCCGGCTTCAACCCGACGCCACCCGTCCACGACGAGTTCAGCAGCGGCAGCGAGCTGACGGATGCCACGGACTCCACGTCCGGCAATTGGCGCAGCGTGGCGAGGTCGCTGCGCTGCATCGCGTCGAGTTTTTCTATCGATGCAGGATCATCGCCGGTGGGAGCGCCGACCCACGCCTGTTCGATCAAGAACAGGTTCTGCTCGTCGAGTCCGCTGGGCCGGTTCACGCGTTCGACGCGTTGGCTGATGATGAACACCGCGTTGCAGACGATTGCCAGCGTCAGCGCGATCTGCAGCGTGATCAGGGTAACGCCGGCCTTGTGTTTCTTCAGCGCCGCGATGATGGGGTGGAGGGTCATGGTGATGAGTTCCCATGGCAATTGCGCGTAACCCCCTCACCCCGGCCCTCTCCCCACAGGGGAGAGGGAGAAAAGCACGCAGCGCGGACGATTTCCCCCTCTCCCCAAAGGGGGTGAGCCAGCGTGCTTAGCCGATGCCTTGAATGGCATCGGCTAAGCTGGCGAACGCCCGAGGCAGGATGCTGAGGGCGGGGTTGCTTGGCGAGGCAACGGACTGCCGAGCCTGGCAACGGTGACAAGCGCGAAGCGCTCGTCGGGTGAGGGGGGGCTTTGAATGCCGTGATCATGATCAGGAGCACATTGGATCAATTCGATTTCAATTGCCACGCAGGCTGTACCGCGGCGGCGCGCAGGGTGGGATACAGACCCGCCAGCATCGTCGCGACGATCGCCACGACCAGCGTGGTGATGAGCAGCGACACGTCCAGATGCGCCAGCGCGGCGATGTCGTGCGGCAGCACCCAGCCAACGCTCGCAATGCCGACACCGGTCAGCACCAGTCCCAATAGCCCGCCGGCCAAACCCACCATGCCGGCCTCGATCAGGAACTGCGTGTAGATCTCGCGCCGCGAGGCACCGAGCGCCCGACGCACGCCGATCTCGGAAGAACGCCGCAGGAACTTCGCCAGCAACAACCCTGCGGTGTTGACCAGGCACACCAGCAACAAACCCAGCGCGACGTACAGCGAAATCCGGGTATCGGGTGGCACCACTTGTTCGAAGTCGAGCCACGCCATCAAGCCGCGCAGGCGGACATTGGGTGGCCAGTTGAAGCGGCCCGCCTGTTGTTGCTGGGCGGCGTAGTTGTCGAGAAATTGCTTGTAGCGCTGCACCGCTGCCGCGTCATCGAGTTGCACCATGAACGCGATCCACACGCATTCGGATTTCTGCAATCCCACGAAGCCCTTTTCAGTCGGCGTGGCGTTGCAGTTGGTGTTGCCGTTGTTGGCCATGTCGGTCGCGATCGCGGTGGTGAACGGCATGAAGATGTCGCCGCCGCTGGTGTTGAATCCGCCGGTGTTCACCACGTCGTAGAACATCGGTTGTGGGTGCCAGTGGTCGAGCACGCCGATGACCCGATATCCATGGCCATCCACGTTCAGGGTCTTGCCCACGCTGTCACCGCCGCCGAAAACCTGATCGTTGAGATGGCTGCTGATCACCACGACGTGCGCGCGATGCGCATCGTCCGCGTCGCTCCAGCCGTTGCCGTACAGGAACGGCACGTCCAGCATCGGAAAGAACTCGCTGTAGACGGCTTCGCCGGTCGTCATGATCGGGCGCTCGCCGACGCGCTGCGGCACCACCGCCGTCGCAATCTGGTACATCGCCGACTGGTATTTCGCACGATGCGCGCGCATCAGCGCAATGGCATCGGTGTAGTCCATTGCGTCCGGCGGCTCGTTGCTGGTGTCCTTGGGGCCGTGGGCGGTCGGTCCCCAGTTGTCGATCTGCGGCACGAACAGCTTCGACGATTTCCACGGGATCGGATCGCCCGATACCGCGCGGAACACCGACCAGGTGGTCATGGACGCGGCCACGCCGAAGCCGATGGTCAGGATCATCAGCGCGGTGAGCGCCTTGTTGCGCTTCAGGCTGCGCAGCGCGAGATCGAGGTAGTAGGCGAACATCAGGCGACTCCGTTGGAGAACCCTCTCCGTGCGGGAGAGGGGAATACCCGCATCACCCGTTTACCGCCGTGTCGCACTGCGCCGCGAACGAGTAGTACGGCATCACCAGACAGGCGGCGACACCCCCCGCGTCCGCCTGTTCCGGTGCGGCCGGCCCATGCATGGCCCGCAGCTCGCGCATTTGCTCGACGCTCGGGCGCACGTTGACGGTGGGCAGCGTGAGGATCTTCTGCGCGCTCGCCGGTGGCGGCTTGGCATTGGCCACCGTAGTGGCGGTCCACGCATGGAACCATGCAAGTACCGCGCAGTTGATCGCGACGGCGGCAACGATGGCGACGATTTTGCTCATCATGGCTGGATACCTCGAAGTTGGGGCGACCCCGTCCCCCTCGTACTTCCGTCATGCGTTGGCCTGCGCAGTCTCCGCACCCGCACGGGCGGCCTGCGCGTGGAAGCGCGGCTCCTCGGCGATATCCACGGCTTGGCCGTCGATGATGTGGACGCTGCGCTGCGCGCGCGCGGCCAACTCGGGATCGTGGGTCACCATCACGATCGTCGCGCCGCCGCGGTGGATTTCTTCGAGCAGTTCCATCACCCCGCGCGCCATCTGCGTGTCGAGGTTGCCGGTAGGTTCGTCCGCCAGCAGCAGGCGCGGCGATCCGGCCAGCGCACGCGCGATCGCGACGCGCTGCTGCTGACCGCCCGAAAGCTCGGCCGGGTAATGCTTCATCCGCGAGGCCAGGCCCACACGCTCCAGCGACTCCTGGATGCGCTGCTGGCGCTCGGCGGACTTCATCCCGCGATAGCGCAACGGCACCTCGACGTTGTCGTGCACGTTGAGGTCGGGAATCAGGTTGAAGCTCTGGAACACGAAACCGATCTTCTCGTTGCGGATTTTCGAGCGTGCGTTGTCGCCGAGATTGCTGACGTCGGCGCCGTCCAGCAGATACTCGCCGCCGGTGAAGCTTTCCAGCAGACCGGCGATGGTGAGGAAGGTGGTCTTGCCGGAGCCGGACGGCCCCATCACTGCGACGAATTCGCCTTCCTTCACGTCGATGTTGAAGTCGCGCAGCGCGTAGGTTTCCACCACTTCGGTGCGGTAGACCTTGGACAGGTGGGTCATTTTCAGCATGGTTGCGGTTCCTTGTTTTGGGGTTTGATGTTGGCGGTGGGTGAATGGTTTATTTGAATGAGGGGCGAGGGGCGAGGGGCGAGTTCTCGAACGCTCTTTCTCGTCCCTGTCCCTCATCCCTAGTCCCTGCTTCTCAATCGCTGATCGCGACGCGCGCCGCGCCGTTGAAGTTGCTGGTGCCGGAAATCACGACCTTGTCGCCTTCCTTCAGGCCTTGCAGGATCTCGACCTTGTCGATGGAACTCGGTCCCAGTGTCACCGGCGTCTTGTAGGCGATGCCGTCGCGCACGACGTAGGCGTAGCGGCCGCCGGACTCATCGACGAATGATCCGCGCGCAACCGTAAGCACGTTCTGGCGCTTGTCGAGGATGATCCGCACCGACAGGCGCTGGTTCTGGCGCAGGTCCTGCGGCTTCTTGCCTTCGAAGCGCACCCGCGCGACCACTTCGCCGTTCACGACCTCGGGTGAAATCGCGCTGACCGCGCCCTTCCAGTCGTTGCCGTTGCCGCTGATGACGGCGGGCATGCCAGACGCTAGGTCGCGCGCGAAGCTTTCCGGCACATTGACTTGCACTTCCAGTGCGGACAGATCGACCACGGTCAGCAGCTTGGAATCCTTCGGAACGGTCGCGGTCTGCGCGATGAACAATTGCCCGACCTGGCCATCCACCGGCGAGCGCACGTTCAAATCATCGACCTGACGCTGCAGGTCGGCGACCAGCAACTTCTGGCGTTCATACGCAAGCTTCTTGGCCTGGATCTCGAGCGCGAGGCTGGAGTCGTCCATGCCGAGGTTGGACGTGGCGTGGCCCAGCAGGATCTTCGCCTTTTCCAGCGCATCCTCATGGCGATCGACTTCCAGCTTGGGCACCGCGCCCTTCTTGTAGGCCTCCTGGTAGCGCTCGAGGTCGCGTGCGGCGCTCTTCTCATCGATCTGCGCGTTCTCGAAAGCTTCCTGCAACTTGGACTTCTGCTGGTTGGCGTCGATCTTGGCCTGCTGGTAGGCGACCTCCATGCTGTCTTCGTTGTTCTGTTCCTGCGCGAGCTTGTTGGTGAGTTCGGGACTGGCGATCACCGCCAGCACCTGCCCTTTCGCAACCTTGTCGCCGGCGTGCACCTTCAGGGTCACCGCGCCCGCGGCATTCGCGTAAAGCGTGGGACTGACCGCCGCCACCACGCGCCCGTCGGCGGCGATGTCGCGCACGAAGGGTCCGCGTTCGACCGTGGCGATCTGCAGGCGCGACGCGCTCACCGACGAGCCGGCCGAGAACAAGCGCAGTGCACCCGGCACCAGCCACACGAGCAGCGCCAGGATCGCCACGCCGATGGCGGCCCAGATCGCGAGCTTTTTCTTGTTGACGCGCTTTTCGATCAGGCGATCGGTTGCGGATGTGTCGCGAATGCTCATGCAAGGTCTCCAGCCGCAACGGCGCGGCCACGGCTTTATTGAGCAAGTCCGATGCCAACGGCGCTCGTGAATTTTTCTGTTGTTTTTCAGTTACCTGGTCTGCCGCACACGATGAAAAAAGTGTCCGCGGACACTCGCGGACACTTCGCGTACACCCCCTCGGGGGCGGCAAGTGCACCCGCTCGAGGTGATCCGGTTGCTTCCCCTCGGGTCCTGAACGTGTTCATGGGCTGCGCGGACTGCCCGTTTCACGCGGCGCTAAAATGCGCCCTCGTCCGCGATCTGCCAGTTGCCGCACGTCGATGATCAAGTGGATTGTTCTTGCCATCCTGGTTGCCTGCGCGTTGTACATCCACTTCCGCGGCAAGGTACGCCATGGATTCATGCGCCAGTTGACCGACCACTCGACGTTCATGGCGCCGATCAACGTACTGATGTACGCGTTCTCGCGGGTGCCCGCCACGCCCTACCTGACGCCTTCCGACTTTCCGGAGCTCGAAAACCTGCGCGCGAACTGGCAAGTCATTCGCGACGAGGCGATCGCCCTTGCGAAAGCCAGCCACATCAAGGCGTCCGACCAATTCAACGACGCCGGCTTCCATTCGTTCTTCCGCACCGGATGGAAGCGGTTTTATCTCAAGTGGTACGACGATGCGCCGCATCCCTCGGCGCAACAACTGTGTCCGCGCACCATCGAGCTGCTGCGCGCCACCCCGCACATCAAGGCCGCCGCGTTCACGCAGTTGCCGCCGGGCAGCGAACTCGGCAAGCACCGCGATCCGTTCGCGGGTTCGCTGCGCTACCACTTGGGATTGATCACGCCGAACGACGACCGCTGCTGGATCAGGGTGGACGGCACACCGTACAGCTGGCGCGACGGTGAGGGCGTGGTGTTCGATGAAACCTACATCCACTGGGCCGCCAACGAAACCGATCAGGACCGCATCATCCTGTTTTGCGATCTCGAACGCCCGATGAAATACCGCTGGGCGCAGGCCATCAACCATGCGGTTGCGCGCACGCTGCTGCACGCCGGCGCCTCGCCCAACGCGGAAGGCGACCGCACCGGCGGCATCAACAAGATCTTCAAATATGCCTACGCGATCCGCCACGTGGGCAAGAAATTGAAAAAGCGCAACCGCAAGCTGTACTACACCGCCAAGTGGACGCTGCTGGCGGCGATCCTTGCGGCCATCTTCGTGCCGTGGCGGATGCTGTGATGCATGCTCCCCTCTCCCTTCGGGAGAGGGGCCGGGGTGAGGGTACGACGCTTGCGCAAGGTTGGTGATTGCGCGAAGCCGGACCCTCACCCGGCGCTACGCTGTCACGCTGCGCGCGTTCGCTTCGCTCCGCCTCTCCCGGGGGGAGAGGGAAAAACCTACAGCTCGCGTAGCGCTGTCGTCACCGGCAACCGTGCCGCACGCACGGCGGGGAACAGTCCGCCGACGAAGCCGATCGCCAGCGCCCACTTCAAGCCGTTCCACACAAGCTCCGGCGTCACGCGGAACTGGAAGATCATCTGGGTGAAACTGAATCCCCCGCCGGCGGAGGTCGACGCGGTGTAGTGGCCGAAGATCGCCCATGCGACGAAGGCGCCCAGCACGCCGCCCGCGAGCGCCAGCAGCATGGTTTCGATCAGCACCGAGACCACCACCGGCGTGCCGCGGAAACCGACGGCGCGCAGCGTCGCGATTTCACGCGAGCGTGTCGCCACGGCCGCATACATCGAATTGAGCGCGCCGAACACCGCGCCGATCGCCATGATGATCGCGATGGTGGTGCCGACGACCTTGATCACCTTGTTGATGCCGCCCGACTGGTCGGCGAAATACTTGTGGGTGGTCTCCGCGTCGACCTTCAATTGCGGATTGGCCGCCAGCGCCGCCTTGAACTGGCTGAAGGCGGCCGGGGACGTGAGCTTCACTGTCACTGAAGACGAACTCGCACCGCGGTGGTAGATCGGCGCGATGGTGTCCCGATCGGCCCAGATTTCCGAATTGAAGGCGTCGCCGGAGTCGAACTCGCCGACGACTTTCCAGCGCTGATTGGCGAGTTGCACGTACGAACCGATCGCCATGCCCGCGAATTGCCGCATCACGCCCTTGCCGACGTCGAGTTCGAGCGTGCCCGGCGTGAACTTGCGTCCGGCGATGATGTGCAGGTTCGGCCGCACGGCCCACGCTTCGGGGCCCACGCCGCGCACCGAAATGTTGGCGTCCTGGCCGTCTTTCTTGGGCAGGTTCGCGGCCAGCAGCAATTCCGGAGACGCGATCGCATGTCCCTGCGCGTCGCGTGCGATGCCCGACGCCTGCGCGATCAGGACGACGTCATCGTGGAGTAGGACGGAACTTGCCTCGGCCTGGGATCCGCCGCGCAGCACGATCGCGGTGCCGTCGTTGCCGGTGCCCTGCAAGGTGGCCTGCAGGCCCTCGCCCATCGCCAGCAGCGCCACCAGCACGCCGACCACACCGGCGATCCCGAACACGATCACCGATGAAGCTCCCCAGCGCGAGGGCAGCGTGGCGAGGCCGACACCCGTGACGCTGAGCGTACGCCGTCCGCCGCGCGTCAGCGCCAGCCAAAGCGCCAGCACGATCGCGGCGACCAGCGCGCCGTACCACGGCAATATCGACCAGATCGCGAGGCAGACGATCAGGATGACGATGAGCAGCAAACCACGCAGGAAACGTTTCATGGATTGTTCCTTCAGCGACCCGCCAACGCATCGACGATTTTGAGACGCATGCCGTGCAGCGCCGGCAACACCCCCACGACCAGCCCGATGATGACCATCAGCACGATCGCGAGGCCCCAGATCGAGCCACCCACATCCGCCATCGGCAACGTCTGGCCCAGCGCCGCCTTGACGCCACCCACCACGACCATCGACAGCAGCATGCCGATCACACCGCCGATGACCACCAGCAACACCGATTCGGTCAGCACCAGTCCCAACACACTTCGATTGCTGAACCCGATGGTCTTCAACACCGCGAGCTCCGGCACGCGCTCGCGCACCGCCTGCGCCATCGTGTTGCCGGTCAGCAGGATCAGCGTGAAGAACACCGCCGCCATGATGCCCGCCACGATCAGTCCGATGTTGGCGAACTGGCTGATGAACGATGCCGTGAACGCATTTGCGGTTTCGGTCTTGGTTTCGTGGTCGGAATTCGCGCTGATCGCGTCGATGGCACTGATGACGCGGCTCGCCTGGTCCGGGTTCGCGATCCTTTCCTGGTACCAGCCGACGTTGCCGTTGCCGAACTGGCGCGCCTCGTCGAAGTACTTCCAGCGGAAGAACATCGCATTCTCGATGCCCTTCTCGCTCGCGTGCCGGGCCGTGAAAATGCCGACCAGGGTGAAGGTCCAGGCATTGCTGCCGTTTTTCTGCGGCCAGATGGTCGCCTGCAGCGGAATCTGGTCGCCGATCTTCCAGCCGAACTTCCTGGCGAGCGCCGCGCCGACCACCGCGCCGTCACGCGTGGACTGGAATTTCCTCACCTGATCAGGCGGCAACACGACCGCATCCTGGACTGAAAAATAGTTTTCGCTCACCGCCTCGTTCGGGAAAAAGTTCTTCGGATCCTGGTAGATGCCGCCGAACCAGTTCACGTACGCGACCGCCGTGACGCCGGGCACCGTCTCGATGCGCGACTGCAGGCTCAGCGGCAGTTGCTGTCCCAGGCCGAGTTTGGACATCGTGAGCAGCTGGCTCGCGCCGCTCACGCTGTGCCCGGCATCGGCAAACGCCGTGCGCACCGAATCAAGCATGCCGAACAGCAGGAATGCCGCGAGCACCGACAGCATGGTGAACAGCGTGCGGGTCTTGTGCCGCATCAGTGCCGCCCAGACCAGATGGAAGTATTTCATGGCGTGAACTGCCTCCCTTGTTGCAATGCGTGACAGGGACTAGGGATGAGTGGTGAGGGCGGAAAATCGAAGTGACACGTGGACCGGAGTTTTCTGTGGGAGGGGTCCGGCGCCCTCGCTACTCGCCCCTCGCTCCTTGATGTTCAACCAGCGTGCCCTTATCCAAGTGCAGCGTGTGCGAGGCGTACTCGGCGGCCTTGGGATCGTGCGTCACCATCACGATGGTCTTGCCGTGTTCGCGGTTGAGGCGCTGCAGCAGCGTCAGCACTTCCTCGGCGGACTGGCGATCGAGATCGCCGGTCGGTTCGTCGCAGACCAGCAGGGTCGGATCGGATACGATCGCGCGCGCGATCGCGACGCGCTGCTGCTGGCCGCCGGAAAGTTCGCCCGGCTTGTGCGACGCGCGGTCGGCAAGTCCCACCAATTGCAATGCGATCGCAGCATTCTTCCTGCGCTTCGCGCCCGACAGTTTGGTGAGCAGCAGCGGCAGTTCCACGTTCTTCTGCGCCGAAAGCGCCGGCATCAGGTTGTAGAACTGGAACACGAAGCCGACGTTCCCGGCGCGCCAGCGCGCGAGCTGGCCTTCGCCCATCTTGTCGATGCGCTTGCCGTCCACCGCGAGGCTGCCGTCCGTGGGCGAATCGAGGCCGCCGATCAGGTTCAAGAGCGTGGTCTTGCCGGAGCCCGACGGCCCCATCAGCGCGAAGAAATCGCCGCGCGCAATATCGAGATCGATGTGGTGCAGCACCTCGAGCTTCTGCTTGCCGCGGATATAGGTCTTGGACAGGCCGCGGATCTGCACCAGCGGCTGGCTGGTTCCGCTGCTTGCCTTGGTGTCACGTACTTCTGCGACTGCTGCGTTCATGGTCATTCCTCTCGCAAACATCGTTACCGCCGTCATTCCGGGGCTGCCCGCGTTCTGCGCGGGCAGAACCCGGAATCCAGCTCTTGATCCACCCGAAGCAAAAAGCTGGATTCCGGTTTCGGCCTGCGATGTAGCCGCAGGCCGCCCCGGAATGACGACAGGAATTTGTAAGGCCGCAATTACTGCGGACTGTCCGATTTCACCCGCACCCTCTGGCCATTCCTCAAATCCGTGGGCGGCGTGGTCACGACCTCCGCGCCCGCCTGCAGTCCCTGCGTAACCTGCTTCATGTCGGAAAAATCCGCGCCAACGGTCACCGGCGTGCGTTCAGCGCGGCCGTTGCTCACGACGAATACCACGTCCTTGCCATCGCGCTTCACGATCGTCGATTTCGGCACCAGCACGCCCGCGATCGGTTTGTCGTTCCTGCCGCTTTTTTCCAGGAACGAAACGCGCACGCCCATCTGCGGAATGATCCGCGGGTCTTTCTTGTCCAGTGCGATGCGCACCTTCACCGTAGCCTTGCTCTTGTCCGCGCTCGGGATGATCGCGATCACATGCGCGGGAATCTTCCAGTCGGGGTACGCATCCAGCACCGCCTCGACGGGCATGCCGGGCATGACGCGGCTGATGTACGCCTCGTTGACGTCCACGTCCACTTCCAGCGAATTCATGTCGACGATCGTCGCGAGACCGCCCGCGATGCCGCCACCACCCACGCTGTAAGGCGATACGATCTCGCCCGCTTCAGCGGCCTTGTCGGTAATCACGCCAGAAAACGGCGCGCGGATGATCGTGAAATCCAGGTTGACCTGGGCCGCCTGCACCTGATCCCGTGCTGCCTGGGCTTGCTTGACCGCGACATCGAGCCCGGCCTTGTCTGTCTCGACCAATGTGTTCGCCTGCTGGGCATCCTGCTTTGATACGTAGCCCTGCGCAACGACCGCATTCATGCGCGCAGCGTTGGCGCGGTCCTGTTGCAATGTCGCACGCGCCTTCACGACGGCCGCCTGCGCGGCGGCATACTGCGCGTTGGCCGAGTCGAGTTGTGCCTGGTAGGCCGTGGGATCGAGTCGCGCCAGAACCTGTCCTTTCTTGACGTGCTCGCCTTCCTGCACGTGCACCTCGGTCAACGTACCGATGATCGGCGCGGATACCGTCGCTTGCCTGCGCGCGACCACGTAACCGGTCGCCTGCAGTACGGCGGCGTCGTTGCTGGACGAAGCCGCCACCGCCGTGCTGGTCTCGACCGTCGCGGCGCGCCCGCGCAGCGCGAAAGCAGCAATGCCGGCGATGATGATGATCGCAACAACGATGCCGATAATCCACGGCCAACGCGGCGACGGCTCGTCATCGTCCCGCTGGCCGCGCTCGATACGCAGCTCGTGCAGCAGATCGTTTTCGGATCGTTCGCTCACCCATTCGCCCCACGCGCGTCATCGGCAGCCGCGCAAGTCTGCCACAGCTTGGCAGCCGATTGGCGCGCCGGCCATGCATCGCCATCAAGCATCGCGCCTGACAGGTGTCATGATCCGGCAGGCCGATCCACCGCATCGGGCGCCTACAATCGCGCATTTCCACCACGAGGCGAATCCGATGGCCTTGCTGTTCGACTTGTCGCCTGTTCCGAGCCTGCCGATACACGGAAACGAGGCGCGCTTTCCCGTGCACCGCATCTACTGCATCGGCCGCAACTACGCCGACCACGCGAAGGAAATGGGTGCGCAGACCGTGAGCCGCGCGAACCCGGTGTTCTTCATGAAACCCGCGGACGCGATCGTACCGGGCGGTGGCGACGTGCCGTATCCGTCCGCGACCCATGATCTGCATCATGAGGTGGAGATGGTGGCGGCATTGGCGAAGGGCGGCCGGGACATCGACGCGGCGCACGCACTGGAATGCGTGTTCGGCTACGGCGTCGGCCTCGACCTGACCCGCCGCGACCTCCAGGCCGCGATGAAAGCCAAGGGCATGCCCTGGGACATCGCAAAAGGGTTCGATGCTTCGGCGCCGGTGTCGGCGCTTCGACAAGCCAGCGAGGTAGGGCATCCATCACACGCGGAGCTGTCGCTCACGGTCAATGGCGAAACCCGCCAGCGCGCCGACATCGCCGACATGATTTTTCCGCTGCCCGACATCGTCGCCGAGCTGTCGAAGCTGTTCGAGCTGAAGCCGGGCGACCTGATCTTCACCGGCACGCCGGCGGGCGTGGGACCGCTGGTGCGAGGCGACGGCTTCAGCGCAGAACTGCACGGCATCGCGATGCTGGATGGGTACATCGTTTGAATACCGTGCGTGCACAGTGCGCGCAACAGTGCCCAAATGGGCTCCACGCCAAAGGCGTGCGCTGCCGCGGCGGATGATGCAGCAGTGCTCGAATTTGGCCGCAGTCGGCTGGATAGAGCGCTGCTGCCTTCATCCGGACAGTCAGGCACCCGGCGGCTTGAGCTCCGTGCTGCAATGCTTGCACTTCGTCGCGGCAGGATTGAGGTCATCAGAGAGGCAGGCCGGGCAGGTCTTGGTCGGCGCCGGATCGCCGAACACCGTCTTGCCGCGCCGCGCCATCACCCACTTGTAGGGCACGACGATCGCAAAGTAGACGACGGCCATGAAGATGATGAAGTAGATGATCGCCGAGATGAATTCGCCGACGTTGACATAGGTGCCCTTGCCGCCGCCCGCGACCAACTGCCAGCCGAGCCCAGGCGCAGTCTTGTTGCCTTGCGCTGCAGCAATCAGCGGATTGATGATGTTGTCGGTGAACGCCTTGACAAGATTGCTGAACGCCAAGGCGACGACCAGCCCGACGGCGACCGTGATGACGTCGCCACGCATCAAAAAGTTTCTAAAGCCTTTCAGCATGGCCCTTCTCCTCGTTGAGTGCGTCAAACCCCCCGCGGGAATCTACCATGCATCGTAGAGTCTCTTCCAGAATGCACAGGCGCGAATCCAGTGGAACGTTTGCGCCGCGGCGAGCGCCGAAAGCAGAGCCCGTCCCGGACTTGATCCGGGAATGCCGCAGGCCGGGTTGCTTGCCGAGCCAGGGAGGGCGAGGCTAGTAACACGACGACCCCTCTGCCGCCATGTCCATCGAAATCATTCAGACCGATATCACTACGCTGCGCATCGACGCGATCGTCAACGCGGCGAACGAGAGTTTGCTGGGAGGTGGCGGGGTCGATGGTGCCATCCATCGCGCCGCCGGCCCGCGCCTGCAGGAGGCGTGTCGCGCGCTGCCGGAATTTCGTCCGGGCGTGCGTTGCCCGACTGGCGAAGCGAGGATCACGGACGGGTTCGAATTGCCGGCGCGTTTCGTCATCCACACGGTGGGACCGGTCTGGCACGGCGGCGGGCGAGGCGAACCCGCCCTGCTGACCGCGTGCCATCGCAACGCGCTGGCGCTCGCGCGCGAACACGAGGTCGACAGCATCGCATTCCCGGCGATCAGTTGCGGCGTCTACGGCTATCCTCGCGATGCGGCAGCGGGCGTAGCACTCTCCACACTCGCCGAAGAACAACACCGAATGCACACGCCCCATCGCATCATCTTGTGCGCATTCGATTCTGGCATGGCGGAGGCATGGCGACGCGCGGCAGAACGTTTGCACGTTGCGATTGCCGAGGGGTAGGAGAGCCGGAGCAGGCCCAAACGGTCGCCGCTCCTACAACGGATACAGCGGCGGCAAATCCGGTTCGGAACCGCGCGCGAAGGTGCCGTCGCTCCGCCAGGCGATGCCTCGGGCGAATGCACGCGCTACCGCGGCGCAGGCGGGTTCCGCGTCGCCGCCCTGCCAGCGTGCACGCTGCAGGGCGTCCAGCGCGTCGCGCTGCGCCGGATCCGACAAGGCGCCGCGCAGCGCACCCAGGTTGGCCATCTCCGGAGACGTGAGGCGCGCCCAGGCCAACAACGCGTGCTCACAGGCCGCGGCATCGCCGGCGCGCGCGGCGTCGAGCGCCGTCGTCCGCAACACCCGCGCATCCGGTTTTGGCGCCGAGGGGATGGCTGCTTCGCGGGACTGCGCGTCGGCAGATCCAAGCGAAGCCGAGCTGCGCATTGGGTTGCTTCGGATGCCCTGTGGCTGCCGAGGGTTCGGTAGCGGCGCCGGTCGGCCTCGGCGAATCCACCACCACGCGGCGGCCAGCACGATCGCGAGTACCCACAATGCGAGGCTCGCCACCGCAATGGTCCGCCAGGTTCCCTGTTCGCCTCCCGCAGCCGCGACCGGCGCGGAAACGTGCGGCGCGAGGTACGAAGATGCCGCGGCGCTCCCATTCGGCGGAGCCGTCAAGGCGGACCCCGTGGACGCGGCCGGCGCATTCGCGACGACACCGCTTACCTGCAGCGTGTGTGCAGGCAGCTTCGCCTGTTCCGCACGCCCCTGTGCAACATCCCACCAGTTCAGCGTGATGGCGGGGATCGACAGCTGGCCGTTGCGGTCCGGCACGATCGCGAAATTGCGCGTGCGCGTACCCTGCAACCATTGGCCGGTGTCATCGGTCGAGTCCTGCGTCTGGTCGGGATACACGCGTGCGCCGGCGATCGTGGGCAAATCCGGCTCGGGCAGCGCATCGGCGGGTTGTCCGCTGGCACTGATGCTGAGCGTCAGCGTCAACGGCGTTGCACTGTTCACCTCGCCATTGGCAGGCAGCCCGGTGAGCTTCAACTGCACGTCCCGCGCGGGCAGCCACGGCTTTCCGGCCTTTGCGGGTATCGCGCGCGCATCGATGTGTACCACGGGCGCCGTCGCACGCACGGGTGCACCGAAGCCGGGTACCTGGCCGTTCAACAAGGCATTCGGGTTGTTGAGCAGCGCGTTGGGATTGTTGAGCCAGGTTCCGGGATTGCCCGACGCCATCCGCTGGCCCTGGAACTCCGGTCCGTCCACGGTGATGGCGCCGCTGCGCTGCGGGATCAAAGCCCAACTGCGTTCGATGACCCGGTAGGTATAACCCTCGCGTTCGGTGGTGTAGCGATGGTCGCGGTCGAGTTTGACCAGGCGCGCACCGTCGGCGCTGGGATCGCCGAGGGCGCCGTCGACACCCGGAAGATAAAACAGGCGCACCGTATAGACGGTCTGCTGATCCACGTATGGTGAACTCGACAGCACGCTCGCTTGCATGAATACCGGATCGCCGACCTTGCCGAGCCCGCCCGTGGGCGCAGCGCCCACCCGCAAGGTCAACGGCTGTGTCTTCGCACCCCCGACGTCCAGCGGAGGAATGGTCAGGGTGCCGGCGTGCAGGGGCTTCAGTGCGATGCCCAGTTGCGACGTGCTGGTGGTCTGGCCGTTGACGATCTGCACGCTGCTCGAGCGTGAGGTACCGAGCACCTGGAAA
>Ga0070737_10003192_pt1 | contig 18090 bp, 15 predicted proteins | sample Coa_R1_10_FD_66438 | JGI IMG/M metagenome (GOLD analysis project Ga0070737, IMG submission 66438) | Surface soil microbial communities from Centralia Pennsylvania, which are recovering from an underground coalmine fire - Coalmine... | ecosystem: Environmental > Terrestrial > Soil > Unclassified...
ACCTGCTCGGGGTGATCAACATCTCCCTCGGGCTGCTCAACATGTTCCCGATGCTGCCGCTCGACGGCGGCCACGTGGTCATCGCCCTCTACGAGGGGGCCCGCAGCCGGCGGCGGCGTCGCTACCACGCCGACGTGGCCAAGCTGCTCCCGCTCATGTACCTGATGATCGCCATCATCGTGTTCATCGGCGGGACGTCGCTCTTCCTCGACGTCCGCCAGCTGGCCTCCTCCTGACCGCGATCGTTCCGCCGGCGGCGCTCCGAGGCACGCGCCGGTCACCGGTACCCTGAGCATGATGACCTCGATCGCTGCCCGCTACCCCCGCCGGCCGACGCGCCGCGTCATGGTCGGTTCGGTGCCCGTCGGGGACGGCGCCCCCATCACGGTGCAGTCCATGACGATCACCAAGACCGCCGACGTCGAAGGCACCCTCGCCCAGATCTACGCCCTCAAGGCGGCCGGCGCCGACATCGTCCGCTGCACCTGCAACGAAAAGGAAGCCGCCGAGGGCCTGGCCCGCATCGTGCCCCGCAGCCCGGTGCCGATCGTGGCCGACATCCACTTCCACGTCGAGATGGCCCTCGCCGCCCTCGAGGCGGGCGTCGACTGCCTGCGGCTCAACCCCGGCAACCTCCGCAAGCCGGAGGAGATCAAGCTGATCGCCCGGGAGTGCAAGGACCGGGGAGTGCCGGTGCGGATCGGGGTCAACGCCGGGTCCCTCGACAAGCGGCTCATGGACAAGTATGGGTCGGCCACTCCCGAGGCGCTGGTCGAATCCGCCCAGATCGAGCTGGGCCTCTTCGCCGAGGTCGGCTTCGACGACGTCAAAATCTCGGTCAAGGCGTCCAACGTGCCGCTCATGATCGAGGCCTACCGCCAGCTGTCCGAGGTCACCGACCACCCGCTGCACCTCGGGGTCACCGAGGCCGGCCCGCCGCCGGCCGGGATCGTCAAGGCCACGGCCGGGATCGGCACCCTCCTGGCCGAGGGGATCGGCGACACCATCCGCTACTCGCTCACCGCCGACCCCGTCGAGGAGGCCAAGGCCGGGCGGGTGCTGCTCGAGTCGCTCGGGCTGCGGGAGCGCACCAACGTGGACCTGGTCGCCTGCCCGGCCTGCGGGCGGGCCGAGATCGACGTGTACGCCGTTGCCCAGCAGGCCATGGACGCCCTCGAGTCCCGGCAGATCCCGTTGCAGGTGGCCGTCATGGGCTGCGTGGTCAACGGGCCGGGCGAGGCCCGCAGCGCCGACCTCGGCATCGCCGCCGGCCGGCACCGCGGCCACCTGTTCATCCAGGGCCAGATCGTGCGGGTGGTCCCGGAGGACGAGATGGTGGAGGCCCTGGTCGAGGAGGCCGAGAAGCTCGTCAAGGAGGGGTTTGCTGCCCGCCTGGCCGCCGCCGACAGCAGCGCGGCGGCCGAGGCCGAGGCCGACCGCCAGGCCCTGCTCGACGACAAGGGCGCCGACGCCAACGCCAGCGAGGCCCGGGTCGAGGTCATCGAGAAGCGGCTGCGCAAGGCGGTCGACGGCGAGGCCTGACCGCCGCAACCGCTGTGACCGCCGCGGCCGCTCCTGACCGCCGGCTACCCGGTGAAGGGAACGGCCGGGTCGAGCGGCTGCCGGCTGATCCGGTCGGCCCTGGCCCGGGTGAGGATGCCGGTGGCCACCAGCCGGTCGAGCACGTGGTGGCGTCGGGTCAGGGCGGCGTGCAGGTGGTAGCGGGGGGTGTAGTCACTCGGGGCCTGCACCAGGCCGCCGAGCAGGCTGGCCTGGGCCCAGGTGAGTTGTCCCGGCCGCCGGCCGAAGTACCGTTCGGCCGCCTCCACCACCCCGTAGGCGCCGTCACCGAAGTACACCGCGTTGAGGTACATGGCCAGGATCTGCTTCTTGGTGTAGTGGTGGTCGAGCTTGAAGGCGATCCCGACCTGCTCGAGGAGGGCGGGAGGGTTGGAGCGGCCGGGGGTGTAGAGCACCTTGGCCAGCTGGACCTCGATGGTGGCGCCCCCTTCGTTGGGGTTGCCGGTGAGCATGCCCCAGACGGCCCTCGCCGTTCCCTGGGGGTCGAGGGCCGGGTCGTGCCAGTAGCGGCTGTCCTCGGTGGCCAGCAGGGCCATCGAGACCTTGCGGGGGATGACGCCCCGGTCGCTGGGGGCGTGGTGGGCGTCGAGGATGGCGTCGACGCGCGCGGGGGCGTCGGCCACCGACGGCGTGGCCGCCCACAGTCCCGCGAAGCCGCAGGCGGCGATCAGGACGGCCAGCACGACCAAGACGGCCAGGCGCCTCCGCCACGGGTGGCGCCGGCGCCGGGCCCGACTGGCCGGCGGCGTGGTCGCCGCGTCCGGCTGCCGAGGGGGTGACTGCGTCGACGTCACGGGGGGCGAACCTTACCCAGGGACCTTCAGCCGCGGGCATCGCCCCTGGAAGCGAAGCCTCAACCTCAACTTCGACTCGAGGTCGAGAGTTGTCGGCCGCCGACCTGGCCTTCGAGGATGGGAGAGTGACCTGGACCCTGCCCCCGGACCTCGAGACCCCGGCGCTCGTCGTCGACCTCGACACCCTCGACGCCAACCTCGACCGCATGGCCGACGGGCTGGCTCAACGGGGGGTCGGCCTCCGACCGCACGCCAAGACCCACAAGTCGCCGGCCATCGCCGACCGCCAACGGGCCCGCGGGGCGACCGGGCTCACGGTGGCCACCATCGGCGAGGCCGAGCTGTTCGCCGACCACGGTCACGACGACCTCTTCATCGCCTACCCGCTGTGGGTCACCGGCACCAAGGCGGAGAGGCTGAGGGCGCTGTGCGGCCGGGCCACGGTGGCGGTAGGCGTCGACTCGGCCGAGTCCGCCGACCATTTGGCCGCGGCGGTGCGGGGAGCGCCCATCCGGGCCGTGGTGGAGGTCGACTCCGGCCAGCACCGCAGCGGGGTACGGCCGGAGGCGGCCCTGGCCGTGGCCATCGCCGCTCGCCGGGCCGGGCTCGACGTGGCCGGCGTGTTCACCCACGGAGGGCACAGCTACCGGCCGGGTAGCGCCGAGTCGGCTGCGGCCGACGAACGCGAGGCGCTCGGCGCGGCCGCCGCCGCCCTCGAGGCGGAGGGGTTCGAGGTGCGGGTGGTGAGTGCCGGATCGACCCCGTCAGCCCTGGCGTCGGCCGGCGGGCGGGTGAGCGAGGAGCGGCCCGGGACCTACGTCTTCAACGACCGCCAGCAGGTCGCCCTCGGCCAGGCCAACGACGACCAGCTGGCCCTGGCCGTGGCCGCCACTGTGGTCAGCACGTCGGTGCCCGGCCAGGCGGTCCTCGACGCCGGCAGCAAGTCGCTGGCCAGCGACCGGCCGGACTGGCTCGACGCCCACGGCGCGGTGCCGGAGCTGGGCTGGGCGCCGGTGGTCTCGCTGAGCGAGCACCACGGCCTGGTCGATCTGGGCGACCGGCCCGCGCCCCCGCTGGGCTCGGTGCTGCGGGTCGTCCCCAACCACGTCTGCACCGTGGTCAACCTGTTCGACCGCTACGTGGTGGCCCAGGACGGCAAGGTGGTGGACCACTGGCCGGTGGCCGCTCGCGGCCACCTCAGCTGACGCCTGCCTAGGCGGCCGGCCGACCGGCCGCCACCCACCTCACAACCCGTCGACAGCAGGCCAGGCCGACGGCCACCCGGCTCACCGCCTCGGGCCCCGGACCGGCCGCCCGGGCCGGGCGTCGGGGAGGAGACGGCCGTCGCGGACGACCAGCGTGCCGCCGACCATGACGTGGCGGATCCCGGTCGCCGGGCGGGTGGTGTCGGTCCAGGTGGCCTGGTCGCCGACCGTGTCGGGGTCGAGGACGACGAGGTCGGCGTCGGCGCCGACCTGCACCCGGCCCTTGGCCGCCATGGCCGGGGCGGCCGGCTGCAGGATCCGGGCCGGAACGAGGGTCGCCCGCTGGATCGCCTCGGGCAGGCTGAGCAGGCCCTCCTCCCGGACCAGGCGCAGCACCCGGGCGAACGTCCCGGCCGTGCGGGGGTGGGTCACCCCGCCGGGAGGCAGGGGCCAGGCGGTGCGGTCCACGGCGCCGTCGCCCGGCCAGCGCAGCGGCATGGCGTCGCTGGCCACGGCCGAGTCGGGGAACTGCAGCGAGGCGTAGAGCAGCCGCCGGTCGTCCGGGTCGTGCTCGTCCAGGAAATCGGTGAAGGCCAGGCCGCCCGGGTCGACCCGCCGCAGCTCCCGCAGCTCGGCCTCGTCGGCGACCCGCCGGCCGGTGGCGGCGTAGCGGATGGAGCTGACCGGCCGGCCCTTGGCGGCCAGGGCCTCCGGGGACAGAAAGGCGGCGCCGATGCCGGTCATACCGGTCATGTAGGGATAGGCCTCGGTGGTGACCGTCGAGCCCTCCCGCCTGACCTGGTCGACCAGGGCGAGGACCCGCTCGATGTGCCGGTAGGAGGTGCTGTTGATGTGGCAGTAGTGCATCGACGCCCCGGTCTCGCCGGCGGCCCGGACGATCTCGGTGGGCCCGTCGGCCACCGTGTCGGGGGACTGCTCGACCAGGTCCCGGGAGTGGGTGTAGGTCGGCACCCCGGCGCCGGCGGCCAGGCGGGCCACGTCCAGGTACTCGGACGGGTCCGAACGGGGGGCGTAGCCGACCATCACGCCGATCCCGACGGCGCCGGCGTCCAGGTCGGCGGCGAGGAGCTCGAGGATCCGGGCCACCTCGGCCGGGCTGGCCGGCCGCTGCCACACGGGGGAGGAGATGTGGCCGAGGAAGGCGTCCAGATCCCCGGACAGGGCGATCCCCTCCAGCACGGCCATGCGGGTCACCGCCCACGAGGCCGAGAACCCGTAGTTGATGGGCCGGCCCTCGGCCTCCGCCCGGCGGTAGGCGTCGGCGACCGGATGAGCCCCGGATTCGAGCTCCATGGCCGTGGTCACCCCGTTGAGCGCCTGCAGCCGGTGCTCGGCCACGCCCTGCCCGTGGCTGTGCAGATCGACGAATCCGGGGCACACCACCAGGCCCGAGGCGTCGAGCTCGATCCGCCCCCGGAGCGGCCCCTCGCCGACGGCGGTGATCCGCCCGCCGGTGACGGCCACGTGGCGGACGGCGTCGAGTCCGGTCTCGGGGTCGATCACCCGGCCGCCGGTGACGACCAGGTCGGCGACGGTGGGGGCGGGGGGCGGGGGCGCGTCCACGGCCGAGAGCCTCGCGCGTCCGCTCCGCCCGGTGCGCCCCGCACGGTAGCGTCGAGCGGCGTGAGCAACTCCACGCCCGCCGGCTACGTAAGGATTTTGGGGAAATGAGGCCGGAGCGTGGCGATCACCGATTGCCCTACCTGCCCAATTGCTCGTTGCTGTGGGCCGAGCTGCCGCTGACCGAGCGACCGGCGGCGGCCCGGGCGGCCGGCTTCGACGCCATCGAGCTGTGGTGGCCGTGGTCGCAGCCGGTGCCGCCGTCCGCCGACGTCGACGCCCTCGTGGAGGCGGTCGGCGAGGCCGGCGTCCAGCTGGTCGCCCTCAACCTGTACTCCGGTGACCTGGCCGGCCCCGACTCCGGTGTGCTGTCGGTGCCGGGACGGCAGCAGGAGTTTCACGACAACCTGCCCGTGGTCGCCGACATCGCCCGGCGTCTCGGGGTGAGCGGCTTCAACGCCCCCTACGGCAACCGGATCGACGGGGTCGACCCGGCCGAGCAGGACGAGCTGGCCGTCGCCAACCTGCTCGCGGCGGCCAAGGAGCTGGACGCGGTCGGCGGGACGGTCCTCGTCGAGCCGATGAGCGGCCCAAAACCCAACCCCATCCGATCGGCGGCCGACGCCGCCGCCGTGGTGGAGCGGGCCCGGTCCGCCGGCGCCGCCAACGTGGCCGTGCTCTGCGACCTGTACCACCTGGCCACCAACGGGGAGGACCTCGACACCGTGGTCGATTTCGTCGACCTTTTCGCCCACGTGCAGATCGCCGACGCCCCCGGGCGGGGCCAGCCCGGCACCGGCCACCTGGACCTGCCCCGGCACCTGCGGGCGCTGGAGGCGGCCGGCTACGACGGCTGGGTCAGCCTCGAGTACAAGCCGGTCGGTGCCACCGACGAGAGCCTGGCCTGGCTGCCCGTCCCGAGGCGGGCCGCCGGCCCGTCCCGTCCCCGGATCCACTACGCAGGAGGAGCAGCATGACATCGGTCGGGTTCATCGGCTTGGGGATCATGGGCGCGCCGATGGCGGCCAACCTGGTGCGGGCCGGCTTCGACGTGATCGGGTACAACCGGACCCCGGCCAAGGCGCAGCCCCTGGCCGCCGCGGGGGGCCGGGTGGCGGGCCGGGCCGCCGAGGCGGCCACCGGCGTCGACGTGGTCGCCACCATGCTCCCGGACTCGCCGGACGTCGAGGAGGTGCTCACCGGCGACGACGGCATTCTCGCCGCCGCTTCGCCCGGCACCCTCTTCATCGACTTCTCCACCATCCGCCCCGATGTGGCCGCCGGCCTGGCCGCCCGGGCCGCCGAGGCCGGGATGCGCATGCTCGATGCCCCCGTCTCCGGCGGCGAGCAGGGGGCCATCGACGCCGCCCTGTCGATCATGGTCGGCGGGAGCGCCGAGGACTTCGACGCCGCCCGCCCGGTCCTCGACGCCGTCGGCAAGACCATCGTCCACGTCGGTCCGGCCGGTGCCGGCCAGACCGTCAAGGCGGCCAACCAGCTGATCGTGGCCGGCAACATCGAGCTCGTGGCCGAGGCCCTCGTCTTCCTCGACGCCCACGGCGTCGACCTCGACCGGGCCGTCGAGGTCCTCTCCGGGGGCCTGGCCGGCAGCACCGTGCTCACCCGCAAGAGCCCCGGGATGCTGGCCGGCGACTTCGCCCCCGGCTTCCGGCTGGCCTTGCACCACAAGGACATGGGCATCGTCACCGAGGCGGCGAGGGCCGCCGGCGTCACCATCCCCCTCGGCGCCCTGGTCGCCCAGCTCGTCGGCTCGATGGTGGCCCAGGGAGACGGTGGCCTCGACCACAGCGCCCTGCTCGAGGGTGTGCGGCGGCTCTCCGGCCGCAAATGACCCGGGTGGTCGTCGCCGCCGACAAGTTCAAGGGCTCCCTCGACGCCTCTCAGGTGGCCAGGGCGGTGGCCGCCGGCCTGCGCCGGCGGGCCGGCGCCGACCTCGATGTCGTCGACGTCCCCGTGGCCGACGGCGGGGACGGCACCCTCGACGCGGTGGTCTCCGCCGGCTACACCCTCCGGCCGGTGGTCGCCTCCGGCCCGACCGGCCGGCCCGTCGAGACGGCCTACGCCGCGCTCGGGTCGACGGCGGTGGTCGAGCTCGCCGCGGTGTGCGGGCTGGCCCAGCTCCCCGGCGGGTACCCCGAGCCGCTCCGGTCGAGCAGTTACGGCCTGGGCCAGGTCATCGCCGCTGCCCTCGCCGGCGGCGCCACCCACCTGGTCGTCGGGATCGGCGGCAGCGCCAGCACCGACGGCGGCGCCGGGATGCTCACCGCCCTCGGCGCCCGGATCCTCGACGCGGCCGGGCATCCGGTCCCTCCCGGAGGCGCCGCCCTGGCCGGAGCCGCCTCCCTGGACCTGCGCGGCCTCGACCCGAGGATCGCCGCCGTCGAGGTCACCCTGGCCTGCGACGTCGACAACCCGCTGGTCGGACCGCACGGCGCGGCCGCCGTCTACGGGCCCCAAAAGGGGGCCACCGCCGGCGACATCGCCACCCTCGACGCCGCCCTCCGCCGGTGGGCCGAGGTGGTCGCCGCCGCCACCGGCACCGATCTCTCGGCCGCTCCCGGCGCCGGGGCGGCCGGCGGGGTCGGGCTCGGCGCCCTCGCCGTCCTCGGCGCCACTATGCGACCCGGCATCGACCTGGTGCTCCAGCTGCTCGGCTTCGAGGAGCTCGTCCGCGGGGCCCGCCTGGTCGTCACCGGCGAAGGCTCCCTGGACGAGCAAACCCTCCACGGCAAGGTGGTCACGGGAGTGGCGGCCCGGGCCGCCGCCGCCGGGGTACCGACCGTCGCCGTCGCCGGCCGCGTCCTCCTCGCCGGCGACCAGATGGCCCAGGCCGGCATCACCAAGGCCTATGCCCTGAGCGACCTCCAACCCGACCCGGTGGTCAGCATGCGCGACGCCGGGCCGCTGGTCGAGCGGGCCGCGGAGCGCATCGCCGACGACTGGCTGCTCGACCCGGCCGGCGACGCTGACGGGTCCGCCCGCCAAGGCGCGGGCGCCTGACCCGCCGGCGCTAAACGGTGGCGCCGGGGCGCCCCGGCCGACAGACTGATCCGACGTGGCTGCCTTCTCGTCTCTCCAAGTCCGCCTGATCGACCCGAGCGAGGTGATGGCGTGGGGTGAGTCGGTCAGCCTCCCCTTCCTGTCGCCCGTCGCCACCGACGCCGACCGCAGCCGGCTGGAGCGGTGGGCGCCCATGGTCGAGGTCGAGCGCTGCTGGGCGGTGGTCGACAACGGCCGGTTCGTCGGCAACTCCGGCACCCTCACCCGGACCATCACCCTGCCGGCCGGGCCCGACGGCATCTGCCCGGCGGTGCCGTTCGCGGCGGTGACAGCCGTCGGCGTCCACCCCACCCACCGCCGGCGGGGCCTGCTCCGGCGGCTGATGGGCGCCATGCTGGCCGACGCCCGCCAGCGGGGTGAGGTCCTGGCCGGGCTGCAGGCCTCCCAGTCGATCATCTACGGCCGGTTCGGCTACGGCTGGGCCGTCAGCTCGGCCCGGCACGCCATCGACCCCCGGCACAGCGCCTTCGCCGTGCCCGCCCCCGGCGTGGACATCGACCTGCTGGTCGGCGACGACGCGGCCAAGGTGGTGCCGGCCGTCTTCGAGCGGGCCCGGCGCCGCTCGCCCGGCCAGACCGAGCGGACCGAGACGGTGTGGAACGTGGAGGTCTTCTCCGACCACGCCGACGAGCGGGGCAAGGCCAGCGCCACCGCCTGGCTCGTCTGCGAGGGCGGCGTGGCCGGCTACCGGGCCGAGCCCATCGAAAACCGTGACGACCTCGGCGGCAGCCGGCTGGTCGTCCGGGACCTCCTCGGCGAGACGCCGGAGATCGAAGCGGCCCTCTGGCGGTTCCTCCTCGACATCGACCTCGTCAACGAGGTCGTCGGCCTGCACCGACCCCCGGAGGACCCGATCCGCCACCGGCTGGCCGACCCCCGCCGGATGCGGACCGAGGCCGTTGGGGATTTCATGTGGCTCCGGATCCTCGACGTGCCCGGGGCGCTCACGGCACGCGGCTACCTGACCGAGGGCCGCCTGGTGTTCGACGTGACCGCCCCGCCGGCCACGCCGGGCGGGGCCGACGGGGCCGACGCCCCCGACCCGGCCGTCGGCCGGTGGGTCCTCGAAGCCGGTCCCGACGGGTCGTCGTGCCGGGCGGCCGGCGCCGGCGACAGCACCGATCTCATCCTCGGGGTAACCGAGCTCAGCTCCCTGCTGGTGGGCGAGGTCAAAGCCTCGACGCTGGCCGCGTCCGGGCGCATCCGGGAGGAGCGGCCCGGGCGGCTGGCCGCGGCCGACGCCCTCTTCGCCTCAGGTCGGGTCCCCTGCAGCCTCACCGGCTTCTGACCGGCGGCCCGGCGCGGCGGCCCGAGGCCAACGCCCGCTAGCGGCGGGGGAGGTCCTCCGGGTCCACGATCTGGCCCTGGCCAGGGATGTGCCGGCGTTCGTACCGGCGGATCGTGCGCGAAAACCGGCGGTTGCGCCGGAAGCGCTCGATCATGAGGGCGAGGATCGCCACGACCAGCACGGCCACGACGGCGGCGGCGACAACGACAGCAAGGTGCATCGGACGCAAGATCCTGTCAGGGCCGGGGCCGTGAATCCAGCCTCGTCGCCGATCTCCGGCCGGTACCTTCTGTCCCCATGGCCTCCCCCCTCACGCCTCGCGCCACGGACTTCCCCCGCTGGTACCAGGATGTCATCGCCCACGCCGAGCTGGCCGACAACGGTCCGGTGCGGGGGACGATGGTCATGCGGCCGTGGGGCTACGCCATCTGGGAGCGGGTGCAGTCCGAGCTGGACGCCCGGATCAAGGCGACGGGGACCGACAACGCCTACTTCCCGCTGTTCATCCCGGAGTCGTACCTCCGCCGCGAGGCCGAGCACGTCGAGGGCTTCAGCCCCGAGCTGGCCGTCGTCACCCACGGCGGTGGCAAGGAGCTGGACGAGCCGGTGGTCGTGCGCCCCACCAGCGAGACGGTCATCAACAGCTACTTCGCCAAGTGGATCCAGAGCTACCGGGACCTGCCGCTGCTCATCAACCAGTGGTCCAACGTGGTGCGCTGGGAGCTGCGGACCCGCCTCTTCCTGCGGACGAGCGAATTTCTCTGGCAGGAGGGCCACACCGCCCACGCCACCTTCGACGAGGCCCGCGCCTTCGCCCTGCGGATCCTGACCGACGTCTACGCCGAGACCATGACCGACGTGCTGGCCGCGTCCGTGGTCACCGGGCACAAGACGGTGCAGGAGCGCTTCGCCGGGGCCATCCGGACCTGGACCTGCGAGAGCATGATGGGCGACGGCAAGGCCCTCCAGATGGGCACCAGCCACGAGCTCGGCCAGAACTTCGCCAAGGCCTTCGGGACCCAATTTTCCACCCGCGACGGCCAGCTCGACTTCGTCTGGCAGACCTCGTGGGGGGCCTCGACGCGGCTGATCGGCGGGCTGATCATGATGCACGGCGACGACGCCGGCCTCCGGCTGCCCCCCAACGTGGCGCCCGTCCAGGTGGTCGTGGTGCTGGTGCGGGACGAGGAGGGCGTGCGGGCCGCGGCCGAGGCCCTCGTCGCCGAGCTGACCGCCGCCGGGCACCGGGTCCGGCTCGACGACCGGGTCGACCTCAGCTTCGGCCGCCGGACCGTCGGCTGGGAGCTCAAGGGCGTGCCCGTCCGGGTCGAGGTCGGCCCCCGTGACCTGGCCGCCGGCCAGGTGACGGTCGTGCGGCGCGACGACCAGACCAAGCAGGCCGTGCCGCTCGGTGGGGTCGGCGACGAGGTGGCCCGGATCCTGCGCCTGGCCCAGGAGTCGCTGCTGGCCGAGGCGACCGCCTTCCGGCTGGCCCGCACGACCGAGGTGGCCACCACCGCCGAGGCGGCCGAGGTGGCCAAGGAAGGCTTCGCCGTCGTGCCCTGGTCCGTCCTCGGGGAGGCCGGCGAAGCCGAGCTGGCCGCCGACGGCGTCACCGTCCGCTGCCTCTACGGGCCCGGCGGCGAGCTGGCCACCGGCGAGGAGGAGGGCGAGCTGTTCGCCCTGGTCGGCAAGTCGTACTGACCGGGCGCCGACCAGGCCCAGCTGACCACGAGGGGCGGCGGGCCGCCCTCCCGCGGAGCTACCTGCGGGTATACTGGCGGTGTCGCTTCGAGGAGCGGCGGTCGAAGTGCTGGCAGACTGGCTGGCGTGGGCGGTACCTGCAGGACGCAGGGGGCCCACGCCTCTTGTTCGTCAGAAGGAGTGTTGTTCCGGTCCTTGAGCAGAGGAGGAGGTGGCGGTGGCGACGGCAGCAGATCTACGTGCGGTGGCCGAGCCGGTGCTGGCCGCCGCCGGTCTCGAGCTGTGGGACGTCGAGGTCAGCCACGACGTCGTGCGGGTGCTGATCGAGCGGTCCGGCGGGGTCGACCTCGACGCGCTGGGCGCGGCCAGCGAGGCCATCTCGGCCCTGCTCGACGGTCACGACGAGCTGGTGCCCGACCACGCCTACCACCTCGAGGTGTCCAGCCCCGGGCTGGAGCGGACCCTGCGCACCCCTGAGCACTTCCGGCGGTACCTCGGTACCACCGTCACCGCCAAGACCTCTGTCCCGGTCGGCGGCGCCCGCCGCCACCGCGGGGTGCTGCGGTCGGTCGGCCACGACGGGATCGAGCTCGTCTCCGACGCCGACCCGACCGGGCCGCCCATTCTCCTCGCCTACGACCAGATCACCCGGGCCGCCACCGTCGTCGACTGGGAGCTCGCCCTGAAGGGCGGGGCCGCAGCGGCGCCGGGCGACACCGAAGCAAAGGACCTGTCCCGATGAAAGACCAGTTCGCGTTCCTCGACGCCCTCCAGCAGATCGCCAAGGACAAGGGCATCGCCACCGAAACGCTCCTCGACGCCCTGGCCAACGCCCTCGTCGCCGCCTACAAGCGGCTGCCCGACGCGGCCGAGGAAGCGGTCGTCACCGTCGACCCGGACACCGGCGAGATCCGGGTGTACGGCCAGGAGCTCGACGAGGACGGCAACGTCATCCGGGAGTGGGACGACACCCCGAGCGACTTCGGCCGCATCGCCGCGCAGACGGCCAAGCAGGTCATGACCCAGCGCATCCGCGAAGCCGAGCGGGACCTCAAGTACGAGGAGTACGCCGGCCGCGAGGGCGACATCGTCACCGGGATCATCCAGCAGAGCGACAACCGCTACACCCTGCTCGACCTGGGCAAGGTGGAGGCGTTGCTGCCGCAGGCCGAGCAGGTGCCCTACGAGCGCTACGAGCACGGGGCCCGCCTCAAGGCCTACATCGTCGAGGTCCGCAAGACCACCAAGGGCCCGCAGATCGTCGTCAGCCGGACCCACCCCGGCCTCATCAAGCGGCTGTTCGAGCTCGAGGTCCCCGAGATCTCGACCGGTGTGGTGGAGATCAAGGCGGCCGCCCGAGAGCCGGGTCACCGCACCAAGATCGCGGTGTGGTCCAACGACGCCAACGTCGACCCGGTCGGCGCCTGCGTCGGGGCCAGGGGCGCGCGCGTCCGGATGGTCACCAACGAGCTCCGGGGCGAGAAGGTCGACATCGTCCAGTTCGCCGACGAGCCCCGCGAGTTCGTTACCCGGGCCCTGCAGCCGGCCAAGGTCAAGGAAGTCCACCTCGACGAGCTGAGCGGCACCGCCACCGTGGTCGTCCACGACTTCCAGCTGTCCCTGGCCATCGGCAAGGAAGGGCAAAACGCCCGCCTCGCCGCCCGCCTCACCGGCTGGCGGATCGACATCAAGAGCGAGACGCAGTGGGCCGAAGAGGAGGCCTACCGCAACCAGGAGTGGGCCGAGGGCGAGTGGGTCGAAAACGAGGCCGGCGAGATGGTCTGGCAGCCGGCCGAGGGCGGCGAGGCCGTCTCCGCCTCCGAGTGGACGCTGGCTGAGGAGGGCGACGGGGAGGACGGGGCCGACGCGGAAGGCGCTCCGGTCGACGGCGGCGCCTCCGTCGAGAGCAACGCCGGGTCGGAAGATGGCGCCGGGGTGGACGACGGTGCCGGTCTGGACGGCGGGGCCGACGCCGAGCCGGCCCCGCCGGTCGACGCCGAACCGGCCCCGACCGCCGATGCCGGTGACGACGGATCGACCGGGGCCGGCGTGGCGCCGGCCGGGGAGGGGTGACGGCCGGCCACGAGCCGCCTGCCCCCGGCCCGGTCCGGACCTGCGTCGGTTGCCGGAAGCGGCACAGCACCGATCGCCTGGCCCGAGTCGTGCGGTACCCTGATGGGAGCCTCACCGTCGACCGTCTAGCCCCCGGACGCGGTGCTTGGGTGTGCCGCGACCCCGACGGGGTCCTCCGGGAGGCCTGCCTCGAGCTGGCCGTGCGCCGTTCGGCGTTCGGACGGGCGCTGCGGGCCACGATCAGCGCCAGTGCGGTAGAAGCGCTGAAAGCAACACAGACAGAACGCGCGAGGATAGAAGACGCTGCAGCCGAGGCTGCGACCTGCGGAAGGGATTGAGGCAGCACTTGCCGACGAAGAAGATCCGGGTATACGAGCTGGCCCGTGAGCTCGGGCTCACCAACAAAGAGGCGCTTGACCTCTGCATCGCCCTGGGCATCGGGGTCAAGAGCCACTCCTCGAGCATCGAGGACCAGCAGGCGGACCGGGTTCGGCGCAAGGCCGACCGCGAAGGGCTCCGGCGCGACGTCCAGCCGGAGGAGGAGCCCGAGGCGACGCCGACCCGGCGGGGCGAGTCGCGCCCGTCGGCGTCCCGGCCGGCGGCTGCCGGTGGCGACACGAGGGGCCACGGTGCCCCGCGCCCGACACCGACCGAGTCGGGCCCGTCCGGCCCCGGGCGGCCAGCCCCGGCCCAGACCCGCCCCGGCGGCGCCGTGCCCGACGTGCCGGCGGCCCGCAGCGGGGCCGCCCCGGCCCAGGCCGGCACCCACCACGCCGGCCCCCACCAGTCGACCGGCGCACAGGCGCCTCGTCCCGGACAGACCATGCCCCGCCCGTCGGCCCCGCCGCCGCGGCCCAGCGGCGCGCGCCCGGATCCGTCCGGTGCCGAGCCCGCCGGCCGTCCGCAGCCGGGCGGCCCGGCCAACCGGCCCCAGCCGGCGAGCGAGCCGGGGCCGCGGGTCCCGGCCGCCGGCCCGACCGCCCCGCAGGGTGCGCCGGTGCCGCCGCCTCCGGGTGCCCCCGGTGGCCACCCGCAGGGTGGGGGAGCCCGCCCGCAGCCGCTGCGGGGGGGTCCTGCCCCGACCGGCGCGCCCCGCTCGCCGGGTGACGGGTCCGGACGACCCGCGCCGGGCCAGGCGGGCCGCCTCGGCCAGTCCGCCCCCGCGGCCAGGAGCGGCTCGGCTCAGCCCGGCGCTCCCCGGCCCCAGGGCGGTCCCGCCCAGGGTGCCCCCCGCCCGCCGCAAGCCCCCGGCCAGCCGGGCGGTCCCCGCCCGGCGCAGGGCCAGGGTGCTCCTGGTCAGACCGCGCCCCGCCCGCCCCAGGGTGCTCCCCGTCCGCCTCAGGCCGGCGGTCCCGGTCAGCCGGGCGGCGCGCCCCGTCCTCCGCAAGCCGGCGGTGCCGCGCCGCAGGGCGCGCCCCGTCCCCCGCAGGGCCAGGGCGCTCCGCCCCAGGCGGCCGGCGCTCCCGGAGTGCCCATGTCGCGCTCCGGCAAGCCCATCCCGCCCCCGCCCGGCGTCCGCCGGCCGGGTGGCCCGCCCGTCTCCTCGGCGACGGGCCGTCCCATCCCTCCGCCCCCGGGTCGTCCCGGCGGTCGGCCGGCCCCGTCCGACGGCCGCGGCCCGAGTGGTGGCGGACCTCGCGGCCCGCGCCCCGGCGGCGGCTTCGGCGGCGGTGGTGGCCGTCCGGCCGGTACCGGCGGCGGCTTTCGCGGTCCGGCCGGTGGGGGCGTCGGGACCGGAGCCCGCCCCGGCGGCGGTCCCGGTGGCCCCGGCGGTGGACGCGGCGGTGCGCCCTTCGGCGGCCGCGGCCGCCCGCCCGGCCGACGCCGGGCCGGTCGACGCCGGCGCAACATCGAAGAGCTCGAAGCGCAGGAGATCACCCACTACTCGCCGTCCAGCGCGCCGGTGCCGGAGGGGGAGATCATCGTCGAGCGCGGCTCGACGGCCCAGGAGCTCGGCCCCAAGCTCAACCGCTCCGGTGCCGACGTGGTCCGCTTCCTCTTCCAGCAGGGCGAGATGGTGACGACGACCCAGTCGCTCACCGACGACATGATCGAGCTGTTCGCGGCCGAGCTCGGCGCCGACATCCGCCTGGTCGACCCGGGCGAGCAAAAGGAAGCCGAGCTCCAGGCCAAGTACTTCGACGACGAACCCGACGACGAGGACGATCTGCGGGTCCGCCCGCCCGTCGTCACCGTCATGGGCCACGTCGACCACGGCAAGACGATGCTGCTCGACCGGATCCGGGAGACCAACGTGGTCGCCGGCGAGGCCGGCGGGATCACCCAGCACATCGGTGCCTACCAGGTCAACTACCAGGACCAGCTGATCACCTTTATCGACACCCCCGGCCACGAGGCGTTCACCGCCATGCGGGCCCGAGGGGCGGAGGTGACCGACATCGTCATCCTGGTCGTGGCCGCCGACGACGGGGTCATGCCCCAGACGGTCGAGGCGCTCAACCACGCCAAGGCGGCCGAGGTCCCCATCATCGTCGCCATCAACAAGGTCGACCGGGCCGACGCCGACCCCAACCGGGTCATGCAGCAGCTCTCCGAGCTGGGGCTCATCCCCGAGTCCTGGGGCGGCGACACCATCATGGTCGAGCTGTCGGCCCTGCAAAACCTGGGCATCGACGACCTCCTCGAGCAGGTCCTGCTGGTGGCCGAGCTCGAAGAGCTCAGGGCCAACCCCGAGGGCCGGGCGCGCGGTGTCGTGCTCGAGGCCAACCTCGACCCCGGGCGCGGCCCGGTGGCCACGGTCATCGTCCAAAACGGCACCCTGCGGGTGAGCGACTCGGTGGTCGCCGGCGCCGCCTGGGGCCGGGTCAAGGCCCTGATCGACGACAAGGGCGACAACGTGAAGGAGGCACCGCCCTCCACGCCGGTCCAGGTCCTCGGCTTCGACGCCGTGCCCGCCGCCGGCGACGAGCTGCGGGTGACCGACAAGGGCCGCACGGCCCGCGACATCGCCGAGCAGCGCGAGCAGCGGACGCGGGCCAGTGACCTGCGCCGCACCTCGTCGGCGACCGGTTCCGGCGCCAAGCTGGAGGACATCTTCGAGCAGATCCAGCGGGGTGAGACGGCCACCCTCAACCTGGTGTTGAAGGCCGACACGCAGGGATCGCTCGAGGCGGTGTCCGAGAGCCTGCGCAAGCTGGAGCGGGACGAGGTCAAGCTGTCGTTCATCCACCGGGCCGTCGGTGGGATCACGGAAAACGACGTCACGCTGGCCGCCGCCTCCAACGCCACCATCATCGGGTTCAACGTCCGCCCCGACCGGGGCTCGCGCGACCTGGCCGAGAGCCAGGACGTCGACATCAGGACCTACGAGATCATCTACAAGCTGATCGAGGACATCGAGAGTGCCATGGTCGGCATGCTCGCCCCGGAGTACGAAGAGGTCATCACCGGGGAGGCCGAGGTCAGGGAGATCTTCCGGGTGCCCCGGATCGGTGCCATCGCCGGCTGCTACGTCCGCACCGGCGTCATCACCCGCGGCTCCAAGGTCCGCTTCCTGCGCGACGGCGTCATCATCTGGAAGGGTGCCATCACGTCGCTGCGCCGGTTCAAGGACGACGTGCGGGAAGTCCGGGCCGACTTCGAGTGCGGCATCGGGCTGTCCAACAACCAGGACCTGCGCGAGGGTGACATCATCGAGACCTTCGAGGAGCGGGAGATCCCCCGCACCTGAGTCGGGGACCCATGCACGTCGCGTCCCTCATGGTCGAGCTCCACTTGCCCGACTCCCACTCCCTGAAGGACAAGCGGGCCATCGTCCGCCCCATCCTCGACGGCGGCCGGCGCCGGTTTTTGGTCGCCGCCGCCGAGGTCGACCATCAGGACCGCTGGCAGCGCGCCGCCCTCGGTTTCGCCGCGGTGGCCGAATCGGCCGGTCATGTCGGCGAGGTCCTCGACTCGGTCGAGCGGTGGGTCTGGTCCTTCCCCGAGGTGGAGGTCATCGACTGCCGGCGGGCGTGGCTCGACCCGGAGGAGGTCTGAGATGGCCGGTCGACGACAGGGCTCCCGCCGCTCGGGCGGACCGCGCCGCGGCGGCGAGGCCCGGCGCTACCCGAGGGCGGCGCGGGTCAACGAGGTGCTCCGCCAGGTCCTGGCCGAGGAGCTCGAGCGGCTGTCCGCCGGCGACGACCGGCTGACCCTGCTCACCGTCACCGCCGTCGAGGTGGAGCCCGACTTCCGCCACGCCACCGTCCTCCTCGCCCACCTCGACCCGCCGCTCGCCGCGGCCCTGGCCGAGACCCGCCCCCGCCTCCAGGCCGCGGTGGCCCGCCAGGTGAGGCTCAAGTGGACCCCGACCCTGTCGTTCATCGCCGACCCGGCCATCGCCGAGGGGGAGCGGGTCGAGGAGATCCTCCGCGACCTGGCCGATCGACAGGCCGCAAACCCTCAACCTGAGATAGAGGGAGAGTCGGAAGACGGAGATCGGGAAGGGTGAACCGGTGATCGACGGTTTGGCCGTCGTCGACAAGCCGCCCGGCATGACCAGCCACGACGTGGTGGCCCGTTGCCGGCGCCTCTACGGGCAGCGGCGCGTCGGGCACGCCGGCACCCTCGACCCCGACGCCACCGGGATCCTGCTCGTCGGCCTCGGGCGGGTCACCCGGTTGCTGCAGTGGGTCAGCGGCATGGACAAGCGCTACGAGGCCGAGATCGTCTGCGGCGTCGCCACCAGCACCCTCGACGAGGCCGGGGAGGTCACCGGGCGCTGGGACATGGCCGACGTGGACCTCGAGGCGGCCCGGCGGGCGGCGGCCACCCTGACCGG
>Ga0070737_10003193_pt1 | contig 18089 bp, 18 predicted proteins | sample Coa_R1_10_FD_66438 | JGI IMG/M metagenome (GOLD analysis project Ga0070737, IMG submission 66438) | Surface soil microbial communities from Centralia Pennsylvania, which are recovering from an underground coalmine fire - Coalmine... | ecosystem: Environmental > Terrestrial > Soil > Unclassified...
AGCCGGCCGTTGACCCGGGCGCCGATGCAGCGGTGGCCGATCTCGGTGTGGATGGAGTAGGCGAAATCGACCGGAGTGGCGTGGACCGGCAGTGTGACCACGTCACCCCGGGGGGTGAAGACGAACACCTCGTCGGTGTCGAGGTCGAGCTTGAGGGTCTCGAGGAACTCGGCCGGGTCGGTGCTCTCGGTCGACCAATCGACGATCCGCTGCAGCCAGGCGATGTCGGCCGCCGACGCCTTCTCCTTGTACCCCCAGTGGGCGGCGATCCCCCGCTCGGCCCGGTTGTGCATCTCGAGGGTCCGGATCTGGGCCTCGACCGGCTTGCCCTGCGGACCGACGACGGTGGTATGGATGGACTGGTACAGGTTGAACTTGGGGGTGTTGATGTAGTCCTTGAACCGCCCCTGCACCGGGGTCCACGCCCCGTGGATGGCCCCGAGGGCGGCCCAGCAGTCCTTGACCGACTCGACCAGGATGCGGACCCCGACCAGGTCGTAGATCTCGTCGAACTCCTTGCCCTTGACCACCATCTTTTCGTAGATGGAGTAGAGGTGCTTGGGCCGGCCGGTGACGTGCCCGTCGATGCGGGCCGCGGCCAGGCGCTCCTCGATCTCACCGATCACCTGGGCCAGGTAGAGCTCGCGCTCGGGGGCCCGGGTGGCGACCATCTGCTCGATCTCGGCGTAGCGGCGGGGGTGGAGGGCGGCGAAGGCCAGGTCCTCGAGCTGCCACTTGATGTCCTGGATCCCGAACCGGTGGGCCAGGGGGGCGTAGATGTCGAGGGTCTCCTGCGCGGTGCGCTTCTGCTTCCACTCCGGCATCGCCGCGATGGTCAGCATGTTGTGGAGCCGGTCGGCCAGCTTGATGAGCAGGACCCGCGGATCCTTGGCCATGGCGACCAGCATCTTGCGCATGGTGGCGGCCTGCTGGGCCTGTCGGGAGTCGAAGCGGAGCCGGTCGAGCTTGGTGACGCCGTCGACGATGGCGGCGATCACCGGGCCGAACTCCACCTCGACGTCCGCCAGGGAAAGCTCGGTGTCCTCCACCGCGTCGTGGAGGAGGGCGGAGGCGATGGTGATGTCATCCAGGCCGAGCCCGGCGAGGATGGTGGCGACCGCCAGGGGGTGGGTGATGTAGGCCTCGCCCGAGGAGCGCAGCTGGCCCTCGTGGGCCTTGGCCGCCACTTCGTAGGCGGCGATCAACAGGCCGGTGTCGGCCCGGCTGTGCCGCTCCTTATAGGCGTCCAGCAGCGGGGTCAGGGCGTCGGCGGTCTGCACCTGTCGGCGCCACGGGAGCACGCGCTCGACCGTGGCGACGGCCCGTCCACGGGAAACGCCCTCCACCTTGCTCACCCCCTGGCTCCTCTCACGACCCAGCCGCGCCGCTCATGTCTCTTGATACCCGATCAGGGAAACAACATGGAGGTCACCCAGCTTCCCGCGCCCGTCCAAAAACCCGAGCTCGATGAGGCAGGCCAGTCCGACGGGCTCGGCGCCCAGCCGGGCCACCAGTCGGGCAGCGGCCGAGGCGGTGCCGCCCGTAGCCAGCACGTCGTCGACGACGAGGACCCGCTCCCCGGGCTGCAGGGCGTCGGCGTGGATCTCCAGCCGGTCCTCCCCGTACTCCAGGCTGTAGCTCTCCGACTCCACTTTCCACGGCAGCTTGCCCCCCTTGCGCAGGGGCACGAAGCCGGCCCCGAGATGCAGGGCCACCGGTGCGGCGAGGATGAACCCGCGGGCCTCGATGCCCAGGACCTTGTCCACGCCGAGGTGGAGGAACGGCTCGCTCAGCAGCTCCACGCAGCGCCCGAAAGCGACCGGGTCGGCCAGCAGCGGGGTGATGTCCTTGAAGACGACCCCGGGGTGCGGGAAGTCCGCGACGTCGCGGATCAGGTCGGCGAGGGGGGCGACGTCGGGGGTCACGAAGTCAACCTAGCGGAGCAGGGCATCTGCGCCCGGCGACCCCTCTGGACAGGAGGGGCCGCTCGGCTCAGCGCCGGCTCTTCTTCTTGCGGGGCCGGGGCGGCGGGCGGTTGCCGCTCCGGGGCGGCACCGGCGTCCGGGTGCCGGCGCCGGGCGGGGTGCCGTCGGTGCCGGTGGCCCGCTCGGTTTCGCTCCGCGGCGGCTGCCCCTGCGACCCGAGCTCGCCGCCACCGTGGCCGGTGACCGGCGCGGTGCCCGTCGAGGCCGTCCGCTTGACCGGCCGAGGGGGCGCCGGGCGCCTCTGCGGAGCCGGCGGCCCGGCCGGGGCGACCTCACCCCTCTCCGCCCGTTCGCTGCGGACCGAGGTGGAGAGGGAGGACGAGGAGGAGGCTCGGGCGGCCGGGGCGGCGGTCCGGCTGGGCGCCCGGGCCGCGCCGGCCGTGGCCGGAACCGGCCGGGGTCCGGGCTGGCTGGCCAGCCGGCGCCGGATCTCCCGGTAGCGGGGCTCCCGCTCCTTGAGCAGGGCCAGGAGCGGCGAGGCGATGAAGATCGACGAGTAGGCGCCGGTGGTGAGACCGATGAAAAGGGCCAGGCCGAAGTCGGCCAGCGTCGTGGCGCCGAGGAGGCCGGCGCCGATGACGAGGATCGACACGATCGGGATGATGGCCACGAAGGAGGTGTTGATGGACCGGGCGAGCACCTCGTTCATGGAGACGTTGACCACGTCGGTGTAGGTCTGCCGGTTGGCCGACGACAGCGACTTGGTGTTCTCCTGCACCTTGTCGAACACGACGATGGTGTCGTACAGCGAGTAGCCGAGGATGGTCAGGAAGGCGATGACCGTGTCCGGGCTCACCTGGAACCCCGACAGGGCGTAGATGCCGACCGTCACGAGGATGTCGTGGACCAAGGCGGTCAGGGCCGCGACGGCCATCTTTCCCTCGAAACGCAACCAGATGTAGACGGCGACGGCGGCGAGGAAGATGAACACCGCCTTGAGCGCCTTGTTGGTGATCGACGCCCCCCACGCCGCCCCGATGCTGGTGGTGATCACCGCGTTGGTCGAGGTGTGGGCCATGTTGGCCAGGGACTGGCGGATCGCGGTGATGACCCCGGAGTTGCTGCTCTGCTTGTTGTCGGTCTGGACCTGGATGATCCGCTGGTGGGTCGAGCGGTGGGTCTGGACCTGGATCTCGGCCTGAGCGGCGGCCGAGGCGTCCACCTTGGCCACCGCCGCCCGGGCCTGGGCGACCGTGGCGGTGGCGGTCGGCACCTGCCAGATGGTGCCCCCCTTGAAGTCGACCGAGAAGTTGAGTCCCCGCACGCCGAGGGCGATGATCCCGATCAGGATGACGGTACCGGACATGGCGAACCACCGCCGCCAGCGCCCGGCGAAGTCGTAGCGGGTCTCGCCCCGGTAGAGGCGCAGGAAGGCCTGGATCATCGGGTGCCGCCCCCGTGGCGGGGCGCCAGGCGCCCGGTGCTCGAGGTGGTGGCGGCCCCCAGGCCCCTGGCCAACCCGAGGAAGGTGGTCTCGGAAGTCGTCCGTCGCCGGCCGAGGAGGATCACGATGGGCCGGATGAAGAAGTAGGCAGTGGCCACGTCGAGGAGGGTCGAGAGCCCCAGGGTGAAGGCGAAGCCCTTCACGTCACCGACGGTGAACAGGTAGAGGATCAGGGCGGCCATGAACGACACCAGGTCGGCGGTCAGCACGGTCCGGAAGGCCCGGTGGAAGCCCCGCTCGACCGACGAGCGGATGGTCTGGCCCTTGCGGACCTCGTCCTTTAATCGCTCGAAGTAGACGACGTAGGAGTCGACGGTGATGCCGACCGACACAATGATCCCGGTCACCCCGGACAGGGTCAGGGCCAGGCCGGCCGTGTAGCTGAGCTGGGTCAGGATGGCGTAGAGCAGCGAGCCGCCGACGACCAGGCCGAGGACCACGACCAGGCCGAGAGCCCGGTAGTAGGCGATCATGTAGAGCAGCACAAAGAGGACGCCACCGACGCCGGCCAGCAGCCCGGCCCGCAGTGAGCTGGAGCCCAGGGTGGCCGAGACGGTGTTGATGCTGCTCGGGTGCAGCGTGACCGGCAGCGAACCGAACTTGAGGACCACAGCCAGGTTGGTGGCCTGGGTCTGGGTGAAGTCCCCGGTGATCTGCATCGACCCGCTGAAGGTGGGGCTGGTGATGGCCGGCGCCGACTCGACCTGGCCATCGAGGTCGATGGCCTCCCACGACCTCACGTTGGGGTTGCTGGCCGAGTAGTAGGCGTAGCGCTGGGCCGCGATCCCGTTCCAGATCGTGTTGCCCTTGGGGGTGAGGGTCGCCTCCACGTCGAACTGGTTGGTGCTGCCTTGGGGCTGGGCGGCGGTGGCGGTCTTGATGATCTGGCCGGTGGTGTCGGCCGGGCCGAGCACCAGACGACCCTGGCCCCCGGAGCCGGGGGCGTAGGGGGCGATGATCGTGTTGTGCTCTTTGTCGCGGTTGGCGCCCGTGGACGGGAACGAGGCCGCATTGGCCGAGGTGCAGGCCTTTTGGAGCGAGGCGGTGGCGTCCTTGGGTTTGTGTGCCGACCCGCTCGACGAGGCCGGCGCGGTCGTGGTCGCCGAAGGCGCCGTCGTCGTGGACGAGGCGCCGCCGGTCGTGGTGGAGGTGGCCGCTGTCAACACCGCGTCGTGGTTGCCGGACCGGCCGGTGACCGCGGACTTGGTCGTCGGGCTGGTCGCCTTGTGGTGAGGGCGCTTGTGCTTGGAGGCCGGCTTGGCGTAGTCGGGGATGGTGCACAGCACCGGCCGCATGTACACCTGCGCCGTCTCGCCGAGGGTCTTGAGCACCTGTTGGGAGTTCTTGGCTCCGGGCAGCTCGATGACGATGTCGTCGCCCTGGCGCACGACCGACGAGTTGGAGACGCCGAAGGCGTTGACCCGGCGGTTGATGATGTCGACCGCCTCTTGGAGCTTGGCGTCGGACACCTTGCCGGCCGGCGTGTACACCGCCTCGACGCCGCCTCGCAGGTCGATGCCGAGCAACGGCGACCGTCCGGCCACGATCGTCGCCGCGAGGACGACGAAGGCGATGGCCATGATGCCGATCAGCGAGGCCGTCAGGCTTCGCCGCCTCACTCAGCGCTCCCCGCTCGACCCGCCAGCGCTGCCGCCTGCCGTCCCACCGGGTCCGCCGTCCTCGTCTGCCTCGTCGTTGTCCACCAGATGCCCGTTGAGGGTGTCGGGGTGCTCGGAACCGAGGCCGCCCTCCTCATCGGTGCCGTAGGCGCCCTCGTAGTCGGGGGAGGGGTCCTCGTCGCCCTCTTCGCCGGTCTCGTCCTCGTAGACGGCGCCGTCGTCCTCGTCGGCGTCGTACCCGTCCTCGCCGTCGACGAAGGCCGACGACTGGGGCGCGCCCTTGACCGCGGAGCGCAGGTTGACCGCCCGCCGCCAAAACGTGAGCGTCGTGCCCGGAGCGACCTCGACGACCACCTCGTCGCCGGCGATGGCGGTCACCCGGCCGAGGATGCCGCCGGCGGAGACGACCTCGTCGCCGACGTTCAGCGAGTTGGTCGCCTGCTGCTGCTGGCGCATCCGCTGGCTTCTCGGGCGGAGAAAGAAGAAATAAACCACCGCGAACAGGGCAATGATCACGAGCAGCGGGAAGTAGCTGCCCGACGACGAGGTCGTCTTCGAGTGGCTGGTGGCGGCGATGAGGGTGGCGGTGAGGTACAAGTGGGGCATGTGCATGGGGGCGCCCAGGCGAGCGCCGGGGAACCTTAGCGCCTCGTACCAGCTTCCCACGTGGCAGCCACCTCTGCTCGCAGCGCGGCGAGGGTGCCACTGAGGATGGCGGCGCGGGCCCGCCGCATGAGCCCGAGGGTCCAGGCCAGGTTGTGGATGGTGAGCAGGCGACCGCCGCTCGGCTCCTTCACGACGAGCAGGTGGCGGAGGTAGCCGAGGCTGTAGCGGGCGCAGACCCGGCACGGGCAGGCCTCGTCGATGGGACGGTCGGCGGCGGCGTAGGCCGCGCCCAGCACCTGGAACCGGCCGGTGGAGCCGAGGGCGGTGCCGTGGCGGGCCAGCCGGGTGGGCAGGACACAGTCCATCATGTCGACGCCGAGGGCGATGCTCTCGACGATGGAGACCGGGTCGCCCACGCCCATCAGGTACCGGGGCCGGTCGGCGGGAAGGTGCTCGGTGGCCGCGGCCAGCGCCGGGAGCATCTCGTGGCGGGGTTCCCCCACCGAAAGCCCGCCGATGCCGTACCCGTCGAAGTCGAGCTCGACCAGGCGCTCGGCACCCTCGATCCTCCAGTCGGGGCGGACCCCGCCCTGCACGATCCCGAAGAGGGCCTGGTCGGGTCGGGAGTGGGTCGGCCGGGCCCGCTTGGCCCAGGCCAGGGTCCGGTCGAGGGCCTGGCGGACCTCGTCGTCGGGGGCGGGCAGGCCGGGGCAGATGTCGAGGGCCATCTGGATGTCGGCGCCCAGGGCCTCCTGGATGGTCACCGCCGTCTCGGGGGTGAGGCGGTGGCGGGATCCGTCGTAGGTGCTGCGGAAGGTGACGCCGTCGTCGTCGACATCGGGGGCCAGGGAGAAGACCTGGAAACCGCCCGAGTCGGTGAGGATGTGCCCGTCCCAGCCGCTGAATCGGTGCAGGCCTCCCAAGGCGGCGACGGTATCGGCGCCCGGCCTGAGCATCAGGTGGTACGTGTTGGCCAACACCACCTGCGGGCCGAGCTCGTCCAGGTCCGCCGCGTCGAGCAGCCGGACGGTGCCGCGGGTGCCGACGGGCATGAAGCACGGGGTGAGGAACTGCCCGTGGGGCGTGGTGACGACCCCGGCCCGGGCCCGCCCGTCGGTGCCCTCGACAGTGACGACGGCCGCGGTCACGGCTGCGCCCCGACCCGGGAGCGCCCGCCGGCGACGAGCATGGCGTCACCGAAGGACAGGAACCGGTAGCCCTCGTCCAGGGCGACCTGATAGAGGTCCCGCCAGCCGGGCCCGTAAAACGCCTCGAGGAGCAGCAGCAGGGTCGAGCGCGGCTGGTGGAAGTTGGTCAGCAGCACGTCGACCAGCTTCCAGTGAAAGTGGCCGTGGATGAACAGCTGGCTGCGTCCCTCCGGGTTGCCCGTCGCGGCGGCCGTCTCCAGGGCCCGGACGGTGGTGGTGCCGACCGCGACCACCCGGCGGGCCGTCCGGCAGGCTTCCATGGTCGACGCCGGCACCTGGTAGCGCTCGGTGTGCATCTCGTGGTCCTCGGCCTTGGCCGCGGTGACGGGCCGGAACGTCCCGAGCCCCACGGCCAGGTCGACCACCGCCACGGTCGCGCCCCGCTGCCGGCAGCGGTCGATGACCTCGTCGGTCAAGTGCAGGCCGGCGGTCGGGGCGGCCACCGAGCCGGGCTGGTCGGCGTAGACCGTCTGGTAGCGCTCGGGGTCGGCCAGCGGTTGGTGGATGTAGGGCGGGAGGGGGATCTCGCCGATGTCGGCCTGGGTCGGGTCGACGAGGAGCCGCACCCGCCGCTGCCCGTCGCCGGCCCGCTCGCCCACGATCACCGCCACCCGGTCCCCGGCCAACAGCTCGGTGCCGGGCGCCAGGCGCCGGCCCGGCCGGACGAGGGCCAGCCAGGTGTCCGGGCCGGCGGCCGGGTCCGGTTCGAGGAGCAGGACCTCGGCCGCGCCGCCCGTTCGCTTCGTCAGGTGCAGCCTGGCCGGCAGGACGCGCGAGGTGTTGACCACGATGACGTCGCCCGGCCCGACCATCTCGGGCAGGTCGCGCACCTGGCGGTGCTCGACCCGGTCCGGGTCGAGGGCGACCAGCAGCCGGGCCGCGTCGCGCGGCTCGACCGGTGTCTGGGCGATGGCCTCGTCGGGCAGCGGGTAGGAGGGGACGTCCATCGGGTCAGACGGTCTAGCCGACCAGCCGGTCCTGGCAGGATCGAGGCTCAGTCCTCATCCCACAGCGGAGCGGTCTCGCCCACCCGCCGGGGCCGGCCCGACCCCCCAGCGGGAGGGGCGCCGACCGCGCCGGCGGCCACCTCCAGGCCCAGGTGCTGCCAGGCCGCCGCGGTGGCCACCCGGCCCTTGGGGGTGCGCATGAGCAGGCCCAGCTGCAGGAGGAACGGCTCGTAGACGTCCTCGACCGTCTCGGTCTGCTCGTCGACGCTCACGGCCAGGGTGGACAGCCCGACCGGGCCGCCGCCGAACCGGACGCACAGCGCCTCGAGCAGGGCCCGGTCGCTCTTGTCCAGCCCGAGCTCGTCGACCCCGAACTCGCGCAGCCCGTCGCGGGCCACGGCGCCGGTGATCCGGCCGTCGTGGCGGACCTCGGCGTAGTCCCGCACCCGCTTGAGCAGCCGGTTGGCGATGCGCGGGGTCCCCCGGGACCGGCGGGCGATCTCCCAGGAGCCCTGCCGGTCGAGGGGCACGCCGAGGATGCGGGCGCTGCGGGTGACGATGGTGTCGAGGTCCTCGGCCCGGTAGAAGTCGAGGCGGGGGGTGTACCCGAAGCGGGCCAGCAGCGGGCCGGTGATGAGCCCGGTGCGGGTGGTGGCCCCGACCAGGGTGAACGGGGGCAGGTCGAGACGGATGGAGCGGGCCGTCGGCCCCTTGCCCAGCACCAGGTCCAGCTGGAAGTCCTCCATGGCCGGGTAGAGGATCTCCTCCACAGCCCGGCCGAGGCGGTGGATCTCGTCGACGAAGAGGACGTCGCCCTCGCTCAGGTTGGTGAGGATGGCGGCCAGGTCGCCGGCCCGGGGCAGGGCCGGGCCGGAGGTGATGCGCAGCCCGGCGCCCATCTCGGCCGCGATGATCCCGGCCATGGAGGTCTTGCCCAGCCCGGGCGGACCGGCCAGCAGGACATGGTCGGCCGGCTGGCCCCGGCGGCGGGCCGCCTCGAGGATGATGCCGAGGTTGTTCTTGAGCTCGTCCTGGCCGACGAACTCCTCCAGCCGCTTGGGGCGGAGGCTGATCTCCTCGGCCGCCTCGATCGGGTCGGCCTCGCCCCCCACGACGCGATCGAGCCCTTCTTCCCTCACCCCGACGCCGCCAGATCCTTGAGGGCCAGGCGCACCAGGTCCTCGACCGCGCCCTCCCGGGGCAGGCGGCCGAGCACCTGGCGGATCTCGTCCGCTCCGTAGCCGAGCCCGGCCAGCGCCACCCGGACGTCGTGGCGGGTCGCCTCGGCGCCGATGCCAGGGCCGGTCGCGCCGGTGCCGCCGACCACGGTCAGGGCCGGCTCGTCGGCCCCGAGCCGGGACTTGAGCTCCACCAGCAGGCGGGCCGCGGTCTTGGGCCCGATGCCGGGCACCAGGGTGAGGGCGTCGACGTCCTCGGTGGCCACGGCCCGGCGGAGGGCGGCGGGCGAGTGGACCGACAGCATGGCCACGGCCACCGCCGGGCCAACGCCGTGGGCACCGATGAGGGCCTCGAAGCACACCCGCTCTTCACGCGTGGGGAAGCCGAACAGCACGATGGCGTCCTCCCTGACGTGGGTGTGCACGTGGAGGAACACAGCCGAGCCGGCTTCACCCAGTCGGGCCAGGGCGCCGGAGGGGACCACGGCGCGGTAGCCGACGCCGCCCGCCTCGACCAGCACCTCGGCCCCGTGTTCCCGCCAGGGCCAGTGGTCGAGCAGGACGCCCCGCAGGGAGCCGATCATCGGGCCCCTCCCCCGCCGGCGCCAGTTCCCGCGATCGCCGCATCGGTCGCCCGGTGGAGGCGGGCCGCGCTCAGGTGGCAGATGGCCAGGGCCAGGGCGTCGGCCCGGTCGGCCGGGCGGGGTACCTCGCGCAGCCCGAGCAGGGTCTGGACCATCCGCTGCACCTGGTCCTTGGTGGCCGATCCGTAGCCGACCACCGCCTGCTTGACCTCGTTGGGGCTGTACTGGGCGACCGGGATCCCCCGCCGGGCGGCCACGGCCAGGGCCAGGCCGCTGGCCTGGCCGACCGACATGGCCGTGCGCACGTTGACCTGGAAGAGGACCCGCTCGACCACCACCACCTCGGGGCGGAGGTCGGTCAGCAGACCCTCGAGGTCGCCGAGCAGGATCCCGAGCCGCTCGGCCAGTGGCGCGTCGGGGTCGGTGGACAGGTGCCCGACGGCCACCGCGCCCAGGCGGCCGCCGTCGTCCCGCACCGCGCCGTAGCCGCAGCGCGACAGACCCGGATCGATCCCCAGGGCGAACACCCGTTCGAGATTAGCAGCCCCCGCCCGCCGGATGGGTGATCCCGGCCGCGGGGCGTCAGGCTCAGGCCTGCGCCGCCCTGACCGCGTCCAGCAGCTGGTCGCTCGGCACGTAGGTCATGCTCGACAGCGAACGGCGGGCGAAGCGGATGACCCCGTCGGGCCCGATCACGAAGACCGAGCGGCGGTAGAAGCCGAGCGGTCCGAGGATGTTGTAGGTCTCGGCCACCCGCTTGTCGGTGTCGGCGAGGAGCGGGACGCGGATGTCGTTGTCGGCCGCGAACTGCTCGTGGCTGGCCACGTCCTGCGGGGAGAGGGCCAGCACGGTCGCTCCGAGGTCCCCGAACCGGTCGAGGCTCTCCGAGTACGACCGCAGCTGCTGGGTGCAGACGGGGGTGTTGTCGGCCGGGTAGAAGACGAGGACCACCGGCTCGCCGGCGTGGTCGGACAGGCGGTAGTCGCCGCCGGGCACGCCTTCCAGGGTGAAGTCGGGCGCGGCGTCACCCGTCCCGGGATGGCGGGCCGAGGCCGAGCGGTCCACGTCAGTGGAGCCGACGTCGGCCGCCCCCGACTCAGCCGCCGGGCTGGCATCGGCGGGGCCGGCGTCGGTCACGCTTCCACCAGCTCGAGGATGTTGTCGGGGATGTCGAAGTTGGCGTAGACGTTCTGCACGTCGTCCAGGTCCTCGAGGACGTCCATGAGCCGGATGACCTTCTTGGCGTCGGCCTCGTTGTCGAGGGGGACGGTCATGGTCGGCACCATGGTCACCTCGGCCGACTCGGTGGCGATGCCGGCCTCGTCGAGGGCCGCCTTGACCTTGGGCAGGTCGCTCGGCCCGGAGGTGATCTGCCAGCTTTCGCCGCTGTCGCTGATGTCCTCGGCGCCGGCGTCCAGGGCGACCAGCATGAGGTCGTCCTCGCCCACCTCGGTCTTGGCGTCAGGGTGCTTCGGGACGAGGACCACGCCCTTGCGCTCGAACTGCCAGGACACCGCGCCCGGTTCGGCCATCGACCCGCCCGACTTGGAGAAGGCGGAACGGATGTCGGACCCGGTCCGGTTGCGGTTGTCGGTCAGGCACTCGACGATCATGGCCACCCCCGACGGCGCGTAGCCCTCGTAGGTGACCTGCTCGTACCGGACGCCGTCAAGCTCGCCGGTACCCCGCTTGATGGCCCGCTCGATGGTGTCCAGAGGGACCGAGCTCTCCCTGGCCTTGGCGAACATGGTCCGCAGGGTGGGGTTGGATTCGGGATCGCCGCCGCCCTCGCGGGCGGCCACCTCCACCTGGCGGATGAGCTTGGCGAACAGCTTGCCCCGCTTGGCGTCCGCCGCCCCCTTCTTGTGCTTGATCGTCGCCCACTTCGAATGGCCCGACATGTGCGCCCGTCCTTCCTACGAACTCTCGTCTGTGAAGCGCTGGAGAAAAACCTGGTGGAGACGGCCGTCACCGGCCAGCTCCGGGTGAAAGGCGGCCACCAGGATCGAACCCTGGCGGCAGACCACCGGCATCGACACGCCCGAAGGGGTCACCACGGTAGCCAGCACCTCGACCCCGTCTCCGATCCGCTCGACCAGCGGGGCTCGGATGAACACCGCGTGCAGCGGCCCGCCCTCGACGCCGGCCACGTCGAGGTCGGTCTCGAAGGAGTCGACCTGCCGCCCGAAGGCGTTGCGCCGGACGCCGATGTCGATGGCGTCCAGCTGCAGCTGGTCGGGACGGCCGTCCGAGATGTCGGCCGCCAGCAGGATCATCCCGGCACAGGTGCCGAAGGTCGGCATCCCGTCGGCCAGCCGCTTGCGCAGCGGCTCCAGCAGCCCGGAGGTCTGGAGCAGCAGGGAGATGGTGGTCGACTCACCGCCGGGGATGATCAGCCCGTCGACCGCGTCGAGCTGCTCCGGCGTGCGCACCTCCACCCCGCCGGCGCCGAGGCCGGAAAGCAGGGTCAGATGGTTGCGGACGTCACCCTGCAGGGCGAGCACGCCAACGGTCGGGCCGGCCGGACCGACAGACCCCGTCGGGCTAGTCGCGGCCCCGGCCGCGGCCCCGGTCGCGCCCACGGCGCTCACCTGGCGGCACCTGTCACCAGCCTCGCTCGGCGAGGTGGGTCTCGACGTGGGCGGCATCCTCGCCCCGCATGGCCTCCCCGAGACCCCGGCTGACCTTGGTGACGATCTGCGGGTCCCGGTAGTGGGTGGTGGCCTCGACGATGGCGCGGGCGAAGCGCTCCGGGTTGGAGCTCTTGAAGATGCCGGAGCCGACGAAGCAGGCCTCGGCGCCGAGCTGCATGACCAGGGAGGCGTCGGCCGGGGTGGCGATCCCGCCGGCGCAGAACAGCGGGACGGGCAACCGGCCGGTCTCGGCCAGCTCCCGCACCAGCGTCACCGGCGCCTGGAGGGTCTTGGCCCAGCCGTACAGCTCGGCCGCGTCGGCCTGGCCGATCTTCCTGATGTCGCCGAGGATGGACCGCAGGTGGCGGACGGCCTGGACGATGTCCCCGGTGCCGGCCTCGCCCTTGGAGCGGATCATGGCCGCCCCTTCCGAGATCCGGCGCAGGGCCTCGCCGAGGTTGGTGGCGCCGCACACAAAGGGGGCCGTGAAGCTCCACTTGTCGATGTGGTTGGCCTCGTCGGCGGGGGTGAGGACCTCGCTCTCGTCGATGTAGTCGACGCCGAGCGCCTCGAGGACCTGGGCCTCGGCGAAGTGCCCGATCCTGGCCTTGGCCATGACCGGGATGGTCACCGCCGCCTTGATCCCCTCGATCATGGCCGGGTCACTCATCCGGGCCACCCCGCCGTCGCGGCGGATGTCGGCCGGCACCCGCTCCAGGGCCATCACTGCCGCGGCCCCGGAATCCTCGGCGATCTTGGCCTGGTCAGGGGTGACCACGTCCATGATCACGCCCCCGCGCAGCATCTCGGCCAGGCCCCGTTTGACCAGGTCGGTACCGGTGCGCTTGGAGGGAGAGATGTCCAGGGAAGCCATAGGTTCCAGTGTACGGTTTCGCCGGGCGCCAGGGGGCGCCCTTTTCCTATCTCAGCGAATGACGGTGATTTTCGTGCCGTCCGGCGGCAGCTCGATCCACGTTCGGCCCGGAGCCAGCCGGAACGGCTGCCCGGCCCCGTCCCTGTACACGGTCGGGCTGATCAACGACCGCCGCGACCAGGTGCCTTTGACGAGGGCCCCACCGGACAGCAGCCACGCCGAGCCCTTTCCCACCATCTTCCCCTTGGGGATCGGCGTCGGGGGCAGACCCTCGCCCGTGGCATAGGCCGAGGTGACGTACGGCAGGAACTGGATGAGGACGTTGCTGGCCGAGAGCCGGGCGCCGCTCGTGTCGCGGTCAGGGGCGCCGTCCTGCGTGCGCAGCCACCGCTTGGTGGCCGGGTCCCAACTCCAGCGGATCGCCGCGGCCGGGAACGGGATGGACGCGTGGGCGGCCGGCCGCACCCCCGCCCCCCGCAACGGCGTCCCCGGCTTCCGCCAGGCGAACAGCCCGCCGGGAGGCGGCCCGGCCGGGTGGTCGGTGGCGGCCAGGGCCGGCACGCTGACGTAGACGTTGTGGGGCGCCAGCCGGTTGGGGTCCCGGGAAAAGAGGCCCGGGTGCGCGGCCATGCTGATGTTGTCGAGGGGCTGGGCGGCGAGGATGGGGGCGAAGATGCCGTTGGTGCCGGCGTAGGCCAGGACCGGGTGGTTGAGGTCGTCGGCGATGCCCTCGTCGGTGAGCCGGCCGGAGCGGACCGGCTCCACCCGTGACGGGTAGTCCGACTGGTAGACGGCGGCCAGCCGGGTGAGGCCGCCCTCGACCAGCTCCTCGTAGACCACGTCGGCCTGGTTGACGCCGGTCTGGGGCAGGGCCTGGCTGATGTTGTCGATCTTGATGACGACGGCCGGGCGGCGGGCCACGGCCGCCGGCACCAGCCAGCCGGTGAGCGGCGCGACCTGCATCCCCTTGGGGAGCTGCGGTCGGTGACGGTGGGGCACGGTGGTCGTGGTGGTCCGGGGCGGATGGACGGCCCGGACCGGCCGCGGCGGCACCGACGGGCGGGTCGGGGCGGGACCGGCGGTGGTGGGCGGCGTGGTCGTGATGGCCGGCCTGGGACTGCCGGAGAGGAGCACCCCGGCCACGATGCCGGCGGCGGCGATGACGGCGACGGCCGCCGTGATGACGGCCCCCCGGGTGGTGGCGAAGGGGTTGCCGACCCGAAGCTTCACCGCTCCTCGAGAGCCGCCAGCCGTTGGTCGAGGGGTGTTCGGTACGCCGCCGGCGGCGAGCCCGGCGGCCGCGGGTCGGCCAGCCACAGGGGGGCCAGGCTCCGGGTTACGCCCGGCACCGTGGTCCCCTCGGCGATGAGGGTGGTGTAGGCGGCGGCCAGACCGGGCGGGTAGCGGGTGACGGTGACGCCGGCGTCGTCGATCGCCGCGTCGCGCGTGGGGGTCAGCACCCGGTCCACGCCGAGACCCCAGGCGGCGGCCACGACGGTGGCGGCCCGGGTGTCGCCCCGGCGGATGCCGGCGATGGCCACGGCCAGGATCCCTTCGAGCTCGATGCGCGACAGCCGGTCGAGCAGGGCGGAGGTGACGACCAGGGTGGAGCGGCCCTCGTCCCGCCCGACGGTGGCCACGTTGAGCCCGGCGGCGGGCAGGACCCGGACGTCGGGCGGGGTCACCCCCGAGCTGACACACAGCCCTTCGACCAGGTTGAACAGCCGGGCTTGGGCCTGGCGGTCCGCCGGCGGGGCGCCGAGCCCTCCGGCCGTCAGCTGACCGGCCCGTCGCCACACCCCCAACGGCGCGACCGCGCCGAGCAGGATGAAGCCGACGACGAGGCCGATGATCCCGCCGGCCAGCCACCCGAGGGCGGCCCCCACCACCGCCGGCACCACGGCCACGGCGGCCAGCACGGATGCCGGGCCCCGGACGGGAGTCGGCCCGGCCTCCACGGTGACAGTCACGCTCGGCGCGCGAAGGGAGGCATCAACCGGGGGAGGCTAGCCGCGCCGGCCCCGATGTGGACGGAGCGCGGCCGAGGGCGCGGCCGTACAGCTCCACGTACCGGCCGGCCAGGCGGTCGAGCCCGAAGTGCCCGGCCCGCCGCCGCCCGGCCGCCACCATGGCCTCGACCAGCGGACCGCCGGCCAGCGCCTGGGCCAGGGCCCGGGCGAGGGGCGCGGGCCGGCCGGGCGGGACCAGCAGGGCCTCGAGGCCGGGCCGGACGACGGCCCGGTACCCGGCCAGGTCGGTGGCCACGACGGGGGTGCCGGCGGCCAGGGCCTCGAGCAGGACCACCCCGAAGCTCTCGCCGTGGATCGACGGGGCGCACACCACCGCCGCCCCCCGCAGCCGCCGCAGCTTCTCCCCCTCGCTGATCGGTCCCAGCCACTCCACCCCGACCAGGCCCCTCCCTTTGGCCCGGAGGGCGGCGTCCTGCGGGCCGTCGCCGGCGATCCACAGCCGGGGCCGGGCGTCGGCGGGCAGGGACCGCACCGCGTCGAGGAGGACGCCGAGCCCCTTGCGCTCCTCGTGCCGGCCGAGGAAGAGCACCGTCCGCTCCCCGCCCGGCCACGGCTCGGCCCGCTGGTAGGCAGCCACGTCGATCCCGTTCCACAGCACCTCGTAGTCGCCGCCCAAGGTGCGGGCCGCGGTCAGGGCGGCCTGCTCCGAGACGGCCACCCGGATCCGCAGGCGGTCGACGAACCCCGCCGTGAACGGCCGCACCATCCGGTACCAGGCGCTGCCGCCGGCCCGGTGAAACGTGCCCACCATCGGGGCGGAGGAGGCGATGAGGGCGGTGAGCGACGGCCCGGGTACGACCGGCTCGTGGATGTGCACCACGTCGAAGGCCTCGTCCCGCAGGGCGCGGATGGTGCGCAGGGCGGCCGGCAGATCGGGGGCGATGGCGGCCATCGACCCGTTGCCGGGGAACGGCGTCGAGTTGCCGAGCGGGATCACCGCCGGGTCGGGCGGGGGGCCGTCCGAGGGGCCGAGCACCCGCACGTCGACGCCTCGGCTGCGCAGCATCCGGGCCAAGGCAAGGACCTGGACCTGTACGCCTCCGGGCACGGTCAGGCTGTACGGGCAGATCATCCCGACGCGCACCGTGCGGGAGGTTAGGGGAAAGGTGGCCTACGTGGGCTGACCCGGCGCGCGGTCGCTGGGCCAGTTGGGCTGCAGGAGGTGCCACTGGGTGGGGGCGGCGCGGATCAGGCGTTCGAGGGCAGCCGCGAGCTGCTGGGTGCCGTCGGCGACGTCGTCACGAAACCGGCCCCGGCGGGTCAGCTCGATCGGGGGGCGGATGTCGACGACGTGGCCGCCGCCCTTCTCGAGGTACACGGCGATGGGGAGCAGCGGCGCCCCGGTGCGCAGAGCGAGGGTGACCGGACCGGCCGGCAGGCGGGTGCGTTCGCCGAAAAAGGTGACCTCGACCGTCGACGCCTCCCCCACCGCCCGGTCGCACAGCAGGCAGAGGATGCGGTTGTCCCGCAGGGCCCGCAGGCCGGCCTCGCCGGCACCCGGGCCGACCGCCACCACCTCGAGGCCGGCCCGCCGGCGGAGGTCGGCGAACCACTCGAACACCTCGGGCGGGCGCAGCGCTTCGACCACCACCGTTGCCGGCCGGCCGGTGCCGACCACCCACCGGCCGCCCCAGTCCCAGCCGCCGAGGTGCGGGAGGGCGGCGACGGCTCCTGTGCCGGCGGCCAGGGCGGCGTCGAGGTGCTCGAGGCCGTGGCAGGTGACGGCGGCCGCCACCTGTTCGTCGGCCAGGCTGGGCAGGCGCAGGCTCTCGGCCCAGTACCGGGCGTAGGAGACGAGCAGGCCGTCGACCCCCCGGCGGGCCTCGGCCGGGGTGAGTGGGCGGCCGGCGACCCGCTGGAGGTGGCGGGCGGCCATGACCCGCCGGACGGCCAGGGCCCGGCCGGCGGCTATCCATCGGGGGGCGGGGAGGCGGGCGGCGGCCAGCCCGGCCGCGGTGGCCGCGGCCCTGACCGCGCCGGCGGGGAGGTGCCCCGCGCTCCAGGCGCCGGCCCGGTAGACGACCAGCTGGCCGCTCAGGGTCGGGAAGGGCTCAGGGTCGGCGCGAGCCGCGCCGGCGGGCGTCGCCGTCGACGCTCAGCTTGCGGGCCAGCCGGCGCTCCCGCCAGTGGTCGGCGGCGCCGTTCCGGCGGGTGCCGCGGGCGTAGCGCTCCGAGCGGGGCACCCAGCCGGTGCCTTCCCGCCAGGCCCGCCAGCGGGCGGACACGGTCGGGAGGGGCGGACCGACCGGGCCGTCGACCCTGCCCTCCTGCCGAGTGCCGGCCGCGGTCGGGACCGGGCGGGAGTGCCACTCGGCGGCGCTGCCGGCGGTCCGTTCGCCGATCAGGTGCCGGCGGTGGCCGAGACCCTCGGCCGCCGTCGCCTGCCGCCAGACCTTCATGAACCGCTGGCCGGCGGTGAACATGGTCAGCCCCAGCATGACCCACAGGACCGGGATGAGCAGGGGGCTGACGAGCACGCCGAAGCAGAGCAGCACGACCCGTTCGGCCCGTTCCATGATCCCGCCCTTGGCCTGGAAGCCGAGCGACTCGGCCTTGGCCCGCAGGTACGAGATGAGCAGCGAGGTGCCGAGGACGGCGAAGGGCAGCATGGCCGCGTGCCCGCCGTACTTGCTCTGCAGGTACCAGCCGATGCCGCCGAGGATGAACGTGTCGCTGACCCGGTCGGAGACCGAGTCGAAGAACGCACCCCGCACGGTCGTCCGCTTGGCCGCCTTGGCCAGGGCTCCGTCCAGCAGGTCGGGGACGGCCGAGAAGATCATCAGGCCGAGCCCGACCACCAGGTGGCCCGTGCCCAGGGCCAGGCCGGTCGGCACCGAGAGCAGCAATCCGAAGGCGGTCAGATGGTCCGGGGAAAGCCGGGTCTTGACCAGGGCGTTCCCTACGGGGCGAACCACCCGGTCCACACCCGTGCGGAACCGTCCGTCGAACAAGGGCTTCCTCCTCGGTCAGCCTCGCGTCCG
>Ga0070737_10003194_pt1 | contig 18088 bp, 20 predicted proteins | sample Coa_R1_10_FD_66438 | JGI IMG/M metagenome (GOLD analysis project Ga0070737, IMG submission 66438) | Surface soil microbial communities from Centralia Pennsylvania, which are recovering from an underground coalmine fire - Coalmine... | ecosystem: Environmental > Terrestrial > Soil > Unclassified...
CTCGTAGCGCGCCGCGGTGTGCCCGATGGCGTTGAGTGCCAAGTCTTGCTTCCCGCCGGGAAAGAAGTAGTACAGCGACCCCAGCGGTGCCCCGCTTTCGGCGACGATCTGTTTCAGCCCCGTGCCGCTGTAACCTTGGCGGCGGAATAGTGCGGCCGCGGTGGTCAAAAACCGGTCTCGCGTGGACGTGCTCATGATGTCGTCTCTGTCCGACCGTTGCCGGTGCGGCGGCGCAGCGCGATGGCGTCGATGATGCGCCGGGCCGTCTGCCGGTCGATGGCGTAGGCGGAAAGGGCTTCAAGCTCGAGTTGGTCATCGAGCCGTTGCCCGATGACGTCGAGCACCGTTTCCTTGGCCGAGCGCACCGCTTCCTGCTGGTGCGCGGCGATACGATTGGCCAGATTCCGGGCGGAGTTCATCAGCTCGTGGTGCGCGACGACGCGGGTGACCAGATTGGTTTGCAGGGCGCGCTGGGCGTCGATTGGTTCGCCGCTGAGTTCCAAATCAAGTGCCACGGCGATGCCGCACGCATCGACAAGCCTGGTGATGCCGCCATCGCCGTGATGAAACCCCAACGCCACCAGAGGCGCACCGAACATGGCCCTATCGGAGGCGATACGAATGTCACAGGCTAGCGCCAGTTCCAGACCAGCGCCGAGCGCCCAGCCGTTGACCGCCCCGATCACCGGCTTGCGTATGCGGTGCAGGCCGCGGGTCAGCCCACCGATTCCGACACTTTTGGCGTTGCGTCGTACCATGGCCGCGTCAGCGTCGGCCCACTGCTCGAACCAGGCATTGCGGTCCGCCCCAGCGCAAAACGCCGTCCCAGCGCCCGTCAGGATTGCCACGTCAACATCGTCGTCATCGCTGAAGTCCCGCCAGATCTGGCGCAGTCGCTGGTCCATTGTCGGATCGATCGCATTACGCACTTCCGGGCGGTTCAACGTGATCGTTGCGACCCGGTCCTTCTTGGCATAAATGACGCCGCCGACGGTCATGGTCGCCATATTATATAAATCGCTCTACTAACACAATGGGCGTGAATCTCGAATGCGTTCTCGCCGCGCCGCTTGCCACGGCCAGCCTCGAACCGCGCCTGCCGATCAAAGAGAGCAGCTGCTGGGTTATCTGGTCAGGAATATGGCCGGTCTGGCTGCGGACCAGCGTTACTACGAACGCGCTGATTGCCGCTTGTCGGTTTTGAGCCGTTCGTCTCGGCTGACAACGAGTTCGCCTACAAGCCTGGCACGGACGTCGTCTTCTGCCGGCGACCCCGATCGAGCAGTTACTCGGCGGAATACATCGGCCTACAACAACTGGCGTTAATCGTGCGGGGCAGATGTTGGGCCCATGAAGCCCCGACGTGTTCGCTCTGGCTGATCAAGCGCTGGCATGTCGGGATGGGCTCACCCAGCGGGCGTGAACGTCAGGTGCAGTTCGGAAAGGCCGCGCAAGATGTAGGTCGGCTCATAGGTATAGCGGCGATCGCCGGGTGGGCCGTGTTTGGCTTCGTTGATCTTGATATCGGACATCCGGTCCAAAATCCGCTCGATCGAGACGCGGCCTTCCACCCGGGCCAGCGGTCCGCCGGGGCAGGAATGCACGCCGCGGGCAAACGCCATGTGCTCGCGGACGTTCTTGCGATCGAGCCGGAACTCGTGCGGATTCTCGAAGCGGCGCGGATCGCGGTTGGCCGCGCCCGGCAAAACCATCACGATGGCGCCGGCGGGAATGTCGACGCCGGCCACCGTGGTGGACCTGCGGGCCAGCCGGGAGTCACTTTTGACCGGACTCTCGAAGCGCAGCGACTCCTCGATGAACGCCGGAATCAAACTGCGGTCCTGGCGCAGCCGCTGCTGGATATCCGGGCGGTCACCGAGCACCTGTAGCGCCGCGGACAGCAGCTTGGCGGTGGTCTCCTGCCCGGCCGCGAACAGGAAGGTGGCCGAGCGCACCACCTCGATGACGTCGGGGGTGGATCCGTCCGGGTACTTTGCCGTCGCCAGCGCGGTCAGCACATCGTCGCGCGGCTCCCGGCGCCGGTCTTCGATGTAGGAGCAGAACTTCTCGTCAAGCCACTCCAGCGGGTTGATGCCGACCGACTCATGGTCGAGCGACCCAACCCGCGCCCCGGGACGATCGGCACCCAGCACGGTGCGGAACTGCTTGTGGTCTTCTTCGGGGACCCCGAGCAGGTCGGCGATCACCAGGGTGGCGAAGGGCTTGGAGTATTCGGCGATGAACTCACACTCACCCTCGGCGAGAAATTCCTCGAGCTGGCGGTCGGCCAGGCGCCACATGAAGTCTTCGTTTTCCTTCAGCCGGCTCGGCGTCAGCAGCCGGCTCAGCAGCGAGCGTGCCCGGGTGTGCTCCGGCGGGTCCATGGTCACCATGTGCTCGAACATCGGAAACTGGTCGCGGTGGGCGTCGATCAGGGGCGTGAGATCCTCCAAGCCTGAGCCCTCGGGTTCGAAGGGCAGCGGCGGAAACGGCCCGCCCAGTGCCACGCAGTTCGAGAATGAGTCGGTGTCCTTATACACCGCGGTGGCTTCGTCATAGCCGGTGACGGCGAAGACGTTGTAATTCGGCAGCTTGAGCACCGGGTTTTTGCTGCGCAGATAGTCGAAGTAGGGGTGCGGATCGGGCACCAGGGACGGGTCGGTGAAGAAGTCGACCGATTCGAAGGTGGTCATGCTCTGCGTGCCTCCCGATGCCGGCTTGCTTAGTGGCGGCCAGACACGACGCCGCCGAGTGCGATAAGGTGCTAAGCACCTGCTTAGCATGGTCGGATTGCCGTGGTCAAGGTGACGTTGTCGGGCCTCGATACGATCGGCGGGTGCGACAAGCGAACGGAGTCATCTGATGACATCGGCGCGCAGGATCGGGGCGCCGGACGCCAAGAACCGCTCCGTGTTGCTCGACGCTGCCGAACAGTTGATGCTCGAAGAGGGTTATGCCGCAGTCACTTCGCGCCGGGTTGCACAGAAGGCTGCGCTCAAGCCGCAACTGGTTCACTACTACTTCCGGACGATGGACGATCTGTTCCTGGCCGCGTTTCGCCGTCGCGCCGAAGACGGGCTGCGCCTCCAGGCGCAGGCGCTGGACTCGCCGCAACCGTTGTGGGCGCTGTGGCGCTTCAGCACCGATCCCGCGGCCACCGCGCTGACGATGGAGTATGTGGCGCTGGCCAATCATCGCAAAGTGCTCAAAGCCGAAATTGGTTATTACGCTGAGCGTTTCCGTGAAGAGCAAACTAAGGCGCTGTCGATGGTTCTGGAGCGCTACGGCATTGATCCCGCGGAAGTGCCGCCGCTGGTGTGGTCAGTCCTTATGACCAGTATTTCTCGGGTGCTGGTGATGGAACAGGCCCTCGATGTGTCGCTCGGGCATCCCGAGACCGTGGCGTTCGTCGAGCGCTATCTGCGTCGACTGGAGGGCGAACCGTCAGTGGTTGCTGATTCCCCGCGGTCATGTCGATGAATTCAAGGCCGGCTGAACAAGTGCGCGAAACCCGACGTGACTGTCGGTTGCGTGAGCAAGCCCGCAGATATGCGGGTTCCGCCGAACCTCGCGGCGCACGTCACTGGCCGGTGTAGCCCCACATCTGAGCCGAGTTTCGCTCCCCGTTGGGAAAGGACACGAACTCGACGGGGGTACCGTCGGGGTCGCGCACGAAGAACATGCGCACACCGCCGATGTCGACCGGTTGCTGTTCGGGCTGGATGCCCGCGGCAGTGATCGCGGCCGCGGTGGCGTCGATGTCGCGGACGCTTAAGGAGACGTTCGGGCAACCGAGCTTGGCGTCGCGCCGCTGTGGTTGCAAATCGCGGTGAGCGAAATCAAGAAGCTCCACCACCGCGCCGCCGTGCATCACGGGCCCGGTTTCTCCGGTGACCGTTTCCATCGCCGGCACCTCGAGCTGGAGATCGAAGAATACCTCGAGGCCGAGCAGGTCGCGATAGAAAGCCAGAGACACTTCCATGTCCGACACCGCGATGCAGATGTGGGAGAGGCCAAGCAGTTCAATTGGTTTCCGCGTCATTGGGCAGATGTCCCTTCGGGTGCGCCGGCGAGCTGTGGGTCGTTGCGCCGAACCCCGTGGTAATAGCCCCAACCCACGACCAATGGCAGTAGTACCTTGTGAAACGTCCACGCGGAGAAGCGGAAAGCACGTCCGTGGGAGGTGTAGACCTCAAGTCCGTCGGGCAGGGGACCCAGCACCGAGCCCCATCGCCGGGCCGGAGGCTGGTAGTGACGCAGCGGTTTCCCGGCGAACGCGGCGCGCACATTGTGGGCCAGCAACGCGTCGGCCCGGTTCCGGGCCGAGGTGCGAAGCGGGTCGGTGGCTGCAACGTCGCCGACCGCGAACAGATCTGGATGACCGGGAACGCGCAAATCCGTTGTCACGCGGACGAAGCCGTGCTCGTCAAGCAGCTCCTCCGGCAGCCATCCTGTATTGGGCCGGACCCGGCCGACCGCCCACAGCACCGCGTTGGCTGATGCCGGCGGTTGCCCGGTGCTCCATCGCACCGGTTCGCTGGTGATCTGATCGCAGGCAAAGCCGGCGGGTATCACGGCTCGGTGGCGCGGATGGAGCCGCACGCCGAGGTCGGTGAGGCGCCCTGCGACGCGGTCCCAGGTCCGCGGGTGATGGTGGATGAGCGCCCGCTCGCCGGGGAAATACAGATCGACCCGTTTGTCCGGCCAGGTGGTAGCGAGCTGAGCGGCGCTGTTTGCCGCCGCGGCGCCACCGCCGATCACAATGAGCGATTCGGCGGTGGCCAGGCGCTCATGCGTCATGCGCAGTTCGGTGTCGACCTCGGTCGCCGTCTGCAGCGTGGGTTGGCGCCAAAACCCATTGGTCACACCGGTCGAGATCACCAAGGCGTCGTAGTGCTCGGCGACTTCCGATCCGTCGGCGCTGTGCGCGAACACCGTTCGGGTTGTCAGGTCGACCCTCGTCAGCGACGCATGGACGATTCGTACCCGGTCCAGGCCACGAAACCGGTCGAATGGGATCCAATTCACCCGTGCCCACTGTTCAGGGCGGCTGAGCCGCCAGCCCAGCTCTTGCCCGCTGAGCAACCCAGGTTTGGCCGATATTGCGACGACATCAGCGTGGCGAGCCAGTCGGATGGCCGCCAGGACACCGCTGTCACCGAGCCCGGCGACAACAACCCGCTTCCGGCTCACCACGTCAGTCCAGTTGCCAGTTCATGTTTTTGGCGAAGGCAAGCGCATCCGGGGAGATGGTGCCCAAGGCCTGGCAACGCTTGGTGTACTCGTGGACCATGGCCAGGAAGTTAAGCGGGTTGTATGCGTCCTCTTCGTAGCTCCACAGCCCGTTGCCGGCGTAGTGCAGCACCGTCAGGGTGGCGGCCTGATGGATGCTGCCGTCGCCGGGATCCTTCATACGGTTGAGAATCTTCCCGATGACCCAGCCTCGATCTTCGTCGATCGTGTACCACTGTGCTGGGTAGAACGGCATCTCGGAGCCAGGAAACACGCTCATCGTCGAGGCGATCCACTCGCGGATCCGTTCTCTGCCATGCATTTCGCCGTATACATGTTCCAGGTAGACGGCGTCCTCGGTAAACAGGTCGGCGTAGTGCGACCAGTCCGAGCTTCGTCCTATTTCGACGACCGCCTGGCTGTAGTCGCGGAACGCACGCTCGATCTCACCGCGTGACCACTGCCCCATCTGCTCCTCCGATCAGCTAGCGCCGTGCTCTTGTCTGAGGTCGGGCGGTTCGGCTGCGCCGCGGTTGCCAGCGGGGATGCAGCACAGCTTCCAACGCCTCAGACACCAGCACCTGAAGCGGCTGCCGATCCTCGGTGCCGGTACGCACCCATCGCTGAAACGCGAAATCTGCTGCGGCAAAAGCCAAGTGGACCAGCAAGGCGGGCCGGATGTCGTGCTCGGGGTCGGTTCGCATGCGGGCGGCAGTGAGTTTGACCAACCGGCTCTTGTCCTCCGGGGCCATGCTGACTTTCTCGAGCAGGTTGGGGGCGGCCAGGATGGCCGCACGCCATTGTTCTGTCTCGCTGTCGTGGAAGGCGCCAGTGCGGGCTTCGATTGCGCGCGCTAGCGCGACGTCGGGCGATTCCTCGCTGGGCCGCTGTTCGAGCAGCAACGCAATGGCCTCCCAACCCCGCCGTACCTGGTCTAGGAGCAGTTCTTCTTTGCTGGTGATGTGGCGAAAGAAGGTGCTGGGCGAAACACCCGCGGCGGCTGCGATCTGCTCGGTGGTGACATTGTCGAAGCCGTGAACGGCGAACAGCCGGTAGGCCGCCAATCGGATATCGGCGCGAATCTGTGCACGCTGGCGGTCTCGCAATGACGAGGGCTTGACGGGTGGGCTTTCCGCGGCGATGTCGTCGGTCATCGTACCGAGATGTCGAGCCGCCCGAACTGCGCGACGGTCGTGTCGACGAGATTGGTTACGTCCTCGTCGATCATCACGTCGGTAACCACCGCCAGCCCGGTGCGAACGGTCTGTTCGATTAGGCGCACGGTGTCATCCAGATGGGATTTCGCACGGGCGGCGACCACGACGTTGTCTCCCGCCTCGGCCGGCGCGACCGCGCTGCCGCGACCGATGCCGGCACCGCCGCCGGTGACGATGGCGACCTGATCGGTGATCCGCAGATCGTCGAGAATCACCGCACCGCCCCGGCGAGTCTGGGCGCGGGCCGCCCGGCGATCATCGGTAGATCGAGGTAGGTCTTGATGCCCGGGTCAGCGGCACACACATGCGGGATCGCGTGCACGCAGTGATTGGCGGTGGCCACGACGCCAGGGTTTCGCCGCAGGCCCTCGGCGATCGACTCCGGTTGCAAGCCTTTGACAATCAGTTCGACATCGGGGTCGCCGGTGATCTGAATCTCGAAGCGCTCACCGCGGTCGCCGAAGCTCCAGTTCGGGTCCAGGTGCTCTTCACCCATCAGCCAGTTGACCGCGGCGGTGATCACCGGCTGCCCGTCGACGAGAGCCTGCCAGCGGAAGCGACGCGCGGCCACCCTGCCGGGCTCGATCGTGAGGAAGCCCGCGTCGATGGGTGCGGTGGCCACCGCGACTTCCTGGGTCGACGAGAACGTCGGATCCCTGAATCCCAGATAGTCGGCCACCATCCACACCGAAGCCTTGAAACCCCCTTCCAGCAAGCTGGCCATCGGGCTGCCGGCGGCCTCCTCCGGTGTGGCGCCAAAGCCCATGATGTGACGCACCACATCGGGTGCGTTATAGGTGCGGATGTCGGAGAACTCCTCGGCCCGCACGTGTGTGATCGCCGTGGATAACGCCGAAATCATCAGCGGGAACTTCTCGGTGATCCCGCCGGGATGAATGCCGGAGCCATGCAACGTCACGCCACCGTCGAAACAGGCTCGCTCGATGGCTTTAACGCGCGGATCGGTTCGATCCGGGTACACCCAGCCCACAGGTGTGACGACGTTTTTCTCCGACCGCAGAATGGCTTTGACCTCGTCGTCGTTGGGAATCAGCGGCGCGTACACTATGCAGTCCGCATCAACCGCCAGGATGTCATCCTTGTTCGAGGTGGCCTTAACACCCAAGGGCTCGCGACCGAGGATCTCACCGACGTCGCGGCCATGCTTGTCGGCGCTGTAGACCCAGCAGCCGGCCAATTCGAGGTCGGGATGATTGAGCACGGCCTCGATCGCCGCCTTGCCGACACCACCGGTCGCCCATTGGATCACTTTGAAGGCCTTGGTGTTTCGTGGGTCCATCGACCACCGTCCTACTCGAACCCAGACGCTTCGGCTAGCGACTCCTTGGTCAGGAGCCTATGGCGAGTTGACAGTGACTGTCAACGAGTCGGGCCAATTGCCCGCTCACATGCCATGCTGGGTCGGAAAAGCGCTGCTGATCAACGAAATACGCGCTTACCAGTGACGTATCGAGCAGAGGACACCCTTGGCTCCGTCTTTGGAGACGACGACGACCCCGTCGACGGCGAGTTTGCAGTGAAACATCGGCGTGCCGGGTTCGGTCCCGGTACTGGCGGTGAAAAACGCCCATTGATCGGGCTTGGCCAGGTCGAGCTCGTGGGTCCAGGGGGCATTGGGAGCAAGGTCGACTTTGACATTCGGGACGAACTGGTAGGGGTTGTGGCTGTAGTCGGAAAAGATCGGTGGCTCTTGATCGAGGTAGTAGATATCCGCGTAGATCGGGCGGTCGACCATCAGCGTGTATTTGACGTGGTGCACCACGGGATTCTCATCGGCGCGGGAGGTTGCCGTGGTGAGCCCAACGTTGGCCGCAACCAACCACATGGCCAACCCCAAGCCAAACAAGCCCTTTCGGATGGCTGTCATATCGCTCCTCCGGCTGTTCACCGCTGATTGGCGTTGCGGTTCATCACCCGCGCTGCGGCCTGCCAGTGCGCATCCGCGACCCACAGGCGCGCAAAGGATGTTATCGCCTCATCAGCCGGAACTCCGCTGATTACCCGCTTTACCTCGGCCGCCGGCCGGTTGGCCAGCGACCTGGCCAGCGATCGCCATCCCTCGTCGAAGGACGGCCGGGGCAACACCAGATCCACCAACCCGATGCGCTCGGCCTCCGCGGCCTCGAGCACCCGCCCGGTGCCCGCCAGCAGCAGCGCCCGGCTCTTTCCCACCAATGCCGCCAGCCGCTCGGCGCCGCCCCAAGCCGGCATGATTTGCAGTGCGACCTGGTTGAAGCCGATCTTGATGTCGTCGGCGGCCACCCGGATGTCGGCGGCGACCGCGACCTCGGCTCCGCCGCCGAGAGCATGACCGTTCAATGCGGCGATCACCGGGGCGGGAAAGCTTGCCAGCCGGTCGCAGATCGTGCGCATCCGCCTCGCCATGGCAGCCGCGTCGTCCTCGGTCGTGATGGCGCTAAGTTCTTTGAGGTCACCGCCTGAAACAAAGGCCCGGTCGCCGGCCCCGGTGACGACTAGCGCGCTTGCTCCCTCGGCCCCGTCAAGCGCCTTCTCCAGCTGCGCCATGGTGTCCAACGCGATGGCGTTACGGGCGTGCGGGCGATTGATCGTGAGCACAGCACATCCCCGGTCGAACTCCAGGTCCACCATGTGCCCGCGCTCCGTCTGGTGATATTGGCATTCTCTTTAATGGAGAATAGCATCACCATCTGCGGAACCGATCGTCTTGGGAGTCCCCGCCATGCGCAGCATCCCTGCCGAACTGGTCGAGCGCTACCAGCGCGAGGGATGGTGGACGCCGCACACTCTCGGCGACCTGCTGGCGCGCGGTCTGCGACGCGCTCCGCACACCGCGTTTCGGGTGCATTCCGCTGTGCGGCCATGGACCGGTACATTCCGCGACGTCGAGGCGGTGGCGCGCAGGCTTGCCGGCGGTTTGCGTGCCCGCGGTGTCGGCCCGGGCGATGTGGTCGCCTTCCAATTACCGAACTGGATGGAGGCCGCCGCGGTGTTTTGGGCTGCCGCGTTCCTCGGTGCCGTGGTGGTCCCGATTGTTCACTTCTACGGTCGAAAAGAGTTGTCGCACATACTGTCTACGGCGCGACCGTGCGTGTTCGTGACTGCCGAGCGGTTCGGTCCAATGTGCTATCAGCCCGACCTGGCCGAAGCGGTCCCGATCGTCGCCGTGGTGGGCCGCGATTTCGACGAGCTGCTGGCTGCTGAACCGATGGTGGGCACCGTCGCGGCCGATCCGGCCGCCCCGGCGGTGATTGCGTTCACCTCCGGGACGACCAGTGATCCCAAGGGGGTCATCCACACTCACCAGACGCTGGGGTGTGAGACGCGGCAGCTCTTCGAGGGATATCCGCCGAACCGCGCACCGCAGTTGACGGCGGCACCGGTAGGCCATTTCATCGGGATGCTCAGCGCGTTTCTGGTTCCAGTGCTGGAGGGCGCGGCCATCAACCTCTGCGACGCCTGGGATCCGAATCGTGTGCTTGCCCTGATGAAAAGCGACGGTCTGGCCATCGGGGGCGGTCCGCCCTACTTCTTTACCAGCGTGCTCGATCACCCCGACTTCACCGATGAACACCTGCGCAGCATGCGGACCGCCGGTCTGGGCGGAGCTGCGATCCCCGCCGCGGTGACCCGGCGGCTGGCCGACAACGGCATCCACGTTTTCCGCTCCTACGGCAGCACCGAACACCCGTCGGTGACTCTGACGCCTCACGACGCACCGGCGGAAAAGCGGCTGTTCACTGATGGGCTGCCGCGGCCGGGTGTGGAAATCCGGCTGGCCGAGGACGGCGAGATCATCAGTCGGGGCCCCGATCTGTGTCTGGGCTATACCGACGAAGCGTTGACTGCGCGGGCCTTCGACGCCGACGGCTGGTACCGCACCGGCGATGTCGGTGTCCTCGACGAAGACGGCTACCTGACTGTCACCGACCGCAAGGCCGACATCATCATCCGCGGCGGCGAGAACATCAGCGCACTGGAGGTCGAAGAAGTCCTGCTGGCCATGCCAGCGGTCGCCGAAGCGGTGGTGGTGGCTGCCCCCGATGCCCGTCTGGGCGAGCATGCCGCCGCGGTGCTGCGCATCAGGTCCGGGTATGCGATGCCGACGCTGGCGGAGATCCGCGAGCACTTCGACCGGATGGGTGTGGCCCGGCAGAAATGGCCCGAGGAGCTGCACCAGGTCGACGACTACCCGCGTACCGCTAGCGGCAAGGTCCAGAAGCAACTGGTCCGTGAGGGCATTGCGGTATGCTCTAAGCGAGAATATCATTCTCCAAAATAGCAATGGAGGATCCATGTCGACGTCCGACCTGTCGTATCCGCTGTTCGACGCGGACAACCACCTGTACGAGACGCAGGATTCGCTGACCAAGTACCTGCCCAAGCAGTACAAGGACGCGATCCAGTACGTGCAGGTGAACGGTCGCACCAAGATCGCGGTCCGCGGGGTGATCAGCGACTACATCCCCAACCCGACCTTCGAGGTGGTGGCGCGCCCCGGAGCGATGGAGGAGTACTTCAAGCACGGCAACCCGGAGGGTAAGAGCCGGCGCGAGATTTTCGGCGAGCCGATGCGCTCGATTCCCGCATTTCGTGAGCCCGGCCCGCGGTTGGAGTTGATGGACGAGCTGGGTGTCGACCGCTCGCTGATGTTCCCGACGTTGGCCAGCCTTGTTGAGGAGCGCATGCGCGACGACCCCGAACTCATCCACGTGGTGGTGCACGCGCTGAACCAGTGGCTCGACGAGGTATGGGGTTTCAACTACAAGGGCCGTATTTTCACGGTCCCGGTGGTGACCCTGCCGATTGTCGAGAAGGCCATCGAGGAGCTTGAGTGGGTGGTTGGCCGCGGTGCCCGCGCGATCCTGGTGCGGCCAGCCCCGGTGCCCGGGTACCGGGGTCCGCGCTCGTTTGCCTTACCGGAGTTCGACCCGTTCTGGCAGCGCGTCGTCGAGCACGACGTGCTGGTGGCCATGCATTCGTCGGATTCCGGCTATGCCCGATACACGGCCGAATGGGATGGCACCGACAAGGAGATGCTGCCATTCCAGACGAATGCGTTCGCCATGCTCAACGAGTGGCGCCCGGTTCAGGATGCCGTGGCCTCCTGGGTGATTCACGGGGCTTTATTCCGGTTCCCGCAGTTGAAGGTCGCGGTGATCGAGAACGGGTCGAAGTGGCTGGCGCCGTTGCTGGATCAGCTGGCCGACGTGTACAAAAAGACGCCGGAGAGCTTCCTGGGCAATCCGGTTGAGGAGATCAAGAACCGCATCCACGTCAGCCCGTTCTACGAGGACGGGGTGAGCGACCTGATCGATCTGATTGGAGTGGACCGGGTGCTGTTCGGGTCTGACTACCCGCATCCGGAAGGGCTGGCCCAGCCACGTCACTTCGCCGACGCGCTCCAGCACCTGGACGTGGCCGATCAGGCCAAGATCATGGGCGGCAACTTGTCTCGACTCGTGTCGGTGTGACGACCGCGGCATGAGCTGGGCGACCATCCCGGAGATGGTCTTGAGTGCCGCAGACCGCTTCGGCGATGCCGAAGCGGTCGTCGACGGTTCGGTGCGGCTGAGCTTCGCGCAGTTGGTCGACCGGATCCGCTGCGCTGCAGGTGCATTTGCGGCAATCGGCATCGACAAGGGCGACCGGGTGGCCATCTGGGCACCCAACTGCGCCGAGTGGATCATCGCCGCATTCGGCCTGCTGACCGCGGGCGGAGTTTTGGTTCCGGTCAATACCCGCTTCAAGGCAGCCGAGGCCGCCGACATCATCAGTCGCAGCGGGGCCAAAGCCGTCCTGGTCGAAAAGGGCTTCCTCGGTCGGGAATTCGAGGTTCCTCCCGGGGTGCCCGCGATTGACCTGAAGTCGGACTTCCTTGCCAGCGGCTCGCCGTCGGAACGCGAGGTCAGTGCGCACGACATCGCCGACGTCATCTACACCTCGGGCACCACCGGTCGGCCCAAGGGCGTCATGATGAACCACGCGCAGACGCTGCGGAATTATGCGGACTGGTGCGAGCTAGCCGACCTGCGCGAAGGCGATCGGTATCTGATGGTCAACCCGTTTTTCCACACCTTCGGCTACAAAGCGGGCTGCATCGCGTCGCTGATCCGGGGCGCCACCATGATCCCGGTCGCGATCTTCGAAGTCGATCGTGTGCTCGAACTCATTGAACGCGAACGGGTTACCATGCTGCCCGGTCCGCCCACCCTGTATCACTCGCTGCTGGCGGCCCGCGGCAGGCGTGATTTGTCGTCATTGCGGGCGGCAGTGACCGGGGCGGCCGACATCCCGGTGGAGCTCGTTCGCCGGATGCGCAGCGAACTGCCTTTCCAGTCGATCATGACCGGCTACGGATTGACCGAAGCCGGAACGGTCACGGCATCGCGTCGTGGCGATTCGTTCGAGGAGATCGCGACGACCGCCGGCAGGCCGTGCGACGGGCTTGAGGTGCGCATCGCCGACGACGGCGAGATCCTGGTCCGCGGCTACAGCGTCATGCAGGGCTACCTCGACGACCCGGTGGCGACCGCCGAGGCGATCGACGACGAGGGCTGGCTGCATACCGGCGACCTGGGCAACTTGGACGAGGGTGGTCGGCTCCGCATCGTCGGGCGGAAGAAAGACATGTTCATCGTGGGCGGCTTCAACGCTTATCCGGCCGAGATCGAGGGTTTCCTGCTTGAGCACCCCGCCGTCGCGCAGGCCGCCGTGATCGGTGTACCGGACGAGCGGCTCGGGCAGGTGGGCAAGGCATTCATCGTCCGGAAAACCGCTGTGGAGGCTGACGAGTTGCTGAGCTGGTGCCGGGAGCGGATGGCGGGATTCAAGGTGCCGCGCTCGGTGCAGTTCGTCGAGGCATTGCCCGTGAACGCCACGGGCAAGGTGATGAAAGATGACCTGCGCTAGCGGGCGGGTGGACGCAAAGGCCCGGAGAACCCGCGTTGTGGTGGGGCCTTTGCGTCTGCCCGCGCGGCAACGGAGAATGCTCAGGTGACTGAGGACAAGACGCCGAGCACAGCTGCCGAAATTCTGGCGATGGCCGAGCAGGCCGAGGCAGAAGCCGCGGAAGCCGAGGCCCTTGCGGCGGCCGCGCGTGCCCGCGCCCGCGCCATTCAGCTGCGCCGGCAGGCCGAAGCCGCCGCCGAAGCCAGTGGAGCCGCCGATGTGCAACCGGAGGCATCCGCGACGGTCGAGCCGGCGAGCGAGCCTCAGGCACCCCCCATCGAGGACAGCACCGCCGACGCCGACGCTCCCGCCGGTGATGTGGGGCAGGACAAGCCGGGATATATCCGGCGTTGGCGGCAGCGCATCAGGTTGTCCGTGGCGGCGACAGTCCTGGCCGCGATCGTCGTCCTCGCCGCGCTGGGCGGGAGCGTCTACATGATGCTGGAGCATCGCAATCTGACCCAGCAGCGTCAGCGCGCAGCCGAATTCGCCGCCGCCGCACGGCAGGGTGTCGTGACGCTGACCTCGCTGGACTTCAACCATGCCAAGCCCGATGTGCAGCGCATCATCGACAATTCCACCGGCTCATTTAAGGACGAATTCCAAAAGATGGCAGACGATTTCATCAAGGTGGTGGAACAGTCGAAGGTGGTCGAGAAGGGTACTGTCCAGGCGGTGGCAGTGGACTTGGACTCGATGACCAAGGATTCGGCGACGGCGCTGGTGGTGTCCAGATCGGAAGTTACGAATGCTGCAGGCGCAAAGGAGGATCCACGCAATTTCAGGCTGGTCGTGACGGTTGCGCGCGACGGTGATCAGCTCAAAATGTCGAAAGTCGAGTTTGTGCCGTGACCGCCGAAAAAACATCGACGGTCGACGGGGCCGCTGCGACCGCCCAGAAGGAACGGGGCGAGGAAGCGGCGGCACCGGGGCGCGCGCAGCGTCTCGCCCGCCGGGTGACGGAGCTGCTGCGCGCAAATGTCGTCTCACTGCTGGTCGCCTTGCTGGTGCTAGCCTCGGTGGCACTGGCGGCGTGGTTGTTCTATTTCCAATATCGGCCGGACCGGGCCACCGATGCCGCGGCAGCCAAGTCCGCGATTTCGGCTGCCACCGACGGGACCGTCGCGATCCTGTCGTATTCCCCCGATAGCCTCGACCGCGACTTTGCCACCGCCAAGTCACATCTGACCGGCGACTTCCTCTCGTACTACAACCAGTTCACCGATCAGATTGTTGCTCCCGCCGCCAAGCAGAAGTCGCTGAAGACCAGCGCAGTGGTGGTGCGTGCCGCGATGTCGGAGATACATCCGGACTCGGCTGTGGTGTTAGTCTTTGTCAACCAAAGCACGGTCAGCAAGGACCGCCCCGACCCGGCTTTGACCTCCAGCAGCGTCTTGGTCACCTTGACCAAAGCCAAAGGGAAGTGGCTTATTTCGTCGTTCAATCCCGTCTAGGACTGCAGCCCGAGGGATGTCGACGATGACAAACGACCTGCAGTCCCTGGTACTCGCTTCCGACTATCGGGTGCCCGATCCGACACGCGTGTGGCCGTTGCTGCAGCGGCGCAAGTCGGCGCTCGCCGACATCGGCGCCCACCACGTTGTCGTGTACGCTTCGACCACCGAATATGGCCGCGTTCTGGTGACTATCGGTGTCCGCAATCGTGAGCCGATTGTCGACCTTTTGAGATCGCGGGTGTTCTTTGAGTGGTTCGACGCCGTCGGCGTCAAGGACATTCCGGCGGTCTTCGCGGGCGAGACTGTCGAACGGATTGAACTGACGCAGTCGTCACCCGCTGAGCCGCCGAGCGTCATTCTGGCGACCATGACGTCAGTGGCAGACGTGTCGACCTTGGTCGAACGGGTTCACCTCGCACGCGAAAGGTTCAAGGCTGCCGGCATCGAGAAGACATGGATATATCGAGCTTTCGACGATCCGCGGGAGGTGCTGATTCTGCAGCAGATCGACACCGATGCCAATGCGCAGCGGTGGATCGATCACCCGGATCCGGCAGCCGAGTGGATGGACGGTGCGGGAATGGGTGCCTATCCGCCGATCTTCGTCGGCCGCTTCCTCCACATGATGCGGATCGACGAGACGCGGTGATCGGATCAACCCATGTACGTGTGCCTGTGCAACGGCGTTACCAGCCAGACCGTGGCCGACGCCGTCGCGAACGGGGCGGTGACGACAAAGAAGGTGGCCGAGGCATGCGGGGCAGGCTCCGAATGCGGCCGCTGTCGGCACACCGTGCGGGCGATCATCACGTCCTCACGTACCGGATGCCAAGCGCAGCAACGATAGATGAAAAAGCTCAGCGGCGCGCACTGCCATCCGGGGAGGTGGGCCGGGCGAGTTCGGCGAGAAGGTCAGGGACGTCCAAGCGGGGGACGACGGCTTCGATGAACACCATCCGGTCCTGGTGCCGGGCGGCGGCGGTAAAGGCGTCGTCGAGCTCGCCACAGGTTTGCGCCCGGAACGTGAGTGCGTTCGTCACGCCCAGCGCACGCGGCACCTCAGCCCAACGCCAGCTCACAATGTCGTTGTAGGAAGCGTTCTTTCCGTGTATCGCCCGTTCTATGGTGTAACCATCGTTGTTGACCAGCACGATCACCGGTGCCAGCCCTTCGCGGGAGAAGACTCCGAGATCCTGGGCGGTCAGCTGCGCGGCGCCATCGCCGATCAGCAGCACCGGGCGGCGATCCCGGTGCGCCAGGCCGGCGCCGAGGGCCGCCGGCAGCGTATAGCCAATTGATCCCCACAGGGGCTGGCCGATGAATGTCACCCCCCGGGGCAGTCGGTGGCACGCCATCCCGTAAAACGAGGTGCCTTGGTCGGCGACCACCACGTTCCCCGGAGTCAGCGCCGCAGCAAGCCGGTCCCACAATATTTTTTGAGTGAGGGGCTGGTCTCGCGGCGGAGACTGCAAAGGGGCGCCGCCGGATGCGGGTGTGACCGGTGGCGACGTGATTCCACGTTCAGCGATAATCGTGGCCAGCGCTTCCAGTGCGGTCCCCATCTCCAGGGGCGCGAACACCTGGCCGGCCACGGTGCTCTGATCAACTCCGACGTCGATGGTTCGGGCCGGGTCGATGCGCTGGCTGAAGAAGCTGCTGACCATGTCGGTGAACACCACACCGGCGGTCACCAGGACCGGCGCCTCCTCGACCGCGCGGCGCACAGGCTCGGCGCTGGCCGCGCCCACATAGATGCCCAGGAAGTTCGGGTTGCTCTCGTCGACCAGGCTCTTTCCCCACATCAGGGTGGCGTGGGGGACCGCATCGGCCGACAGCAGCGCCTCGAGTTGCGGGATGGCGTCGAGGCGATGGACCAGATAATCCGCGAGCACGGTGACTTGATGGTCTCCGATGAGTTTGGTTGCGGCGTCGATGAATAGCGAAAGAGCACGTGGGCTGGTGCCGCCGGTATAGCGTGGCAGCGGCGCCTCCGGCGGTTCAGCCGGAAAGCGCGCGACGTCGGTGGCCATCAGGATATACCCGGGCTGTTTTTGTTCCCGTACCTCTGAAAGCACCCGATCGATTTCCCGGGTAGCCGTCGCAGGCATGAGCGTCGTTTGTGCACAGGTGATTTCGCGGCTGATCCGCAGGAAGTGCTCGAAGTCGCCGTCGCCGAGTGAATGATGCAGCGCCCGCCGTGTCCCCTGCGCGTCCTTGGACGGACCGCCGACAATATGCACCACTGGTACGTGTTCGGCGTAGCTGCCTGCGATCGCGTTGGCCGCTGACAGTTCGCCGACTCCGAACGTGGTGACCACTGCTGACATTCCACGCAGCCGCCCGTAACCGTCAGCGGCGTAGCCGGCGTTGAGCTCGTTGGCGTTGCCCACCCAGCGAAGACCGGGATGCGCGACGATGTGGTCGAGAAATTCAAGGTTGTAGTCACCGGGCACGCCGAAGATTTCGGAGACGCCGAGTTCGGTCAGGCGGTCGAGCAGATAGTCACCCACGGTGTAGGCACAGTGCTCAGTTCCATTCACGAAGACGACCGTACCCTCACCCGAAAACCACTCCGGGCATCGCGCCGCCTCGCTATGGTGCGGGCCATGGCAATCAGGGAAACTCGCGAAGTCGTCATCGAAGCAACCCCCGGGGAGATCCTCGACGTCATCGCTGATCTGGAATCGCTGCCCGAGTGGTCGTCGGCACATCAAAGCTCCGAAGTGGTCGAAAGGCGAGACGACGGTCGGCCCAAAGTGGCCCGGATGAAAGTCAGGGCGGCCGGCATCACCGATGAGCAGGTGGTCGCCTATACCTGGGGTGAGGGCATCGTGAGCTGGACGCTGGTCAGTGCCAGTCAACAGCGATCCCAGGACGCGGTGTACACGCTGACCCCGGAGGGCGACAAGACTCGGGTGAAGTTCGAGATCACCGTCGACCCGACGGTGCCGCTGCCGGGATTCCTGCTCAAACGAACCATCAAAGCAGTGATGGACACCTCGACCGAAGGACTGCGAAAGCGGGTGCTGAGCGTCAAGAAAGGCCGCGGTTGACCGGGCCGCCGGCGGGGACGGAGCCGGCAGCCGGCGGCGAGGGGCATCGACAACCTGCCGGCCTGCCGCTGCGCTTGGCGAAAGCGGCTGGTACTCGCGGATTTGCCGCCGTGGAGTCGGCGTGTTGCTAGCTTGGTGGTAGTGGCCGTACGAGCATCCCGGGAAATCGTTATCGACG
>Ga0070737_10003195_pt1 | contig 18081 bp, 16 predicted proteins | sample Coa_R1_10_FD_66438 | JGI IMG/M metagenome (GOLD analysis project Ga0070737, IMG submission 66438) | Surface soil microbial communities from Centralia Pennsylvania, which are recovering from an underground coalmine fire - Coalmine... | ecosystem: Environmental > Terrestrial > Soil > Unclassified...
TGGCCGGGCAACGACGCGGCGCTGCTCGGGCTCGTCCCCGCGATCGCCGCCGTCTCGCTCGGCTACACGTACCTGCTGCGCCGCGGGAGGAGCGGCGCCGTGCCAGTTCCCGCAGCCGGGCAGCCGGCCGCGGGGCGCCCCGCGGCCGGAGAGGAGCTTCCCGCTCAGGGGACACTGACAGCGCAGGGGGAACTGCCTGAGCAGAGAGCAACGCTGCCATCCGTTCGGGAGCAGCCGTCACAGGCCCACGAAGGGACCTCGCAGGAGGCGATGCGGCGATGACGTGGCTCCGGTCTGCCTGGGCGTTCGCCTACGACTTCGTGATCGGGGATGACTGGGTCGGGGCCGCCGTCATCGTGGCCGCCCTCATCGTGACCGCGCTGCTCACCCGCCTGGCCGGCGTGCCCGCCTGGTGGGTGGTGCCCGTCTGCGTCGTCGCGGCCCTCGGCTGGTCGCTCCGCCGCGCCGTCGCGGGAAGGGCGTAGCGGGCAGCGCCCTTCCCGCGAGCCGCTGGAAGGCCTGGCGTGCTACGTATCCGCCATGGCGCTGACCACGGACACCCGGGCGGCGCGGCGGGCCGGGAGGACCGCCGCCGCCAGGGCGGCGCAGGCGCTGACCACGGCGTACAGCCCGAGCCGCGCGTACGGGATCGAGAGCACGCCCGCCCCGTGCGCGGACCTGACGAACGCCTCCGTCATCGCGATGCCGAAGCCCGCTCCCAGGGAAACCCCGAGCAGGACCGCGAGCCCGGCCATGAGCAGCGCCTCGGCGAGCAGCATCCGGCGGAGCTGCCCGCGGGTGAGGCCGAGCGCCCGCATCAGCGCGGACTCCCTGGTGCGCTCGATCACCGACAGGGTCAGCGTGCTGGCGATGCCGAGCAGCGCGATCAGCACCGCCAGGCCGAGCAGCGCGGCCAGCATCTCCAGGATCTGGTTGACGTTGTGGTTCAGGCTGGCCTTGTAGTCGGCGAGCGTGTCCGCGACGAGCGCCGGATCGCTGGCGATGGCGGCGTCCACCGCCGCGCGCGACGCGGCGGCCGGTACGCCCCGGGCGGCGTCGATGACCACCTCGTCGGCGCCGGCTGGCCGGAAGCCGCGCAGGTAGTCCGGCACCGACATGAGCACAGCGGGAAGCGGGGACTTGTACTTCGACGCGTCATACACCGCGACGACGCGGAGCCGCAGCGTCCCGGCGTCCGGGGTGGAGACGGCGAGCGCCTGCCCGGCCCGCACGCCCATCGCTGAATCCACGGCCACGTCTCCCCCTCCGGCCGAGCCCAGCGACCCGGATACCATGGCCGGCCTGAGCGCGCCGCTGAGCGCGCCGTGCCCGTACGCGCCGACGGGCACGTGCGCATGCTTGCCCACGGTGGCCATGCCGAGGTATTCCGGTGCGGCCACGGCGAGGTCCGGCGAGGATTGCAGCGCGCGGACCACGCGAGGCGGCACCGTCTGGGCGCCGGATGCCCGCACGATGTAGTCGAACGGGAAGTGGCCCGCGATCGCGGCGTCCGTGGATGCCTGCAACGAGGAGAACACCACGGTGAACACGGTCATCAGCGTGATGCCGATGGTCAGCGCCGCCGTGGTGGCCGCCACCCGGTGGGGGTTGCGCCGCCCGTTGGCCGTCGCCAGCCGCACGGTCACGCCGGCCCCGCGCCCGGCGGTCCCGCCCAGCCGTGCCGCCAGGCCGGCCAGCCAGCCGAGCACGCCGATGACCGGGGGCGCGATCAGCGGCATGAGGGCGAATAGGGCCACGAAGCACGCGCACCCGCCGGCTGCGACCAGGAGGAAGGCGGATCGCGGGCCGCCGCTGTGCGGCGCGGCGACGGTGAGCAGCACCCCAGCGGCCCCGGTCACCGCGGCCACCGTCACACGGAGCCATCCAGCTCGCCGAGTCACCGTCGGCGCGGCGGCCGAGCCCAGCGCCGTTACCGGCGCGACCTGGGTGGCGGCCCGGGCGGGCAGCAGCGACGTGACGACCGTGACCGCGAGCCCCGTCCCGGCCGCGATCGCGACCGCGGACGGCGACACTGTCAGCGGCGCGGGCGGAGCCGAGCCGCCGAGTCCCGCCAGGAACAGCCTGCCCAGGCCCCAGCTCAGCCCGATCCCCGCCAGCACGCCGGCCGCGGACGCCACCAGCCCCACCGCGGCGGACTCCGCGATCACGCCGAGGAACACCTGGCGCCGACTGGCTCCCGCGCAGCGCAGCAGGGCGAACTCGGCCGAGCGCTGCGCCACCAGGATGCTGAGGGTGTTGTAGACGACGATGCAGGCGACGGCGAGGGCGATCAGCGCGAAGATAAGGAGCCCGCTCGTGAATTGCTGGGCCACCTTGGCCGTCGAGTTCGCCTCCTCGGTGCCGAACTGGCTGCCGGTCTGCACCACGTAGCCCGGGAGCCGGGCCCTGATCCGGGCCGCCAGCGTTGCCTGCGAGACTCCGGGGGCGGCGCGCACCGCGATCAGGCCGTAGCCGCGGGTGCCGGTGACGCTGATCGCGACCGGTGTCGTGAAGGCCATCACGGCGGCGTTCCCGATCTGCGCGTTCACGCCGAGGTCAATCGTGCCGGCGAGACGGAAGGTGCGCACCGTCCCCGAGTTCAGCACGACCCGCACCCGCTGCCCGAGCCGGAAATGCTCATCGGCCGCGGTCGCCTTGTCGATATCTACCTGCCCGGGACCGGACGCAAGGTGCCCAGATACCAGGCTGAACCCGTCCAGCGACGGGACGCTGGTCACGTTGACGCCGATCCCTTTCCCGGTCGCCTTCCCGTCGCTGCCGACCAGCGCGGCGGCTCCCGTCAGCCGCCCGGCTGCGTCGGCCACCCCGGGCACCGACCGGACAGCGGCCAGCGTCGAGGCAGGAAGCGCGGGCCCGCCGTACTGGCCAGGCGGGCTGCCCGAATCGCGGGCGGCCACGATCACGTCGACGTTCTTCGCGCCGGCGGCGAAGGACGTGAAGAACGTCCGGTTCATCGACGTGCTCATCGTCAGGGTGCCGGCGACGAACGCTACGCCCAGCGTGATCGCCAGCGACGACAGGGCCAGCCGCGCCTTCCGGTACCGGAGGCCGGCGAGAACGGTCCGCAGCATCCCGCCTCACTCCCCGGCCTGCTTGAGGTGGTCGAGCACCAGCTCCGGCGTCGGCGCGGACAGCTCGCCGGAGACCCGGCCGTCCGCCAGGAACAGCACCCGCCCGGCGTAGCTCGCCGCCACCGGGTCGTGCGTCACCATGACCGCCGTCTGGCCAAGCTCGCGGACGGAGGCGCGCAGGAAGCTGAGGACCTCCGCGCCGCTCCTGGAGTCCAGGTTGCCGGTGGGCTCGTCGGCGAACACGACGTCCGGCCTGGTGATGAGCGCCCGCGCGCACGCCACCCGCTGCTGCTGGCCGCCGGACAGCTGGCCCGGGCGGTGCCGCAGCCGGTCCTCCAGGCCGAGGGACGTGATGACCTGCTCCCACCAGCCGGGGTCCGGCCTGCGCCCGGCGAGGTCCAGGGGGAGCCGGATGTTCTGCTCGGCGGTGAGCGTCGGCAGCAGGTTGAAGGACTGGAAGACGAAGCCCACCCGGCGGCGGCGCAGCAGGGTGAGCGCGCGGTCGCCCAGGCCGGAGATCTCGGTGTCCCCGATCCGTACCGAGCCGGACGTCGGGGTGTCCAGCCCCGCGAGGCAGTGCATGAGCGTGGACTTGCCAGAGCCCGACGGCCCCATGATCGCGGTGAACTCGGCGGCGGTGAAGGCGGCGGTCGCGCCGTCGAGCGCGTAGACGGCTGTGTCGCCGGAACCGTACATCTTCACCAGGTGGGTCACCTGGAGTGCGGTGCGCGCGGGAGCGAGCGCGGGAGGCTGCATGGCTGGTCTCTCCTCGGTAGCTGGGGCCGTGTCACGGCAGGCGTCTCATCGCCCGCCCGGCACGCTAGGCGAGCCGCCCGCCGCGGCGCGTCGGCCGGGATACCGGTTCGCCCGTACGTCTCCAGGGGAGGGCGGAAGCCGCGGCTACGCCTGAAGGATGATCCGCGCCCGGGGAAAACGGAAGGCGGTGCGAGCTACGCACGAGTTACGGCCCGGGGCTCACCGGCCCGGCGACCCCGGGCCAGCGGCCCGGGCGCGTACCTATGTGCGGCCGGTATACCGGTATATAGGCGAGCACCACAGCGGGACAGCGTGCCGGAGGCGCGGGGGGTCGGGGGGTCGCCCCCTGGGCCAGCGCTACCGGCGGGCCCTGACCAGCCCGCTCTCGTACGCCAGCACCACGGCCTGGACGCGGTCCCGCAGCCCGAGCTTGGCGAGGATCCGGCCGACATGGGTCTTGACCGTGGCCTCGGAGACGAACAGCCGCGCGGCGATCTCCGCGTTGGACAGGCCGCCCGCGACCTGGATGAGCACTTCCCGCTCGCGCTCGGTCAGGTCACCGAGTTCCGGCGGCAGCCCGTCGTCGGCTGGCAGCATGGGCACGAAGCGGTCGATGAGGCGGCGGGTCGTGGACGGGGCGACGACCGCCTCGCCGGAATGCACGCAGCGGATCGCGAACAGCAGTTCCTGCGGCGGCACGTCCTTCAGCAGGAAGCCGCTCGCCCCGGCCTTGAGCGCCGCGAACGCGTACTCGTCGAGGTCGAAGGTCGTCAGCATGAGGACGCGGGGCCTGCCGGATGCCTGGCAGATCCGCCTGGCCGCCTCGACGCCGTCCAGCCTGGGCATCCTGACGTCCATCACCATCACGTCGGCGGGCAGGCGGCGGGCCAGGTCCACCGCGGCGAGGCCGTCGGCCGCCTCGCCGACCACGGTCATGTCCTGCTGCGCGTCGAGCACCATGCGGAACCCTGTCCTGACAAGCTCCTGGTCGTCGACGAGCACGACGCGGATCGTCACCCGGCCCCCCGCCGTGCCAGCCCGGGCAGGCGGGTCTCCGTGACGCCCGGCAGCCGTTGCGGCTCCCGCGCCCGTTCCCCGGTAGCCCGTTCCGGGGCTGGGGGCCGCGCGTCATCAGCGGCGGGCGCGGTGAACGGCAGGGTGGCTGTCACCTCGAAGCCGCCGCCCGGCCGCGGGCCGGCTCGCACGGTGCCGCCGTAGATCCCGACGCGCTCGCGCATGCCGGCCAGCCCGTGCCCGGCGCCGCCGGAGGCGGCTGCGGCGCCCCGCCCGTCATCGGTGATGCGCAGCACCAGGCAGTCCTCGCAGTAGCGCAGTGTCACGGATGCCGATACGCCGGGCCCCCCGTGTTTGCGCACGTTGGTCAGTGACTCCTGGACGATCCGGTAGGCGGCCAGGTCCGCGCCGCCGGGCAGCGGCCGCGGCACGCCCTCGGCCGTGAACGACACCGCCAGCTCGGCGTCCCGTGCCTGCCCGATCAGGTCGCCGATCTGGCCGACGCCGGGCTGCGGCGTGAGCTCGGCCGCGTCATCCCCTGTGCGCAGCACGTCGAGCATGTGCCGCATTTCGGCCAGCGCCTGCCTGCCGGCCTGTGAAATGGCCCCGAGCGCCTGCCTGGCCCGTTCCGGTTCGGCGTCGAGGGCGAACGCGGCGCCGTCCGCCTGCACCACCATGACGCTCACGTTGTGCGCGATCACGTCGTGCATGTCACGGGCTATCCGGGCGCGCTCGGCCGCCGCGGCGATCTGCGCCTGGGCGTCACGCTCGCGCTCAAGGCGCGCCGCCCGTTCCTCCAGCGAGGTGTAATACGCGCGTCTGGACCGCATGGAATCCCCCAGCGCCCAGGCGATCAGCGCCGGGCCGGCGAAGAGGACCGCGGCGAAGAACACCACGTCCAACTGCTGGAGGATCTTGATCTCAGGTATCCACCGGGCGATGGCGATGGCGGAGCCCGCCAGGCAGACCGCCAGGCCCCTGAGCGATGCCTGCCGCGACCGGTAGGCCGTGAGCGTGTAGAGCAGCACCACGACGGACAGGTCGACAGCCGACGGCCTGATGCCCGCGAGGACCTGCAGCGCGCCGGCCCCGACAGACACGGCGAACGCGCCCACCGGGTACGCGCGCCGCAGCGTCACCGCGGCCAGCATCACCGCCTCGAGCGGAAGGGCGTACGGCGCCTTGCCGGAGACGAGCCACGAGGTCGTTCCCGCGGCTGCCAGCACCAGCGCCAGCGCGCCGTCCACCAGTCTCGGGTGGCGGCGCAGCCACGCGTACAGGGCCTGCACGCGATCAGCGTACGCGGGCCGCCGCGCCCGGGTCATCCGCCGTAAGTCGGATACCGTACGCCGGAAGGCGGATGTCACGCCCCGGGGTAGCGCACGTCGAGTGGTTCCTCCGTGACGCTGCCGGCGCTGTCGGGGTCCACGCGGTAGCTCCCGGGCAGCAGCCCGAGGCCGTCGGTGAAGGGCCGGAGTTCGCGCCCGAACGAGTCCGTGGCCCCCCTCGAACCAGCAGATTCCCCCGGCGCTCGATCCGGCCAGGACGATGCCCGCCTGCCAGGCTTTCCGCATGATGTGGTCGAGCCCGTGGACGCGCCACACGGCCACCATGTTCGCCACGCTGCCGCCGCCCACGAAGATCATGTCCTGGGACAGCAGGAGGTCCTCGGGGTCCGTGACGTTCGGCATGGGGAACAGCGCGAGGTGGCTCACCCGGGCGGGCGTACCCGCCAGCCTGCTGTACATCCGCAGGAAGTACTGCGGCTCGTCGCCCATCGCGGTGTTCAGCAGGCACAGCCGGGGCTCCGGGCGCCCGGTGAGCCCGAGCCCGTATCCCACCATGGACGGCACCCCGTTGCCGGGGAAGAGCATGCCGCCGCCCGCCGCCACCACGTACCGCCTGCCGTCTGCTGCCACGCGGTGCACCGTAGCGGAGCACGCCCCCGGCGCAACGGCGCCCTGGCGCGTGACCCTGGGGCGGGATGGGGATGTGCCGGCGCGCGGGCTGCCTGGAGTGCTGCCAGCCGGTACCCCCGCGCTGGCCGCCGGGTGGCAGGCCACGGGAGGCGTGCCCGCAAGTGATTAATTTGCAGAATTGATCCCTTCCGTGCCATCGGCGGCTATTTACATCAATACGTGCAGAATGTTGCTCTTGCCGGCCGCTTCACTTCCCTGTACCAGAGCGTTAATGTCGTCACTGAATCCCATCAGGGACGTCCTGTCCCTGTGGGCTCTTCATTGACAGCAGGAGGCTGTAATGTCACTTCTCCAGGCTTCGGTCAGCCTGCCAACCTCCCCGTTCGTGCCGTTCGCGGTCGGCTTCATGGGACTCGGCACGGGCTACCTCATCTACGGGCCGCAGGAATTGTTCGGCTTTCCCAAGCGCGGGCCGAGTGCCGACCTCGGGGTCGGTGTCTGGGGCATCTGGCTTCCGGGCCTGATGCAGCTCGTCACAGGGCTCTACCTGTTCGCCGGGCTCACCCTGTTCGGCACGTTCAAGGCGCCGCCCGACTACGTGGCAGCGCTGGCGTTCACAGCCTACGGCATCCACTGGTTCGCGATCGGCTGGAACCGGCTGGCGGGCGCCGACCCGCGGGCGAACGTCGGCATGACGGTGGGCTACATGGTGCTCTCGGCGCTCGGGGCGCTCTCGTTCTTCCTGGTGCCGGACAACCCGGTGGGCGGCCTGTTCATCGGCCTGTTCTTCATCTACGTGTCTGATTTCTTCGCGAGCCTGGGGCCTTCCTTCCCGAAGCTGGGGGCCTGGGGGACGAAGGCGCTCGGCTTCTTCCACCTCGGTACCGGCCTCTGGCTGATGTACCTCATGTGGGCGATCGTGCTGAACCTGGTGAACCATTACACACTGCCGCTCTGACGGGCAGCGTCACAGGCGCCGTTCTGCCGGCGGCCAGCCCGGCGGGTTCGATTCTCCCGGGCGGGCGGCCTTCCCAGTCTCCGGGCCACTTTCCAGGCTCCCGGGCCAGCGGGCTTTCAGCTCACGGGCTGGCCGGTTCAGCTCATCGCGGTGATGACGAGGCACACGGCCGTGGTGATCTCGACCAGCGCCCCGAGCACGTCACCGGTGATCCCGCCGAGGCGGCGGACGGCGTGGGCGGTCAGCGCCAGGGAGACCGCCAGTCCAGCGGCTACCGCGACGGGCAGAGTCCAGGGGGCGGGCGAGGAGGTCCCGGCCACGGCGATCACGCTCCCGGTGGCTGCCACGGCCGCAGCGAGCACCGCGGCGGTGAGCGCGACAGGGATGGCCGGGCGAAGTGTGCCCGCCACCAGCGCGCCGAGGCCACCGCGGCGCGCCGGAGGCACGGCCGTCCTGCACGCCCAGGCCAGTGCGAGCCTGCCGGTCACTGCGGCGGCGAGCAGCGCGGCGACACCGTGGCCGTCGGCTTCGGCCCTGCTGAGCGCGGCGACCTGGACCAGCAAGGTCAGCACGAGCGCGGCAACGCCGAACGGCCCGATGTCGGAGCGCCGCATGATGGTGAGAGCCTGGTCCGCGGGTTTCCGGCTGCCAAGCCCGTCGGCGAGGTCGGCGAGCCCGTCGAGGTGCAGGCCGCGCGTCATCAGCGCGAGTGCGGCGACTGCCAGCACAGCGGCGGCCAGCGACCCGGTGCCCAGCAGGCGGTCAGCGATGAAGAGCACGGCGGCCGCCACGATCCCGAGGCCGAGCCCCACGGCGGGCGCCCATGCCATCGCCTGGCCCGCGAGGTGACGCGGGAGCGGGCCGCTCACGGCCCCGGGGATCCCGGCTGGCCCGGTATCGGCCGGGCCGGTACCGGCTGTATCGGCTGGCCCCATGCTGGCCGGCCCCATGCCGGCTGGCCTGGTGCCCGCCAGCCCAAGGCCTGCCAGCCCCGCGTCCTCCCATGGCGCGTCGTCAGGCCCGGCGTCATGCCACTGCGTGCCGCCCGGCCCGGCGTCGGCAGGGTCGGCACCGCCCCGCCCGGCGTCGTCAGGCCCGGCGTCGGCCAGCACGGCATCGGCCGGCACGATCTCGAACGGCAGTGTCTCGGCTGGCCGGGTCCCTGCGAGCCCGGTGCCGGCGGGGGGCGTGCCCGGCTCCCAGCCGCCGGCCGGGGGCGTGCCCGGGAGCCAGCCCTCACCGGATGAGGGGGGCGGCTGCGCTGGGCCGGTATCCGCTGGCTCGGCGTCCTGGTGACTGCCGGCCAGGGGGATCGCGGTGAGCAGCGTCAGCGAGAGCCGCAATCCATTCCACTGCATGGGGATTCAGCCTATGGTGCCTGGCCATGCGAGAAGGCCGGTTTCGCGCAAAGCCGCGCATCGGGGCTCCCGCTGAACCTCGCCATGAGGCTTCCGCGTCGCGGCGCGAACGCGTACTATCGTGATCATGGCCGAATGGTGGCTGATCGAGGCCTTCAACGGCGTGCTGCCGCCCCTCCGCTGGAAGGGCTCCTGCGGGGAGCCGCTGATCCAGGCGGCGACGCACGCCGGGTGAGGTTCTCAGGTTCGTCCCGGTGGCCCGGCGGTGCCAGGATGGAGGCATGAGGGAAACTCGAGTCACGGCGGATGATCTCCGGGCGGCGATCGAACGCACCGGTTACTACCCCGGTCTTGTGACCGACGCCGTCTGGTCCGCCCTCGGGCCGGAGCCTGTCACCGCCTACGTCGTCAACCACGACGCGGTCTTCGACGCAGGCCTTGAGGTGCGCCGCCACATCTCGGTGCTGGCGCTCACCCCGACCCGGCTGATCTACTCCCATACCGACGAGCACCCGCCGGAAGAGCCCGACAGCCGCCCGCAGGCCGAGACGAGCACCGAGGCGGTCCGCTTCTCGAGGATCTCGTCGGTGGCTGTCTCCCGCGTGGTACCCGATCCCGCCGCCTACATGCCCGGCGTGACGATGCCGAGCGAGGTCGTGCTGACGATCTGCTGGAACGCCCTGTCGCACGTCGAGCTTGAGCCCGCACACTGCGGTGACGAGAACTGCGAGGCCGACCACGGATACCTCGGGACGATCACAGCCGATGACCTGACGTTGCGGGTGAGCGAGGCGGCTGACGGCGAGGAGGGGGTGCGCCAGGTGCTCTCCTTCGCCGCCGCGCTCTCCGACGCGACAGCGCGCGCGGCAGCCGACGGCCGCTGAGCTGCCGAGCCGGCAGGCAGATGACGGCACCGCGGTAGCTGCCGGGTGCCCGGGTTGCCCGTAAAAGCCGGAGATAGGCATACTTGGGGCCGGGCGAGGCAGATAGCGGGCGTTGCCGCTACGCTGCTCTCAGTGGCACCATGTTCCGGCAAGACATTCAGCGGCACGCACGAGTAGCAGGCACAGGCAAAGGAACGCTCCCGCATGACGCACGAGCCGAGGAATCCGCCGACCGTGCCGTCCTACGGGTCGGGCTCTCTTGCCGAGCTTGCGCTGTCGCTGCTCGCGTCCGTCGGGGAGCCCGCGGCCCGGAACGTTCTCGGGCTGCAGGAGACGCGGCGGGTGTGCCTGCTCGTGGTGGACGGGCTCGGATGGGAGCTGCTGCGCGGCCACCCCGCGGCGGCGCCTTTCCTGTCTGAGCTGGCGGTCAACGCCGTGCCGCTGGCTGCGGGGTTCCCGGCCACGACCGTCACGAGCCTCGCCTCGCTCGGCACCGGCTGCTCCCCGGGGCAGCACGGCATGCTCGGCTACCAGGTGATCATCCCCGGCACGGACAGCCTGCTCAACGGCCTGCAGTGGGACAAACGCGTCGACCCGCGGGCATGGCAGCCACGCCAGACGATCTACGAGCGCGCGAACGCCGCGGGGATCGCGGCATTCCACGTGTCCCGCGGGTCGTTCCGCGGCAGCGGGCTGACGCGCGCCGCGATGCGCGGCGCCTACTACTGGCCGGCGGACAGCATCGGCGCGCTGGCCGCGCAGGCCGATGCGGCGATCCGCGAATCCGAGCCCGCGATCGTGACGGTCTACTACGGTGACCTGGACGGTGCCGGCCATGCGTTCGGGATCGGCTCGGACGCCTGGTATTACGAGCTCGCGCACGTGGACAAGCTGGCCGAGCAGCTTGCCGGGGCGCTGCCGGGCGACACCATCCTCTACGTGACGGGCGATCACGGGATGGTGGACGTGCGGCCCGAGGACCGGATCGACGTGGACGCCCTGCCGGAGCTCCGGCGGGGCGTCGCGGTGGTCGGCGGCGAGCCGCGTGCCCGGCATGTCTACGCCAGGCCCGGTGCGGCGGCGGACGTACTCGCCACCTGGCGCGAGACGCTCGGCGACAGGGCGTGGGTTGTCTCGCGCGACGACGCCATCAAGGAGGGGTGGTTCGGGCCTGTGGAGCCCGCCATGGCGGAGCGGATCGGGGACGTCGTCGCCGCCCCCGTCGGTACCACCGCCATCGTGGCGACCAGGGCGGAGCCGCGTGAATCCGGGCTGATTGGCATGCACGGCTCACTGACCCCGTCCGATCAGCTCGTCCCCGTGCTGTCGCATCCGGCGCCCTGGCGGGATACCGGCCCGATGCCGCGTGTCGAGTACACGGGGCCCGCGGGTACAGGCCCGCTGCCGGGCCTGGGACACAGCGGCCCCATCGGCGGGCCCGCCGGCCCCGGAGGCCCCATGCCGGGCCGGAGCCAGTGATGGCCCCGGAGGGGCCGCTGATCAGCGTGGCGGACCTGGCTCGGCAGCTTGAGGCGCAGCCTCGTCCAGCGCTTCTCGACGTGCGCTGGTCACTGGGCGGGCCGCCGGGACGCGAGCGGTACCAGGCGGGGCACCTGCCCGGTGCCGTCTTCACCGATCTTGACCGTGACCTCGCAGGCCCGCCGGGGCCGGAGGGCCGGCACCCGATGCCGGAGGCGGCCGCCTTCCAGGCGGCAATGCGCCGCGCCGGGGTGAGCGCGGGCCGCCCGGTCGTGGTGTATGACGAGGCGGACGCTACCGCGGCAGCCCGCGCCTGGTGGCTTCTGCGCTACTTCGGCCACGACCGGGTCCGTGTCCTCGACGGCGGCTACCGTGCCTGGGCGGCGGCCGGGCAGCCGGTCACCCGCGCGGAGCCCGCTCCCGGGGAAGGGGACTTCACCGCCTCCCCGGGGCACATGCCGCTGCTGGATGCCGGTGGCGCTGCGGCGCTGGCCCGCTCAGGGACGCTGCTCGATGCCAGGGCCGCGGAGCGTTACCGGGGCGAGAGCGAGCCGGCCGATCCCGTGGCCGGCCACATCCCCGGCGCGGTGAGCGCGCCGACGGCCGCCAATGTGAACAACGGCGGCTCCTTCAGGGACGCGGCGGCGCTGCGGGAACGCTTCGCATCGCTCGGCGTGCGGCCCGGGGACCGGGTAGGCGCCTACTGCGGCTCAGGGGTCAGTGCCGCCCACGAGGTGCTCGCCCTCGAGATCGCCGGCATCAGGGCGGCGCTGTATGTCGGCTCGTGGTCCCACTGGGTCGCTGACCGTTCCCGTCCCGTCGCGACCGGCCCGTCCCCCGGCTGATTCCGCTCTCGCGCCCCCTGCAGCGCCGGCGTGCTTTCCCGCGAACCACTGTCAGGGCTGCTGAGCACACATGGCGCGGCTGTCCCGGTTGCGTGACCGGCTCGCCCGCAGGCGACTGCCCGGCATCGACGAGGACGAGGTGTGGCGGATCACCGTCCTGCGTACGGCACCCCTCCGTAAGCAGGTCAGCGACCTGCCGCACTGAACCGGAACGAATCTGGGCGCTCACCTGAGAAAGCAGGCAGACGGTGGGCACCGACGTCCGGTGAGCGGGTCACCCGGAACCGGGAATCGCCCCGAGGCTGATCAGCGCCTCCGGGCCGGGGGCGGGGCGAGGTCGTGGCGGCCGGTGCGGACGAGCCAGGTGAGCGCGCCGACGATGAGCGCGGGCGTGGCGGGCTGGAAGCCGGCCACTGCGACCGCGCCGAGGCTGATCCCGGCGGCGATGGCCGCCCGCAGCGCGAGCAGGGCAGGGCGCCCGCGGCGTATCCGGGCGAGGAACATGGCAGAGTGCGCATACCAGCGTGCCGCAGCCGGGATCGCCCGGCCCGGCGCCATCCCGCCCAGTACCGCCTGGCGGGCCTGCATGCCGCCTGGCGCTGCCATGCCCGGCGCCACCCCGGCCGCCGCGCCCGCGCCCCCGGCCGTCTCCCGCCCGGGCGGGACCCCTTCCCCGGCCGCGTCCCCGTGTCCTGGCGGTGCGGCATGTCCCGGGGAAGCGGCCTGCGCGCTGGTCGCCGCTGCGCTGCGCCGGCCTGGCCGCCGGCCTGCCCGCCCGGCGGCCAGGTCGGCGTAGGCCTCGCCGCGGCCTGATGCGGTGCGCAGCTCCGTGTAGGCGGCGGCCGCCTCCGCGAACCTGGCGGGATCGCCGCCGTCGTCCCTGTCGGGGTGGGTCGCCGCGGCGATCCTGCGCCACGCGGCCCGCACGTCGTCGTCGGTCAGGTCCGGCCGGGCCGGCAGGCCCAGGGCACGGAACGGGTCGGTGTTCATCTGCCTTCCTCGCGGGCGCTTCGCTTGGTCGTGCCGGAGGCGCGCCAAAAAGTACTGCGGGAGGCCCATCGGGGTCCGGGGCGTCCCCGAGGGCACTGTCTCGGCACCGGGACGCCGCTGGCGTGGTACGGGGGCCGGCGCCTGCGGTGCTCATCGCCTCCCGTGCGGGCCTTGCGGGCGCTTCGCTGGCTTCGGGAGGCCTGTCCCCGGCGGTGTTCATCGTGTCTCCCCGCCGCTGCCGCTCGGCTCCTTGCCGAACGCCTCGTCGAGCAGCGCGCCCGCGTCGGGCAGCGGCCCGGCATGCCCCGCCGGGGACGGCGCGGTCCCGCCCGCGGCCGGCCCGCCGGCGCCGTCCGTGGCCTCCTGCCCGGCCCGGTCCGCCCCCGCCAGCCCGGCGGGCCGCGGGGGAGCAAGGGCGGGCGGCGCGGCCACGAGCCGCTTCACCTGCACGTACGTGACGCCGCCCCGGTAGACGTAGGCGGCCTGCCCCACGCCGAGCCCGCGGATGATCTCGGGATCGACGACCGGTGTGTGCCGCACCCGCGAGGTTCCCTCGTCGGCCCACAGCGGCGCCGCCAGCAGGCGCCGGGTACTGTCGACATATTTCCGGCTCCCGGCCAGTGCCACCACCGGGTCCGGGTGCGGGGTGCGCAGCAGCCAGATGCCGCCGTCGGCGGTCGCGGCGATGCGGTAGCGTTCGTCCTCGTCGGCGGCCAGCCCCTGCCACGACTGGGCCGACACCTGGACCGCCAGCCCCAGCGACCTGGCCCGCTCGTAGAGCTGCCAGATCGGCAGGCGGCGGGACACGGCGCTGAACTCGTCAACGGCGAGCAGCGTCTCGGTGTCGGCGCCCGCGCCGCTCACGTAGCTGGCCAGCATGTCCACGAGCGCCCGGGCCTGTGCCTCCGCGACCGCGGTCTCCGCGGTGCCCTCCAGGATGCAGTACCAGACGTCCGCATCGGCGAAGCCGCCCGGCGGGTCGAACCCCGTGCCGAGCCGCCGCCACAGCGTGCGGAACCGCAGCGCCACGTCGGCGACGAGATGGGAGGCCGAACGGATGGTGGCGAGAGCGTCCTCATGACCGCCGGCGGAGTACGCGGTGGTGAGCCATCCGGCGTCCAGCCGGGTGAGGAAGTCCGCCGAGCAGGCCGGGGGGCCGCACGGCGCGCCGACCGCGAGGGACACGATCGCCTCCAGCACGTCGGCGTAGTAGGCGGCCGAGCCCGTGCCGTGCTCGACCAGGTCGCACAGCGTCGTGGTGAGCTGGCCGGGCGGCAGGTCCCACAGCGACAGGGACGCCTCGTCCGGCCAGATGGCGGTGGCGCGGGCGCCCGCGCCGCGCAGCACCCTGCGGGTGCGGTCGGCGATCCGCCGTGAGTCCGCGCCGCCCTTGCAGTCGAGCACGACGAGCAGCGGCCGGCGGCCTGCGCCCGCCGCGTAGCGGCTCAGCGCGGTGGCCATGAACCCCGCCCACAGGCGCAGCAGGAGAGTGGTCTTGCCCGTGCCCGTGGTGCCGATCACCACCTGGTGCGAGCGGAGCCTGGCGTAGGGGATCGCCGCGGCGGGTGTGGCCGCGTGACGGACCGTGCGGATCGTGGCCCCGGTCACCACGTCCCCGTTCGGCGTCGTCAAAGGGACCGAGCCGGGTGCGGCGATGCGGGCCCGCGCGGTGCGGACCTGGCGCCGCCACTGGCGCTGGTCGAACACGATCGGGGAGCTGGGGGACAGGCCGCCCGCCCCGGTCTCCATCGAGTAGATCCGGTAGGCCCAGGCGAGGCCGCCGGCGGCGAGCCCGAGCGGGATCGCGGCGGGTGCGATCGTGACCGCGGCCTCGCCGACGTGCCCGGAGGCGGCGAGCAGCCAGGCGGCCAGCCAGGAGTGGTAGGGCGCGTCCGCGACGCGGAACCACGCGGGGCCGGCGGGCACACCCGGCGGCCCCGGCCTGCTCAGCGCTTCCGCCACCAGCCAGGTAGCGGTCATCGGCAGCGAGGCCAGCGCGGCCCCGTACAGCCTGCGCGGCGGCCAGCCGAGCAGCCAGGCGAGTGCCGCCGAGTAGGCGGCCACCAGCGTCACCGGAGCCGCCGCGGCCACGGCCGCGGCGAGCGCGGCCACCTTCAGCAGCCTGCCGAGCATGCGGGCCACGGCGCGCAGCGCGAGAAATGCCAGGTAAGAGCGGATCATGCCGGCGGCCAGGAACCGTGACCGGTGCCGAGGCCACCGGCGGTCGCAAGGCCCGCGCTGAGAGCCGTGCCACCGCGGGCAGTCCCGGCGGCCCTGGAGGCCATGATGCCCCCGGAGGCTTCGGAGGTCATGGCGGCCCCGGTGGTTCCGGTGGTTCCGGGGCGGGCGGGCGTGGCGTGGCCGAAGGCCGCGCTCGGCGGCAGGTCCCTGATCTCGATCCTGGCGCCGAGGGGGCCGAGCGCCTCCCGCGCCCGGGTCACGGTGGGCCGGGCCGCGGCCGAGCACACGTAGAGCGCGCGGGCGTGCCTGGGCGGGCGTCCCGGCACGGCCACGTCCGCCGCCGGGCAGCCGTAGTCGCCGGTCCTCGACAGCAGCTCGCGCATGATCGCGGCCGTCCTGGCGACGGTCTTGCGGGTCAGCTCGGCCTCGACCGCCCAGCATTCGCCCGCCCACGGCACGGGCGCGCCGTCCGGCCAGTGGATCTCGCCGTCGGGCAGGTGCTCGCGCACCCCCGCCCTGCCGCCCATGCGGGCGCGCAGCCGCCGCTCCCCGCTCCAGAAGGCACCGGCGCGCCGGTAGTCGGACGTGGCCTCCAGCGCGAACCGCACCTCGGTGACCGCCCTGATGTGCGCGAGCCGGGACAGCGCCGGCGGCGTGGCCGCGTACCGCAGCCCGCACGCGGTGAGCCCGGCCCTGGTCAGCCAGGTCCACGCCGGGCCGGGGCCGAGCCGCGCCGACTGCGCGTACCCGAGCCGGCGCCAGCGGGCCGCGACGGCGCGGGCACGCGGGAGGGAGGCGCCGAGGAGGACGGCGAGCTGATCGAGCTGGACGCCGTACATCTCACCGGTGAAGAGCATGCCGTCGATGTCCCGCGCCCCGAGCCGCGCGGGCCGGGCAGGCGCGGGACGGGCTGCCTGCGTGCGTGCTGTCATCGGTGATCAACATCATGCCGCTTTTTTACGCTCCGGTCACGGGGGGTCCCGGTGCGCAGTCGCATAACGTGGCGGTATCGTCGTGTTAATGACTTTATGTACTTATTATCCCTCCGGTCACGCATAGTCATGGGCCGGCAAGGCTGGTATCGGGGGGGATCCGTGAGGCACAATATGACCCGGACTCCGGGCCGTGCGTGCCTGGATGGTGACATCGCCGGCGGCCGGGCGCAATACCCCGGCGCGATGAGTCACGGCCAAGGCAGCCCGGGCTGCTCGGTAAGCTCTGCGTGCCTTCGCCAGGACTCGGCGTGCCGGCCCGGGGATGCCAAAGCCCCGGCAGAAGTGGGGATAACTGAAATCGGCAGTGGGGATAACTGGAAAAGATAGGCAATCGAAAAGCGGCTGGAACCGGACAGACACCTAAAAAGTGACAGACTCCCTCCGGGAGGCGCCGAGGTCGCAGGGGAAGGCGAACCTCGTCGGCTACCAGGAGGTACGGTGTCAGCACATGGCGTTCTGTACATTCACTCGGCGCCCTCGGCTCTGTGCCCCCACATCGAGTGGGCGGTCGCCGGGGTCCTTGGCGTACGCGTTGACCTGCCATGGGTCAGCCAGCCTGCCGCACCTGGCCAGCTTCGCGCGGAGCTGACCTGGGAGGGGGCGCCGGGGACGGCGGGTGCGATCGCCTCTTCCCTGGCGGGGTGGAACCGGGTGCGGTTCGAGGTCACAGAGGAGGCAAGCCCCGGCTGCGACGCGGTGCGGCACAGTTTCACCCCGGCCCTCGGCCTGTTCACGGCGACGATGGGAGCCAACGGGGACATCGTGATCCCGGAGGGGCGGCTGCGCGCCGCGATGACGCTGGCCGACGGCGAGACCTCGCTGCGTGACACGCTCGAGCGCCTGCTCGGCCGTCCCTGGGACGAGGAACTGGAGCCCTTCCGCTGCGCGGGCGACGGCGCCCCCGTGCGCTGGCTGCACGCCACCGGGTAGACCGTGTCCCCGCACGATCGCGGCGGGGCTGGCCGGTGATCACCGGCCAGCCCCGCCGCGGCGTGCCCCGCATGTGCGGGACATGCCGATATCCCCGCCCACTGAGGATCTCCGCGAGCCACCCTCCGAGACAGCGCGGGCCGCATGCGCCTGTGGTGACGCGTTCCCCGCCCTGACGGCCGGCGCACTGGCGGGCATCCTGGCAGCGGGCGTACCGTTGCACCCATGAGGGCCGCGCTGTACACACGTACCGGATCCGCGCGGGACGTGCTGCGGGTCGAGGATGTGGACCGGCCGGAGCCAGGACCCGGCGAGGTGCTGGTGCGGGTGCACGCGTCGGGCGTCAACCCCACCGACTACAAGACGCGATCCGGGGCTACGCCAAGGCCGGTCGAGGAGTTCCAGATCCCGCACCAGGACGGTGCGGGGGTGATCGAGGCCGTGGGCGCGGGCGTGGACCCCGCGCGGGCAGGGGAGCGCGTGTGGGTGTGGTTCGCGGCGTCCGGGCGGCGCTGGGGAACCGCCGCCGAGTGGACGGTGGTGCCGTCCCGGCAGGCTGTCCCCTTGCCGGACGGCGCGTCGTTCGAGCTGGGCGCCTCGCTCGGCGTGCCGGCCATGACCGCGCACCGCTGCCTGTTCGCCGACGGCCCGGTGTCCGGCAAGACCGTGCTGGTCGCGGG
>Ga0070737_10003196_pt1 | contig 18074 bp, 14 predicted proteins | sample Coa_R1_10_FD_66438 | JGI IMG/M metagenome (GOLD analysis project Ga0070737, IMG submission 66438) | Surface soil microbial communities from Centralia Pennsylvania, which are recovering from an underground coalmine fire - Coalmine... | ecosystem: Environmental > Terrestrial > Soil > Unclassified...
CGCAGCAGCCACCGCGCCTGGCGAAGCTCGTCGGGCAGACGCTCGAGCGCGGCGTGGAGCACGTCGAGCAGGTCCTCGCGCGAGACGAGCACCGACGCCGACAGCGGCATGGCCTTGGCGCTGCTCACGACGTCGATCGCCCGGCGGATGAGCGCCTCGGTCCCCTCCTCCTCGGCGCGGGCGGCAGGCTCGGCGTCGTCCTCGGGCATGTCGTCGAACAGGTCCGTCACGGTCTACCGATCTCCATCTGCGGTCCTGGTCCTTGGGCGAGAAGGCTCGGTCCCGGGCTGCGCTGCCGGGAACCTCGCCTCGAACCGGAGCGCCACGGGCTTGGGGACGAAGGCCGAGATGTCCCCGCCGAAGCGTGCGACCTCCCGGAGCAGGCGCGACGCGATGAACGAGCACGGGGCGCTCGTCGGGATGAAGATCGTCTCGGCACCCGAAAGCTGGCGGTTCATCTGGGCCATCTGCAGCTCGTTCTCGAAGTCCGAGACGGCCCGCAGCCCGCGCACGATGGCCGACGCCCCGACCTCCCGCACGACGTTGACGACAAGGGTCGAGACGCCCACGATCCTGACGGTGCCCAGGTGGGCGAGCGATTCCTCGAGCATCTCGGTGCGCTCGTCGATCGTGAAGAGCGGCTCGCCCTTCTGGGGGTTGCGCAGGGCCGCGACCACGACCTCGTCGAAGAGCCGCGCCGCACGCTCGACCACCTCGAGGTGGCCGTTGTGGAACGGGTCGAACGAGCCCGGGAACAGCGCCACCTTCACGGCGCCACCTCGCGCGCGGGCGCTCGGGGGACGTCGGAGGGGCGGGCCACGGTGACGAGCGTACCGCCGTACCGGCGCGTCCTCGCGGCCACCCAGCCCGGCGGAAGCTCGATCTCGGACCCGGTCTCGAGCACCGCCACGTCGGCCTGGAGCGCCGAGAGCAGCGTGTCCCAGTCGCAGAAGGCGTACGGGGGGTCGCACAGCGCGAGGTCGACGTGCGGCGCACGCCCGAGCCAGCCGGGCAGCTCCGCCCGCACGAGCGTCGCCCCGCTCGACGACAGGCCCGTGGCGTCGAGGTTCGTCCGGACCGCGGCCAGGGCGCCCGCGTCGTGGTCGACGAAGGTCACCGAGGACGCCCCGCGCGACAGCGCCTCGACCCCGAGCGCGCCGCTCCCGCAGAACAGGTCCAGCACCGTCGCCCCCTCGACGCCCCCCATCGAGCCCAGCACGTCGAAGATCGCCTCGCGCACCCGGTCCCCCGTCGGCCGCACGCCGCCGGGGAGACGGGCTGGGAGCCGACGCCCCCGGCTCGAGCCGGCGATCACGCGCACCCCGCCACCGTACCGCCGAGGCGCCGCGCGGGGGGTGACTTCCGTGCCACCCTTTGACGGTGCACAGACCCGCCGCGCCGACGACGACCGCCGAGGAGAAGGAAGCCCGACGCGCGGATCGCGGACTGCTCGCCGTGGTCACCTTCTCCCACGCGATGCAGCACGTCTACGTCGCCGGCCTGGCGGTCGCGTACCCCTTCGTCGTGACCTCCCTGCACGTCTCCTACGGCATCCTCGGCCTGGTCCTGGGCATCGAGGGCGTCGCCGGCGGCCTGCTGCAGGGGCTCGCCGGCTTCACGAGCCGGTTCTCGGCGCGCCTCCTCCTCTCCCTGCAGAACTTCGGGATGGCCCTCGCCAGCCTCCTGGGCGGGCTCGCTCCCGGGTTCCCCCTCTTCGGGGCCGCGCGCTTCATCGGTAGCGTCGTCTCCTGGCCGCAGCACCCCGTCGGGAGCGCCGTGCTCTCCCGCCGCTTCCCCACGCGACGCGCCTACGCCCTCTCCTGGCACGTGGCGGGCGGGAGCATCGGGACGGCGGTCGTCCCGCTCGTGGTCTCGGCGCTGATCGCAACCGGCGGATGGCGGCTCGGCGTCACGTTCCTCGCCGTGCCGATCGCCCTCGGCGGCGTGCTCCTCGCCTGGAGGCTGAAGGACGAGGGCGAGCCGCGCCGCCCGGGCCCTGGCCGGGACGCCTCCCTGAGCGCCGACGGGGCGGACCGCCCGGCGCCGGCCGGACCCGGCGGCCACCGGGCGGTCCTCCGCGGCATCGTGGGCAGCCGGGAGGCACTCGGTGCGATGATCGCGGGGACCATCGCCGCGGGTGGGCGCGGGCTGGGCACCCTGGCCGTGTTCGTGCCGGCCTACCTGAAGAGCGGCCTGCACTTCCGGGCGCTCACCGTGGGCGGCCTGTTCACCGCGCTCGTCGTCGGCAGCATCGCCGGCCCGGTCCTCGCCGGCCACCTCGCCGACCGCCTCGGCCGCCGTCGGGTCCTGTTGGTCGTCTACGTCGTCGGCGCAGCCTCGATCGCCGCCTTCGTGCTGGTCGGGCGCGACCTGCTCGCGCTGGTGGCGGTGGGCGTGGTGGTCGGGGTCTTCGCCTACTCGGAGTCCCCCCTGCTGCAGGCCGTCTTCGCCGACGGCCTCCACGACGCGCAGCACCAGGGCGCCTTCGGCTACTACTTCGCCGTGTCCTACGGGATCGGCTCGCTGTGGACCATCGCCCTCGGGGTGATCGTCGACACGGCCGGGTTCCACTGGGCGTTCTTCGTGATGGCGATGTCCTTCGTCGCGGCCGCCGCGGTCGTGTGGTGGGCCAGGCCCAGCCGAACGGGGGGGACCGGCACGCCGGCGTCGTCGGCAGCTGCAGCTGCCCACCGACGCCCTGCGGCCGGCTCCGCTACGACTTGAAGAGGAACTTCTCCTCGTCGGGATCGAGGAAGAGCCGGATCTCGTCGGCCAGCCCCGGGTGACGGTCCAGGGACGGGTCGTCCTCGGTCACCCCCTCTGCCACCCGGCGTGCCGCGTCGAGCAGGTCGGCGTCGTCGCGAAGCGAGGCGAGCCGGAGGTCGCTGCGCCCCTTCTGGCGAGCGCCGAGGATCGTGCCCTCGCCTCGCAGCGCGAGGTCGGCGTCGGCGAGCTCGAAGCCGTCGCTCGACCGGACCAGCGCGTCCAGCCGCCCGGCTGCCTCCCGGGTCTCCGCCTCGCCCAGGAGGTAGCACCAGCTGGGAAGGTCGCGGCGCCCCACGCGCCCGCGGAGCTGGTGCAGCTGGGCCATCCCGAACCTTCCCGCGTCCTCGACGACCATCACCGTCGCGTCGGGCACGTCCACGCCGACCTCGACGACGGTGGTCGCGACCAGCACCGGCGTGTCCCCGTCACGGAAGCGCCGCATCACCTCTTCCTTGCCGCTCGCCGGCATCTGACCGTGGAGAAGGCCGAGCCGGATGCCGCGCAGCGGGCCCGACCGCAGCCGCTCGAGCTCCTCGGTGGCGGCGCGCGCCTGGACGCGCTCGGACCCCTCCACGAGCGGGCACACCACGAAGGCCCGGTGGCCCGCCGCAACCTCGTCGCGCACACGGGCCCAGGCGACCTCCTCGTCCTCGGGAGCAGGCGCCCAGACGGTCTCGACGCGGACCCGGCCGGGTGGGAGCTCGTCGAGCAGCACCATGTCGAGGTCGCCGAAGAGCACCATCGCCGCGGTTCGCGGGATCGGGGTCGCCGTCATGACGAGGAGGTCGGGATCCGCGCCTGCGCCGTCGCCCGCGGCGCGCGCCACCACCGAGTCGCGACCTTTGTCCCGGAGCTGCGCGCGCTGCTCGACGCCGAAGCGGTGCTGCTCGTCGATCACCACGAGCCCGAGGGAGTGGAACCGGACGTCGTCGGTCAACAGGGCGTGGGTCCCCACGACGAGGTCGACCTCCCCGGACTCGAGCCCCCGGCGGACCCGGGCGCGGGTCGCGGCACCGGTGCGGCTCGTCAGCAGCGCGACGGCGAGCGGGCGCTCCCCCCCGAGCCGTCCGGGGTCCGGGACCGCGAGCCCCTCGAGGAGCGAGCCGAGCGCCAGCGCGTGCTGCTCAGCGAGGACCTCGGTCGGCACCATGAGGGCTCCCTGGTGGCCCCCCTGGACGGCCCCGAGCAGGGCGGCGGCGGCCACGACGGTCTTCCCCGCACCGACGTCCCCTTGCAGGAGCCGGTGCATCGGCAGTGGTCCCGCCATCTCGGCGAAGATCAGCGCCATGGCCTTGCGCTGGGCTGCGGTGAGCTCGAAGGGGAGGTGGCGGAGGAAGCGCTGCACGAGCGTCGCCGCCGGCCCGTCCGGGCACGCCACGTCGCGCGCGCTGACCGAATGGCGGATGGCGCGCGCCTCCACCTCCATCGCACGTCGGCGAAGGACCATGGCCAGCTGGAGGCGGAGGAGCTCGTCGAAGGCGAGCCGCCGGCGCGCGCGCCGGCTGCGGTCGATCGACGCGGGCACGTGCACGTCGTGCAGCGCCTCGGTCCGCGTGAGCAGCCCGAGCTCGTGCCGCCACCGCTCGGGCAGCGGGTCGTGGAGCATCCCGGAGCGGCGCACGGCCTCTTCGGCCCAGGCACCGATCTCCCAGCTCGACAACCCGGCCTTCGCCGACGCTCGGTACACCGGCACGATCCGCAACGTGCGTCGGTGACGGCCGGGCTCGTCGCCGTCCTCGTCGACCCCGACCACGACGTCCACGGCGGGGTTGGTCATCTGCCTGGCTCCGCGGAAGGTCTCGAGCTTCCCGAAGAAGAGCGCCTCGGTCCCTGCCGCGAGCTGGCGCGCCCGCCAGGCCTGGTTGAAGAAGACAACCTTCATCGCTCCCGTCCCGTCGTGGACGGCGAGCTCGACGAGTGCACGGCCGTTGCGGGTGCGCCGGGCACGCACGTCCCGCACCGTCGCCATCACGACGGCCTCGTCGCCGACCGCGAGGTCGGCGAGCTCCGCGCGGCGGCTCCGGTCGACGTAGCGGAACGGGTAGGTCGTGAGGAGGTCGAAGACCGACTCGATGCCGAGCGAGCGCAGCGCCTCGGCCTTGCGCCCGCCGACGCCGCGAAGACGGGTGACGGGGACCTCCGTCAACTGCCGCAGGGTCCGGCCCCGTGGCGCGGCGACCGGTCCAGTCACTCGATGCCGAACAGGTAGGCGTAGAGCGGCTGGCCCCCGTGGTGGACCTCCGCGACGACGCCCGGGTGCTCCTCGTGCAGCCATTCGGTGATCCGCCGCGTCGCCGCGGCGCTGGAGCCCTCACCTTCGATGACGGTGACGAGCTCGTGGCGGTCCTCGAGGAGGGCGTCGAGCAGCTGGAGCGCCGCGCCGTCGACCGACCCCGCGACGGCGCGCACCTGCGCGCGTGAGACCCCGAGCCACTCCCCCTCCCGGACGCTCCCGACCTCGACCTCGGCGTCCCGGACGGCACGCGTGACGAACCCGGGCACCACGCGGCACGCCGACGCGGCCATCGCGCGCGCGTTCTCCTCGGCGTCCGCAGCCGGGTCGTAGGCGAGGAGCGCGGCGAAGCCCTCCACGATGCTCCCGGTCGGGACCACTCGGACCGTCCTCGCCGAGAGGGCGTCCACCTGGGCCGCGGCCGGCACGATGTTGCCGTTGTTCGGGAGCAGGATCACCTCCTGCGCGTCCAGCGACTCCACGGCCTCGAGCAGCTCGCCGGTGGACGGGTTCATCGTCTGGCCGCCGCGGACGAGCCGCTGCACCCCGAGGGAGCGGAAGATGCGGCCCACCCCCTCTCCCGCGAAGACGGCGACGGCAGCGGTGCGCACGGGCGCCGGCCGGCTGCCCCCGGGCTCGCGCCCGGAGGTCTCTCGCGTCGCGTCGCGCACCCAGCGCTCCTCCTGGACCTGTTCGGCGAGGTCGGTCACCCGGATCGCCCGCGGTCGGCCGATGTCGATGGCCGCCTCGATCGCGGCGCCGATGTCGTCGGTGTGGATGTGGCAGTTCCACACCCCGTCGCCGCCCACGACCACGATCGACTCGCCGATCCCCGACCAGACCTCCTTGAACGCCTCGATGGCGTCGTCCGGCGCGTCGAGGAGGTACATGACCTCGTAGCGCAGGTCGGCGCCCTGCGCCGCGCCCCCGGGCTCGCTCCGCACGGGAGCCGGCGGCGCCCCGGCTGCGGGCCACTCGGGAGCAGGCAGCGGCCGGTTGTCCGCGGCCGAGAGCAGCGCGTCGATGAGCAGCACGTAGCCCGCCCCCCCGGCGTCGACCACCCCAGCGCGGGCGAGGGGCTCGAGCAGCGACGGGGTGCTGGCCAGCGCCTCGCTGGCTGCCTGCCGAGCCCGCTCGAGCACCCCCACCAGGGACGCGCCCGCCTCGGCGCCCGCAGCCGCACCCTCCCCGGCGGCCCTGGCGACGGTGAGGATCGTCCCCTCGACGGGCCGGACGACCGCCTTGCGGGCGAGCTCGCTGGCCGTCGCCAGCGCGTCGGCGAGCTCGGTCGGGCCGACCTCGGACGCCTCCTTGAAGCGCTCGGCCAACCCGCGCAGGAGCTGGGAGAGGATGACGCCCGAGTTGCCGCGCGCACCCATCAGGGAGCCGTGCGCCATCGCCCGGCACACCTCGCCCATGCCGCCCCCGGTGCCGAGCTCTCTCACGACCGAGTCGAGCGTGAGGGCCATGTTGGTCCCGGTGTCCCCGTCTGGGACCGGGTAGACGTTGAGGCGGTTCAGCGCCTCCTGGTGGGAGCGGAGCGCGTCGCGGAAGGCGACCATGGCCGCCTGCAGCTCACGTGGCCCCAAGGCGGCCGCCGTCGTCATCGTCCGCCGATGCTAACCTTCGTCCCGTTCGTGACGACCTGGTGGGTCGGCCGCGCGCGCCAGAGCGTGCGACGGGTGGTCGCCCCCAGGATCAAACCCAGGATCAAAGGAGCCAGGAGGCAGCGGCGATGGCATCGGTGTGCGAGCTCTGCGGCAAGAAGCCGTCGTTCGGCATGAGCCTGAGCCACTCCCACCGGCGGACGAAGCGGCGCTGGAACCCGAACGTCCAGCGCGTCCGCGCGCTGGTGGACGGCACGCCGCGACGGCTGCACGTGTGCACCTCGTGCCTGCGTGCAGGGCGCGTGCAGAAGCCGCCCCGCCGACGCGTCCCCGCCTGATCCCGTCGGTCGTGGCGCGCGGCGCGCGATGAGCCCACGCCACGCGCGGCGCCGCTCCGCGCGCCGGTCGAGCTACTTCGGCACAGCGCGACCCGCACCGAGAGGGCGGCTCGTCGCGGTGATCGTGGTGGTCCTCCTAGCGGTCGCCTACGTGGTCGTGCAGCTGGTGCGGCCGGTCCCCGCGGTGCGCGCCTCGGCCAGCGCCGGCGCGCCGCACGCGCTGCCCGGCGCCGCCGCCTCCCTCTCCTGGCCCTCGCAAGGCCAGGCGGCGATCGGCGTGGAGGGCGTCGGACTGCTCGACACCCATGGCGCCGAGACCCCGACGCCGCTCGCGAGCGTGACCAAGCTCATGACCGCCTACGTGGTGCTCCGGGACCACCCGCTCTCCGCGACAGCCAGCGGACCGGACATCCCGATCTCGCCGTCGGACGTCACGATCTACGACGAGGACAGGGCCCGTGGCGACTCGGTGGTGGCGGTCCAGCCCGGCGAGCAGCTGTCGGAGCGCCAGGCCCTCGAGGCACTGCTGATCCCCTCGGGCGACAACATCGCCACGCTCCTGGCTGACTGGGACGCGGGCAGCGAGGCCGCCTTCGTGGCCAAGATGAACGAGGCGGCCCGCGAGCTGGGACTCCGCTCCACGCACTACGCCGACGCGAGCGGCGTCGCTCCGGGGTCGCGGAGCACCGCCGCGGACCAGGTGCGGCTCGCGATGCTCGACATGGCCGACCCGGCCTTCCGGGCGATCGTCGCCATGCCGCAGGTGACACTTCCGATCGCCGGCGTGCAGTACAACGTCGACGCCCTCCTCGGCAAGGACGGCATCGTGGGCGTGAAGACGGGGTTCACGACAACCGCCGGCGGCTGCTTCGTCTTCGCGGCCGACACGACGCTCGGGGGGAAGCCCGCGACCATCGTCGGGGCCGTCCTCCACCAGTTCGGCACCGCGACCCAGCCGAGCGCCCTTACAGCGGCCTTCGACGCCGCCGCGGCCCTCGTGACGAGCTCGGACCACGCCCTCGCGCAAGAGGCGGTGGTCCACCGCGGCGAGGTCGCCGGGCGCCTGCGCGCGCCGTGGGCCGGGTCCGTCGCGCTCGAGACCACCCGGGGCGTCACGGTCACGGGCCTCTCCGGCCAGCAGATCACGACGACGGTCCGCCTGCCGGGCAAGGTCACGGCGCCGCTGCCCGCAGGGCACCGCCTCGGGACCGAGGTGGTGCGCGTCGGCGACGAGCGCGTCACGGTCCCGCTCGTGACGGCGGGCCCCCTCCCCGCTGCACCGCTCGGCTGGAAGCTGACCGACGTCTGAGGGGCGCGAGCGGGCCGCTCGGCCCGCACCGCCTGCGGCGTCACGCGCTCAGCCGAGGTCGTGCTGGAAGCCGGTCGGCTCGAAGTGCCGTCCCTGCAGCGTCCGCTGGCGAGGGTCTGCCGTGCACCGCCCGATCTCGATCGGAGGCCGAAGCTCCATGGTCGCGAAGGCGGCGGCGAGCCGGGGGACGTCTGGTGCCGCGATGACGAGCTCGTAGTCCTCCCCGCCCCCCATGGCCTCCTCCTCCGAGGCGCCCTCGGCCACCGGCACCGTGTCGAGGGCGATCCCGACCCCCGAGGCCCGTGCGAGGCGGTCGAGGTCGAGAGCGAGCCCGTCGGAGACGTCCATCATGGCCGCGGCGCCCGCGCGCCTGGCACACGCACCCTCACGCAGGCGCGCCCGTGGCCGCAGGTGTGCGGCGAGGGCGGAGGCCGGCTCGACCAGCCCGGCGCGCAGCAGGCGGAGCCCCGCCGCCGACCCTCCGAGCGGGCCCGTGACGAAGAGCCGGTCACCCGGTGAGGCACCCGAGCGGAGCACGGGCGGCTCCGGCCCGTCCAGCCACCCGGTGACCGCGACGGCGACCACGAGCTGGGCCGCCTGGGTGACGTCGCCGCCCACCACCGGGCACGACCACTCGGCGGCGGCCTCGGCCACACCGGAGGCGAGCAGGACGACGTCGGTCGCGGGTGGGACGCAGAAGTCGACCACCGCGTGGCCCGGCCGGGCGCCGACGGCACCGATGTCGCTCACGGTCGAGGTCAGGGCTTTCCATCCGAGGTCGGCCAGGCCGCTCACCGCGAGGTCGGCGTGCACTCCTGCCACGACGGCATCGGTAGCCACGACCAGCCTCCCTTGAGGTCGGGCGACCACGGCTGCGTCGTCGCCGATCCAGACCTCCCCCGAGGGCGGCGGTCCGAGGCAGCTCTCGAAGACCTCGGCGATCCGGCGGACCACTGCGTCCTCTCCGGACGGAGGAGGCGGCCCACCGGATGTCTCGAGTGCCACGAGCAATGCCTACCATCTAGGGTTGACGTGTCCCGCCAGGAGGTGACCGGCAACGGGGCTCCGGTGCCCAGGAGGACCCGGGGCCGCCGGCACGGGGTGCGCGCCGCAGACGGCACGCTCCGCCGTCGGGGAGCGCCGCCTGGCGGAGGGGGGCCTCGGAGCGCCGAGGGCAAGAGACGGAACGAGAGACGAGGAGAGGACATGGCCCCACCTCAGGACGCCCCGTCGACCAGCAACCGCCGACTCCTGGCGTGGGTCGACGAGGTCGCATCCCTCACCACCCCCGAGCGCGTCGAGTGGTGCGACGGATCTGCAGAGGAGTACGACCGGCTCTGCCAACTCCTCGTCGACAAGGGCACCTTCACCAAGCTCTCCGAGGCGAAGCGCCCCCACAGCTACTGGGCCCGCTCGGACCCCGGGGACGTCGCCCGCGTCGAGGACCGGACCTTCATCTGCTCAGCGCGCGAGGAGGACGCCGGCCCGACCAACAACTGGCGCGACCCCAAGGAGATGCGCGAGACCCTCACGGGCCTGTTCCGCGGGTCGATGAAGGGCCGCACGATGTACGTCGTGCCGTTCTCCATGGGGCCGCTGGGCTCGGAGATCGCCCACATCGGCGTCGAGATCACCGACTCGCCGTACGTGGCGGTCTCGATGCGCATCATGACCCGGATGGGCAACGCCGTCCTCGACGTGCTCGGGCCGGACGGGACGTTCGTCCCGTGCCTTCATTCGGTGGGGGCGCCCCTCGAGCCCGGGGACGAGGACGTGCCGTGGCCGTGCGACGCCGACCGCAAGTACATCGTCCACTTCCCCGAGACGCGGGAGATCTGGTCGTACGGGTCTGGCTACGGCGGCAACGCGCTGCTGGGCAAGAAGTGCTTCGCGCTGCGCATCGCGTCGGTGATGGCGCGTGACGACGGCTGGCTCGCCGAGCACATGCTGATCCTCAAGCTCACCTCGCCCGATGGCGAGACGCGCTACGTCACCGGCGCCTTCCCCTCGGCGTGCGGCAAGACCAACCTCGCGATGCTCGTCCCCACCCTCCCCGGATGGAAGGTGGAGACGATCGGCGACGACATCTGCTGGATGAAGTTCGGCCCCGACGGACGTCTCTACGGCATCAACCCCGAGGCCGGGTTCTTCGGGGTCGCGCCCGGCACGAACGCCCACACGAACCCGAACGCGATGTTCTCGGTCGAGGCCAACTCGATCTTCACGAACACCGCGCTCACCGACGACGGCGACGTGTGGTGGGAGGGGATGACCGAGGAGCCTCCAGCCCATCTCACCGACTGGCACGGCGAGGACTGGACGCCGTCGAAGGGCACCCCGGCGGCGCACCCGAACGCGAGGTTCACCGCCCCGGCGTCCCAGGACCCCGCCATCGCCCCCGAGTGGGAGGACCCTCGAGGCGTGCCCATCTCGGCCATCTTGTTCGGAGGCCGGCGCGCCTCGGTGGTCCCGCTGGTCTTCCAGTCCTTCGACTGGCAGCACGGCGTCTTCCTCGGCTCCATCATGGCGTCGGAGACGACCGCCGCCGCCGCCGGCGCGGTCGGCAAGCTCCGGCGCGACCCGTTCGCCATGCTCCCGTTCTGCGGGTACAACATGGGGGACTACTTCGGCCATTGGCTCGAGGTGGGTGCCAAGGCCGACCCCGACAAGCTGCCGAAGATCTTCTACGTCAACTGGTTCCGCAAGGACGCGGAGGGCCGGTGGCTCTGGCCGGGTTACGGCGAGAACTCCCGCGTGCTCGAGTGGGTGTTCGAGCGGGTGAGCGGCAGGGGCGACGCGGTCGAGACGCCGATCGGCCTCGTCCCGGCGCCTGGGGCCATCGACATCGAGGGAACCTCGGTGACCAAGGAGGACATGGAGGAGCTCTTGCGGGTGGACGCCGACGAGTGGCGCAACGAGCTCCCGTCCATCCGCGAGCACCTGGCGCAGTTCGGCGACCACTTGCCGAAGGAGCTGTCAGACGCCGTCGAGGACCTGGAGCGCCGCCTCGGCTGACCGGCCGGCCGCGCCTGCCTCGCATCCATCGGCGAGGATGGTGCCGTGGCGTCGCGCGGGGCACCGGGGCTGATCCCGGCAGTCGGCCGCGCCGCCCGCCGCGGGGCGCGCCGAGCCAGTCGCAAGCTCGTCCCCGTGCTCGGCGGCAGGACCCGCACCCGGGTCATCGTCGTGCTCGCCTGTGTCCTCGCCCTCTCGAGCGCGGACACGGCGACCGTCGGGGCCGCGGCGATCGAGCTGCGCGCCGCGCTGCACATCACGACAACCGACATCGGGCTCCTCGTCACGGTGACCGCGGTCGTCGGCGCCGTGTTCGCCCTCCCCTTCGGCGTCCTCGCCGACAGGCTGCGCCGGACCTGGGTCCTCGGGGCGGCCATCGTCCTGTGGGCGTTCGCCATGATCTGGAGCGCAGCTGCGTCGGACTTCGGCGAGCTCCTGCTCTCCAGGCTCGCGCTGGGTGGCGTCACGGCCGTCGCCGGCCCGGTCGTCGCATCGCTCGTCGGGGACTGGTTCCCCGGCGGCGAACGGGGCCAGATCTACAGCTACATCCTCACCGGTGAGCTCCTCGGCGCCGGGCTCGGGTTCGCCTTCACCGGAGAGCTCGCCGCGCTCTCGTGGCGGCTCGCGTTCGTCATCCTCGCCGTGCCGGCCTTCGTCGTGGCGTGGGCGGTCTTCCACCTGCCCGAGCCGCTGCGAGGCGGTGAGGGGGCGCTGGCTCCCGAGCCGGGCACGCGCCCGTGGCTCGCCCTGCAGCGGACCGACGCCGCCGCGCAGGAGCGGAGGGACCCGCAGGCCGGCACGCCGCCGGCCCAGGGACCCCTGACGGCGGCCACCCCGACCGATCCCTCTCCGGCGCCCCAGCGGACCGACGCCCAGCGCCTCGCCCTCGAGCGGGGCATCAGGCCGGACCCGTTGCTCGTGGCGAGGGCCGATCCCAAGATGGGCTTCGTCGAGTCGGTCCGCTACGTGCTCGCCGTGCGCACCAACGTGATCCTCATCGTCTCGGGCGCGCTCGGCTACTACTTCCTCGCCGGCGTCCAGACCTTCGGGGTGGAGTTCGTCTCGGGGAAGAGCGGCCACGGCGGCCAGTACGGCGTCACAAAGCTCTTCGCCAACGGCCTCCTCCTCGTGGTCGGGGTCGGGGCGGTGGTCGGAGTCCTCGTCGCCGGCCCCCTCGGCGACTGGCTCCTGCGCCGGGGGCACCTGGCGGGGCGTGTGCGGGTCGCAGCGGTCGCCGCGACCGTGACGGTCCTCATGATGGTCCCGGCGCTCGTGACCCACAGCGTCCTGACCGCGCTCCCCTACCTGGTCCTCGCGGGGGTCGGGCTCGCCGCGCAGAACCCGACGATCGACTCGGCGAGGCTCGACATCATGCCGTCGTGGCTCTGGGGCCGCGCCGAGGGCGTGCGCACGTTCGTGCGCACCGGCGCGCAGGCGCTCGCCCCGCTCCTCTTCGGGGCGGTCTCGACCGACGTGTTCGGGGGCGAGTCCCACGGCCACGACGGGCTCCGCTGGACCTTCGTGGTGATGCTCGTCCCGCTGGCGCTCAGCGCCCTCTACCTGTTCGTCGCGGCGCGCCGGTACCCCCGCGACGTCGCGTCGGCGGCCGCCGCACCCGCGGCGCCCGCCGCGGTCCTCGCCGGCCGCGTGCCCGCCGGGCCCCCGTCCGCCGCGTCGCGGCCGACCCCGGTGCGCCCGACAGGAGACGTCCGCCCATCGGGGGAACGCCCGTCAGGGGAGCGCCCATCAGGGGAGCGCCCATCAGGGGAGCGCCCGGCGCGCATCGGGTCCGCGCCCGGGCCGGCGGAGGACACCGGCCTAGACACCCGCTGGGTCGGGGGCACGCGGCCCCCCGGCGCACCTGGACGCGGCTGGGCCCGGCGGCGGGGACGGGAGCCGGGCACCCCGAGGTGAGCGCAGGGAGGTGTCACCCTGCTGCGAGCACGCCGGAGCGGACGAGGTCCTCGAACGTCTCCTGGCTCACCCCGAAGCGGGCCAGCGCCTCGGCCGCGCTCGGCACGGGGCGCACGGACGCGGGCGTGCGGCTGAAGCGCGGGACGGCGCCCGGCTGGGACCTGCCGTCGGGCGACACGAAGGTGGCACGGGCGCGGTTGTGGGGATGGTCGGCGGCTTCCCAGGGGGCGAGCACCGGCGCGACGCAGGCGTCCAGCCCGCTGAAGACCTCCGCCCATTCGTCGCGGGTCCTCGTGCGGAAGATGGCGGCGAAGCGCTCCTTCATCTCGGGCCACCGCTCGCGCTCGGACTGGCTCCCGACCTCGGCTTCGGTGACGCCGAGGCCCTCGAGCAACGCCGCGTAGAACTGGGGCTCGAGCGCACCAACGGCCACGTAGCCGCCGTCGGCGGTCTCGTACACCTCGTAGAAGGGCGCCCCGGAGTCGAGCAGGTTCGCCCCCCGCGAGGGCGTCCAGGCGCCCTCGAGCCACATGCCGTGGAGCATGGTGGTGAGCGACGCCGCCCCGTCGACCATCGCCGCGTCGACGACCTGTCCGGTGCCCGACCGCTGGGCCTCGAGCAAGGCGGCCACGACGCCAAAGGCGAGCAGCATGCCGCCGCCCCCGAAGTCCCCGACCAGGTTCAGCGGGGGGACGGGCGCGTCCCCGGCTCGACCGATCGGCCAGAGGGCGCCGGCGAGCGCGATGTAGTCGATGTCGTGGCCCGCCCGGCCGGCGAGCGGTCCTTCCTGTCCCCATCCGGTCATGCGCCCGTACACGAGCCGGGCGTTGCGCGCCCAGCAGTCCTCGGGGCCGAGGCCGAGCCGCTCGGCCACGCCGGGGCGGAACCCCTCCACGAGCACGTCGGACCGCGCGACGAGGTCGAGGACCAGCTCGACCGCCTCCGGGCGCTTCAGGTCCAGGGCCACCGACGCGCGGCTCCTGCCGAGCAGGTCTCCCGGGACGCCGGGACCCCGACCGCGCGACCTCTCCGGACGCTCCAGGCGCAGGACGTCGGCCCCCGCCTCGGCGAGGAGCATGCACGCGTAGGGTGCGGGGCCGAGACCTGCGAGCTCGAGGACCCGGTACCCCTGCAGCGGCCCGGGCGGCGGGTCCTCATGGCGACCGGTCACGCCGGGCGTCCGATCGGCCCGCGGCCGGGCATGGTCTCCGTCGGCATGCCGCAATCTTGGCCGAGCCGAGCTAGCCTCGGCACCGAGCCGAGCGATGATCGACCTGGCGGCCCCGCGCGACTACGTCGTCCTCGGCGACTGCGCCGACGTGCTCCCCCTCCTCCCTGACGCCGCCTTCCAGCTCATCTACGTCGACCCGCCGTTCAACACCGGAAGGACCAGGCGGGGGCGACGCCTCGTCACGATCCAGGACCCCGATGGAGACCGCACCGGGTTCGGCGGCCGCCGCTACCGCACCTCGGAGGCACGCTCGGATGGGTACCCCGACGCCTTCAGCGACTACGCGGCGTTCCTCGGTCCCCGCCTCGCAGAGGCGCGCCGCCTCCTCAGCGAGGACGGCACCTTGTACGTCCACCTCGACTACCGGGAGGCCCACTACGTGAAGGTCCTCCTCGACCGCATCTTCGGACGGGCCTGCTTCCTCAACGAGGTCATCTGGGCCTACGACTTCGGCGGCAGGGCGCGCGACCGCTGGCCCGCCAAGCACGACACCATCCTCGTCTACGCGCGCCACCCCGGCTCCCACTACTTCGACCGGACAGCGGTGGGGCGCGTCCCGTACCTGGCACCGGGGCTCGTCACCCCGGAGAAGGCCGCACGCGGGAAGCTGCCGACCGACGTGTGGTGGCACACGATCGTGCCCACGTCGAGCGCCGAGCGGACCGGCTACCCCACCCAGAAGCCCGAGGGCGTCCTGCGGCGAGTGGTGCAGGCGTCGTCGGCGCCAGGATCGCACGTGCTCGACTTCTTCGCGGGGAGCGGCACGACGGGCGCGGTGGCCCGGACGCTCGGGAGGCGCTTCGTGCTCGTCGACGTGAGCCCCGAGGCGGTGGGCGTCATGCACGATCGCCTCGGGGACGCCGACATCGTCTACCTCGACCTCAACGAGGCGGGGGGGTGACCCCGGCCGGCGCCTCGGGCACGGCGCGCTCGATCGCGGCCTCCTCCTGGGAGATCCGCACGAGGTCCTCGAGGACGCCGAGCGCGCAGCCGTCGTCGAGGGACGCCGAGGCCATCTCGACACCCTGCGCCAGGTCCGCCGCGTGCCCCGCGACGACCAGCGCGCCAGCCGCGTTGAGCACCCCGATGTCGCGCCGAGCGCCGCGCTCTCCCTCGAGCACCCGCCGGATGACCGCGGCGTTGAACGCCGCGTCGCCGCCGCGCAGCTCCGACATGGGGGCGCGTGCCAGGCCCAGCTCCTCGGGCTCGAGGGTCCAGGAGCGGAGCGTGAACCCCCTCGGCGCACCCGGATCGGCGACCACCTCGAGCACGTGCGAACGGGAGGTGACGCTCAGCTCGTCGAGGCCGTCGTCGGCGTAGACCACCATGGCGTGGACGCTCCCGTTGGCCCCGAGCACCTCGGCCATCTTCGGCGCCATCGCGGGGTCGCTCACCCCGACCAGCTGCCGGCGCGCCCCCGCAGGGTTGGCGAGCGGCCCGAGGAAGTTGAGCACGGTCGGGACCCCGAGCTGGCTGCGCACCGGGCCGGCGTGGCGCATCGCCGGGTGGTAGCGGGGCGCGAAGCAGAAGCCCATCTTGGCCTCGGCCACGCAGCGCGCCACCCCCTTCGGTCCGAGGTCCACCGCGACGCCGAGGGCCTCGAGGACATCGGCGGTGCCGACCGACGACGAGGCGGCTCGGTTCCCGTGCTTGCAGACCCGCGCGCCGGCCCCCGCGGCGATGCACGCGGCCAGCGTGGAGACGTTGATGCTCGCAAGCCGGTCGCCGCCGGTGCCCACGACGTCGACGACGTCGCCCTCGACGGAGAGCGGGACGGCGTGTCGGTGCATCGCACGGACGAGCCCCGTCATCTCCTCGACGGTCTCCCCCTTCATGCGCAGGGCGACGAGCAGCGCCGCCGTCTGGGCGGGGGTGGCGGCGCCGGTCAGGACCTCGCCGACGACCGCCGCGGCCTCCTCGGCGCCGAGCGAGCCGCCCGCCACGATCCGGCCGAGCGCCCCGGGCCAGCCCCCCAGGGCGCGGAACGCCGAGGTCGCGTCCGGCGCCCCGTCGCCCCCCTTGACCTCAGGCCCACCAGAGGTCGCCATCGATCACCCCGCGCCCGATGAGGTCGAGCTGGACCTGGGACGTCCCTTCGACGATCGTGAGCTGCCGGGCGTCGCGGTACCACATCTCCGCAGGGTGGTCCTCCATGTACCCCGCCGCACCGAGCAGCTGGACGGCCAGTCCCGAGGCACGGACGGCGAGCTCGGTCGCGTAGTACTTCGCCATCGACAGGTAGGGCACGTCCTCCTTCATGAACCTGCCGGCATCCGACATCGCGGCCGCACGGTAGGTGAGCAGGCGGGCCGCCTCGATCTCCACGGCGCACTTGGCGATCTCCCAGCGGATCCCCTGGAAGTCCCCGATCGTCTTGCCGAACGCCGCGCGGGACTTCACGTAGTCCGTGGCGTACATGAGCGCGCCCTCGGCCAGGCCGATGCCCCTTGCGGCGACGACGGGACGCATCGAGTTGAGCCCGAGCATCGCCAGCCGGAACCCGCCGACCTCGCCGATGACGTTCTCCGGCGGGACGCGGACCTCGTCGAGCAGCAGCTCCCCGGTGTCCACGCCGCGCACGCCGAGCTTCTTGTCGGTCCGGCCGACCGAGACGCCGTCCCACCGGCGCTCCACGATGAAGGCGGTCACCGAGTCGTGGCTGCGGCTCGCGGGGTCCCCGGTCTTGGCGAAGACGGTGTACCAGTCCGCCTCCCGCACGCCCGACATCCAGCACTTGGTGCCGGTCAGCAGCCAGCCGCCTGGCCGGTCGGGATCGGGCACCGCCCTCGTGCGCATGCCCATGACGTCGCTGCCTGCCTGCGGCTCGGAGAGCCCGAAGGCGGCGCGCTGGGTCCCGTCCGCGATCGCAGGGAGGTATCGGCGCTTCTGGTCGTCGCTCCCGGCGATGAGGACCGGGCCCGTGGGCAGACGGGTGAGGAGGAGCATCAAGGCGGCCGTGTTCGAGTACTTGGCCACCTCTTCGATGGCGACGCTGAGCCCGAGCACGCCCGCCCCCGAGCCGCCCAGCTCCTCGGGGATGCACAGACCCAGCAGGCCCGCGTCCCGGAACACCTCGAACAGGTCCTGTGGGTACTCGCCCGTTCGGTCGATCTCACGGGCTCGCGGCTTGACCTTGTCGGCCGCGAGCCTGCGCACGGTCGCCTGGAGGGCACGCATGTCCTCGGAGAGCTCGAACTCCATGGCCGGGCACGCTACCGCGAGGCCATCGGGGCGGCACGAAGGCCAGGCGGGCGGCCCGGGACCCTCCGAGCTGCGGGCTGCGGTTTCCCGCGAGGAGCAGCCGGGCACGTCCTGCCCATGGGCCACCGCTCGACCCGTCGCGCGACGGCGGCGGAAGGCTAGCGGTGCCGCCCGCGGTGCTCGCGGTCCTCCTCGCGGTGGCCGCCGCCTGCTCCAACGCCGCGTCGAACGTCATCCAGCGCCTCACGAACCGCGACGAGCCCCAAGCCCGGACGCTCTCCCTGCGCCTGATCGCCGACCTCCTCCACCGGCCGCTGTGGTTCGGGGGGCTCGCCGCGGTCACCGTGTCCTTCCTCCTCCAGGCGTCCGCGCTCCGGTTCGGCCCGCTCGCGCTCGTCGAGCCGCTGCTCGTCTGCGAGCTGCCGCTCACCTTCCTCGGATCGGCGGTCGTCCTCCACGC
>Ga0070737_10003198_pt1 | contig 18069 bp, 18 predicted proteins | sample Coa_R1_10_FD_66438 | JGI IMG/M metagenome (GOLD analysis project Ga0070737, IMG submission 66438) | Surface soil microbial communities from Centralia Pennsylvania, which are recovering from an underground coalmine fire - Coalmine... | ecosystem: Environmental > Terrestrial > Soil > Unclassified...
CTCGCCGCGGCGCTCTGGGCGAGGCGGGTGGCGTGGCCCTGCCGGCTGGTCTCGGCGACCGACAGCTCGTGGTCGGCGGACAGGGACTTCTGGATGACGACGCGGGCGCGAGCGGTGACAGAGGAGGCGGAAGCGTTGACGATGAGCAGCAGTCGCAACGGCCTACTGCTCGCCGGAGGGTTCCTTCGCCAGGGAACGCATCTGCGCCACGCTGCGGCTGAGGAGCCGGGAGACCTGCATCTGGGAAATTCCCAGCCGCCGGGCGATCTCCGACTGGGTGAGGCCCTCGAAGAAGCGCAGGTGGACGATCTGACGCTGGCGCGCCGGCAGGTGGGCGAGCATCGGGGCGAGGAGGGCCCGCTGCTCGGCGCGGGCCAGCTCGTCGTCCTCGCCGCCCATCGCCTCTCCCACCGTGTCACCCTCCCCCTCGGAGCGGGGCGCGTCCAGAGAGGCGAAACGGTAGGCCTGGCCGGCCTCGAGGGCTTCGAGCACCTCCTCCTCCGAGGCGCCGACCTCGGCGGCTAGCTCGCCGATGGTCGGCGAGCGGCCCAGCTCCTGGCCGAGGGGGTCGACCACCCTGCTCAAGGTCAGGTACAGCTCCTGCATGCGCCGGGGGGCCCGCACCGCCCAGCCCCGGTCGCGCAGGTAACGCTTGAGCTCGCCGACGATCGTCGTCGTCGCGTACGTGGAGAACTCGACCTTCAAGGACGGGTCGAACCTCTCCACCGCCTTGAGCAGGCCGAGGGCGGCGACCTGGGTCAGGTCCTCGAGCGGCTGGCCCCGGTTGGCGAAACGGCGGGCGAGGTAGGCGGCGAGGCCCATGTGCGCCTCCACCAGCTGGTCGCGAAGGGTCAGGTCGCGTGTGTCTGCGTAGCGACGGAATGTCTCGCGGAGCTGCTCGCGGTCAGCCGGCATCGGGGTCGGCGCCGCTCCGGCGCCTCTTCACCAGCCGGAAATGGGGGCCCTCCAAGTCGGAGGACAGCTCGTGCTCGTCGACGAGGGCGGAGAGGATGACAGTTGACAGCTCGGTGAGCCCGACCGGCGCGATGTCCTCCTCGAAGCGGCCCCTGCCCTTCACCGTCAGGCTGGACGGCTGGACCTCGTAGACCAGCTCGACCGTCCCGTGCTTGCCGGTCGGCCCGGTCAGGCCGAAGCACAGCTCGTCGATGGCGAGGCGCAGATCCTCGATCTCGTCGTAGCTGAACCCCAGCCGCCCGGCCAGGCCGGCGGCCGTCACCCTCGCCAGGCGCAGGTATTCGGGGCGGGCCGGGACGACCACCCGGACTTCGTCTGAGGTCACGACCCGCCGACCGTACCAGCTGGGCGCCCCACGGTCCGCCTGCCTTCCGGTTGGCGGTCCGATGAGCGCTTCTAGAACAATGAGGGCCATGAACGTTGTCGTCTGCGTCAAGCAGATCCCCGACCCGTCAGGGACGATGAAGCTCGACCCCACCAGCCACAACCTGGTCAGGGAGGGCAAGCTGATCATGGACGACTCCGACTCGTACGGGGTCGAGATGGGGCTCCAGCTGGCGGAGCAGGCCGGCGGGGGCGAGGTGACGCTGGTGTCGATGGCGCCGGGCTCGGAGACCAGCGGCCTGCGCACCGCCCTGGCGATGGGCGCCGCCAAGGCGATCCTCGTCAGCGACCCTGCGCTGGCGGGGTCCGACGCCCTCGGCACGGCGAAGGTCCTGGCGGCTGCGATCAAGAGGGCGAACCCCGACTTGATCCTGGCGGCAACGGAGTCGACCGACGGCTACACGGGCACCCTGCCGGTGCAGATAGCGGAGCTCCTCGGCCTGCCGGCGGTCACTTTTTCCAAAAAGGTGACCGTCTCGGCGGACAAGGTGGTCGTCGAACGCCAGACCGAGGAGGGCTACGACGAGGTGGAGGTGCCGCTGCCGGCGCTGGTGACAGTCACCGCCGGGGTCGTCGAGCCCCGCTACCCGTCTTTCAAGGGGATCATGGCGGCCAAGAACAAGCCCGTCGAGGAGCTGAAGGTCTCCGACTTGGGGATCGACGCCTCTCAGGTGGGCGCCGCCGGCGCCCGCCAGGAGGTCGTGTCCGTGTCGCCGGCCGAGGAGCGCAAGGCGGGCGAGATCGTCGTCGACGACGGCGAGGCCTACCAGCAGGTGATCGCTTTCCTCGAACGGCTCAAGGTCATCTAGAAGGGATCGGGAATGGCACTCGAGAAGATCTGGGTCCTCGTGGACCGCACCGGCGACAAGGTTGCCACCGCGTCGCTGGAGCTGCTCACCAAGGCCAGGGAGCTGGCCACCACGGTGGAGGGGTTCACCTGGGGTGACGCCTCGACGCTCGCCGAGGAGGCGGGCCGCTACGGCGCCGGTGTGCTGCACACCGTCGGCGACCTCGCCGGGGGCCTCCCCGGCCCGGCGGTGGCAGCCGCCGCAGCGGCGCGGATCGGCGCCGGGGAGGTCCCCGACGCGGTGTTCATCCCCCAGAGCTACAACGGGCGTGACGTGGCCGGGCGCCTCTCGGCGCGCATCGACCGGCCCGTGCTGACCAACATCGTCAACCTCGCCGCGTCCGACGGCTCGCTCGTCACCGAGCACGCCATCTTCGGCGGCACGGAGATCCTCAACGCCCGCTTCACCGCCGAACCGCCCGGCATATACGTCATCCGGGCGAAGTCCTTCGCCGCCGAGCCCGGCTCGGGCGGTGCCGCGGCGCTGGACACGTGGCAGATCCCGGACCTGGGCGCCACCGGGGCCGCCAGGGTGCTGTCCTCCCACGTGGAGGAGACCGAGGGCCCCAAGCTCGACGAGGCGGCGGTGGTCGTGTCCGGCGGGCGGGGCCTGGGGGACGCCGACAGCTACAGGCTGATCGAGGAACTGGCCAAGCTGCTCAAGGGCGCTCCGGGGGCCTCCCGGGCGATCGTCGACGCCGGCTGGGTCCCCTACTCCCACCAGGTGGGCCAGACCGGCAAGACCGTGAAGCCGACCGTCTACATCGCCGCCGGCATCTCCGGTGCGACCCAGCACATGGTCGGCATGAAAAGCTCCAAGAACATCATCGCCATCAACAAGGACCAGGAGGCGCCGATCTTCTCCATAGCCGACCTCGGCGTCGTCGGCGACGTGAAGAAGGTGCTCCCCCAGCTGATCGAGGCGTTGAAAGCCCGCAGCTGAGAGGCTGCGGACAGCTCCTCAGGTGCAGCCCTGCGTGGACACCGGTGAGGTGGCACCCACCCCGGCGTCGACGTCGGGCTCCACCTGGGCGGCGGTGAGGGCGAAGCCGGTGTCGCTCTCGGTGATCGCCTTCGCGAAGACCACCCCGTACACCGAGCCTCCCGGGGCGATCAGCGGGCCCCCGGAGTTGCCGGGTTCGACTGTCGCCCTGATGGCGTAGATCTGCCTGGTGACCTGGCCGCTCTGGTAGATGTCTGGTCCCGTCACTGTCTGCTCGGAGCGGACCCGTGCCGGATCCACCGTGAAAGGGCCGTTCTCCGGGTAGCCGAGCACGCCGGCGCCGTCGCCCGGCTGGGCGGCGGACGGCGAGAACGACAGCGCCGGCAGCCCCAGCCCGGGGACGTAGAGGATGGCTATGTCCACGTGAGGGTCGTAGAGCACGACGGCGGCCTTCGCCTCGATGAGCCGGCCCGAGCCGTTTTGCACGACGCTCACCGAACGGGCTCCGGCCACCACGTGGGCGTTGGTGAGGATGTGGTCGGGTGCTACGACGAACCCGCTGCCCTCGCTCTCGGTCGAGCACTCCGGCTCGAAGGCGTGGATCTTGACGACGCTCGGCGCGTCGGCGGCGACGACCGCCGAGGGCACGGCGTTCGGGGCGGGGGGCGCGGCGGGAGGCACCGCCTCGAAGCCGAAGTGGTTGAAGACCGGCGGGAAGGCCTTGCTCTCGGCGACGCGCAGCAGGCCGGAGAACTGCGAGGCGAAGCGGGGCGGGATCACCGAGTCGACCCCATGGAGGATGAGCGAGCCCTGGATCTCCCCCCCCAACGGCGCCGACGGGAGCTCCGAGAGCGTCAAGGCCAGCACCCACGCCACGAAGAGCACGGCGGCGGTCGATCCCGCGGCTCCGGCGAGCGAGTCCACCTTCCTCACCGTCCTGGCTGCCCTGCCCTGCCCGATCAGCGCGAGGAGGCGCCCCGCGACGGCCACCGCCAGCTCGGACACGACCACGGCGGCCAGCACCGTGACCGCCATCCCGATGGCGGCTGAGGTGAACGGGGACGAGAAGTGGCGGGCGGCGAGGGGGGCCAGCTTGGAGCCGGCGATGGCACCGACCACCAGCCCGGCAACGCCGGCGACGCTGGCGAGGAGCCCTCTCCGGTAGCCCCGCACCGCCGCCAGGAGGCCCAGAGCGGCGATGACGAGGTCCACCCAGTCGCCTCTCATCGCGGCGCTGCCGCTGGTCTTCGCTCGCACACGGCTGCCGATGATGCCAGTCGGAGCCGCGTTTGCGGGATCGGAGCTCGGGTGCCGGGGGCCGGCGGTGGTGCGAGGTTCGCGCCGGCCTCCTTCGGCTGCGCCCCGGGGGAGGGTTCAGACCAGCGGCCAGGGGTAGGGGCGGTCGGTGCGGGGATGGGGGAGTCGGCCGGCCTCGAGAAGCCTGCGCGCCCGGGCGAGGAGCGCCCGCCTCTCGTCGGGGTGGAGCAGCTCGTCCAAGGCGCCGGGAAGCCCGCCGGTGAGGAGGCGCCGGACCGCCTCGGCGTCGTCGTCGTCGACGGGTTCGCCGGCGAAGTCCCAGATGACCGTGCGCAGCTTCGGCTGGACGTGGAAGCACAGGCCGTGGTCGATCCCCCAGACCCGCCCGTCGGCGTCGAGGAGGCAGTGGCCTCCCTTGCGGTCGGCGTTGTTGACCAGCACGTCGAACGTGGCGATCCGCTTCAACACCCGGTGGTGGCGCTCTTCTTCGAGCAGCGTGAAATAGTGCTGCTCGAAGTCGGCGTCGACGAACAGCTGCAGGGAGCCTTCTCCGAGGGGGGCGTCCTCGGTCCTGACGGTCGGCGGGACGATCGGCCAGCCGAGCGCCTCGGCGAGCTCGAACGCGGCGACCTCCCTGCGCCACAGCCCGTCGGGGAAGTCCCAGAGCGGCCGCTCCCGGCAGGCAGGCTTGTACACGGCGGCCACGCAGGCGTCCGGTCCTTCCACTGTCACCAAGAAGGTGCCGTTGGAGCTCCACGGCATGCGGCCCTGCAGCTCGACGGCGCCGCGGCGCAGCAGGGCGGCTAGCGCGGCCGGTGCCCGTTCGTTCGGGGGCACGTGTGACCCTCCGGGTCGATGGGACGGCCGCAGAGCGCGCACGTGGGACGCCCTGCGCTCACCAGCTCGGCCCCGACCCGGGCGATCATCGCCGCCGAGGAGCGGGTGATGCCGACCCTCGCCGCGGCGCGCTCTCCTGTTTCGACGCCCTGCTGCTCTCCTTCGGGCTCCGCCTCCCCGATCTCCTCGGCGACGATCAGCACCCGATCGGCGTCCCCGTCGTAGGCCAGCTGCAAGGTGCCGACCGGCCATTCCGGTTCGAGCGGCTCGATTAGCGCCTCGGCCCCGCTCGGGGCGGCCTGCTCGGGGGCGGGAAGGTCGGAGAGCATCTCGGCGAGGAACTGCGCCAGCGCCGCGACGTGCTGCTTCTCGAGCTTCAAGGTGACCACCTCCCCGGCCTGGCGGGCCTGCAGGTAGAACGTCCGTTGACCGGGCCGGCCGACGGCGCCCACCGTCGCCCAGTCGGCCTCGGGGAGATCGAACGAGCGGCTCACGGGGCGCTCAGCTCCGCCAGACGGGTGACGTTGACGGCGAGGACCGTGGGGCCGAGCGGGCCGTAGGCGATGGCCGTCACCGACGCCGGCGAGACGAGAATCCTCTGGAAGAGGTCCAGGTGGGAGCCGATGGCGTCGGCGACCGCCGCTTTGATCGGGTCGGCGTGGGACACGGCGACGACCGTCTCGCCGGGGTGCCGGGAGCGCAGGTCGGCCATGGCGGCGACGATCCGGGCCTGCATGGCCTTGAAGGACTCCCCGCCGGGAAAGCGGAACCCGCTCGGCCAGCGCTGCACGGTGAGCCACTCGGGGAGCTTCATCAGCTTCTTCAGCTCGGCGCCGGTCCACTCGCCGAAGTCGCATTCGAGCAGCCCGCGGTGGATCTCGACCCGCCGGCTGAGCGCCGCGGCGATCGGCTCTGCTGTCTCGCGGGCCCGTTCCAGCGGCGAGGCGTACACCGCGGCGACCTTGCGGCGCGACTCGCTCAGGGCCCGGGCTACGGCCGCCGCCTGGGCGCGTCCCTCCTCCGAGAGGTGCAGGCCTCTCGCCCTGCCGGGGAGGACCCGGCCAGTTGTGGGCGTGGCTCCGTGGCGGACCAGAAGGACGGTCGTCGGTTTGGGTGTCTTAGAACGTGTCGCGAAAGTGGAGCTTGGGAGAGAGCGGACGGTCGTTCTCTTGTCGTTCAAATGCTCCTCCATGTCAATGGAGTGCGATTCGAACGACCGTCCGCTCTCTCCACGCGAGTTTCGCGACACGTTCTTCGGGGGCATCCGGGGGGCCAACCTAGTGTGGTTCCGTGGTTGTACCGCGATGAGCAGCCCCGCCGGCGCCGACTCCCTCAGCCGACTCGAGTCCGACATCGTCCGCTGCCGGGCATGCCCCCGTCTGGTCGCCTGGCGCGAGGAGGTGGCCCGGGACAAGCGGGCCGCGTTCCGCGCCGAGCGGTACTGGGGGCGGCCGGTGCCCGGTTTCGGCGACCCCGCCGCCCGCGTGGCCGTGGTCGGGCTCGCCCCGGCCGCTCACGGCGCCAACCGTACGGGACGCATTTTCACGGGGGACCGTTCCGGGGACTGGTTGTTCGCGTCGCTGCACCGGGTCGGGCTGGCCAACCAGCCGGCCAGCACCGGCCGCGGCGACGGGCTGCGTCTCAGCGGGGTGTGGGTCTGCTCCGTCGTGCGCTGCGCCCCCCCGGCGAACCGGCCGACCCCGGCGGAGCGCGACGCCTGCCTTCCCTACCTGCGGCGCGAGCTGGCCCTCCTCGCAGGGCTGCGGGTGGTGGTAGCGCTGGGACGCTTCGCCTACGACGCCCTCCCCAGGGCTCTCGACGTGCCCCGCGGCGAGCGCCGCCCCGCCTTCGGGCACGGCGTCGACGCGTCGCTCGGCGGCCTCACGGTGGTCTGCTCCTACCATCCCAGCCAGCAGAACACCTTCACCGGCCGGCTCACGGCGCCGATGCTCGACTCTGTGCTCCGTCGGGCAGCACGGCTCGCCGGTCTGGACGGCTGAGCAGGCCGACCGCCAGGGCGGCGGCCGCAGCGGCGGTGATGGCCGCACCGAAGAAGATGGTGTGCAGCTCGGCGATGAGGGCCGCCGTGGCGGCGTGGTCGTACGCCGGGCAGGACTCCGGGTGCGACGGGCAGAGCCGCAGGGGGGAGGGGATGCGGGCGACCCGTTCGTAGAAGCGTCGCAGTCCGACGGCGGCGAGCGCCGAAAGCCCGGCGAGCATGCCGACCGTCCGGGCGACGACCGCCAAGGCGCTCGCCAGGGCGTGGATCCCCTTGTCGACCGCCCCCAGGATGGCGACGTTCACCGGCGCTATCGCCAGCCCGAAACCCAGGCCGCACAGCACCAGCTCGGCGTCGCTCCAACGGGGCCCGCCGCCCAGGGCGGTGGTCGACCACGTGGACATGGCGACGAAGGCGCCGGCCGCGAGGGCCATTCCGGCCCCGGCCACCCAACGGGCGCGGCCGCGGTGACGGCAGAGGAAGCCGCCGGCCACGGCCCCGACGGGGACGGCCACCAAGAAGCGGAGCAGGACCAGCGCGGCGGCGACCTCCGAGGTGGGATCTACGGTGGAGCGGGCGAAGAGGGGAACGTCGACCAGGGCAGCCATCAGGCCCGCCCCGATCGCCAAGTTGACGGCCAGGCCGCCCCACGCCGGCCGGGCGGCGAGGCTCCTCGGGTCGACCAGCGGCTCGGCAGCCCGCCGCTGGCGCCAGAAGAACGCGACGGCGAGCGCCGCGGCGAGCGGGAGCAGCACCGGTGCGTCCGAGGAGACGACCTGGCGGCTCGGGTTGGCGGTGGAGAACGCAACCACGATGCACGCCAGCACCGCGGCGAGCAGGGCGGCGCCGGGCAGATCGGACCTGGCCAGCAACGCCGGCGTCCGGCGCAAGGGGAGCAGCGGCCGGAAGCTCCGGGGGGCCGACGCTTCCCACACGGCGGCAGAGGCGAGCACCCCGAGCGAGGCTAGAACCACCGGGGTGGTGAACGCCGCCCACGAGCCCCCCGCGGCGGGCGACCACAGCGCGCCGAGGCTCGGACTGGTGGCCAGCGTTGCGGGGGCGTCGAGCCCGACGGCGAGCCCGCAGGCTCCGACGACGGCCAGCAGCGGACCCGGCCAGTCTCGCCTCCCACGGGCGGTCCCGACGGCGGGGGTCCTCCCCGGGCCACCCCGGCGGCCGGCCAGGAGGTAGGCGCCGGCGGCGGCTCCGGCGAGCGGCAGGTTGAGCCAGAAGATCGCCCGCCACGAGGCGAAAGCGACGACGCCGGCCCCGTAGAGCGGCCCGGCCACGCTTCCCAGCTCCTGGACGGCGCCGACCAGGCCGAGAGGTCGGCCGCGCTCGTCGGGCGCCCAGCGGGAGGCGACCATCGCCAGGGCGACCGGCACCAGTCCCCCGCCGCCGAAGCCCTGCACCGCCCGGCCGAGGACGGCGACCGGCAGCGAGTGGGCGGTCGCGGTGATAAGCGACCCGGCGGCGAAGGCGGACAGGCAGCCGGCCAGGACCGGTCCGGTGCCGGCCAGGTCCGCCACCCTGCCGACCAGGGGCAGCATCACCGTGTATCCGAGCAGGAACCCGCTTATGATCGGCGTGGCCCGTTGCAGCTCGTCGAGGCTGACGCCGACCCCGTTCATGATGTCGGGCAGCACGACGACCACCACGTAGGTGTCGGCCGCGGCGAGCAGCACGGCGAAGCAGACCGCCCCGAGCTTCCACCGGTCCGCCGCGGCCGCTCCGCCGAGCGTCGGCGGGGCTGGATCGGGTGGGGCCGGCAGGCTGGCTGTCAACTCGGCAGCGTTATGTGCACGTGCTCGTCGTAGCCGCTCAGGGTGAGAACATAGGTGGTCTCGACCGTGGCGCTCTCGAGCGGGCCCACCAGGGTGACGGTGCGCAGCTGGTAGTTGGAAGGGTCGATGGCAGCGGTGATGTCCACCGGCCTGGCCGGGTCTGCGTCGGGCAGGACCGGTATGTCGCGCCCCGGCACCGTGAAGTCGACCGTGTCCACCAGCTCCCCGGCGACCCTTTGGCTGGGGCCGAGGCGGGGATCCCGGGCGAGGGCGAGCAGCCGGGTGAGCCCGTTGGTGGGGCTGAGCAGCTGCGCCGGGTCGGTCAGGCCGAACGACGCCGGGTTGGTCTTCTCGTAGTGGGACGCGAAAGGCAACTCCACCTCGAAGACCCCGCCGACGGAGACGACCTTGACGGTGGCCGTGAAGCCGCTGGTAGCCACCTCGAAGCTGCCGCGCATGCTCGCCGGCCGCTGCAGGTCCCCCTCGCCGCCGACCAGACGGGTCCCGCTGGTCGGCAGGTTGGAGCTGCTCAGCTCGAAGTGGACGGCCGAGGCTCGGTCGGCGACCGCCTTCGCCTTCTGCAGCAGCACCTGCGGGCTGGCGGACCGTGCGGCACCCCCGCCGCAGGCGGCCAGGACGAGCGCCGAAGCGGCGGCGAGGGCCGTGAAGGCGCGGCGCGGTCTCATCAGTCTGGGAACACCATCCCCAGCTGGGCGGCCTTCTTGGCCGCCTCCTCGGGGAAGATGTTCTTCACCAGGAACGGGTCGGAACCGAACTGCCAGTTGGGGGCGAGACCCTTCATGTAGCGCTCCATGTAGAGCATCTGCTTGGAGAAGAGGACCATCTCCTTAGGCGCTGTGAGCCCGAACTGCTTCATCATGTCCAGCGACGACACGAGGAAGTCGCCGAGGCTCATGCTGGCCGACGCCCCCAGCATGGGCGCCACCACCATCTTGATCCTCTGCCCGACCTCCTCGTCCGTGCCCATATCGTCGCTCATTATCCCCAGCTTCTTGTAGGCGCGGGCTATGCGGGAGAAGTCCTGGTCGAAGATGAACGTGTAGAACAGGTCGCGCACGAGCGACTTGAACTCGTCGGGCAGCTCACCCATGATGCCGAAGTCGAGGTAGCTGGCCCGCCCGTCCTCGAGCACCCACAGGTTCCCAGCGTGCATGTCGCCGTGGAACGGCCCGTGGACGACCACCGCCTCCAACCAGGTCTTGGCCCCCCGGCGGATGATGAGCTCGCCGTCGAAGCCCATCTCGCGGATGGCGTCGAACTCGTCTAGGGGTATGCCGGTCATGCGTTCCATGCAGATCATGTGAGGCCCGCAGTAGTCCCAGTAGATCTCGGGTGCGGTGATCCAGCGGTTGTCCCCGAAGGCCCACAGGTTTTCGCGGAAGCGGTGCTGGCGCCACGCCTCCAGCGCAGGGTTGAGCTCCTGGTAGGTGACGGCGTGCAGGTCCTCGACGAGGGCGACGGCGTTGGCGTTGCGGGCGAACTCGAAGTGGCGTTCCATCGTCTTGGCGAGGCGGTGCATGATGCGCAGGTCGGTGGTCATCCGCTTGCGGATGTTCGGCCTCTGCAGCTTCACCACCGCCTCCCGACCGTCGGGCAGCTGGCAGGCGTGCACCTGACCGATCGACGCGGCCGACAAGGGGATCTCGTCGAAGTGCCGGAACACCGCCGCGGGGGGAAGCCCGAGGTCGCGGCGCACCATCTCGCGTGCCACGCGGCCCTCGAAGGGGGGCACCTCGTCCAGGCAGCGGGCCGCCGCTCGGGCGAGAGGCTCGGGGAACAGCCCGGGGGAGGAGGCGATCAGCTGTCCCAGCTTGACGTAGGTGGGACCGAGACGGATGAAGCCGTCCACCGCTCCCTCGGACGCGGCCGCGAACATGCTCCGGCCGCGGCGGCGGAAGAACCAGCGGGCCAGCCTCGAGGCGACCGAGACGCTGAGCGTCACGTACACGGCGACCATGCGCACCAACTCGGCAGGCCCGAAGGCCCCGAGCGGGGGCGCGTCGACCTTCAGGTCTCGTTCCGGCGGGCCTCCCGAGTACGGACCCCGGAAGCGGCTGCGGGTGCCGAGCAGGCTGAAGTCGGCGCCCGGCTGACGGGCCTCCGGGTCGATCATCCGGCCTCCGCCGCGGCCAGCTCCCTCTTCAGGACCTTGCCGGACGGGTTGCGGGGCAGCGCCTCCACGAACACCACGTCGCGGGGAACCTTGTAGCGGGCCAGGTTGGCCCGGACGTGGTCCTTGACCTCCTCTGCGGACAGCGAGAAGCCGGGGCGGACCACCACGAAGGCTCGCAGGCGTTGGCCGAACTCCTCGTCGTCGACCCCCACCGCCGCCGCCTCGGCCACCGCCGGGTGCGAGGAGAGCAGCTCCTCCACCTCTGCGGGGAACACGTTCTCACCGCCGGAGACGATCATCTCGTCGTCACGCCCGTCCACGAAGAGCCGTCCCTCCCCGTCGAAGTGCCCGACGTCGCCGGTGGCCATGAGCCCGTCGATCACCTCCTTCGAGCCTCCTCCCGTGTAGCCGCCGAACTCCAGGCCGCTGGCGACGAAGATGCGGCCGGTGGCACCGGGGGGGACGGGGCGCCCGTCGTCGTCGTAGATCCGCACGGTCGTGGCCAGCGGAGGCCTGCCGGCCGTGCCGGGCGCGTCCCTCAGGTCCCGGGGGGTGGCGATCGTCGCCCAGGCCACCTCGGTCGAGCCGTAGAGGTTGTAGACGACGTCGCCGAAGACGTCCATCGCCCTCGTGGCCAAGGAGGCGGGCAGCTGTGATCCGCTCGAGGCGATGATCCGCAGGGACGACAGGTCGAGGCGCCCGCCTTCGCCGCCGGCGCAGCGGGTCGCCGCGTCCACGAGGCGCGACAGCATCACGGGCACGACGACCAGCCCGGTGGCCCGGTGCTCCGACACGGCGACCAGCGTCGCGTCGGGGTCGAAACGTCGGCGGAGCAGCAGGGTCGATCCCAGGCCCAGGCCGAGGGCGGACATGCCGAAGCCCCAGGCGTGGTGGACGGGGGAGGCCACGAAGGTCACCTCCCGGGCCCGGAAGGGGATCCGAGACAGGACCGCGGCTATCGGGACGAGCGACCTCGGCACCGAGCGGGTCGCGCCCTTGGGGGCGCCGGTCGTCCCGCTCGTGAGGATGACCACGTCGCCCGGCCGGGTCGGGGCGGGCGGCGGCTCCGGGTTGCCCGTGGCGATCAGCGACTCGAGGGGCTGCTCGGCGGAACGGTCGTCCTGCCAGGCCACGAACCGGCCCCGCGGGGCGTCGACGGCTGCGACGACGCCGGCGAACTCTTCGTCGTAGACGATCATCTGCACGCCCTCGCGCGAGCAGACCTCCCTCGCTTGGGGGGCGGCGAAATCGGTGTTGAGGAACAGGGCCCGTCCGCCCGCCTTTAGGACGCCGAAGGCGGCGTCGAAGACGCCCCGATGGTTGCGGCAGAGGATCGCCACCGGGGCGCCGGGATGCAGGCGGCGGGCGCGCAGGGCGTTGGCCACCGCGTTGGAGCGGCGGTCCAGCTCGTCGAAGGTCAACGCCCCCCGTTCGTCTACGACAGCCAGGCGGGCACCGTTGTGGGCGGCGGCCGCCGGCAGGGCGGCGCCCATCGGGCCGTAGCGCTCGAAGGCGCGGTAGACGGCCAGGAGCCGGTCGGGCCGCTCCGGTCCGGCGACACCCGTGGCGAGGATCGTGTAGAGCGCCCGCCCCTCCAGGGGCAGCCTGGACAGGAGCCTGGCGACGCCTTGCACGCCGGCCGCCAGGCCGGCCACGCCCATGCCTAGGGGTTGACGATGTCGTAGTGGCATGTGGTCTCCGAGTAGGCGAGGACCTGGTTACCGGCGGCCTTGACCGACGGGTCGAAAAGCAGCGGGGCGAGGGTACCCGCGGGGACCTTGCGGTAGTCGAGGCCGGCTGCGGCCATGGCCGAGAGGATCCTGGCGACGGCCCCCAAATAGGTGTGCGCGGCGGCGGCCAGCGCCGGGGGAGCCTCGGCTTCCACCCGGGGGGCGGCGGCGGCGTAGTCGCGGAGGAACCGCTCTTTCACCGCCTTGTCGGCCGCCTCGGGGAGCTGCGCCTCGTGGCGGTACAGGGCGGTGAGGAGGGTGCAGAACGTGGCCGGCCCGGGAGGCCCCGCCACCGCCGGCAGGGACCAGTCGTCCGAGGTCAGCAGGTGGCCGGCCGGGCGGCTCGCCGTGTGCGTCGGCGCCGAGCAGGAGGCGAGCAGCAGCGCCGTCGCCGCGACGGCTGCCGCGGCGAGCCGGCGGAACCGGTCAGGACGAGGTGTATACAGCGAAGGACCCCGGCGCGTAGAAGGAGTTGGGGTAGTAGCCCGTCGCGGGGTTGGGGATCGACGGCAGGCCGAGCAGGCTGTTGAGCAGGCTGGCGTTGCTGGCGCTGCACACGGCGCCGCTGTCTCCGGCGGCGGGGACGGTGTTCGGGTCGATCGCCCCGACGGGGAAGTCGTTGGCGACCAGCGTGGCGTCCGCCCCGGTGATCGGCCCGGTCACCGGGCGCCCGGTCAGGTCCCCGCTGCGCTGGCTGGTGAAGTCCACCGGCGCCGTCGCCTGGGCGTAGGTGAGCCCGGTCTTGCCCGACTCGACGTCGGCGGGCGGCACCCCGTCGGCGAGGAGGTTGCCGATCGCGACGGTGCAGGCGCTTCCGGCGGTGTTGGTGACCCCTTTGAGCAGGGAAGAGAGGGGGCCCGGCAGGGTCACCCCCGAGGAGGGCGCGCCGAGCAGGCCGAGGAGGGACGACAGCGCCGGCCCGAAGTCAGAGGTCGACTTCGCCGAGGCGTAGAACTCGACGTTCATTCCTCCGTTGGCGGCGGGCGTCTTGTCAATGGCGGTGCTGATGCTGCCGTCGTCGTCGGCGTAGGCGCTGAGAAGCGGCAGGCCCGGGATGCCGGTGATGCCGAGCGAGACGGTGGTCGGGTTGGAGAAGACGAAGTTGTTGTTCGCCTGGGCGTCGCCCCCGTAGCCGTAGGGGTTGCCCGGGATCGCGCCGGACTCGCTCGGCAGCTGCAGCACCCCGCAGGCGCTGGCGAAGAGGTCGCCGTAGGGCTGCCCGGTGGTCGGGTCGGTCCTGACAGGCCCCCCCAGCGTCGCGGTGACCAGGCTGTTGGCTATTTGCAGGTACCCGCCGATCCGAAGACCCGCAGGGTCGGTCTGGCCGAGGGTGGCGGTGAAGGGGATCTCGTAGGGGACAGGCGGGGCGCTGCGCGGCGCACCTCCGTGGGGATACTGCTCGGGCGGGCAGTGGAGCCCGGGAACGGACGGGCCCGGGGAGGTGTCGGCGAACGCCGTGCGGGCCGGCATGACCACCGCCGCCGCCACGACGACCGCCGCCGCGCCAGCCACGAGCCGGCTCGGGCGGCGGCTCCACACCCGGCGTCGGGCCCGGGGGCGGGTGCTCGACGGTCGGGTCCTCACGACGGCCACGGGCAGCTCGCCGTCCTCGGCGGGAGGTTGGTGTTCTCGAGCTCGAAGTCGAAGCAGAACGGGGCGGTGAACTGGCCGACGCCGGCGCGCGCCGGCAGGCCGACGAGATGGTTGAACGTCTGGGCTATGGACGGGGGGCACGTGCCGCTGTCCGAACCGACTATGGCCGGCACCGAGAACGAGTTGCTCACCACCTGTGCCTGGCCCTGCTGGGTGGGCCCGGTGACCGGCTGGCCCGTGAGGACGCCGTCGCGGCGGGTGGTGAACGTCGCCTGCAGGGTGATGCCGCAGGTCATGCCGAGGGTGGTGACCGAGGCCTGGGTGCTGCCGCTGACGGTGATGTCCAGGCCGCCGTTGTGAGCCGGGGTGAGGTCGATGGAGGCGGTGAGCTGGCCGAAGCTCACCGTCGCGGGGATCGCCTCCAGCCCGCTTATGTACACGTTCGGTTGGGCGAGGACGATGTTGGACGCCGCTATCGTCCCGGTCAGCTGTGGTAGGCGGACGAGCCCGCAGGCCGTCGCGTAGAGGTGGGGGATCACCACGTTGGGCGGAAGGCTTATCTGCCCGTCGAAGATGATGGCCCGGAACGGCACCTCGTAGGGGATCGGCGGTGCCGTCGCCGGGTAGTTCGGCGGCGGGTTGGACGCCGGGGGGCAGTTCGACGGGTACGGCGGCGGGGCGGTGGCGTCGGCGTAGGCCCGGCGGTTGCCTGCCACCGCGAACGCCGCTGCGGCCACGACGAGGAAAGCGGCCACCGCCACCCGCAGGCGCGCCGAGCGCAGGACCCGGCTCAACTCGGCACTATCAGATCGCCGATGAGCCACTTGCCTTTCTGGCGGGAGAGGAGGAGCTGCACGACGAGCGGCTGGGTGCGGGGGCTGGTCTGGGTGGAGTTGGTCGTGGTCTGCACGATGTAGAGGAGGACGTTCGCCGCGTCGGGGGTGATCGACGTGATCCCCTCCGCCTTGACGGTCCCCTTGGCGGTGGCCTTGTAGTGCTGGACCAGCGCGCCCAGGGAGGCCTTGGTCTTGTCGAACTTGGCCCGGTAGGCGGGTGTCGAGTGTGCGTCCACCTCAGCCCAGGGGGTGCCCGGGCCGTTCAGGTTCGTGTAGGTGTAGCTCGACAGGTAGACGCCGTAGACCGACGCCGCCTGCATGGCGCTCGTGCGCAGCGAGTCGAGCTTCTCCAGGGAGCTGACCTTGCTGCTCTTGCTCGCCAGCTCGACGACCGAGAAGATCAGCGCCGCCACGAGGACCAGCGCCAAGGCGATGGCGAGAAGCTCGGTCAGCTCGTAGCGGCGGACGAGAGCCGAAAGATCCAGGCGGCGGAGCAGGCGCCGGCTGCGGCTGCCGCCCTCCCCGGCGGCGGTCTCTTCCTGTTCGAGATCCTGTTCCACGTTCACATCTTCTCCCAACCTGGAGGTGGTTTTGCGACGGATTCCGAGACCAAGGGTCTCACGGCGAGGCGACCGGCGGGGGAGCCTTGTCGGCGCCGCGTTGGAGCATGCCGGGGGCCTCGCTGGTGCAGGTGGCGTCGAGGTCGGCGGCGGTGACGAGGGCGGTGGGTTCGACGAGGGGGGAGTAGGGGCAGACCGGGTCCTTGGTGTTGAAGGTCAGCTCGAAGCGCACCTGCCCGCCGGTGGTGACCATCGCCACGTCGTCGGCGAAGAGCGGCAGCACCTGGAACAGGGCCTGGAAGGCGGGTTGGCGGTCGTAGGCGACGCCGGTGACCGACGAGAGGCCGTCGATGAGCGCCACGGTCGGCTGCGCCGTGCTGTGGAGGAAGGTGGAGAGGGCGGTCCCCGCCGACGCACCGTTTTGCAGCAGGGCGACCAGGTCGGCGTTGGAAGCCGCCACCTGGCGGCTGAGCAGGTCGAGGTTGGCCGAGAACTGCTGGAACTCGCCCGCGGTGGACTGAAAGGTGGACAGGACCGTGTGGCCGGCGTCTATGAGCTGCTGGGTGCCGGGGATCGCCGACTGCAGGGCGGTGACGAGCGTGTCGGCGTCGACGATGATCGCGCGCAGGTCCCCGCCGGCGTTCTTCAGGCCGGTCGCCAGCGCCGAGGTCAGAGTGTTCAGGTCCGAGGCGTGCAGGCTCTGCACCAGGGAGTTGAGGGTGTCGAGCAGGGTGCCTATCGACACCGGCACGCTGGTGTGGTCCTCTGGTATGACCGACCCGTTGTGCAGGTAGGGGCCCTTGGAGGAGAGGGGCACCAGGTCCAGGTACTGCTCGGCGGCCGCGGTGAGCTCCTTGACGTTGGCGCTCACGTCGGCGGGGATCCTCGTCCCGGCGTGGATCGACAGGTCGGCCACCACCCGGTCGGTGTGGAGGTGCAGCGCAGTGACCCGGCCGACCTCGACACCGCGGTAGGTGACGTAGGCCTCCGAGTACACCCCGCCGGCTACGGGGAGCACGACCTGCACCGTGTAGGGCTGGTCGAGGAGCTTGAAGCCGATGGCGTCGAAGAGGATGTAGTAGAAGCCGAGCACGGTGACCACGCCGAGGGCCACGAGTCGGGCGGCGACCGATCGGCTCACGGCAGAGCGGCCTCTATCAGCATGGCGGTCGCCGACTGGTCGTAGGCCTGGTAGGGGTCGGGCGGGTCGACCGTCACCTTCTCGAGCGGCGGGGCGTCGGAGGGGACCGGCGGGATGCCGATGGTGGCGTCGACTGCCAGCTGCAGATAGTCGCCGGGGACCGCCGCCGGCGTGTACTTCTCGAGGGCGCCGACGGCTGACAGGGCCGGCCCGAGCTGGGCTTGCACCGAGGTCAGCTGGGTCAAAAGCGGCTGCAGCTGCCGGACCGTTTGGACGGTGCCGGCGGCGCTGGAGTCGATGATGGCGTTGGCGGCGTTGCTCAGCCCGTCGAGCTGGGTGACCAGGTCGTCGATCTGCTGGCTTTCGCCGGCGAGCACCCCGACGGCGGGTCCGATGGTCGCGAGGCCCTGGGTGATGGTCGAGCTGCCCTGCTCGAGCACACGGGCGAGCGAGGCCATTGCAGACAGGGCGGCGTCGAGCGCGGGGGCGTGCTCCGAGAAGTACGAGACGGTGGAGTCGAGGTTCTGGATGAGGGCGCGGATCTTGGTCTGGTTGCCTGCGAACGCCAGGTCGGTCTGGCTGACGATCGTCTGCAGCTGGTCGATCCCCCCACCGTTGAGGAGGGCGCCGAGGGCTCCGAAGAGGTCCTCGACGCTGGGTGCGGTGGAGGTCTCCGACTCTGGTATGGAAGCGCCGTTTTGCAGGTAGGGGGGTCTGGCGGGCGACGGCGGCTGCAGCAGGACGAAATCCTCGCCGAGGGGGGTGTCGAACCGGATGGCGGCGGTCGTGCCGGCGGGGAGACGGACCGACTTCTTGATCCTCATCGTTATCAGCGCCTTGAAGTCGCTGAGCCCGATCGACGACACGTAGCCGACCTTGAAGGCACCGACGCGCACGTTGGCGTTGGCGGGGAGGTTGACGACGTTGGCGAACGTGGCGGTGAGAGCGTAGGTCGGCCCGCTCACCCCGCCTATCTTCGGCAGGGACTGCAGGCTTATCCCGCAGGAGGACAGGCCCAGGGTTGCCGCGGCGAGCAGGGGGAGCAGGCG
>Ga0070737_10003202_pt1 | contig 18055 bp, 13 predicted proteins | sample Coa_R1_10_FD_66438 | JGI IMG/M metagenome (GOLD analysis project Ga0070737, IMG submission 66438) | Surface soil microbial communities from Centralia Pennsylvania, which are recovering from an underground coalmine fire - Coalmine... | ecosystem: Environmental > Terrestrial > Soil > Unclassified...
GAGCTTGAGGTCGGAGGCTCGGAAGGGGTGGAAGGTTCCTCGTCCTGATTCGAAGCGGGCGGGGCGCTGGCATCGGCATATTGTTCTGCGTGCCTCTTCTGGCGGCGATGATGCGTGGCTCGAGACGCGGGGGCGGGTTGCTCGAAGGTATCGGAAGTTGCTGCGGCCGGAGTGTCCGCACTCGCGGTTGGCTGGCTCGAAGCAGAGGAGGGAGCTACCGTAATCTGATCAATGACGCGCTTCACGCCCGGGGCTTTCTGGGCCACGTCTTCTACGGCCAATCTTTCCAGGGGTGCATTCACAGTGCCGCTTAAGGTGACCACTCCATGGTCCGAAGTGACGTTGACTGAAAGCGCCTTTAAATCAGGATTTTGATATAGCCCTGCCTGGATCGACGAGACAATCTGCTGGTCATTCGGAACATGCGAGCAAGCGCCGCACAGCAGGATCAACGCCAAAGGAACTAAAACAAAGCTTTTGCCCATTCTCTTCATAAATCCCCCGAAAAACAAGAGTTTAGACACGCTTTTTCGATTCAGACGCTTGCAAACAGGTTGTCTGCGCACTGGATATATTCTCACTATAACTTGGGAACGGGTGGCTCGCAACCTGCCGCTCAGTCAGTTTGCGCGAGTGATAACCCCCTCTTAAACTCGTGGCCGGCACAAAGCGTAAGTTGACTGCGCAGCTTGATGCTAGAATGGAAATCATCTTGAAGATAGCAAGATTATCCATTATTGCCGGCATTATCCTCTCGCTTGCCGGTTGCGCCAGACGGCAGACAACGGTGCGGCTGGTCTATGCGCCCGCTCCCCCGCCGACGCCGAGCTCGACCGCCGCGGAACAAGGTCAGGTCTTAATCATTCAGGCGCCTGCACCGCCTCAGCCGGAAACCGCGCCCTTAAAGCCGCAGGAGACGCCTCCGACCGTGTCGGAGACGCCCAAGCTGACTCCGCCGCAAAAGGTTGACCGCAGCGCGACTGTCGATTCCAGCCCTCCCAAACCCGAAGTGCTGCCTCCCCCTAATGCTCCCCAACTCGAGCCGCTTAGCAGCGTGCAGCAGAAGACCGCTCTTCAACAGCAAATTGGCGCGCTGAAAGAAGGCATTCAATCGCGGATCAGCCGCCTCAGCCGTCTTGGCCTTTCCAGCGAGGACCGCCGCGCCTTGAATGACGCTCAAAGGTTCCTGAGCCAATCGGACACCGCTGTCAAGCAGGGAGACTTGCAGCAATCCTTAAAGCTAGCCGAAAAGGCTGATCTTCTGGTTTCAGCGGTCGAGAAAAATCACTGACAATCGGTTGAAGGACGCAATTTGCGCCAGGCTGCTGAATCCGTCTGCCACTCCACCAGTTGAATGCTGCCCAGAAGACTTGGGATGCATCCCGACCTCAGGGCTAAGACTCCCTTAAAGTTAAACACAAAACCAAAGCCAAAGTTGTGCCCACGCAAGGCGCGGAGAATGAATATGATAGAATGTTTCAACTTGATGCAAGGACGCAGCAGCGTATCCTCAGCAACCTATTAAAACCCGCTCGATTTGAGGAAGAAATGGCCCTCTATTTTTCAGCCCACACCATTGCGTGTCTTACTAAACAAGCTCTCCGGGAGCTAATGAACAACCTCATGGCTTCGACCGATCTCAAGGTTCGTCGCTGCGTTGCCAGTCAGTTGGCGGGCCGCATGTTGACGGAAGTCGAAGCGCCTGATCAAGCCACGCTCGAAAAGTGGTTTGAGCGCCACCACGTCAACGTGGAATGGATGATGCGTCTCGATCTTGACGGTCAGGATGGCATCATAAAGGAGTACTGACGCCCGTCACTCAGAAGCGATATCTTTTTGATTTTCTTATGTCGCGCTCTTTAATTTCCGACTAACGCAACCCATGGAGGTCCGCGTATGAAGATCACCAGAATTTCGACCATCATCGTCAATGCCCGCATGCGCAACTGGGTCTTTGTCAAGGTGGAAACCAATGAGCCGGGTCTCTATGGGTGGGGTGAAGCAACTCTGGAATGGAAGACGAAAGGTGTTGTGGGCGCAATTGAAGACCTTTCGGTCCTTTTGCTGGGGCAAGATCCGCGGCGGATTGAACACCTCTGGCAAATGATGCACCGCCAATACTTCTGGCGAGGCGGGGTGGTCACCATGAGCGCCTTGAGCGGCATCGATCAAGCCCTCTGGGACATCAAGGGAAAGGAATTAGGCAGGCCAGTGTGCGAACTGCTGGGAGGCCCGGTGCGAGATCGGCTCAGGTTTTACGATCATCTCGGAGGCGGAACGCTGGAGGGGATGTATAAAACGGCGGAGCCTGAAGAGTTCGCCGACAAAATTCAGGAGAGCCTCCAGAAGGGCTTTACGGCCGTCAAGGCCATGCCAATTCCCGTTGCCGAGATGATTGAGAGCGCTGATGTGCTGAAGCATTCTGCGCGCTGCGTGGAAGCCATGCGTAAAGCCGCCGGAGACAGCATCGATATCATGCTTGACCTTCATGCGCGGACCACGCCCGCCGCTGCCATTCAGTTCGGACGATTGCTGACGGATTATAACCTTTACTGGTATGAAGAGCCCTGCTGGCCTGAACATGTGGACGGCCTCGTGGAAGTGGCGCGGGCGTTGCCCTTTCCCATTGCCACCGGCGAGCGGCTCGTTGGGCGCTGGCAATTCCGAGAGTTATTGGAAAAGCGCGCCTGCGCCATCGTTCAACCGGATGTTTCTCATTGCGGAGGCATTAGTGAGGCCCGCCGCATTGCGGCGATGGCAGAGACTTACAACATGTCGGTGGCTTGTCACAATCCGCAAGGGCCAATCAGTACGGCTGCGTCTTTGCACGTTGGATTTGCGGTTCCAAATTATCTCATCCAGGAGGTGGTACGCAAAGATGTGCCCTGGCGGAATGATGTGGTGACCGAGCCAATAAGTATGGAAGGCGGAGTTGCGCAGCCGCCGTCAGCTCCGGGCCTTGGCATCGACATCAACGAAAAGGAGGCAGCCAAGCATCCTTTTCAACCTGAAGTCATCATGGCGTACTTTCACAGGGATGGCTCTGTCGCGGATTGGTGATCCCGAAAGCTCCAGCACTACATCAATTCGGTGCGCCAGGCGCAGGGTGCGCGAAGGCGACTTCTCGCGTGGGCTGGCCGCTCTGAATCAGGACGGGCTCCTTTTCAAGAGCAAGGTCGAGCGTCTCCTGAATTGTCTTGACGTAACGCAGCTTTAACTCGCCCAGCAACTGTGACGAGAGATCTTCGCGGGCGTTCGGTTCATTTTCCTTGGGCAGCAGGACTTCCTGGATGCCGGCCCGTTTGGCGGCAAGCACCTTTTCCTTGATGCCCCCAACCGGCAGCACTTGACCGCTGAGCGTAATTTCGCCTGTCATGGCCAGGCGCTCGCGCACCGGCCTGCGCGTGAGCGCTGAGACCAGCGCTGTCACCATGGTGACGCCTGCTGAAGGTCCATCTTTGGGAATGGCGCCCGCCGGCACGTGAACATGGATGTCGTAGGTCTGGAAGAAGTCCGGGTCGATGTCGTAGTCCGCAGCATGTCCGCGCACCCAGGCCAAAGCGGCCTGCATGGATTCCTGCATAACGTGCCCCACGTGCCCGGTCATCGTGAAATGCTTTCCACCCTTCATGGCTGTGGCTTCCACAAAGAGCACGTCGCCCCCGGTAGGCGTCCAGGCCAGCCCTACTGCCACACCTGGCCGGCGTGTACGCTCGACGATCTCCGTCTCCAGGCGGAAACGAGGGACCCCCAGGAAGTCCTGAATATTCTCTGGAGTTAACTGAAGTTTTTCGTTTTGGCCCTCGGCAATGCGCCGCGCCTGTTTGCGGCAGAGCGTCGCGATCTCGCGTTCCAGATTGCGCACCCCTGCTTCACGCGTGTAATGCTGGATTACATAAGCGAGAGCTTCTCGCGTGAATTCAATCTGCTCGCCGTTGCGGACGCCGTGTTCTTCCGTCTGTTTCGGAATCAGGTGCCGGAAGGCAATCTCAATTTTTTCCTCTTCGGTATAGCCCTGAAGCTCAATCACTTCCATGCGGTCCAGCAAAGGCGGCGGAATGGTGTCCAGCACGTTGGCCGTGCAGATGAAGAGCACCTTCGAGAGATCAAATTGAACGTCCAGGTAATTGTCCCGGAAAGTCGCATTCTGCTCCGGGTCAAGCACTTCCAACAAAGCTGAGGAAGGATCGCCACGAAAATCGCGTCCGATCTTATCCACTTCATCGAGCACGAACACCGGGTCTCGCGTTTCAGCGCGCCGGATGCCCTGAATAATTTGTCCGGGCAGAGCTCCGATATAAGTCCTGCGGTGGCCGCGAATCTCCGCCTCATCGTGAATGCCGCCAAGCGACATCCGCACAAACTTCCGGTCCAACGACTTTGCAATGGACTTTGCCAGCGAGGTCTTGCCCACGCCCGGCGGCCCCACCAGGCACAAAATAGGCCCCTTTAATTGTGGCTTTAATTGCAAGACTGCCAGATAATCGAGGATACGTTCCTTGATTTTGTCCAGGTCGTAATGGTCGACATCCAGAATCGTCCGGGCCTTGTGGATGTCGACCTTGAGCTCGCTGACCTTATTCCAGGGAAGCGCTACCAGCCAGTCCAGATAGGTGCGCGTCACGTGGTAGTCTGCGGCGACGGGCGACATCTTCGAGAGACGATTGAGCTCCCGCAAAGCCTCTTTTTTAGCTTCCTCGGTCATTCCCGCCGCCTCGATCTTTTGACGGAGCTCTTCAATTTCGTGCTGCTCGTCGGCCTCGCCTAATTCTTTCTGGATCGCCTTCATCTGCTCGCGCAGATAGAACTCTCGCTGGCTTGCTGTCACCTGGTCCTGCACGTCGGATTGAATCTTGGAGCGCAACTGCTGCACTTCCACCTCGCGCGCAAGATGGCGATTGAGGCGTTCAAGCCGAGCGGAAAGGTCCAGACTCTCAAGCAGTTCCTGCTTTTCGGTGTTGGAAATCGATGGCAGATTGGCAGCAATAAAATCCGCCAGGCGCGCCGGGTCTTCAATATTCATGACCACCGTTTGCAGATCGTCCGATAAGCTTGGAGAGAGTTGCACAACCTGCTGGAAGAGCGAAGTGACGCTGCGCACCAGGGCATCGAAGCCTGGCGTATCCTGCGCTGGCAATACATCCTGGAGAGGCTTTACCTTGGCGCGCAGATAGGGCTCCGTGCTGACGATTTCCTCGATCGCGAGCCGCTGAAGTCCTTCGACAAAGATGAAAAGGTTCTGGCTGGGTAACTTGATGATCTTGTGAATGAAGGCCAGGGTGCCGATCTGGAAAAGATCTACAAGCTGCGGGTTATCAACCCGCGGATCGCGCTGAGCCAGGACTCCAATGAACTTTTCGTCCTCTTTTAAATCACTGATCAGTTTGAGCGAGCTTTCCCGCCCCACCGTCAGCGGCAGAATGGCGTTGGGAAACAGAACCGTCTCGCGGACCGGCAGAATCGGAAGTTGACTGAGATCGCCCACTTTTTTGTTATTGGGAGCAGCCATAAGCAATAAACCTCGCTTTCGCGGCGACGCTGAGGTTCACCATCTCTCGGGAGTTGAAACCATAGCCTCCATGATGGTATCGGCGCCCGCTTTCACGTGAAAGCACTGCAAAGCATACTTTAAGGTGAATCAAAATATCCACTTAATTTAGATGCAGACTTAACACCTTGTGATTCAAGGCCCTGTTGCGCGTCAAGACCGCCCCAAGGTATGCTCAGACAACCATACAGGCTTAAAAGGAGACGCAATTCATGCCCTTCAGGGATGCCCAACATGCCCGCCATCTCGGGTATGTTCGTCATTTCATTCATACCACTCCAAAAGTGATCATCTATCTCTCGATTCCCGGCGCCCTCATCGTGGCTTTTGTCATTGGTTACGCGCTGAAGCGACTTTTTAAGCGTTATCGAAAGAGGGCGCGCACCCCGGTGGGGGAGTTGCTGCTTGCCGTGCTTGCGGAATTGCCCATTCCGCTGCTGCTGCTGACCGCCGTTTATACTCTCATGGAAATCCTCACCTTGCCCGGCCGCTACCGCAAGGCTGGGTCGGAGCTTATCTTCACGCTCGTCGTCATCGTCATCTTCTACTTCATGACCAAGGGACTGGTGGGCTTCATGCACCGCCTGGCGTTGCGCGAGCCGAAGCTTGAGCGCATCACTCAGCCTACTTCCTTCGTCATCCGCCTCCTTTTTGTCATCCTGGCGGCCATCATCATCTTGGACAATCTGGGTATTCATCTGACGGCCATCTGGACCACGTTGGGCATCGGCAGCGTGGCGGTGGCTCTGGGTTTACAGGAAACGCTCAGTAACGCCTTCGCCGGATTGTACATCATGGCAGACCAGCCGGTAGCCCCCGGCGACTACGTGAAACTTGAGGGAGGATATGAAGGTTATGTGGTTCGGATTGGCTGGCGAGCCACTTCGCTGCGCACCCTGGCCAATAACATCATCTTCGTGCCCAATGCCAGCCTGGCCAAGGCGGTGATCACAAACTATTCGCGTCCGGAAGATCGCATGGGCATTGGCATTCAGGTCAGTGTAGCCTACGGAACGGACCCGAATCGCGTAGAGCGGGTTCTGCTTGAAATCGCTCGTGAGGCGGCCAAAGACGGGCTGGACGGCCTTCTGGCCTATCCCGAACCCTCCGTTCGTTTCATCCCGGGTTTTGGGGCCTCCTCTCTCGATTTTTCGCTTAACGTTCAGGTGCGACGCTTTGTGGACCAATATCCCGTCCAGAGCGAGCTTCGCAAAAGAATCGTGCAACGCTTTGAAAAAGAAGGAATTGATATGCCGTTTCCCACCCGGACTATCCTGCTGGATAAATCGGCGCTCGAAACGCTCAGCGGTCAGACACGCAAGCCCTAGCATGTCAAATTGTTCTATCCCCACCCTAATTTCCTCAATCGCAGGGAAAATGAGTGGGCTAACGCTCGTCAGCCTGGAAGGGCGTTTCACTGGCCATCTGTTGAGTCTCAAGAGCATTCAAAGCTGCGTAGCCCTGCTGGTCGTTGTCAAAGTAGATGAAGACTTGCTTCGCGCCCTCCTGGAGAAACTTCTCAGCGTGCCCGAGCCACTGGCGCAGTTGGGCTTTCAAATAGCGCCCCGCATATTTCTGGTGGGAGGGGCCATGGAGCCTGATGTAGGCGAAATCAGCGGTGAGGCGATGGAGCGATTTCTGACCGGCAAAATCGAAAAGACACAAAGCGCAATTGTGCTTTTCCAGCAGCGAGAAAATCTCCTCGTGAAACCAATCGGAGTCTCGCAGCTCAAATGCGTAGCGATGGTTCCCGGGCAAGGCAGCCAGGAAATCGCGCATCCTTTCCGCATTGCGTTTCCACCGTGGCGGCAATTGGAACAAAATCGGCCCCAACTTATGCCCCAGTTCGCCGGCGCAGGAGAGGAATTTCTCTAATGCCTTTTCAGGGTCTTTAAGCTTCTTCATATGCGTGATGTACCGGCTGGCTTTGACGGCGAAGATAAAAGCGGGCGGCGTGCTGTCTCTCCAGGCGACAAAGGTTTCCTGGTTCGGCAGATGATAGAAAGAGTTGTTGATTTCGACGGTAGAAAATCGGCGAGCGTAAAATTCTAACAGCTCGCCGCTCTGCGCGCGCTCGGGGTAAAAGGGTCCCTTCCAATGATCGTAGTGCCACCCGGAGGTTCCAACTAAAATCTTTTCTGCCATAAACACCTGCCATTTCAGCGGCATTTACGCCTTGTCGCTGAGATGAAGCGAAAGAACGCCCTAAAATTAGATTGACAGAAACCCGCGAAATCAGGAAAATAAAGGAGATGGCTAAGATCCGCATTCAATCTATGGAGCGCCGGGGCTGTTGTTGCTCTTGTTGTTGTCGTATCTCCCCGGCCGTGGGTTGACGCCAGACGCGATTATCCATTCGTGATCCTGTAGTTTAGGCCCATCGTCGGGAAGAACAAAACCCGACGATGGGTTTTTTATTTTTCGGGAGGTTCGTCAGAGTGGAGCAGGGAAATACAGGCGCCCTCAAGGAAACCAAGGCACAGAGGGCAGAGCGGCTTAAAAAAGCAAAGAATCCCTGGGAATGCTTTGCCGAAATCGAGGAATTTGCAAAGCATGGATTTGATTCTATTCCCGAGGAATGGCTGAAAACTTACTTCCGCTGGTGGGGTGTTTATACCCAGGGTGATGGGGCAGGCGTTCTGGGCGGCAAAGGCGGAGAAGGCAAGGCCGCGCCTTTCTTCATGGTGCGTATCCGGATTCCTAACGGTTTTTTGCGCAGCGATCAACTGCGAACCGTAGCCCAAATTGCCGAGAAGCATGCGCGAGGGTTTGCCGATCTGACGGTGCGGCAGAATATCCAGCTCCATTGGGTTACGATCGAGTCGCTGCCGGAGATTTTCCGCACCCTGTGGCAATGCGGGCTGACGACGATGGCTGCCTGCGGCGATGATACTCGCAACATCACCGGTTGCCCCTTGGCTGGCGTCGACGCGGCTGAGATTTGTGACGCCTCGCCGCTGGTCTTTGAAGCGCAGAAGATGCTGGTGGGAGCGGAGGACTTCTACAATCTCCCTCGGAAGTTCAAGATCTGCATCACGGGCTGCCCCGTTTGGTGCTCTTACCCGGAAATCAATGATGTTGGCCTGACAGCCCAAAAGCGAAAACTCAACGGCCAGTGGGAGACGGGTTTCTCCGTGCGCGTGGGCGGCGGGCTGTCCTCGCAGCCGCACTTTGCCGCGCGATTACCCGCTTTCGTGCGCTGGGACCAGGCGATGTCGGTAATTAAAGGCATTGCCGAAATTTTCCGCGATTCCGATTGCCTGCGCGAAGCCCGCGAAAGGGCGCGCTTGAAATATCTCTTTCTGCGCCATGGCTGGACGGCTGAAAGCCTTCTCCAGGCGCTCGAAGAACGCCTGGGTTTTCGTCTGGACCCACCGGAGCATGAAGAGCCGCCTTCAGACGTTTATCGCGACCACGTGGGCATCTATCCGCAAAAGCAGCCTGGGCGCTTTTATGTGGGCGTGGCGGTGCTGCGCGGGCGCGTGACGGCCCAGCAACTGGCTGCCGCCGCCGATCTTGCCGAACGTTATGGGGGCGGCGAGGCGCGAATCACCGGCATGCAAAACCTGGTGATCGTGAACGTGCCCAAGCATCATGTGGACCCTCTGGCGGACGGGCTTGAGGCGGTAGACTTGCGCATTTCCGCATCGCCTTTCTGGCGCGGCGCCATCTCCTGCACGGGCACCGAGTTCTGCAAGCTGGCGATTACCGAAACGAAGGGATTCACGAGCTGGCTGGTGGGAGAGTTGGAAAAGCGCATGCCTGGCTTCAATCAACATCTGAAGATTGACGTCACCGGCTGCCCCAACAGTTGCGGCCAGCACTGGATCGCCGATATCGGACTTGAAGGCAAGCGCATCAAAATTGACGGGAAACTGGTGGACGCCTACTACTTCTGCCTGGGCGGGGCCGTGGGAAAACACCAGGCGTTTTCCCGCCACATCGGTTATCGCTGCCCGACTGATGAAGTGCCGGATGCCATCACCCGCCTGCTCTATGCCTACCTGGACGAACGGGAAGAAGGCGAGAATTTCCGCAGTTTCTGCGCGCGCAGATCCGATGAGGAACTTCGGGCTGCTCTGGCCGGCGAGATCGCGGTGAACACCCCCGAAAATCCTTCCCTGGATGCCGTCCCCTGTTAAACTTCTAAATCAGAAAATGCTGTGCTCCTGAGGAGGTTCTCATGGCCCGCATTACGGCTATCTTTTCGGATGTTGGCGGGGTTCTCGCCACCAACGCCTGGGACCGGGAATCCCGAAAAAAGGCGGCTGAACAGTTCAGACTGGATTGGGTTGAATTTGAGGACCGTCACGAACTGGTGGTGAACGCCTTTGAAATGGGCCAGCTTGACCTCGATGAATATCTTGATCGAACAGTCTTTTATCGGCCACGAGACTTCACGAAAGAGCGGTTCCGGGAATTCATGTTTGCGCAATCGCAACCTTTCCCGGAATCGTTGGAACTATACGCGCGTCTCGCGGAGTCCGGAAAATATCTTCTGGCGACGCTTAACAATGAATCCCGACCGCTGAATTTATATCGCATTGAGCGGTTCGGGTTGCGGAAAATTTTCTCGGTCTTCTTCAGTTCCTGTTTTCTCGCCCTTACAAAACCACACGACGCATTTTATCGCCTCGCCTTGACCCTGACCCAGCGCCAGCCTGAAGAATGCCTCTTTGTGGATGATCGCTTGCTGAACGTGGAGCGCGCCCAGCAGTGCGGCATCCAAACCATTCATTGCCAGGATCCCAAACAGCTCGAAACTCAAATGCAGGCCCTGGGCATCGAAACCCGGTAGATTCCCGGCGTAACTGAAACACGCGACATGTCTCGGAGCTTGGATCTCGCGCCGAGCCTTTCCCATGTCATCCTGAGCGGCAGCGAAGAATCTCCGTATTTCAGCTCAGATCTGCAGGCCATCGTCTTTGCCAAGCCACTTACGTCGCACTAAGCTGAAGCCAGAACGTCAAAAACCATTCCATACATCTTGGACTCCCTGCGCTTCGCAAGTTAAATCTTTGTAAGGCGGTTTTTACGAGGATTTGATGCCTGATTCGCGCCACTCCGCCCAATAATATTTCTGAGCAGGCTGCGCTTCATCGCAGCTTTATCTCGAACAGGTTGCTGAAAAGCTCTTGCAGCCTGTCATTCCGAGAAGCCAGGGCGACGAGGAATCCGTATGTGCGCTATTTTTAGAGCTAGATTCCTCGCTCCGCTCGGAATGGCACGGTCTTGGAATGTTTTTTCCACAGCCTGCTAAAGATTTCATGCGGTTTCGTGGATTCCTTAATATCTCAGGAAAGCCACTCGCCCAACATTGAATTGAGTCGGAGGGTCTGAATGAGCGCAAGTGAAAGCAGATTTGAGTTTGCCCGCAGCACGTTCTGGAGGCTGCTTCCGTTGTTTTTCCTCCTGCTATCGTTTACAGCGCCAGCCTGGGCGCAGGTGGAAGCGTCGATTACCGGAGTCATCATCGACAGTTCAGGAGCCGTTATTGCGGGCGCCACAGTAAGCGTAAAAAACCTGGAAAACGGGTTTACTCGAAAAGCCATCACCAATGAAGCCGGGCGGTACGATCTGCCGTCCTTGCCTCTCGGGCGCTACGATGTGACGGCTGAAATGAAAGGATTCAAGTCCGAAGTGAAAACAGGAGTGACTCTCGTCGTCGGACAACAAGCGGTGGTGGACCTCACGCTCCAACCCGGTGAAGTCAAGGAGACAGTCACGGTAAAGGACGAAGGCCCGGTTGTGAACGTCACGACCCAGGAGATATCGGGATTAGTCGGAGAGCGACAAGTGAAGGACCTGCCGCTGAATGGCCGCAGCTATGACGGGCTGATGACGCTGAATCCCGGCATTGTGAATTACACGGCGGAAAGGTCGGGAGGCGTCGGGGTTTCCAATTCAGCCATCGGAAACATGTTCGCGGTTTCAGGAAGGCGTCCGCAGGAGAATCTTTTTCTCCTGAATGGGATTGAATATACAAGCGCGAGCGAAATTAACCTGACTCCGGGAGGAGCCAGTGGCGAATTGCTGGGAGTGGACGCCATCCGGGAATTTAATGTTATCACCGACGCCTACGGGGCCGAATATGGAAAACGCCCGGGCGCGCAAGTGAATATTGTGACCTCCTCCGGCTCCAACAAACTGCACGGGACCAGCTACGAGTTCCTGCGGAACAGCGCTCTGGATGCGCGCAACTTCTTCGATCAGGGCTCAATCCCGCAATTCGAGCGTAACGAATTCGGCGGCGCGCTTGGAGGGCCTCTTCAGAAGGAGAAGACATTCCTCTTTGGGAATTACGAAGGGTTCCGGCAGAAGCTCGGCCTCAGTGATGTGACTCTGGTTCCTGACAACAACGCGCGGCTGGGCTACTTGCCCGGCGCTGACGGAGCGTTGCTTCACGTCGGCGTGGAGCCGTCTGTCGCTCCTCTGCTTTCCTTATGGCCGGTCGAAAATGGACCCAATCTGGGAGGCGGGATCGGCGAGGCTTTCAGCCACCCGCTGCAAAATATCCGCGAGGATTTCGGGACCACAAGGCTTGACCATACCTTTTCGCAAAAAGACTCAATTTTCGGCGTCTATACCGTGGATGACAGCGCCGATCGGACTCCCACGGTGAATCCCTTCAGCGTCAATTTCGAGAGTCTCAGGGAGCAGGTGGTCAGCCTGCAGGAGACTCACGTCTTGTCGCCTACGGCGCTCAATACCGCGCGTTTCGGCTATTCTCGCGGGGGTTACTTCTTCACAGGTCTGCCTGCTGTGAACGCGCCCGGATTCATCGCCGGAGCGCCCGCCGGCGCTATTGTGATCGGGGGCGGGACTGCCTCCAACGCCGCAACGCAGATCAGCCCCGCCGGCAGTAACGTGGGGAGCAACTTCATCGCGGCGCGCAATCTCTTTACCTATGAAGATCGCGTGGATGTGAGCAAGGGCATTCATCAATTGAGCGGCGGAGTCTGGTTCCAGAGGATTCAAGCGAACGACAATATGGCGCAGGGACAGTTCGGCCAGGCGTCCTTTTCAAGCCTCGCCAATTTCCTGAAGGGCACGGTGAGCACTTTCACGGCCGTTCCCTCGTCGTCGCTTATGGGCTGGCGTTCCCTTGAAGGCGCCGTCTATTTTCAGGATGCCATCAAATTGAGGCACAATCTTGCGTTGACTCTGGGTCTCCGCAATGAATTCGCGAATGGCTGGAATGAAGCTCACGGCAGGGCTTCCAATTATCTGTTCGACTCGAACGGCGTCATCGAAACGCACCCTCTTGTGGGGCGTTCGGTTTTTACCAAAAACAACGCACGGTTTCTGCCCGAGCCCCGCGTGGGACTTGCATGGGACCCGTTCGGCGCCGGCAAGACCGTGATTCACGCCGGATTCGGTTTGTATCACGATCTGTTGGATGATCTCAGTTACCGGTTAGACCAGAATCCTCCTTTCAACACGACCCTGGTTCTGAAGAATGTGCCGCTCTCATCGCTGAACATCGCGCCGGGCGCGCCCCTGCCTGCGGGCGGCCTTGTTTCCCCTGGCGGCATTCAACCTACGGTCCAAACCCCACCCGTCATCACTTATACGTTGAAGGTTGAACAGCAAATCGCGCCGAGGACCATCTTAAGCGTCGGCTACGTGGGATCGCGCGGCTATCATGAAATCCTGGCTGCCGACATGAACGAGCCGATTCCGGCGGTCTGCCCCGCGGCCCCATGCCCGTCCAGCCTTGCGCCTGGAACCGTCTATTATGCCCCGGGCTCTCCCCTGGCCAACCCCCAGGTGGCGAACACAACAACCTGGATATCAGCAGGCGACAGCTCCTACAACGCGCTTCAGGTTGATGTGAATCACCACTTCAATCATGGCTTGCAACTGAGAGGAGTCTACACCTATTCCAAAAGTCTGGATGATGGCGCGGCCTGGAACAGCAGCGTCGCCGCCAATTCCCCCGGCTTTGTGATGTTTCCGCTCGATCCGCGGCTCGATTGGGGGCTTTCTCCATTTGACGCCAGGCACCTCGCAGCGATTAACGGAACTTATGAGCTGCCTTTTGGGACAGGCAAGGCGTTCCTGAATGGCGGCAGCGGTTGGGAGAAAAAACTGATCAGCGGGTGGATGTTGGGCGGAATCGAAACCCTGCAGACCGGATTCCCCTTCACTCCTCAACTGGGATTCAACCCCACCAACAACGGCGATACCCGGAATCCCATACGCCCTTCATGGAATCCTGCTTTCCATGGGAACCTGATTGAGGGCGGCCCTGCCCAGTATTTCAATCCTGCTGCATTCATTGTGCCGCCCAATGGCACTTATGGAAACGTCGGCAGAGACGCGCTGATTGGCCCTGGCTTGGCATCTCTCGATTTATCTTTGATGAAGAACACCTCCCTTTCTGAACGAATGAGCCTTCAGTTCCGAGCGGAGTTCTTCAACATTCTGAACCGAGCCAACTTCAATACGCCGAACGCGGTCGTCTTTACCTCCGGTTCGGCGGGGCCGTCTGCGACCGCAGGCGTGATCAATAGCACTTCCACAAGCTCGCGGCAAATTCAGTTCGGGCTGAAGCTGATCTGGTGATGGCGAATCAGATATAGGGGTGAGCGTCAGGGACCTTCGCTGCAATTTAATGCTGGCGGAGAGCAACGAATTGCTCTGAGGCGCGATCCATGCGTTCCAGTCGCCACTCTGAATCCAACCAGAGATCGATGCGCGCAAGATCGGTGGAAATGACGAGGTGTTTGCAGGCCTCCTTCTTTCCGCCGATCTTGATGGTTTCCTTGCCCGCATTCGTCACGGTGAGGGTTCCGGGCAAAGCTTCCTGCGGGATGAAGGCCGTAAAGGTCTGCTGCCCCCCGGGGGTCATGGCGTAGCGCCACGCTGCGAGTTCGTACTGATAGATCACATTGTCATCCAGGATGACGACATCTTGCGGCAGTTTGAACTCACGATCGTCCTGGCGGCCATTCACGGTATGGTAGCGAACCCTGGCCATCCCCTGGCTGAAATCCATCTGAAGGCGGGAGGAGCGAGCGCCTTTCTGATTCCAGGTGTAACTGATCGGTTGAAGCTGCGAATTTAGGATCAGGTCGGGAAACGTCTTGAAGTCTACCGGGTTGCCGTCCTGGCCGGCGCGAAACTCAATGCGGGCGCTGGCTTCGAGATTTTCGCCGCGCGCGTGGATGCGAAATTTCTCTATCCCGATCTGCCGCCCGTTCAGCATCAGAATAAACGAGCCTTCGTCCTCGGTGGCAGGCGGTGATTGCGGAGGCGCGGAGAAAAGGGAGGGTGAAGCGGCGATTAAGACCGCGAGGAGCCAATAAGCCATTCAGAAAACCTTCAGGCGCAGGATGCGTTCAACAACCTCCTCGGGCGCCTGGCCATCCGTTGCAACGCGAAATTCAGCGAGGCGGTAATAGGGCAATCGCTGGTTGAATAATTGCGCAAAGCTTTCGGAATCGCGGAACAGGGGGCGGTCATCGATGCCCGCGCACCGCCTGCGCAGCTCTTCCAGGCCGCAATCCAGCCAGATGGTCGCTCCTCCGGTGCTGCGGATGAATTCGAGGTTAGGCTCCTGCACCCAGGTTCCGCCGCCCAGTGCAATAACCGCTGGCTCGGTCTTGGAGGCTTCGGTGAGAGCCGCATGCTCGATCTGTCGGAAAAAGGGTTCCCCCTCCTGCTCGAAAATCTGCCGGATGGTAGCGCCCTGCCCCGCCTCAATCGTGGCATCCAGATCGATAAAAGGCCAACCCATGTTGCGGGCCAGCAGTTGCCCCACGGTGGACTTGCCGCTTCCCATGAATCCCAGGAGGTAAATAAGCTTTTTGCGATGACGAGCCATTCTATCCCAGTGCGCTGTTATCGTTGCAGGTTGCTGAAAAACTCTCTGCGCATGCCATGCCTCTCGGCTGTCATTCTGAGCCCTTCGACTGCGCTCTCCAGAAACTTCACCTAAGTTGTTGATTCTGCGTAGAGGCAAACAGAAGTTTCTGGCACTATGGACCCGCCAACCGGCGGGCGAACACTCAGGGTAAACTCCGCGAAGAATCCCTGTGTTTCCGCTAAGGGCAAACTCCGCGAGGAATCCTGACAGTCGTGATGAGTGGAAAGTGACGAGTGACGAGCAAAAGCAATCAGAACTTTGGATTGATTTTTGCGCATCACTCATCACTGTCTTTTTCTGTTAGAGCCTGATTATAAAAACCAGCCTGGAAGATTGGCAAGGGCCGCGAGCGCGGTAAAGAAGGGCGGGAATTTCAACCCTATGGATGGCTGCAAATTACAGTGACAGCTTCGGCTGTAGCGCCGGTGTCCCCACCGGCGGTTTTTCGGCGACAGAAAATGTTGTCGCGGTAATTTGCAGGCCTCATTGAGGTTGGGTAGTCTGCGGACGAATTCGAATGGTGCCGCTATAAGAAGTCAGTTCGAGGGTAGCTGCGCCCTGGTTGTGCATGCCCAGAAGCGCGTTGCCGTAGAAGGAAACTGAACGATGATACCGCTTATGAGTCAGTTTCATATCATCGATCAGCTTGCCGTGCACCGACCGCGCGTTGAGTTCAAACGACGCGGAAGGCGGGCAGAAGACGTCGATATCGCCGTTATAGGAGGACATCACATATTCCCCGGCGGCGATGGGGTTCCCTTCATAGACAATCCTTCCCGAGGTTGTCCGCGCATGAATGCGCGAGCTGGAAGGAGACAGGAATTCAAGATTTCCGTTCACAGAAGAGGCTTCCACATAACCGGCCGGGCGAACAATCTGAATCTGCCCGCCCACCGATCGCGCTACAATCTCCCCGGAGGCGTCGCTGATAATGATATTTCCGCCCACGGACTCCACCCAGACATCTCCATTCAGCTTATCGATACGGACCAGCCCCTGGGGGTTTCGGATTTCCATGCTGGAGCCCACGGGCACGTCCAGCGTGTAATCCACTTTGGCGTTCGATCCCTGAAGACTTCGATCCAGAAGGTGAGTTGCGAGGTGAATCTTCTCCGCGTCTCCCTGGGAGGGAACCTCTTCCGTATCAATCTCGATGCGCGGCGAAGCGATCATATAAACCGCGTGGACTACCGATTTCTCCCAACCCCGCACTTCGACCGTGCCGGTAAGATTCGTCACAGTGATGCGGGGCGCTGGGATAGTGTTAAACGTGTTTGAGCGCTGGAGAGGGCCCTCGCACCAGGCGCTGGCCGGCACCAGCAGAATCAGGAACGCCGCCCAAAGTTTTCTGTCTACGTGATAATTCATCTGCGTTAATCGGCCATCCCCGGCCTGCCCTCTCTATCGCAGGTTATACTCCAGCGCTGACTGAAGCACTTCCGCCTTCTGAACGTAAGCGGTTGAAAGGTATTCGCGCGCCAAGTCGTTTTCAGGCTGCTGCTTCATCGAAAGCTCGCATTCCCGGATTTCCCCATCGAGCGAATCGAGGCTCTTCTGATAAGTTGCCTTCATCGAAGGCTCCAGCGAAGCTTCGTTGGCCTGGTAAGCCTGCTCGAGTTGCTGAATGGTTGCGCGAAGGCTCGAAATATCCCTGGGCGCCATATACCCCTGGGTGAACACCGCCGAGTGGATAACGTTGGCCGGCGGCGCATCCGAACGAACAAGATAACCCGGAGCTTTAAATAAAACAACCGCCATCACGGCTGCCGCTGCTGCTGCTGCAAACGGGGCGGGATGCCTCACAAGGCTCCTGCTGCCCCACGGCGCCCAGCGCCTCCAAAAGCTGACCGGATCGTGAACGATCCCTTCCTCAATCAGAACCGCGCGAACGTTCGCCCAAACCCTTGCCGGAGGCTCCTCCATCCCCAGTTCCGGGCTGACCTTGCGGATCAGATCAAGGTCTGCCAGCAAGCATCGGCAGAAGTCGCACTCGCTGGCGTGAGAGAGCACTTCAGAGTTGGAATCGCCTTCCAGATAGGAGGCGAGGTTCACCTCAAACTTTTCGCACGCGTCCCCCAGCTTCATACCTTTTTCCATCCCCTCATCAATCACTGCGCCCTTCTCCTTGCCGGCGTCGGCTGCCGCGCCAGCTTGTTCTCATCGCGCCGCAGAACCTCCCGCAGCTTCAGCCGCGCTTTATGGAGTTGGGATTTTGAGTTCCCCACCGAGCAATTCATAATCTGCGCAATTTCATTATGCTCGTAGCCTTCCACGTCGTGAAGAACAAAGATGGCGCGATATCCCGGCGGCAACTCTTCAATGGCGTTATGAAGTGAGATGCGGTCCACCGAACCCAACAACCGGCGGTCGTCATCTCCGTACTCGCGTTTCACCGGCTCTTCCTGAGAGTTATCCATCTCGTCGAGGGAAACCCTCGGAATATCCTTCTTGCGGAGATGCATTAAAACCACATTCACGACGAGGCGATGCAGCCATGTGGAAAATGCAGATTCTCCGCGGAACGTTGAAATCTTGCGAAAAAGCTGAAGAAACGCTTCCTGGGTCAGGTCCTCAGCTTCCGCTGTATCGCCCGTCATGCGAAGGCACAAGGAGTAGACTCGCCGTTTGTGAAGTCC
>Ga0070737_10003204_pt1 | contig 18042 bp, 13 predicted proteins | sample Coa_R1_10_FD_66438 | JGI IMG/M metagenome (GOLD analysis project Ga0070737, IMG submission 66438) | Surface soil microbial communities from Centralia Pennsylvania, which are recovering from an underground coalmine fire - Coalmine... | ecosystem: Environmental > Terrestrial > Soil > Unclassified...
GCGTTGTTGCTCTGGTAGGCGGCGTGGTTGTACACGACAATGACGTCCCTGAGCGCAGGCACGTGGTTGCTCGACGACTGGACATAGACCGGCTGCACGTACAGCAGAGTGTTGGCGATCGGCACGGTCACCACCTCGCCGAGCAGGACCTGGGAGCCCTGTTGGTTGAGGAGCGTGAGCTTCTGGGAGATATACGGATTGGACTCGATCTCGGACTGGACGAGCGGAGGGCCGTCCACCTGCTCGCTCGGGGGGGTCTCGTAGACGGTCAGCTGCCCGTAATCATCGGGATCGGACGAGGCGAACATGACCCCCGACAGGTTCTTTTGCGACTGGCCGCTCGACCTCGGGACGAAGGGCTGCACGGCGACGAAGCTCTGCACCGTCTGCCCCGGCAGCGCGGCCAGCTCGTATTGGGGGTCGAGCAGCTTGGGCGCGAACGTGATGGTGCCGTTGCGGGACGTGGTCGCCACGTTGGTCGGCGTGTTCGGCCTCCCGCTCCCCGGGTCCTGGCTGATGGTCCAGGCGTTGGCCTGACTGAAGAACTGACCGACGTTGGTCAGGTGGTACCGGCCGTACATGTTGGTCTGGACCTCGAACAGGTCCTGGGGGTACCGCCAGTGGTCGGTGATGCCGGGAATCTTCTTGTCGGCCTCGGCGACCGGCGTGAAAAGGCCGGGAAAGGCCTTTTCGTAGGTCCGGATGATGGGGTCGTTTTGGTCGACGACAAAGAAGTACATCTTGCCCGTGTAGGCGTTGACCACAACCTTGACCGAGTTGCGCACGTAGTTGAACGTGCCCGACAAGCCGGACGAGGGCGACACCCGGCCGGTCTCGGCATACTGCGAGTACGGGTAATTCGCGGTGGTGGTATAGGCGTCGGCCACCCAGTACAGCTGGTTGCCCAGGATGACGCTATACGGGTCGGCGTCGTATTTGAGGAACGGCGCCGCCTTTTGCACCATCTGAGTGATGTTGCGGTTGTAGATGATCCGCGACTTGGGCGTGACCTGGCCGGAGAGGAGGATGTCGGGGTCGTCGAAGGCTACGGAAAAGATGGCCCGGCGGATGAGCCCACCGGCCGGCACCCCTCCGGCCCCGGTGTAGTGACCCTGGATCTCGGTGCCGTTGGCGGCCTGGTAGTCGAGCTCCTCCTGCTTGGAGTCGGCGATCACGAAGCCGTTGCTGCTGGCGCCCTCGCCGTAGTACACCTGCGCCCCGCGGTCGGAAAGGGCCGGCGTACCCGACGGCGGCATGTCCTGCAGGGAGAAGTTGGGCTCACCGCTGGCGTTCAGCCCATTTTGGGTGGCTGGAGCCACAGCCGCGCCGTAACCGTGGGTGTACTGGAGGTGCTGGGTGGTGAACCCGGTCGGCACCCCGGCCTCGTTGAGCTCCCGGACGCCGGCGACGGTCTCGGTCAGGGCCTTGTGGCCACCGACGTTGAGCGAGTAGCGGTCGACCGACAGCTTGTTGATGGAGTACTGGGCTTTGAGCTTCTGCTCGACGTTGAACGTGGGGGTGACCTGGGTGGGGTCGAGGAGCTGCACGTTGGCGAGGGTCTCGCGGTTGGCCACCGCTTGAGCCGACGACCCCACGAGGTCGGACGCGTTGATCGGCCCGGCCCCCGCCGACGGATTGGAATCGAAGTCGCTGACCGTCTTGACATTGGTGAGCCCGTAGGCGGCCCTGGTCGCATCGATATTGCGCTCCAGGTAGGTCATCTCACGGGTCAGCTCCGAGGGGTCGACCCTCAGTGACTGGTAGAGGGCCGGGTAGATGTTGCCGACGATCAGCCACACGATCGCCCAGACGGCCGTCCCCACGATGGGGAGGGTCCATCCCCTGACCCGGATATTGACGATGAACAGCACGGCGGCGATGACCGCGATGGCCATCAGCAGCTCGTAGGCCGGCAGATTGGCGTGGACGTCGGTCGCCGTCGCCCCCGTCACCACGTGGTTGTTGGAGGTCACCAGCTCGAGCCGGGCCAGGTAGTAGTTGAAACCCTGGATCAGGGCCAGGATCCCGAGCAGCACCGAGAGGTGGGCCTTGACTGCGGACGTAACCCGCGGGCGCGGTCCCTGGAAGCGGATCCCGCCGTTGAGGTACTGGGCGACCAGCGTCACCAGCAGGATGACGATCAGCGCCCCGAACCCCCAGCCGGGGAGGAACTTGATGAAGGGCAGCTCGAAGACGTAGAAGCCGATGTCGCGGTGGAACTGCGGATCGGTCACGCCGAACGAGGTGTGGTACCGGAACAGGTCCCAGTTGTTCCACTGGCTGTTGGTCCCGACCCCGGCGAGGAGGGCGAAGATGACGGCCGTGATCGACCGTATGAGGCGGGCGCGCGGCAAGGCCGACTCCCGGTAGCGCTCGACGAGCTCGTCGTTGGTCCCCTCGGGAAGCGCTTGCGGGGCGAAGCGGTCGGCGACGACCAGGCTGGCCATCATGGCCACGAAGAAGATGACGCAGAAGGCCAGACCCAGCAGGACCCGGGTGAGCAGGACGCCCCGGAACACCGAGGCGAAGTGCACCTGATGGAACCACAGGTAGCTGGTGTAGAAGCGGGCCACGCCCCGAGCCGTGCTCAGGATGATGATCACCACGACGATGGCGATGAGCACCCCGATGCGGAACCGACGCGACGTGCGTGGCATGCGGCGAGGCAAGTCGGCGGGGGTACGCATTCGGGCGGGCAGCCTACCGGCGCAGCCTGAACCTGCCATCGCGCCGACGGCAGACGGGTGGCCCGGACCGCCGGGCGGCGGGCGTCAGCTGGACTGGTCGGGAACGACCAGGCAGCGGCACCCCTCATGGGCCGGCGGGTGCGGCTGGCCGGTCGGGAACGGCTCGCCCTTGGGCACGCCGCCGGCGAGGGTGTTGTCGTCGCAGTCGGGGCAGGGACCGTCGAGGTCCTCGGCGATCCAGCGCAGCGGGGTGCCGTCGGGCCAGGCTGTCCACGCCCCGAGGTTGAAGGTGGCGATCACGGCGTCGGAGGCGATGGCCTCGATGCGGTGGGACCGGACTGAGCGGTAGGCCGCGCCCAGGCTTTCGGTGAGCACCTCGGCGCCCTCGCCGGCCTGCTCGGCGAAGATCTCGACGAGCCGTCGCCGCAGAGGCTCGGCCACCTCGGAGGCGATGTGGTCGGCCTGCTCGGACACCCGATCGTCGGCGACCTTACGGCGGCTCGGCTTACCGCCGGCCGCGGTCAACCAGCCGCCCCCGATCTTGGCGCCGGCGGCGGCCAGCTTGACCAGCGCCGGCCTGGCCGCGGCCGCGTACCCGGCCACCTGGGCGGCCGGGTCGCCGAGGAGGTCCTCGGGCTTGGGCGTGCCCTTGGCGCCGCGGAGCCGGTCGAGGAGATCGTTTTGCTCGTCCTGAAGGGCGCGCTTGAGCCGCCGGTTGAGGTCCCGTTCGAGATCGACCACGGCGGCGTCCCGGTCCTGCAGGAGGCGCTCGTCGGCGTCGGAGTGCACCGACTCGTCATCCCCGTCGCCCCCGGTCTCGGCCTCCTCCTCGGCGACCGGCTCCTCGACCTCGGCCGCCGGGCTGGACTCAGGTTCATCCTCGGTCTCAGCGTCATCGTCCCCGGCGTCGAGGACGTCTCGCGCCTGGTCCACCGCCTGCTGGCGTCCCTGGCGTATGCGGGCGAAAAGGCTCTCCACGGCATCGTTGCCCGACGGAGGCTCTCCGGCCTCGACCTCCGGATCGGCCTCGACCTCCGGCTCAGCCACGACGTCTGTCTCGGATTCGTCCACCTCCGCCTCGCCACCCGCCGAGTCCGCGCCAACGGCCGGCTCCTCGGCGACAGCCGGCCCGTCCTCGACGACCGCATCTTCCTCGGCGACGACCTCGACGACCTCGGCGGCCTCGACGGCCTCGACCACCTCGACGACGTCGGCCTCGGAAGCGCCCGAGGTCTCGTCCTCCTCCGCGGCCGCCGGCATCTCGATGGCCCCGACCGTGCCCGGCGCCGGCTCGGAACCGGCAGGCGGAACGATGCGCAGATGGCTGCCCGCCGGGGTCGGAGGCTCGGGCTGGTGGGCGATGGGCTCGTTGGCCGGCGCAGGTTGCCGGGCCGCCATCGGCCCGCCTGACCCCACGGAGATGACACGCACCCGCTCCAGGCCGGCCACCCCGCCGAAGGCGCCGCCCGGCTGATCGACCGCCGAGTTGGTCACGAACGACGGGGCATCGACCTCGGCGCCCGTTCCCTGACCGCCGCCGCCTTGACCGCCGGCTCCCTGACCGCCGCCTCCGACACCCGCCCCGCCCCCGCCTCCCGGCACAGGAGGCAGCTGATGAGCGGCCGCACCGGCCCCGACCCCGGGCGAGCCCTCCGGCGCCTCGCCCCAGAGTTCGGTGACCAGGTCGCCGGAGAAGTCGTCTTCGGCCGCGGCCACGCCGGCGGCGTCGGCCGCCGCCCGGGCCTCGGCGTCGGCCCGAGCCAACTCCTCCTGCACCTCTTCGAGGGTGCGGCGAACGAGGGCGTACGAGTCGATCAGCCGTTCGCGGCCGGCCCGCAGCTGCTCGATCTGGATGGTGGCGACCCGCCGGCGCCGGGCCAGCTCGGTCAGGACCCGGTCCCGCAGGGCGTTGGCCGCGTCGATGGTCTCGCGCTGCTCCCGTTCGTTCTGCTGGCGGATGGTCTCGGCGTCGGCCCGGGCCCGGCCGATGATCTGCTGGGCCTCGCTGGTGGCGTCCCGCTTGGCGGCCGCCACCCACTGCTCGGTGGCGGTGGAGATCTCGGTCCGGTGGCGCTCGGCTTCTTCTCTCGCCGCCGCCACGATCCGCTCCGCCTCCTCCTTGGCCTCGCTCTCGATGCGCTCGGCCTCGGCGCGAGCGGCCTGGCGCTGGTTTTCGGCCTCGGCCGTCGCCTCGCTGACTCGCTGCTGTGCCGTCTCGGCCGCCTCGGCCAGACGGCGCTCGGCCTCGGCGCCGGCTTCCTCGAGGCGGCGGGCGGCGTCCTCGCGGTCGGCGTCGGCCGACTGCTTGGCCTCGGTGACAACCCGCTCGGCCTCTTCCGCGGCCCGCTTGCGCAGCTCGCTGGCCGACTGGTGGGCGGAGCGCAGGGTAGCGGCCATCTCCTCGCCGAGGGCGGCCACCACCGCCTCCTCGCTCAGGTCCGGATTGTGGAGCTTGTTTTCGAGTTCGCTCAGGCGGGATTCGGCCACGATGCGCCGGCGCTCGAGGCCGGCCAGCTCGCGGCCGACCAACTGCAGGTAGCGCCGCACCTCGTCTTGGTCGTATCCGCGGCGGGCCGCACTGAAGTCCCGGGTGGCGATCGCTTCCGCTGTCAGCGGGGCATCCGGGTGGCCAGGATCACGAGCAGAAGCCATCCCGCAAAGCGTAGGACGGGCGCGTCGCCGCCGACGGCATCGCCCGCGCCTGTTTCCCCTGGTCAGGGACGTTTCGCGCAGGATGCCAAGCAGAGCGTGACCGACGTGCCCTCGCCTTTGCCCGAGTGGCAGGTGAGCCGCCCGCCGTGGGCGGCGAGGATCTGGGCCGCCGCCGGCAGCCCGAGACCGAGCCCGCCATACCGGCGCGTGTCGGTGGTGTCCCCCTGCGTCCAGGGCCCGAGGGCGGCCGCCAGCTCCTCGTCGGTCATGCCCGGGCCGGCGTCGACGACGGTGACGGCGACCTCCTCCGGGTCTCCGTCCCCGCCGGGTGCCGGCCCCACCCTCACCTCGACCGGGCGGTCGGCGGGCGAATATCGCACCGCGTTGTCGAGTACCTCCTCGACGGCCACGGCCAGCCACTCCCGATCGGCTAGCACGGGCGGCAAGCCCGGGGCGACGGCCAACGCCACCGGGTGGTCCGCGACGGCGGCGACCACCTTGCCCACCACCGCGCCCACATCGACCTCCTCCGACCTCAGGTCGAGCCGCCCGGCGGCGGCGGAGGCGAACAGCTCGAGGAGGCGCACGATGCGCAACTGGCGGCGGGCGGCCTGCAGGATCTCGGCCCGCCAGCCGGCCGCCGCGGCCGGCGGGACCTCCGGGCGGGCGAGCAGCTCGGCGTAGCCGATGATCCCGGTGAGCGGCGTCCGCAGCTCGTGGCCGGCCCGGGACAGGAACTCGCTCTTCATGCGCTCGACCTCCTGCTCCGGCCGCAGGTCGCGCAGCACGAGCACGGTCCCGATCTCCTGCCCGACCGGGCCCCGCACCGCCCCGGCCGACACGGCGACGGGGACGGTGACGCCGTCGGCCCGGCGCAGGTCGGTGAGGCCGGACCAGGGGGCGGGGTCGAGCCGGTCGAGGTGCCGGGAGAGCTCGGCGCCGGCGCTACCGAGCAGGGTGAGGCTGGAAGCGAGGGGCCCGCCGACGGCGACAGCCGCAGCCACGCCGGTGAGCTCCTCGGCGGCCCGGTTGAAGTCGGTGATCCGGCCGAGGCTGTCCACGGCCACCAGGGCGTCGCCCATGCCGGCGACGATGGCCTCGAGCCGGTTGCGCAGCCTGGCCTCTTCGCCGGCCGCGGCCCGCAGGGCGCCGGCGTGCTGCTCGACGGAGCCGACCATGGCGTCGAAGGCGGCCGCCAGCACCCCGACCTCGTCGCCGCCTCCGACGCCGGCCCGGACCGAGGAGCCACCGGCCCTGACGTCGGCGGCGGCGGCGGTGAGGCGGCGCAGCCCCCAGCTGATCCGATCGCCGGCGGCCGCGGCCACGACCAGGGCGAGGAGGGTGCCGCCCAGGCTGACCAGGGCCAGGGTCAGGGCCAGGGACGCCCCGGCGGCCGAGAGGGCGCCGGCCGACGCGGACGACACCACCGACACGGTCGGGTCGCCGGCGCCCGGCACCTCGACCGCGGCCATGGCCAGTAGCCGGCCCCGGTCCCTCCAGGCGCGGACCTCGCCGGTGCGGGCCGGCGGCCGCAGGGTGGCCGGAGCGGGGGGCGGAGGTCCGGCTGACGCCAGCACCCGCCCACCGCCCACCACGGCCAGCCCCGGCCGCCCGGAGCCGGCCCCGGCCAGCAAGCCGGCCAGATAGGACCGGTCGATGGGGACGGCGGCCACCACCGTGCCGACCATCCGGAGCGGGCCGGAGGCGCACAGCGGGAAGGCCCCGACCGCCTCGGCCCGGGTGCCCACCGCGACGACCGCTGAGCGGCCGCTACTGCCGGCGGTGCCCCGGCGGCAGCTCAGCCGACCGTCCACCCCGCCCCGCGCTCCGACCGGAAGGTGGCCGAGGACGGTGCCGCCCCGCACGAATCCGACTGCGCCCTGCGGGTAGAAGGCGGCGACCGTCCGCAGCCGCGCCGCGACCGCCCGCCGGTCGGCCCGGCGGCCGGCGACGGCGCCGGCGGTCACCGCGGCCAGGTCGGGCCGTCCCGGGGCGCTGAACCACCCCTGGAGGTCGGCGGCAATCAGGCGGGCGCCGGCCAGGCCCCGGTCGGCGGAAGCGGCCACTTCGGTCGCCTGCATGGCAGCTTGGGACTGCGAGGCGGCCAGCTCCTGGTGCTCGACCGACGAGCTGAGCACGGCCGAGAGGGCGACCGAGAGCACGAGGACCACGACGAGGAGGGTGGCGGCGGCGTTGACGGCCATGCGGGTGACGATCGAGCGTTGGGCGGTGGCCACCAGGGCCACGGCCATCAGGACCGATCCGGCGATCAGCAGGGCGGCGGCCACCACGTCAGGACCGCCGGCCAGAGCGAAGGCGGCAGCGGCCGCGGTGAGAGCCGCTCCGCTGACCACCGCCCGCCGGGGCACACCGCCGGCCCAGGACACTCCGGCCACCCCGACGGCACCGGCGCCGGCCAACCGCAGACCAGCAAGGGCGTCCCCGCCCCCGAGCTCGGCGCCCCGGACGAAGGCGACGGCGGCCAGCGCACCAAGCCCGGCGGCGGCCAGCACCCAGCGCCCGACCCGGAGACGGCCGGCCACCAACAGGAAGCCGGCGGCGGCCACGAGCATGGCGACCAGCTCGGCGGCGAACCGGAACTGAGCGGAGGCGGAGAACATGGGGAAAGACGGCCGGAGTGGCCGTGCCCCTCAGTGGAGCAGCTTGGGCGGCACCTTGCCCCCAAACTGCTGGATGTCGCGCAGCGCCTGGTCGAGGGTGGACACGCACTCCACCTTCAGCCGGGAGCTGGCCACCGCCTTGGCGTCGGTGCAGTTGGTCTGGTCGTCCTGATTGGAGGGCACCAGGAACAGCTGGGCCCCGGCCCGCTCCACCGCCACCGTCTTCTGCTTCACCCCGCCGATCGACCCCACCGCGCCGTTGGGCGAGATGGTGCCGGTGGTGGCGACCACGTGCCCGCCGGTGAGCGAGCCGCCGGAAAGGGTGTCGAGCAGGGCGAGGGTGATGGCCAGCCCGGCGGACGGGCCCCCGATGTTGCCCACCTGGACCTCGACATGGAAGGGCAGCTCGACGTGGGTCAGCTCGTTGACCGCGACCCCGAGGAAGGCGGGGTTTTTGTCGGCCGCCCGGTCGGCCGCCGGCGTACGCCCGAGGGTGACCGGCACGGTCAGCTGCTTGGTCTTGCCGTGCGACGCATTGCGCTCGACGGTGACCTTGACCACTTGGCCCGGCTTCATGCCGGTCAGCGCCTTGCTGACGTCATCGGCGGACTTGATGGGGTGCCCGCCGACGTCGAGGATCCGGTCGCCGCAGTGAATTCCCGCCTTGTAAGCCGGGGTGCCCAGGTTGACCTGGAACACCCGGGCGCCCAGCGAGTGGTAGGTGACCTTGTAGCCGAGGCGCTCCAAGGCCAGCACCGGCGCCGTCTGCGAGGCCTGTTGCATGTACTGGGCGTCCTGGCAGCTGTACTGGGCCGGCGGGGTGTCACCGAGCACGGCTTGGTTGGGGAGCAGCTGGGCGCCCCGGTGGAACAGGTTGAGCAGGCCCACCCGCTGCTCGATGTACTGGAGCGGAGTGGCCTTGCCGACCAGCACATCGACCATCAGGATCCGCCCGTCGAGGTCGTGGCCGTGTTCGTCGGCCACGACCAGCCGGGCGCAGGGCGTGCGGTGCGACAGGTACAGGGTGCCCCCGGGGCCGGGCCGGCAGCTGGCGCTGGTCGTCAGCTGCGGAGCTGAACCCGGCATGTAGGCGTAGTAGCGGCGGGCCCCGATCACGCCCCAGATGCCGGCTGCGACCACGATGGCGACGATCACGGCCACCACGACGATGAGCCGGATCCGCCGGTGCCGGCCGCCCGGCGCCTCGGGTAGTACCGTTGAGTCGGTCGTGCTCACGTCGTCGTGTTCCTCGTGGCTGGGTGACCCCGCGCCGATCAGGCCGCCGCGGGCCGGTTCAGCCTGCCACGCCGGGTGGGCGCTCGGACGGCAGCGGGCAGCGGAGGGCGCGCGGTGAGCAACGCCGGGTCGTCGAGGCCGTCGCCCTGGGGTGACCCGGTGGCTCCGGCCGGTACCGCGACCGGACGGGCCCGCTCGGTCGTCACCCCGACCCGCGGCCCGGCGCCGGCGTGGACCGAGCCGGCCGGGGCGCGTCCCCGCACCCAGGCGTCCGGGCCGGCCCCGATCCGGATCAGCCGCCGCGACCGGCGACGGGTGCGGCTGGTCGAGCGGTTTACCGGCCCGCGGGTCAAGGCCAGGGTCGGGGCCTGGCGGCGGGTGCGGTCGTTGGTCCTGCTCCTCGTGCTCGGCGCCATCCTCGCCGCGGTGGTCGCGGCCATCTTCGCCGCCGTCGTCGCCGGCATCGGCCTTGGGATCCACCACCTCGGCAAGGGCTGAGCCGCCCGCGGCCCGCCGTCGGCGGGTGGTCGTGGCCGGCCACACCGGCGACCTGGCCGTCGCCACCGAGGGCCTGGCCGACGACGACCCGTCGGTCCGGTCCGCCGCGCTCGGCGCCCTGGCCCGGCTCGGCCACCTCGACACCGGGGTCGTGGAGCGGGCCGCGGCCGACCCGCAGCCGGCCGTGCGCCGGCGGGCCGCGGAGCTGTGCGCCCGGCTCGGCCCGGCGACCGTCCCGCTGCTCCGCCGGGCGCTCTCCGATCGGGAGCCGGCCGTGGCCGAGGCCGCCTGCTTCGCCCTCGGCGAGTTGGGGGAGGACGCCGCCGATGCCGTCGCCGACCTGGTCGCCGTCTCCGGCGAAGCCGACGATCCCCTGTGCCGGGAGGCGGCCGTCGCCGCCCTCGGCGCCATCGGCGACCAGCGCGGCCTGGCCGCCATCCTCGCCGCCACCGCCGACAAGCCGGCCGTACGGCGGCGGGCGGTCATCGCCCTCGCCCCCTTTGACGGCCCCGAGGTGGACGAGGCCCTGCAGCGGGCCCTCACCGACCGCGACTGGCAGGTCCGCCAGGCGGCCGAGGACCTCCTTACATAAAGAGGTCGCGGACGGCCTCGAACTCCTCGAGGCACTTGCCGGCGCCGAGCACGACGCACTCGAGCGGGGCGTCGACCAGGTGCACGGGCAGGGCCGTCTCCTCCGCCAGCCGGCGGTCGAGACCGCGGAGCATGCCGCCTCCGCCGACCAGGTTGACCCCCTGGCTGATGAGGTCCTGGGCCAGCTCGGGCGGGGCCGCGCCGAGGCACTTGACGACCGAATCGACGATGGCGCCGACCTGCTCCTCGATCGCCTCCCGGACCTCTTCGGGGGCGAGGATGACCGTCTTGGGCAGCCCGCTCATGAGGTCCCGACCCCGGACTTCGGCTTTGATCTCGTCGTCGACCGGCCAGGCGGTGCCGATGGCCACCTTGATCTCCTCGGCCGTGCGCTCGCCGATGGCGATCCCGTACTCCCGCCTGACGTAGGTCTGGATGGCGGCGTCGATGTCGAAGCTGCCGACGCGGATGGCCTCGAGGGCGACGATGCCGCCGAGCGAGATGACGGCGGTCTCGGTGGTGCCGCCGCCCACGTCGACGACCATGTTGCCGAGCGGCTCGTTGACCGGGAGCCCGGCGCCGATGGCGGCGGCCATGGGCTGGTCGATGAGGTAGGCGCCGTTGGCGCCGGCGGCCCGGGCCGCCTCCTCCACCGCCCGCCGCTCCACCTCGGTGATGGCCGAGGGGACGCAGATCAGCACCCGCGGCCGGTTGAACCGGGACACGCCGGCCCGCTCGAGGAGGAGCCGGATCATCCGCTGGGTGATGTCGAAATCGGTGATGGCGCCCTTGCGCAGGGGGCGCACGGCCACGATGTAGCCCGGGGTGCGGCCGATCATCTGCCAGGCGTCGTGGCCCATGGCCAGCACATCCTGGGTGCGCGAGTTGAGGGCGATGACCGTCGGCTCGTTGAGCACGATGCCCCGGCCGCGCGTATAGACGAGCGTGTTGGCCGTGCCGAGGTCGATCGCCAGGTCCCTAGCCAGTCTCGGCCTCCAAGGTCGTCGGGGTGGATGATGCGGACTCCGCCGCAACCGGCTCGCTCTTGGGCTTGGCCACGATCGGCTGCACCGAGCTCGGCCGGTACGCGGCCGCCGGCGGCGGCAGGGTAGCCGTCTTGTCCGAGCGGGACTTGCGCTTCGCCGGTGGGGCGTCAGGGGCCAGGGCCTTGAGGCCCTTGTTGAACGACTCCATGTGCGACTCGACCGAGACCGGGCGGCGGTGCCGCAGGGTCACCGCCACCGACAGGATGATGATCAGGGCCACCGCCCCGGCCAGGTACAGGATGTTTTGGAGGATGATGCTGGAGGCGACGATCATCGGCTCACCTCGGCCACGTCCTGAGCTCCGCTCCCCCAGTCCTCACCGCCGGCCCACGTCTCCCGTTTCCAGATCGGCAGCGTGGCCTTGAGCGTGTCGATGCACCAACGGGCGGCGTCGAAGGCCTCGCCCCGGTGGGGAGCGGACACCGCCACCACCACCGCCGGGTCGCCCACGGCCAGCTCGCCGACCCGATGCCAGCAGGCGACCCGGCCGAGCATCGGCCACTGCCGGCGGGCCTCGGCCACCAGGGCCGCCAGGCGGGGCACGACCTGCTCGGTGTAGGCCTCGTACTCCAGCTTGGAGACGCCGGCCCGCCCCTCGGCGTGGTCCCTGACCAGCCCGGTGAACAGGACGACCGCCCCGCAGTCGGGCCGGGCGACCCAGGCGGACGCCGCGTCCCCGGACAGAGGTTCACCGCTCAGGGCAACCCAATCGTCCTCACTCCGCGCCGCGTCCACACCGTCATGGTATGGGCACCAGCGGCGCCCGTGGAGCAGGGTGGCCCGACGACCGCGCTCAGGGGCGCGCCGGTAGGGTGATGACCCGTGGCAGACGACGAAGGCCAAGAGGAAGACGGGCCCCTCTTCGCCTGGTTGCCGCCCGAGGATCGCCTCTGGCGGCACCCGTCGGAGGTGAGCGCCGACCCCAACCAGCCGACCCGGTCCTTCCCGTCCGGTCGGGGCGGGTGGCCCGCCAACCACCTGTGGTCGGTGGCGGTGGCCGCCGGTCTGGTCGGCGCCCTGGTCGCCTCGGCCCTCTTCGTCGCCACCGGCACCCTCTACCCCCACTCGACGACCAAGGTCATCGAGCAGCCGGTGACGCCCACCTCCCTGCTCACCAACAAGACGACCTCGTCCGGCGCCGACGCCCCGACGTGGCCGCAGGTCGCCAAGATGCTGGCTCCCTCGGTCGTCGCCGTCTCGAGCTCGGTCGCCGGCGCCGGCGAGCAGACCGGCTCGGGTGTCATCGTCTTCGGCGGAAACTCCAAGACCTACGTGGTGACATCCAGCGACCTGCTGCAGTCGGGGGGAGCCCTCCGGGTGCAGTTCAACGACGGGCGGACGGTGACGGCCAAGCTGGTGGGCAGCGATCAGGTCACCGGCCTCTCGGTCCTCTCCGTGCCCGTTACCCATCAGAGCCTCCCGGTGTGGGGTTCGGTCGCCGAGCTGAGCGAGGCCGAGCCGGTGCTGGCCATCGGCGCCAACACCTCATCCGGCAGCAACTACACCCAAGGCACGGTCAGCAGCCTCGACCAGACCGTCCCCGACCAAAACGACACCACGCTGGTCGGCATGCTCGCCATCACCGGCAGCCAGGCCTCGCCCACCACCGACGGCGGCGCCGTCGTCGACCAGGCGGGTGAGGTGATAGGGATCGAAACCAACGCCGCCTCGACCGGCTCCAACCAGTCGATGGCCTACGCCGTCCCGGTCGACATGGCCTACCGGGTAGCGACCGAGATCGTCACCCACCGCCCCATCACGCATCCCTGGCTCGGCGTCGAGTCGTCGACCGACGGCGGGGGCGGGGCGCTGGTCGGCGCCGTCTACCCGGGCAGCCCGGCCGTCCGCATCGGTCTCCGACCTGACGACATCATCACCGCCATCGCCGGCCAGCGGGTCACCTCCTCCGGCATGGTCACCAGTGTGATCACCGCCTACCCGGTCGGGCGGCGGGTGGCGGTCGACTTCCGGCAGGGCAAGCAGACCTTCCACCGGGTCGCCGTCATCGGCAACCAGCCGAGCCTTCCCTCTTCGTAGCCGCCGCCCGCCGGCGGCGCAGCAGGATGGCAAGCCCGAACCCGGCCGCGGCGACGGACCCGGCCGCGGCGGTCAGGACGGCGAGGAGGGTGTAGTTCTGCCGGGTGCCGGGCGGCAGCTCGTCCCAGTGGGCGTGCGGCCGCGGGTCGGTGGCGACCAGCGCCTCCTCCGTCGAGTAGTGCGGCACCCAGCCGGCCGCCTTGAGCTTGTCGGGGGCGACCACCCACGGGTAGGTCCGGTAGGCCCGGGCCGCGCGCGGGGCCCCGGCTCGGCGCAGGTTCCACGCCCCCATCCCGACCAGGGTGGCCACCCGGCCGGGCAGCCGCAGGTGGGCCACCCCGCCGGCCAGGGCCCGGGCCGTGGCCTCCGGGATGCCGCCGTCGGGGGCCACGTTGTAGGTGCCGGCCAGCCGCCGCCGCACCGCCAACACCACGGCCGAGGCCAGGTCGTCGACGTGGAGGACTTGGACCAGGCGGGTCGCCTCGTCCGAGCGGGCCACCCCGGTGCCGGTCAGGGCCCGGTACAGCGGCGAGGTGGTGGCGCCGAGCGTCGCCGCCGGGCGGAGCACGGCCACCGCCACCGTCGGGTGAGCCTCTGACCACTCGGCCAGCAGCCGCTCCGAGTCGGCTTTCCCCACCGCATAGGCCAACTCCGGGTTGGGGCGCAGCGGCGACTCCTCGCTGAGCGGCACGGGGTTGTCGGGCCAGGCCCCGTAGACGGTGGCCGACGACACCTGGACCACGCCGGCCACTCGGGCCCGGCCGGCGGCGTCGAGGACCCGGCCCAGGGCGGCCTGATTGGCCGCCGCCGCCTCCGCGGCCGCCGCCCGCCGGCCCTCGTCGAGGGTCCGCCAGGCCAGGTGCACGACGACGTCGGCCCCGCAGACCAGGCCCTCGATCCTTCCCTCGGTGCCCGGGTCGTCGCTGGCCAGATCCAGGCGCTCCACGGCGACGGTCGGCGGCAGCCCGTCGACCTCGCCGGCGTCGATGCCGACTACCCGGTCGCCGTCCGCCGCCAGCCGGGCCGCGACGCGACGGCCGAGCGATCCGCCGACGCCGGTGACGACTACCGTGGCCATGGTCCTACGATGCCTCAATGAGGCGTCGTGAAGCCAACGTACGGACGGGGGCGGCATGAGCGACATCAACCCGTTCCAGGGCGGCGGTCCGTTCGAGGACATCATGCGCAACCTGGCCCGCATGTTCACGACCCAGGGCCCGGTCAACTGGGAGCTGGCCACCCAGTTCGCGGTGTGGGCGGCGACGGGCGGCACCACCGAGCCCAACGTGGACCCGGTCTCCCGGGTCCGGCTGGAGGAGCTGCTTCGGGTCGCCGAGATCCACGTGGCCGACGCCACCGGGCTGCTCACCAGTGGCGAGCTGCTCCAGGTGCGGGCCGTCACCCCGAGCGAGTGGGCCCGCCTGGCCCTCGAGGCGTGGCGGCCGCTGCTCGAGCGGCTGGCCCGGGCGATGGCCGAGACCCTGCCCACCGGGGCCGACGAGCCGCCGGCCGCGGACGAGAGCAACCCGATGGCCCAGCTGTTCGGCCAGCTGCCGCAGATGCTCGGGCCGGTCCTGTTCGGGATGCAGGCCGGTTCGATGGTCGGCCAGCTCGGCCGCCGGGCCCTCGGCACCTACGACCTGCCCATGCCATGGCCGGCCTCGGACCGGCTGGTGTTCGTGCCGCCCAACATCGAGCGCTTTGCGGCGGACTGGAGCCTCGACCCCGACGACGTCCGCCTCTGGGTGTGCGTGCGGGAGGTGGCCTACCACGCCGTGCTGGGCCGGCCGCACGTCAGGGCCCGCCTCGACGAGCTGATCGGCGCCTACGTGGACGCCTTCCAGCCTGACGGGCGGGCCATCGAGGACCGCCTGTCCGGCGTCGACCCGAGCGACATGGGGGCCATGCAGTCGCTGTTCTCCGACCCGAGCGCCCTGCTCGGCGAGATGCAGAGCGACGCCCAGCGCCGCCTCAAGGTCCCGTTGCGGGCCCTGCTGGCGGTGGTCGCCGGCTACGTCGACTACGTCATGGACACCGTGGGGCGCCGGCTGATCGCCGGCTATAACCCGCTCACCGAGGCCCTCCGCCGCCGGCGGCTGGAGGACAGCAGCGGGGCCAAGGCCCTCGGCCAGCTGCTCGGCGTCGAGCTCGACGGGGCCGACTACGAACGGGGCCTGGCCTTCGTGCACGGCGTGCTCGAGCGGGCCGGCTCCGAGGGGCTCGACCGGCTGTGGCGCAGCGCCAAGGAGCTGCCGACCCCGCCCGAGGTGGACGCGCCCGGCCTGTGGCTGGCCCGCATCGACCTCGACGTCGACGAGTCCTGACGCCGGGCCGGGCCCGGCTCAGACCTTGGCGCCCTCGAACTTGTAGCCGAGCCCGCGGATGGTGGTGATCCGCACCGGCCGGGCCGGGTTGTCCTCGATCTTGGCCCGCAACCGCTTGACGTGGACGTCGAGGGTCTTGGTGTCGCCGACATAGTGCGGCCCCCAGACCCGGTCGATCAGGGTCTCGCGGGTCAACACCCGGCCGGCGTTGCCCATGAGCAGCTCGAGCAGCTCGAACTCCTTCAAGGGCAGCTGGACCTGGTCGCCCCGCAGGTAGACCTCGTGGCGCTCGGAGTCGAGCATGAGGTCGCCCACCTCGACCACGTCGGCGCCGACGCTGCCGTCCTCTGCCGGCGGGCTGCGCCGCAGCACGGCCCGCATCCGGGCCACCAGCTCCCGCAGGCGGTACGGCTTGGTGACATAGTCGTCGGCGCCGACCTCCAAGCCGACGACGGTGTCGATCTCGCTGCTCTTGGCCGTCACCATGATGATCGGCACCCGGCTGCGGGCCCGCAGCTCGCGGCAGACGTCGATGCCCGACATCCGGGGCAGCCATACGTCGAGCAGCACCAGATCGGGGCGCACCTGGTCGAACAAGTCGAGCGCCTCGGCGCCGTCGGTCGCCACCCGCACGAGGAACCCCTCGCGCTTCAGCCCGACCACGAGCGCTTCGACAAAGGACTCCTCGTCCTCCACCACCAGCACGGTGAGGGGGTCAGCCACGTTGATCCTCCGACGCCGGGACCAGCGAATCACCCGTCGCCGCGCCCGGCCCGGCGGCGCCGGCCCCGCTCGGCTCGCCCTCGGCGGGCTCGCCCAGCAGGCGCTTGACGGGGTGGTGGGCGATCGGCAGGACGAGGGTGAAGGTGGACCCGACACCTTCCTCCGACTGCAGCTCCACCCGGCCACCGTGGTTGGCGGCGACGTGGCGCACGATCGACAGGCCGAGGCCGGTCCCGCCGGTCAGGCGGCTCCTGGCCCGGTCCACCCGGTAGAACCGTTCGAACACCCGCTCGCGGTCGCGGCGGGGGATGCCGATCCCCTCGTCCCGGACCGAGATGCGCACCACGTCCCCGTCGACGGCCAACTCGACGTGGACCGAGCCGCCCGGCTCCGAGTACTTGACCGCGTTGTCGACCAGGTTGGCCACCGCCGACACCAGGTCGAGCCGGTCGCCCGAGATAACGACGGGAGCGGAGGGGATGGACGCCTCGAGGGTGATGCCGCCGGCCTCGGCCACGGTGCGCAGCGGCTCGATGGCATCGTCGACCATCCGCCCGACGTCGATCGGCGCGTCCCGCTGGCCCTCGTTGGCCTCGATGCGGGACAGGTCGAGGAGGTCGTCGATGATCCGCCCGAGCCGCTCGGCCTCGGCCCCGACCCGGGCGGCCAGCCGAGCCACCACCTCCGGGTCCTCCTCGCCGTCCAGCGTCTCGGCCAGCAGGCTGAGGGCGCCGACCGGGGTCTTCAGCTCGTGGCTCACGTTGGCCACGAAGTCCCGCCGGATGGCGTCCAGCCGCCGGCGCTCGGAGATGTCCTCGACCACGGCGACGGCCCCGAGCGGCCCGGTGGCGGCGGCGATCGGGTAGGCCCGGATCATCAGGTTGCGCCGGTAGGGGGAGAACAGCTCGAGCGGCTGCTCGGTCTCCTGGCCCTGGCGGGCCCCGGCGAGCGCCTCCCGCACCACCTGGTCGACGAGGGCGTCGGCCGGGCGGAGCACGTTTTTTCGGCCCGCGGCCAGGTTGCGGAACACCTCCTCGCCGTGCTCGTCGCACACCACCACCCCGACGGTGAGCGCATCGAGGGCGGCCGACAGCCGGCTGCTCAGCTGCTCCTGGCGCTCGACGGTGCGCTCGGTGGTCGCGGCCGCCGACTCGAGCAGGCCGATCAGCTCGTCGATCGAGGCCGGCTCGTCGCCCGGCACCACGACCGGCGGGCGCAGATGGCTGAGGGCGGCCTCCAGCCGGCGCTGTTCGAGGCGGCGCATCAGCGGGCCGCCGTCACGGCGCGTCCGGCGGCGCAGCTCAGGGTTGGAACCAGCAACATCAAGATCGGGGCCTCCAAAAAGGCCGGAAGACGACCCGGCCGCCCCCGAAGGTAAGGCTGGGGGGTGAACCGCAAGTAGACCGTTGGGTGAATCAATGGTAAACCGACTCTGAACATTGGTGACGCGGGGCGCGGAAGCCCAGCGTGCAGCCCCGCGCCCGTTGCGGTAGTGGTCCCTGTCCACCACACTGGCAGGGTGAGCGAACCTATGACCGGTCAGGCAACCGGCGCGTCCACCAGCGATGCCCCTACCACGACCCCCACGGTTTCGCCGAAGGGCACCGCGACGATCCCCGAGAGGCCG
>Ga0070737_10003205_pt1 | contig 18040 bp, 14 predicted proteins | sample Coa_R1_10_FD_66438 | JGI IMG/M metagenome (GOLD analysis project Ga0070737, IMG submission 66438) | Surface soil microbial communities from Centralia Pennsylvania, which are recovering from an underground coalmine fire - Coalmine... | ecosystem: Environmental > Terrestrial > Soil > Unclassified...
TGGCCGCCATGATGCCCAAAGCCGGCGGCCAGTACGTCTACCTCCGCGAAGCGCTCGGCCCGCTCTGGGGATTTCTCTTTGGCTGGACGCTCTTTCTGGTCATCCAGACCGGCACTATCGCTGCCGTCTGCGTCGCTTTCGGCAAATTCCTGGGCGTCTTCTTTCCCGGCGTCTCCACCACGCACTGGCTGTGGCACATCGCCCACGTTCCTGCCTGGCGCGCCGGTCCCATGGTGCTCGGCAACATGGAAATCGGCGTAAGCACGGCCAATCTCGCCGGCATCGCCGTCGTCCTGTCGCTCGCTATCGTGAACATCTTCGGCGTCAGTCTCGGCGCTATCATCCAGAACATCTTCACCACCGCCAAAGCTCTGGCTCTCGCCGCGCTCATCCTGCTTGCCTTCACAGTCGGCGCGAACGCTACGGCATGGCGCGCCAACTTCGGCTCCGATTTCTGGCGCAACGCAGACTGGCGCTCGCTCCATGCCGTGCAGGTCGGCGTCGGAGGTCCAACCGCCTGGGTGAATCTGCTGGTCATTCTGGCCGTCGTCCAGGTCGGCTCGCTCTTCTCCGCCGATGCCTGGAACAACATCACCTTCACCGCCGGCGAAGTAAAAAATCCGCGCCGCAACCTGCCGCTCTCGCTCCTGCTCGGCACCGGCTTCGTCATCGCCGTCTACTTCCTCGTCTCGCTCGGCTATATGCTGGTCCTGCCGCTCCACGGCGACCCGCACGGCGCAACCGCCATGGCCCGCGGCATCCAGTTTGCGTCCGAGGATCGCGTCGCTACCGCCGTGCTCGGCCAGATCTTCCACTCCGGCGGAGCCATGCTGATGGCCGGCGCAATCCTCATCTCCACCTTCGGCTGCGCCAACGGCATGACTCTGGCCGGGGCGCGCGTTTACTACGCCATGAGCCAGGATGGTCTGTTCTTCAAGTCCGTCGGCAGGCTGCACCCGCGCTACCGCACGCCCGTTGCGGCTCTTATCGCGCAAGCCCTCTGGACTACGGTCCTCTGCGTCTCCGGCTCCTACAGCCAGCTGCTCGACTACATCATCTTTGCCGAGCTGATTTTCTACATCCTCACCATCGCCAGCCTCTTCATCCTGCGCGCCAGGCGGCCGGATGCGCCGCGGCCCTACAAAGCCTTTGGCTATCCGCTCCTGCCGGCCCTTTATATCGTTATGGCCGCATGGATCTGTGCCGTATTATTGCGTTATAAGCCGCAATACACATGGCCCGGGCTGGCGCTTGTTCTGATGGGCGTCCCCGTGTATCTGTTCTGGTCACGCCGCGTAAACAGCGCGGCAGAACCCGCTTCCATCACGTAATCCTGACAGAACTCGATAGATAATTGGCGAATCAGGCAAACATCATCATCGAAGAGAGCCCGGAGGAATGAATGGCAGGCAGGCTTTTCGCGACCAAACCGATTGACAAAATCCTGGCGGAGTCCGGCGAGTCGCATGAGCACTCGCTCAAGCGCGCGCTTGGTCCGGTGAACCTTGTTACCCTGGGCATCGGCGCCATCATCGGGGCAGGCATCTTCGTGCTCACCGGGACCGCTGCAGCGCAGTTCGCCGGACCGGCCATCGTGCTTTCCTATATGATCGCCGGCATCGGCTGCATCTTCGCCGGCCTCTGCTACGCCGAGTTTGCCTCGCTCCTGCCCATTGCCGGAAGCGCCTACACCTACGGCTACGCCACCATGGGCGAAATCGTCGCCTGGATCATCGGTTGGGCGCTGGTGCTCGAATACGCCTTCGGCGCAGCCACCGTTGCCGTCGGCTGGAGCGGCTTCGTCAGCAGCCTGCTTGCCTTCTTCGGCGCAAAGCTGCCCTTCAATGCCACTCCTTCGGTCGCCTTCTCGCTCTTTGGCCATCCGCTCGCGGCCAAGGTAGACATCTTCGCCCTTGCGGCACTGATCGTCATCACCATCGTGCTGGTCGTCGGCGTGCGTGAATCCGCCAACTTCAACAGCGCGGCCGTCATGATCAAGGTCTCGGTAGTCCTGATCTTCATCGGCCTGGCGCTCAGCTTCGCCTTCGGCCACTGGCACCACATGATGGCTAACTGGCGTCCGTTCATCCCCGCCAACCGCGGCCACTACGGCATGTACGGCTGGTCGGGCATCATGCGCGGCGCCGGAGTGGTCTTCTTCGCCTACATAGGCTTCGACGCCGTCTCCACCGCCGCCCAGGAAGCGCGCAACCCGCAAAAGGACATGCCCTTCGGCATCCTCGGCTCGCTGATCGTCTGCACCGCCCTTTACATTCTTGTAGCCGGCCTGATCACCGGCGTAGAGCCCTATACCGCGCTCAATGTTCCGGCGCCCGTGGCCGACGCCGCGGCCACCATCGGCGTCGGCTGGGCCGTGGTTCTGATTGACCTCGGCGCCATCGCCGGTCTCGCCTCGGTTATGCTGGTCATGCTTCTCGGCCAGTCGCGCGTGCTTTACACCATGTCGCGCGACGGCCTTTTGTGGCAGTGGGCCGGCAGGATTCACCCGCGCTTCCGAACGCCCTATATCACCTCGATCGTCGTCGGCATCTTCGCCGCTTTTCTCGCGGCCTTTTTCCCCATCGGGTTGCTGGGCGAACTGGTCAGCCTCGGCACGCTTCTCGCCTTCACCATCGTCTGCGTCGGCGTCTGGGTCATGCGCGTGCGCCATCCGGAGATTCCGCGCCCCTTCCGTACGCCGCTCGTGCCGCTGGTTCCCATCTGCGGCATGATTGTTTCGCTTGCGCTGATGTTTTCGCTCGACGAGCCTGCCTGGATCGGATTCGGGAGCTGGTTCGTCTTCGGCCTGATTATCTATTTCACCTACAGCCGCAGGCACAGCCTCGTGCAGCGCTCGCTGGCGGCGGCCGAGCAGCCCAGCGGCGCGCCTCGCTGAAGCGGGGCCGATCATTGCAGCCGCGGCTCCGGGCGGCGGTCCGCACGTACGTTAAGACACGCGCTTGCGCAAAGGCGCTCCTGCCGGAGAACCGGGTAACCTGAGAGTTGTCGCTCCGCGCATGCCGATCGCCGAGCCGCTATAGCATTGGAGACAGGGGAGAATCATGAGCGCATCCATTTATTCGATTCCGGTCGAGAAGATCACCGGCGAGCCTGCGACTCTTGGCGAATTCAAGGGCCGCGTACTGCTGATCGTCAACGTTGCATCGAAGTGCGGGCTTACGCCGCAATACGAAGGCCTGGAAAATCTTTACAATCGTTTTCGCGGCCAGGGGCTGGAGATCGCCGCTTTCCCGGCGAACGATTTCAAAGGCCAGGAGCCGGGAACGAACGCGGAGATTCAGTCTTTCTGCAAGCTGAACTACGGCGTCACCTTTCCACTGTTCAGCAAAATCACGGTCGCCGGCCCCGGCAAGCATCCTCTGTATGCCGCGCTCATCGCCGCCCAGCCCCGAGCCGAGAGCACGGCGGAAACGCCCTTCCGCGAAAAGCTGAAAGGCTATGGCATTGACACGCTGCCGGAGCCGGAAATTCTGTGGAACTTCGAAAAATTCCTCGTAGGCCGCGATGGCCAGGTCGTAAAGCGGTTCTCGCCCGATACGCAGCCCGACGCGCCGGAGCTGATCGCAGCGATTGAACAGGAACTGGCAAAAACCTAGCGCGGCAGGGCCTTCCGCGCTGCAGGATAAGCAGGGCCCTGCATTCCGGTCGAAGCCGGCGCGCCCGAGCCGGTTGGCGCCGGCGCGCCGATTGCATCTATTCTTATCAGATGCAGCAGCACGCCGCCATGCACGATCCTGTCTTCGCCAACGAGCTTGAAAACTCCGCTTCCTCCTACCTGCGCTCGGCGCGCCATCAGCCGGTGCAGTGGCTGCCGTGGGGCGAAGCGGCCTTTGCCCGCGCGCAGGCCGAAGACAAGCCCATCCTTCTCGACATTGGCGCAGCGTGGTGCCACTGGTGTCACGTAATGGACCGGGAATCCTACGAGGATCCGCAGGTGGCCGCGCTCATCAATCGCGAATTTGTTGCGATCAAGGTCGATCGCGACGAGCGGCCCGACGTGGATGCGCGCTATCAGGCCGCGGTTTCGGCGATCAGCGGGCAGGGCGGCTGGCCGCTGACTGCTTTCCTCACGCCCGATGGGCGGCCCTATTTCGGCGGTACGTATATTCCGCGCGATGACCGCTATGGCCGGCCCGGGATCATGCGCGTGCTGGCGGCTATGGCGCAGGTGTGGCGCGAGCGCCGCGGCGAAGCGCTGGAAACCGCGGCCAGTGTGATGGCTGCCATCGAGCACAACGAGAGTTTTTCGGCCCGCGGCGCTGAGCTGAACCTTGCGCTGGTCGACAGGCTCGTCGCCGCGATTGTGGCCACTTTCGATCCGCGCAATGGCGGCTTTGGCTCGCAGCCCAAATTTCCGCACCCGGCGGCGCTCGACCTGCTGCTGCAGGCATCCTCCAGCCGCGGCAACGATCAGGCGCGGAAGGCATTCACCCTCACGCTCCAGAAAATGGCGCGCGGCGGCGTCTACGACCAGATTGCCGGAGGCTTCCATCGCTACTCGGTCGATGAGCGCTGGGTTGTTCCTCACTTTGAAAAAATGCTTTACGACAACACCGAGCTGCTGCGCAACTACGTCCACGGCTTTCAGACGCTGGTGCACGAAGAGTTTCTCACGACGGCGCGGGAGATTGTTGCCTGGCTCGATTCGACAATGACCGACCGCCAGCGCGGCGGCTTTTACGCCTCCCAGGACGCCGATGTCGGACTCGACGACGACGGCGACTACTTCACCTGGACGGTCGAGGAGGCCCGGGCGGTCCTCGCCCCCGAAGAGTTCGAGGTTGCCGCCCTCTACTGGGACATCGGCGCGCTGGGCGACATGCATCACAACCCGGCGAAGAACGTGCTGCACGTGAAACACTCGCTCGACGAGCTGGCGCACGACACTGACAAGACCGAAGCGGACCTGCGCGCAATCATTGACAGGGCCCGCGGCAAGCTGCTGGCGGCGCGCAGCAAGCGGCCTGCGCCCTTCATCGACCGCACGCTCTACACCGGCTGGAATGCAATGGCCGTTACGGCCTACCTTGAGACGGCGCGCGTTCTGCGCATGGAGCCGGCGCGCGATTTTGCTCTGCTCACCCTCGACCGTCTGCTCGCCGAAGCCTGGGATGGCGACAGCGCGCTTTGGCATGTCATTGCATATCCCGGTGGGCTCGTTTCCGCCGAACGCGTGCCGGGCACGCTGGACGATTACGCCTTTACGCTGCATGCCTGCATCGATGCATGGCTGTCGCGCGGCGAGATACGCTATTACCGCACCGCCCTCCGGATTGCCGACGCAATGATTGCGCGCTTCTACGATCGCGCCGCCGGAGCGTTTTTCGATGCGCCCGCTTCCGAAACCGGCGTTATTCCGCTGGGAGCGCTGGCTGCCCGGCGCAAGCCGCTGCAGGACGCGCCCACGCCGGCCGGCAATCCGACCGCAGCCTCGGGGCTGCTGCGCCTGGCCGAGCTGAGCGGCCGCAGCGAATACCGCAACATTGCCGAAGATACGCTGGCCTCCTTCGCCGGCATCGTGGAGCATTTCGGTCTCTACGCCGGCAGCTATGGACTGGCGATCGAGCGGCTGCTCGAAGAGCCGGTGCAGATTGTGATCGTCGGTTCCGGGCCGGAAGCCGCGCGCCTTAAAGCGACGGCCGTCGCCGGATATGCGGTGAACAAGACGATTATCCGTCTCGATCCTTCCAGCCTCAACAGGGACGCGCTGCCCGAAGCGCTCGCCGAAACCATTTTGAACGTTCCGGTTCCGGCCGGCGCCGCGGCGTGGGCGCTGGTCTGCAAAAACCGCGCCTGCCTGCCGCCGATTACAGACTCCAGCAAGCTTCTCGAAGCGCTTTCAGGCTGAACCCGCCGCCAGCTTATTCCGCTGCGAAGGGATTGCTCTCCTGCGGCTTGAGCGTAGTCGGGTCGGGATGCGAATCGCGCGCCGATTCTGTCTGCCGGATTGCGGCCGTTGCCGCCGCGCCATAGACGCGATTGGGGTCGCCGGGCAGGATATGGCGTTCCTCGAGCGCCAGCCGCACGCGGCGCTGAAACTCGCGAATCGGGCCGTACTGCTGCTGCGGCCATGTTTTGAAGACCACCGGGAAGATCAACTGCGAGCCCTTGACCGAATCGACCCCCAGCACCTGCGGATCGGCCTTGAATGCGCTGCGGAACTGCTCGGAATTCCGCACGTCCATCGCAATTTGGCCGAGCAGGGTCAACACCTCGTCGGGATTGGCGGAAAAATCCACGCTAACGTTTACGGTGGCCGCCGAATAGTCCACGCTAAGGTTGGCCACTGTGGTGATCTGCGAATTGGGAATCACGTAGAGCGTTCCATCGCTGTCGCGGACCGTGGTTTTGCGCAGCGTCATCGATTCGACGACTCCGGAGAGCCCGGCGAGTTTCACCTGGTCGCCGACGTTGAACTGGCCTTCGAGCAGGATCAGAATGCCGTTGAACATGTCCTTGACGATGGTCTGGGCCGCCAGGCCAATGGCCACTCCAGCCACGCCGGCCGAAGCCAGCAGCGGCGCCAGGTTGAGTCCCATTGCGCTTACAATCATGAACCCGGCGATTACGCCGATAACGGCCAGACCCGTGGCGCGGATGACGCTGGCCAGGGTCCTGACCTCCGCCAGGCGGCCCGGGCCTGCAGCGTGGGATTCGGCCACGCGCACCATGCGGTGCGTCAGCATCGCCAGCAATCTATTGAGGATCAAGGCGATCACGGCGATTGCAACGAGATGCGGCAGCTTGCGGACAAACTCCTGGCTATCGGCGATCCACTCGTCGAGAACCTTGCCCATAAACCGCCCTTCGCGAAAAACAGACCACCGCTCCGCCACAAGTAGCCAAAACATGGCAAAAACTCCTCTAACTAGACTAGACTGTGCTGCAGGCGCACGTCTGATTGCAGGCAGCGCCCGGCCCGCTGCGCTTTCCTGGAAACTGCTCGGTTACGCAGGAGGTTTCGATGCAAGCACTGCGCTTCGGTTGCGTGAACCCCGGGGGCTGTTTGCGGCCGTTTGCGGTCCGGCTCTGTTGTATGGCTGCTCTGCTGGCGGCCCAGGCCCTCGCAGGCGCGTGGCTGCTCCATGGGCAGGCGCAGCAGCCCGTTGTTCAGGACCCTGACCGGGGCGCGAAGACGAATTCCGGTCAGGCAAACGACGGTCAGGCCGAAGCGCAAAATAGCCGGCAGCAGCAGAATGGCGGCTCGAGCGCAGGCGCTCCGATGGTGCTTGGCGCAGGCGATGGCGAAGAAGCGCCGGGCGAGCAGGCCCCCCCTGGGCCGCCCGCTGCGCAAACGGTTCCGGCGCAACCTGAGCAGAACGCCGCCAGCCCTCAGCCGGAGGCTGCGCAGCTGGCCGCATTGCCGCCCCGGCCGCCGGATTCCAGCGACCCGCGCAAGCTGGTTGACTGGGAATGCGCCGATCTGTTGAAACTGGCCAACGACCTGAAGGTCGCAGTGGACAAGACAACCAAGGACGAGCTTTCTCTCTCGGTAGTGCGCAAGGCCAGCGAGATCGAACAGATGGCTCATAAGCTCCGTGACGACATGCGTCCGGCGATGGCGGGCAAGAACTGAGCGCAGGCTATCGGCTGGCTGAGGCAGGAAGCGATAGCGAAGGGAGGAGCCAATGAGCCGCAGGAAGGAAAAAGCCAATGAGCCGTAGATCGCCGGGCCGCAGAAGGATGGACCGCGAATCCCAGGGCCGTGGGTTGACCTTATGTGGATTGACCGGATGCGGGTCTCTCGGTTCGCGCCGGTTCGCCCGGTTTGCCATGGCGGTCGTGCTCCTGGCTGGCTTTGCGGCCATCGGCCTGGCGCAGAGTTCCCCGGGCCCGGGCGCGCAGAGCTATCCGCGCAGCGGCCAGTGGGGGCAGATGCAACCCGACCAGTCCTATCCCGGCCAGATTGCCGGCGACCCGGCAATGGAAGCAAAACGGCTGAATGCGCTCAACGCCGAGCGGCAGAAAGCAATGGTCGCCGATACCGACAAGCTGGTGAAGCTGGCCGCCGAACTGAACGAAGAGGTGAACGGCGGCACTCCGAGCCGGCTTACGGAAGAACAGCTTCGCAAGGTGGCCGAAATCGAGAAGCTGGCGCGCAGCATCCGCGAGAAGATGGCCACCTCGGTCAGGCCGGCGCCGTCGATGATGGACCCGCCCGCCGTCATGCCGAACATGCGCTGACTGTTTGCGCCGGGCAAAGGATTTTTCCGGTTGCAGGAATCCTCGGGTAACGATCCGTCATCTCAGGTCGAGGTCAGGCCGGACGGCATCCGGCAGGCGGCATCAAACCGATGCTTCCCTGGGCCTCGTGGATTGCTACAATCGATGCAGGCCGCCCGAGCCAGAGGGTGTGTAGCCTGACTGTAAGATCGCCGCAGACTCCCGGAATGCCGGTTGGCAAACAGGCCAGCGTGCCCGGAGCGCTTTGCGGAGCTTGGGAGTGAATCGAAAATGGGACTGGCAGTGACCGGCGCTCCCGCTCGCGAATCCGGCAGCCTGGGTGCTCCGCAACTCGTCGAAATCTACCGCCTCATGTTTCTCTCCCGCCGCATCGACGATCGCGAGATCGTTCTCAAGCGGCAGCAGAAGATCTACTTCCAGGTTTCGGGCGCCGGCCATGAGGCTCTTCAGGTGGCCGCTGCGCTGGCGCTTCGGCCCGGATACGACTGGTTCTTTCCCTACTATCGCGATCGCGGGCTCTGCCTCGCATTGGGTGTTTCCCCCTATGACATGTTTCTCCAGTCGGTCGGTTCAGGCATCGATCCGGCCAGCGGAGGCCGGCAGATGCCGACGCACTGGAGCAGCCGTCCGCTGCATATCGTCACCACGTCTTCTTCCACGGCGACGCAGCTTTTGCACGCCGTAGGCTGCGCCGAGGCCGGCCGGTACTTCAGCCGCCATCCTGACGCGGCGAAAAAGGCCGAGGGCGATTACCGGCAATTCCACGATGTCGAGTTTCACGGCGATGAGGTTGTGCTGGCCTGCGTGGGCGAGGGATCGACCTCGCAGGGCGAGTTCTGGGAAGCGCTCAATACCGCGTCGAACGAAAAGCTCCCCGTCATTTTCATGATCGAGGACAATGGCTACGCCATCAGCGTTCCGGTGGAAGTGAATACGCCGGGCGGCAACATCTCGCGCCTGGTCGCCAACTTTCCCAACTTCCACTTTGCCGAAGTGGACGGGACCGATGCCGTTGCCTGTCTTGCCGCTTTTCAGGCTGCGGCCTCGTACTGCCGCGCCGGACGGGGACCGGCCTTTGTGCACGGCCACTGCATCCGGCCCTACTCGCACTCGCTCTCCGACGACGACAGGCTCTACCGCTCGGCAGCCGAACGCGAGGCCGACGCCCTGCGCGATCCCATTGCGCGCATGCGCCTGCGCCTGCTCGAAGGCGGCGTGGTGACCGAGGAACAGCTCGGAGAACTGGAACAGTCGCTGGAGCGCGAAGTGGCCGAGGCGGCCGAGCGCGCGCTCGAAGCGCCGCTGCCTTCGGTCGAGTCGATTCCGCTGCACGTCTATTCGGAAGATCTCGACCCCACGCGGGCGGCTTTTGCCAGTGAAACAGTGAACGCCGGCGCGCAATCGAATGGCAAAAAGCCGCTGAGCGGCGAAAGAACGATGGCGGACCTGATCAACGCCTGCCTGCACGACGAGATGCGCCGCGATCCGCGCATCGTGGTGTACGGCGAAGATGTGGCCGACGCCAGCCGCGAGCAGGCGCTCAAAGAAGTGAAAGGCAAGGGAGGCGTCTTCAAGCTGACGGCCGGGCTGCAGACCGAGTTCGGCTCCGAGCGTGTCTTCAATTCTCCGCTCGCCGAGGCCAACATTGTCGGCCGCGCCGTGGGCATGGCGGTTCGCGGCATGAAGCCGGTGGTCGAAATCCAGTTCTTCGACTACATCTGGCCGGCGATGCATCAACTGCGCAACGAACTGCCGCTGATGCGCTGGCGCTCGAACGGCGCCTGGGCCGCGCCGGCGGTTGTCCGCGTGCCCATCGGCGGTTACCTGACCGGCGGTTCGATTTATCATTCGCAATCGGGCGAGAGCATCTTCACGCATATCCCGGGCCTGCGCGTGGTCTTTCCGTCGAATGCTCTGGACGCCAATGGTCTGCTGCGCACGGCCATCCGCTGCGATGATCCCGTGCTCTTTCTCGAGCACAAGCGCCTCTACCGGGAAACCTACGGCCGCGCCGCATATCCCGGGACGGAGTTCGCCATCCCGTTTGGAAAAGCCAGGATTGTGCGTCCTGGCGCAGACATTACGCTCATCACCTACGGGGCCGTTGTCCCGCGCGCGCTGCAGGCTGCCGAACAGGCCCGCCGCAACCACTCGATCGACGTCGAAGTCATCGACCTGCGCACGCTCAATCCCTACGACTGGGAAGCGATTGCGGAATCAGTGAAAAAAACCAGCCGCGTGCTGGTGGCCTACGAAGATATGCGCAGCTGGGGCTACGGCGCCGAGATCGCCGCGCGCATCGCCGACGAACTGTTCGAAGATCTCGACGCTCCGGTGCGCCGCGTGGCCGGCATGGACACATTTGTCGCCTATCAGCCGGTGCTTGAGGACGCGATCCTGCCGCAGCCCGAAGACCTGCTCAGGGCGATTGTCGATTTAAGAAGCTTCTGAAGCATCTTCGGGATGCTGGAGAGCCTCGTTTCGGCCTGCGCCTTAGAAAATGCTCCGCTCGCGCAGGCTGCTGCTCCGCCGGCGAGCCGCAAAGCAGCAGGCGGAGCAGCGTTATATTCGCCGCCTGAAAAATCGGCAGCCTCTCCGGCCTACATCCCCGTTTTGGCCGCGTCGATGGCCATTCTCAGTTCCCGCTCGGCAGCGCGCAGGTGGTTTTCGGCCTTGATGCCGTGGCCCTGCATGTCATAGTGATTGGCGGCGCGAGCCTGTTCCATCTCATGAATGGCTTCGAGTACATGATTGTGAACCCTGTCGAGGTCATGCCAGTCATGCACCTGCGCGTCAACCAGTGCGCCCGCGGCGAATGCCAGCGCCAGCGCGCCTGCGGCAAGTAATTTTTTCATTGTCGGTCTGCCTCCGTTGGCTGGGTGTAGGATCGTCGGGGCGCCAGAGCGCCCCCCAACACAGTACACCCGCTTTACGGCCGCGTCTATGAATTTTCCTGTGCGTTGGTTATCTCAGATCAGCTCGACGCCCCACAGATCGTGCAGGTGAACTACGCCTTCCACGCGCATATCGGCATCCACAACCACGAGCGAAGTAATCTTCTTTTCTTCAAGAACCGCCAGCGCCCTGGCTGCCAGCTCCGCGCCGGCAATCGTCCGCGGATTGGGATTCATCGCCTCGCCGGCCGTCTTGCCGAGCGCAGCGCCGCCTTCGCGTTCGAGCAGCCGCCGCAGGTCGCCGTCGCTGATCACGCCGCGCAGCCGTCCGTTGTCCTGCACGGTCGTCATGCCCAGCTTCTTCGAAGACATTTCGAAGATCACCTCGGCCATGGGCGTTGCCGGCGTCACCGCGGGAATTTCGTTGCCCGTGTGCATCAGCTCGGCCACGCGCGCCAGCCGCTTGCCCAGCTTTCCGCCCGGATGCAGCTCGGCAAAGTCCTCGGCGCGAAAACCCTTGCGCTGGCTGACCGCGACCGCAAGCGCATCGCCCAGCGCCAGCATCGCCGTGGTCGAGGCCGTCGGGGCCAGCCCCAACCCGCACGCTTCGCGCTCCACCGAGCAGTCCAGCGCAACGTCGCTGGCTTCGGCCAGCGTCGATTTCAGATTGCAGCAAAAGCTCACCAGCGCATCGCCCTTGCGCTTGAGCGTGGCCAGCAGGCGCAGGATCTCCTCGGTTTCGCCGCTGGCCGAAAGCGCGATCACCACGTCGCCCGGCATCAGCACGCCCAGGTCGCCATGCACCGCTTCGGCGGGATGCAGAAACAGCGCCGGCGAGCCGGTGGAGCTCAGCGTGGCGGCGATCTTCTGCGCGATGATTCCGCTCTTGCCCATTCCGGTTACCACCACGCGCCCATAGGAGTCGCCGCAGCGCAGAACCAGATCGACCGCGCGGTCGAAGTCCGCAGCCATCGGCCCTTCCAGCCGCGCGGCCAGCGCATGCAGCGCAGCGGCCTCGGTCCGCACCAGGTCGGCAGGATGCACGAGACCTCCGCCGTTCGGATGTTTCCTGCTTTTGTCAGCCTGAGCCATCGGCTTCTGATGGTAACAGTTCCAGCCGCGGAAGCAGGAGCCTGCGGACCTCCGGGAACCGCAGCCGGCAGGAGTGACCTTCAGGCGCGTCCGCCGGCTTGCCAGACGGCCGCTCCGCGGATTCGTACAATGAATATATGAGATCCTTTCCCGTTCGCCGCAATACGCTGGTGCTTTTCGCTGTGCTTTTCCTGCTGGCTGTTTTCGGCTGGGCAGGATGGGCAAATTGGGAGTACCGCCAGCAGGAAGCCGCGCGCCGCGCCGCCGCGCAGGCAATCCAGGGTGAGCTGATTCCCGCAGAACCGACGGGCGGCGGCGTGCCGGAGTTTGTTTCGCCGCTCGCAGGCAAGCCAGCGCCGGCTTTTACTCTTCGGGATCTGAACGGCAACAAGGTTTCGCTTGAGAATTACAAGGGCAAGGCGCTGCTGATCAACTTCTGGGCCACATGGTGCGGCCCGTGCAAAATCGAGACGCCCTGGCTCATCGAGCTGCGCAATAAATACGCCCCGAAAGGATTTGAAGTGCTGGGCATCGACAGCGAAGGCGACGATGCCCAGCCGGGCAGCGACGCCTGGAACAAAGACAAGGAAGCCATCGCAAAATTCGTCGCGCAGCAGAAAATACCGTACCCTGTCCTGCTTAACGGCGACAGCATCGGCAAGCCGTATGGCGGGCTCGACGACCTGCCGGCTTCTTTTTTTGTCAACCGCAAGGGCATAGTAGTCGCCACGCAGGTCGGCATCGACTCTGAGAGCGTCCTCGAAGCCAATATCGAGAAGGCGCTGAAAGATTAAGCCTGATCGGGCTGCTGCAATGAGAGAAGCGGACATGACGATCGCAATGACAGCAGGAAAGAAGATTGCCGGACTTGTAATTGCCCTGACGGGCCTTTGCGCCGCCGCAGCATTCGCGCAGTTTATCTCTGGCAGGCCGCGCAGCCGGCCGGCCGAAGAAAACCAGGCGGTGCGATATCTCTATCCCGAGCAGCTCACCCTGCCGGCCGGCAAGGCAAGCCCGGTATCGCTGCACTTCCGCGTGGCGCAGGGGCTGCACATCAACTCCCATGCGCCCAGCGAAAGCTTCCTGATTCCGACAGTATTTTCGATTCCCGCAGGCTCAGGCGTGCGCCTGGAAAGCGCGCGCTATCCGCAGGGCGCAAATATCGCGCTGCCCGCCGATCCCAATACGCGCCTCAATGTATATACCGGCGACTTTGTCATTCAGGCGCGTCTGGTTGCCTCGCCGGGCGATCATCTGGTCAAAGGCGAGCTCCGCTACCAGGCCTGCGACCAGACCCAATGCATGCCGCCGAAGACAACCGTTGTGGTCATGGATGTGATCGGCAGATAGTTGCCATGTCCGGCTGCCGCAGCGCCGCTTACCTGCCGGCTCCGCTAGCTTCCCGCCTTCTTCTCAATCTTCGTCCACGTATCCTTCAGCGGCAGCGTGCGGTTAAACACCAGCCTGCCCGGCCTGGAATCCGGATCGAGGCAGAAATAGCCCACCCGCTCGAACTGGAAGCGTTCGTCGAGCGTCGCCTGCGCCAGCGACGGTTCCAGTTTTGCGCCGGCGATTACTTCGAGCGAATTGGGATTGAGATTGTCGAGGAAGCTGCCGCCTTCGGCGTAGTCGTCGGGATCGGGGTTGGCAAACAGCTTGTCGTACAGCCGGACCTCGGCCGATATGGCGTGCGCCGTCGACACCCAGTGAATCGTCGACTTCACCTTGCGGCCGTCGGGCGAGTTTCCGCCTCGGCTGGCCGGGTCGTAGGTGCAGTGCACTGCGACAATGTTGCCGGCGTCGTCTTTCACCACGCGCTGCGCCGTTACGAAATAGGCGTTGCGCAGCCGCACCTCTTTGCCCGGCGAAAGGCGGTAGTACCGGGGCGGCGGAACCTCGCGGAAATCGTCCTGTTCGATGTAAAGCTCGCGCGAGAACGGTACCTGCCTTGTTCCCGCCGCAGGATCCTCGGGGTTGTTGGCGACTTCGACGAATTCCTGCTGGCCTTCGGGATAATTGTCGATCACCAGCTTCAGCGGCCGCAGCACGGCCATGGCGCGCGATGCGCGCCGGTTCAGGTCGTCGCGCTGGAAGTGTTCCAGCACCTCGATATCGACAACGCCGTTGGTGCGCGTGACTCCAACCGAGGCGATAAATGCGCGGATGGCCTCCGGCGTAAATCCGCGCCGGCGGATGCCGCTGATGGTAGGCATGCGCGGATCGTCCCAGCCGGATACGTGTCCCTCCTCGACGAGTTGCAGCAATTTGCGTTTGCTCAGCAGCGTATAGGTCAGGTTCAGCCGGTCAAACTCGATCTGCCGGGAAGGGAAGATGCCCAGTTGCTCGATGTACCAGCGATAGAGCGGCTGATGGTCGGCAAACTCGAGCGTGCACATCGAGTGCGTGACGCGCTCGATCGAATCCGACTGCCCGTGCGCGAAGTCGTACATCGGGTAGATGCACCACTCCCTGCCGGTGCGGTGGTGCTCTGCATGAAGAATGCGATACATCACCGGATCGCGCATGTTCAGGTTGGGCGAGGCCATGTCGATCTTGGCCCTCAGCACGCGGCTGCCGTCGGGAAACTCGCCCTTTTTCATGCGGACAAACAGATCGAGGTTCTCTTCGACGGAGCGGTTTCGGTACGGGCTGTCTTTGCCCGGTTCGGTGAGCGTGCCGCGATACCGGCGAATCTCCTCGGCCGAGAGATCGTCCACGTATGCCTTGCCGGCCTTGATCAGTTGGATCGCCCACTCGTACAACTGGCCGAAGTAATCCGAGGCGTAGCAAAGCCGGTCCCACTCGAAGCCCAGCCAGCGCACGTCTCTCTGAATCGAATCGACGTACTCCTGCTCTTCCTTTTCGGGATTGGTATCGTCGAAGCGCAGATTGGTTTTTCCCCCGAACTCGTCCGCCAGCCCGAAATCAAGAAAAATAGCCTTGGCGTGGCCGATGTGCAGGTAGCCGTTGGGCTCGGGAGGAAAGCGCGTCTGAATGACGGCATCGCCGAATTTTTTCGTGCGCACGTCCTCGGCGATCATGTCGCGGAGAAAATTCGACGGTGTGCGCGTTTTCTGGTTATCCGGATTGGTATTTGTATTCATTGCTGCGATTCCTTGCCGGCCCCGCTGTTTAAAAGGGCGCGGCTTTTGTCGCGCCGAAATGTGGCCGCTTTAAAACGTGTTCCAGAGCCTGAAAAGCGCTCTTAACCGATCGTATCGAGCTTCTCCCTGGCCTGGCCGATCCGCTTCAGGCACACATCGCGGCCCAGCACCGCCATCGTCTCGAACAGCGGCGGCGCATTCCTGCGCCCGCATACAGCCACGCGGATCGGCTGAAACATTGGTCCGGGCTTAAGGCCGAGCGAAGCCGCAGCCTCACGCAGCGCCTTATCCAGAGAATCATGATCAAACGGGTTTTCTGCAAGAACCTGCCGGGCGGTCTCAAGCACGCGCCGCGCCGCCGCCGCATCGCTCTTTTGCGGAATCAGCTCTGCCGGATCGTACGGCGGCAATTCGTCGAGAAAGAAAAAATCCGCGGCATGAATGGCCTCGCGCAGCAGCTTGATGCGCTCGCGGATGAGCGGTGTTACTGCTGCGACTCTCTCGGGTGAGGGACGAAAGCCGGCCTGCTCGAATACCGGCTCCAGATTGCGGGCAAGCTCGTCCACCGGCAGCGCACGAATGTGCTCGGCGTTCAGCCAGACAGCCTTGGCATCAAACGGATCGTCTTCGGTAAAGTTCACCACCGCGTTGGCGCGGTTCACGCCGTCAAGCGTGAAAAGGGAAGTCAACTCATCGATCGTCAGAAATTCCCGGTCGTTTTTCGGCGACCAGCCGAGCAGGCACAGGAAGTTGATGAACGCCTGCGGCAGAAAGCCGGCATCGCGGTACGTCGTCACGCTCACCACCGGCCCATGCTTGCGCTTGGAGAGCTTGGCGCCGTCGGGCGCAACCAGCAGCGGCAGGTGCGCGAACTGCGGCGTCTGCGCGCCAAGCGCTTCGAAGATCAGCAGGTGCTTGAACGTGTTGGTCAGGTGATCCTGCCCGCGGATGATGTGGGTGATGCGCAGGTCGGCGTCGTCTACGCAGGAGGCCAGATGGTACGTCGGCATTCCATCCGATCTCAGCAGCGCGAAGTCTTCCACCTCGTCGGCCAGCTTTGACTGCTCGCCATAGACAGCGTCGGTAAAGCGAAGCGCTCGTCCCTGGCCGCGCGGCACGCGGTAGCGCAGCGCGAACGGCTCACCGGCGGCGGCGCGCCGGTCGCTCTCCTCGCGCGGCATCTCGCGCATTCCGGGATTGCACAACCATGTCCCCTGCGCGCCGGACGGACTGTCTTCCTCGGCGCGCGCCGGCGTAAAGTCGCGGTAGGCCAGTCCCTTTGCAAAGATCGCCTCCGCCGCCTGCCGGTGCAGCGCCAGCCGCTCGGACTGCTTGTACTCCTCGTCCCACTCCAGGCCCAGCCAGCGCAGTCCATCGAAGATCGACTGTACGCTGGCCTCGGTGTTGCGCTCGGCATCGGTGTCGTCCAGCCGCAGCACCATGACGCCATGGTTATGGCGCGCAAACAGCCAGTTGAAGATGAACGTGCGCGCGCTGCCCACGTGGAGAAACCCGGTGGGCGAAGGCGCAAAACGTACGCGAGGAGGTGACGAGGAGGGCGTAGGATCGGGCATCGTTCTAAGGATGATTCTACCGTCTTGCGCCATTGTGCGCTGTGCCGGATAGTGGGTCGGCTGCAAAGGGGGGCGGCCTTCAGCACGTATACAAACCGAGCAAAATGTTTGCGGGCTTGAGCCCCGAGGGAATGCGATTTTCAGGCTGCGCACGGCCTGATTTCGCCGCAAACACAGAAAGGCCATCCCGAAGGGCGGCCATTCCGCATCTGCCCGCGCGCCGCTACTGCCGCCCGAACCGGTACACCAGCCCGGCCGTAAAGCCGCGGCTGGCCTGTACGGATGAGCCAAAGCCGGTAAAGAAATACTCCGGCGCAAGCCGCAGCACGATATTCGGCGCTACGTTGTAGTCGCCGATGACGGCGGCGCTGGCGGCAAAGGTGCTTTGATCGGAGTAGAGCCCGAGCAGCGATGGCGGAGTGCCGTTGGTGTCGCCGGAGAAATTGCCGTATGCCCAGCCCCCCATTACGCGTCCGGAGACGGAGTACTTGGGCTGCATATAGAACCGGTACGTGGGGCCGAACATTACGTCATACTGGCTGATGGCCGGCCGTGTGAAGTATCCCTGACTGTATTGGGTTACGCCCACGAAGGCTGTTCCGTACTGGCCGCGGCCGTCGAGGTCGAAACCCAGCCGCTCGCTCGAATAGCGGGTCAGCCCGAAGTTCCACGCGTAGTACGTGAGCCGCTGCATCTTGTCCGAGGGGCCGGGTTTGAAGCGCATGTAGCCCATGTTCATGTAGGTTTCGAATTTGTGGTCGTAGGCGTCATGAATGGCCGTGGCGCGGCGCTGCTCGCGGCGCATGCGGATGCGCGCCTGCACGCTCATCTGTTCCGATTCCCGGCTTTGCTGCGTCTGACCGGCGCCCGGCTGTCCGTCCACACGATTCGGAGTCTGACTCTGGGACTGATTTCCCCCGTTCTGGCCCTCGTCCTGCGCCATGGAGTTGCTGCCGGGGTTCTGCGCCATCGCGGCAGGCAGAGCGGCCAAACCGAGCGCCAGGATAAAGGCAAAAGGTCGAAAAGAACGCATTGCGATTGGAATTCCTCCACGGGAGTGCGGAAGCAGGCGCACTGCGCAAAAAACAGGCGGCTATCGACCGGCACAGCCTCCGGCCTTGCTTCCCCCTTAGGTATTAAATCATCCGGGGGCCTGAGGATGGGCAATGAC
>Ga0070737_10003206_pt1 | contig 18032 bp, 14 predicted proteins | sample Coa_R1_10_FD_66438 | JGI IMG/M metagenome (GOLD analysis project Ga0070737, IMG submission 66438) | Surface soil microbial communities from Centralia Pennsylvania, which are recovering from an underground coalmine fire - Coalmine... | ecosystem: Environmental > Terrestrial > Soil > Unclassified...
CGGCGCGCTTGTACTGATGAGTGAGGAACGGGCTATACGTGAAGGCCGCAAAGCAGAAGCTGTCATTATTGGCCAGGCTGCAATTGCAGTTGAAGCAAAGCACTTCCCGCAAACACCAGGTCTGGTGATAAATGAAATTTTACGGAAAACCGGCCGGTCTTTGGCGGAAATTGACCTATTTGAAATCAATGAGGCTTTTGCTGCTGTAGCGTTAGCGAGCGGGCAGATTGCCGGTTTGGATCCGGAAAAAGTCAATGTGAACGGCGGTGCGGTCGCCTTAGGTCACCCGATTGGGGCGAGCGGTGCGCGTATTATTATTACCTTGATGCATGAATTGAAGCGCCGCGGCGGTGGAATCGGGATTGCCGCGATTTGCTCAGGAGGCGGCCAGGGCGATGCGATTATGATCGAAGTGCCAAAGGCGTAGAATCATTGAATCGTATATTCGCAAATATCATCAGTTTTTACGCAAATAAACAGGCCTAACTTTTTAAAAAAGCAGGATGCAGCCTGCAGGTGGAGGGGAAAACATGAATGTTTCAAAAGTAATGGTAGTAGGTGCCGGACAAATGGGCTCAGGGATTGCTCAAGTTTGTGCCCAAGCAGGCTATCAAGTGCTGTTAAATGACTTAAAACAGGAATTAATTGAACGTGGTTTAGGTGTCATCAATAAAAATTTATCCCGGAATGTGGAAAAGGGCCGGATGACAGCTGAAGAAAAACAGGACGTATTAGGCCGCCTTATCCCATCAACGGATCTGTCAGATGCAAAGGATGTTGACCTTGTCATTGAAGCGGCTGTTGAAAATATGGAAATCAAGTCCAAAATTTTTGCCCAACTGGATGAATTTGCCCCGGCCCATACGATATTGGCCAGCAATACATCCTCCCTGCCAATTACGGAAATTGCTGCTGTGACAAAACGTCCGGAGAAAGTCATCGGCATGCATTTTATGAATCCGGTGCCGGTCATGAAGCTGGTTGAAATTATTCGTGGTTTGGCAACGGCTGATGAAGTATATCAAGTAATTGAAGAGATGACGAAAACATTAAAGAAAGTGCCGGTTGAAGTCAATGATTTTCCAGGTTTTGTCTCTAATCGGGTGCTGATGCCGATGATTAATGAAGCCATTTATACATTATATGAGGGTGTCGCTACGAAGGAAGCCATTGATGAAGTGATGAAGCTCGGCATGAATCACCCAATGGGCCCGCTGACATTAGCAGATTTTATCGGTCTTGATACATGCTTGTACATTATGGAGACACTGCATGAAGGCTTTGGAGACGATAAATATCGCCCATGTCCGCTCCTGCGTAAATATGTGAAAGCAGGCTGGCTCGGCAAGAAGACGGGCCGCGGTTTTTATACGTACGAATAGAGCCGACATCATAAGGCGCACCACTAATTCTATTCATCTTCAAACAAAGATTTTGAGGGCCATTTTACAAACTCCAAAAGGGGAGAACAACATGAAACTCAAATTTACGGAAGAACAAGAAATGATGCGCAAGATGGTTCGCGATTTTGCCGCCAGCGAAATTGCACCGTTTATTGAAAAAATGGAAAATGGAGAATTCCCGGGCCCAATTCTTCGGAAAATGGGTGAGCTTGGCCTTATGGGCATTCCTGTTCCGCAGGAATATGGCGGTGCTGAGATGGATTTCACCTCCTATATTATCGCCATTAACGAACTGTCCCGGGTCAGTGCTACGATGGGTGTGATTTTATCTGTGCATACATCGGTCGGCACCAATCCCATTTTGTATTTTGGAACGGAAGAACAGAAACGCAAATATGTGCCGAAACTGGCCTCGGGTGAATATTTAGGGGCATTTTGCTTAACAGAGCCAAGTTCCGGATCTGATGCAGCTTCATTAAAATCCCGCGCAGTCCGTGACGGTGATCATTACCTTATCAATGGTTCCAAGGTTTTCATTACCAATGGCGGAGAAGCGGATGTGTATATTGTGTTTGCGAAAACCAATCCCGCACTTTGCAGTAAAGGAATTTCCGCTTTTATTGTGGAAAAAAATACCCCGGGTCTTGTGGTTGGCAAAGATGAAAAGAAAATGGGGCTGCATGGTTCAAGAACGGTACAGCTTACTTTCGAAGATATGCGAATACCGGTTGAGAACTTGCTTGGACAGGAAGGAGAAGGGTTTAAAATTGCTATGGCCAACCTCGATGTCGGCCGCATCGGCATCGCTGCCCAGGCTTTAGGAATTGCAGAGGCCGCACTGTCAGCCGCAACTGCCTACGCTAATGAACGTAAGCAATTTGGCAAGCCGATTATTGCCCAGCAAGGAATTGCCTTTAAGCTGGCTGATATGGCGACAAGTGTAGAAGCGGCAAGGCTGCTTGTCTACCATGCAGCTGATTTGAGAAGCAGGGGGCAGAAATGCAGCATGGAAGCCTCTATGGCGAAGCTGTTTGCCACCCGAACCGCAGTTGAAGTAGCTACAGAGGCCATTCAAGTATTTGGCGGTTATGGATACACAGAGGATTATCCGGTAGAACGGTACTTCCGCGATGCCAAGGTAACAGAAATTTACGAAGGAACGAGTGAGATTCAGCGGATTGTGATTAGTAAGTTTCTTTAAGCTGGGCAGGTTGCTTAAAAATTGTTGATACATTAAAAAAATGTGTCGATATCGGCTAGAAATGTGTCGATATCCGTGAAAAATTTGTTGATATATCTTCAATCATGTTGATATCAGCGTGCTATACCCTCATGTAAATGGGGCTGCTGCTTGAGTTTGTATTGTGCTTTTTAAGAAGGGGAGGACTAGAAGATGAATTTTCAATTAACTGAAGAACATGAAATGATTAGGAAGATGGTACGGGATTTTGCCCGGAATGAAGTAGCGCCGACGGCTGCAGAGCGTGATGAGAATGAGCGTTTTGACCGCGGGCTTTTTGACAAAATGGCGGAGCTGGGCTTAACGGGGATTCCATGGCCGGAAGAGTATGGAGGCATTGGCAGCGATTATCTTGCTTACTGTATTGCAGTAGAGGAGTTATCCCGCGTTGATTCCTCTATCGGTGTAACACTCTCCGCCCACACTTCACTAGCCAGCTGGCCGATTTATAAATTTGGCACAGAAGAACAAAAGCAAAAGTACCTTCGTCCATTGGCAGAAGGAACAAAAATCGGCGCATATGGTTTAACGGAACCTGGCAGCGGCTCTGATGCCGGCGGAATGAGAACGACGGCCCGTCTTGAAGGTGATCATTATGTGTTAAACGGTTCCAAAATTTTCATCACGAACGGCGGTGAGGCCGACATTTATGTCGTTTTTGCCTTAACAGATCCGGCAAGCCGTCAACGGGGCACTACCGCATTCATTATTGAAAAAGATTTCCCGGGCTTCTCTGTCGGCAAAAAAGAAAAGAAACTCGGTATTCGTTCGTCACCGACAACCGAAATTATTTTTGAAGATTGCAAGGTTCCGGTGGAAAACCGACTTGGGGAAGAAGGCCAGGGCTTTAAAATTGCCATGATGACGCTTGATGGCGGCCGCAACGGCATCGCGGCACAAGCTGTCGGGATTGCTCAAGGTGCACTTGACGCCGCAGTGGAGTATGCGAAAGAACGTCACCAATTCGGCAAACCAATTGCAGCAAATCAGGGAATCAGCTTCAAGCTGGCAGATATGGCAACGGCCGTTGAAGCATCAAGACTATTAACCTACCAGGCTGCATGGCTCGAATCAAACGGACTGCCATACGGCAAAGAATCGGCGATGTCGAAGCTATTTGCGGGCGATACGGCGATGAAGGTCACAACCGAAGCGGTTCAAATTTTCGGTGGTTACGGATATACAAAGGATTACCCGGTAGAGAGGTTTATGCGCGATGCGAAAATTACGCAAATATATGAAGGTACGCAGGAAATTCAGCGCCTTGTTATTTCTAGAATGTTAACAAAGTAAGGATGGCAAAAGAATGACAAAGCGGGAGGTACATGCTTCAGTCAAAGATGAGCGCCTTGTACAGAAACGGCGCGAGCAGATGATTAAAGGAGCGGTAGCCCTTTTTAAGCAAAAGGGATTTCATCGGACAACAACCAGGGAAATTGCGAAGGCTGCTGGGTTCAGCATAGGGACGCTTTATGAATACATCCGTACGAAAGAAGATGTGCTGTATCTTGTATGTGATCAAATTTATGACCATGTCCGCGAGCGGCTCGACCAGGCGCTGGATCATAAAAAAGGAACCCTTGAGAGCTTGAAGGTAGGAATTGCTAATTTCTATCACGTGATGGATGAAATGCAGGAAGAAGTTCTCATCATGTATCAAGAAGTCAAATCGCTATCAAAGGATGCTCTGCCCTATGTGTTAAAAAAGGAAATCGAAATGGTCGCCATGTTTGAAAACCTGCTGAATGACTGTGTAGAAAATGGCGAGCTTAGTATAACGGAAAAACAGGTGAAAATCATTGCTCATGATATTTTTGTCCAAGGTCAGATGTGGGCTTTCCGCCGATGGGCGTTAAGAAAATTATTTACGTTGGAAGAGTACATTGACCTGCAGACGCAAGTTTTATTTTCCGGCTTGGGACAGCTTCACGGGAAGAGCTAGAAAATCTTCGAAAATAGGCTGGCTTGTGAAAAGAAACAAAGCTGGCAAACGGAAAATGAAAGAATAGGAGGAATGAGGATGGGAAAATATCAGCCAAAGCACCATATCCGTTTTGTCACGGCATCAAGTTTGTTCGACGGCCATGATGCCTCCATCAACATCATGCGGCGAATTCTTCAGGCGAGCGGTGCCGAGGTCATTCACCTTGGCCATAACCGTTCGGTGGAGGAGGTTGTCAATGCCGCGATTCATGAGGATGTACAGGGGATTGCAGTCTCCTCCTACCAAGGCGGTCATGTGGAATACTTTAAATACATGTACGATTTATTAAAAGAAAAAGGGGCGCCGCACATTCGCATTTATGGCGGAGGCGGCGGAGTGATCATTCCGAAGGAAATTAGAGAGCTTCATGAGTATGGGATCGCCCGTATTTTCTCACCGGAAGACGGGCGGAAGCTTGGGCTTCAGGGGATGATTGATCAAATGATAGAGGAGTGTGATTTCTCCACAGTCGATGAAACGACTATTCATCAAATCGAAAAGCTTTCGTCAGGAGATGTCACTGCCATTGCGAAGCTGATCACGCTGGCGGAGCTTCATGTCGATACAAACTCACAAGCGGCTGCCACCGCGGAAGCAGCGCTGAATAGAGTGAAATCACTTGAGAAGAAAATACCGGTGCTCGGAATCACCGGAACAGGCGGTGCCGGCAAAAGCTCGCTGACTGACGAGTTAATCCGACGTTTCATCAATGAATTTCCTGATAAAAAAGTTGCGATTTTGTCTGTCGACCCGACAAAGCAAAAAACGGGAGGCGCGCTCTTGGGCGATCGGATTCGCATGAACGCGATTTTTTCACCGAATGTATATATGAGAAGCCTTGCCACAAGGCGTTCGAAAAACGAACTGTCGCTTGCGATTAAGGATGCCGTCTCAGTAGTAAAAGCAGCCGGCTTTGATCTTGTGATTGTAGAAACGAGCGGCATTGGCCAGGGCGACGCTGAAATTACGGAAATCTGTGATATTTCCATGTATGTCATGACGAGCGAGTTCGGAGCGCCGTCACAGCTTGAGAAAATCGATATGATTGATTTCGCTGATCTCATCGTCATTAATAAATTTGAGCGCAAAGGTTCGGAAGATGCAAAGCGCCAGGTACAAAAGCAGTATCAGCGCAGCCACATGCTGTTTGAAAAGGACATTAACGAAATGCCAGTCTACGGCACGATTGCCAGCCAGTTCAACGATACAGGCACAAACGCATTGTTTGCCGCCCTTATCGAAAAAATTAATGAAAAAATGAACACCGGCTGGGTTACTTCCTATAACAAAAAGGCTGAAGTCGAAAAACAAAATGTCATCATCCCGACGGACCGCCGTTATTATTTAAGAGAAATCTCTGAAACCGTCCGTCAATATCATAAAAAAGCGGAAGAGCAAGCCAATATTGCACGGAAGCTGTTCCAGCTCGAAGGTGCGATTGAAGCAGTAACTGACGAGAAGATCAAAGCAGCTTTGGAAGCCATTAAGCAGGAAACAGAAGCAAAATTAACACCCGAATCAAAACGAATTCTCGCTACGTGGGAGCAAACGAAACAGGCATATGCGGGAGAAAAGTTTGTGACTCGCATTCGCGATAAAGAAATCATCACCGTTTTAAAAACAAAAAGTTTATCCGGCCTTGATATTCCAAAAGTGGTCTTGCCGAAATATAAAGACTACGGTGAAATCCTCCGCTGGGTATACCGTGAGAACGTGCCGGGATCCTTCCCGTATACGGCAGGAGTGTTCCCGTTCAAGCGGGAAGGAGAGGACCCGAAACGCCAATTTGCCGGCGAGGGCACTCCGGAGCGTACAAATCGCCGTTTCCACTACTTATCGAAAGACGACACCGCCAAGCGCTTAAGCACAGCGTTTGATTCGGTCACATTATATGGCGAGGATCCGGACTGGCGGCCAGATATTTACGGAAAAGTTGGCGAAAGCGGAGTCAGCATTTGTACGTTGGATGACATGAAGAAATTGTACGAAGGCTTTGATTTATGCCACCCGTCAACCTCGGTATCGATGACGATTAATGGTCCGGCACCGATTATTCTGGCTATGTTTATGAATACTGCAATTGACCAGCAGGTGAAGAAGAAAGAAGCTGAGCTTGGCCGCTTGCTGACAGTGGAAGAATTCGCTGAAGTGAAAGCGTATACGTTAAAAACCGTACGCGGTACGGTACAGGCTGATATCTTAAAAGAAGATCAGGGACAAAACACATGTATTTTTTCAACCGAGTTTGCATTAAGAATGATGGGCGATATCCAGCAGTATTTCATCGATCATCAAGTGCGGAACTATTATTCAGTGTCGATTTCAGGCTATCACATTGCGGAAGCGGGGGCGAACCCGATCTCGCAGCTTGCGTTCACTTTGTCCAATGGCTTCACCTATGTGGAATATTATTTGAGCCGCGGCATGAAAATTGATGATTTTGCGCCAAACTTATCCTTCTTCTTCTCAAATGGTCTTGATCCGGAGTATACGGTAATCGGACGTGTGGCGCGCCGCATTTGGGCGATCGTCATGCGGGAAAAATACGGGGCCAATGAGCGTAGCCAGAAGTTGAAATACCATGTGCAGACTTCAGGCCGCTCACTCCATGCCCAGGAGATTGATTTTAATGATATCCGCACCACTTTGCAGGCATTAATGGCGCTGCATGATAACTGCAATTCGCTCCATACCAATGCTTACGATGAAGCAATCACCACACCGACCGAAGAATCGGTAAGAAGGGCGATGGCGATTCAAATGATTATTACAAAAGAGCATGGATTAACGAAAAATGAAAATCCGCTTCAAGGTTCGTTTATTGTCGAAGAGCTGACCGACCTTGTGGAAGAAGCGGTACTAGCGGAGTTTGACCGGCTGAATGACCGCGGCGGGGTGCTCGGAGCGATGGAAACCCAGTACCAGCGCGGCAAAATCCAGGATGAATCCATGTACTATGAAATGTTAAAGCATAGTGGCGAATTGCCGATCATCGGTGTCAATACGTATTTAAATCCGAATCCACCTTCAGAAGAAGCCGTAGACAATATGGAACTGGCACGTGCGACAAAAGAAGAAAAGGAGCTGCAAATTCAAAACTTGCGTGCCTTCCAGGAAGAGCATAAGGACGAAGCGCAAGCGGCATTACAGCGCCTGAAGGAGGTGGCTGTCAGCGGCGGCAACATTTTTGCCGAACTGATGGAAACGGTGAAAGTGGCAAGCCTCGGTCAAATTACCCGCGCCCTGTATGAAGTAGGCGGACAATACCGTCGGAATATGTAAAAAAAGATTCGAGGTTTCCGGAGATTTTTGATACAATGGCTTTCGGGCCATTGTATTTTTTACGATTTTATTGAAGGTGTTTTTCATGAAACCAAGTATCGTCATCATTGTTCTAGTTATTTTTGCTTGGCCATTATATTATTTATATCAGCGTCAGTTAGGAGCAATTTCTTTTCTTCTGCTGGCCCTTTTCTTTTTTTATATTGCAATGCAGGAAAGGAAAAAAACAAAGAAACAGAAGAAAAATGACGGAACATGAGAAAAATCAAGACAAACTGCAATTCAAACTAGCATAAACGGAAGGAATTTGTTTATAATGAAGAATATGTCTATCGGAAGATTTCCTTCCAAATGTCCGTTAATCACTCATCAATAGAGTGTGAAATAGAGAAAGGAAGTGCCGAAGTTGAGTTTAGCACAATACTCAAAAGAGGAATTACGCGAGTTATCCCTCATTGAAATGGCTTATGAATATTTGAAGAACAGTAAGCAGCCAATTGCCTTTATGGATCTTGTGAATGAAATCGCACAAGCTGCGGGGGTTTCAGAAGAGGAAATGAGAGCACGGTTGGCCCAATTCTATACGGATATCAATATTGATGGCCGTTTCCTTTCCCTTGGAGAAAATCGTTGGGGGCTTCGGGTTTGGTATCCTGTTGATACAGCAGAGGAAGAAATCGTAACCTCTGTAAAACCGAAGAGGAAGAAAGGCAAAAAGGTTATCGATGATGAAATCGAGGATCTGGATGATTACGAAGATCTTGAGGATGAAGAATACGAAGATCTTGATGTCTTCGACGATGAAGATGAATTGCTCGACGAAGATGAAGATTTTGATGAGGTAGACGAAGTCGACGAGTTTGACGATGATGTGATCGAAGATGAGGAAGATTTCGCCCTTGATGATGAATTGGATGAAACCCTTGACGATGAAGATGATGAATTAGACGATGAGGACGAAGAAGAAGATTTGTAGGCTTGACTTTTTATCTTTAGGCTTGTATTATCTTTTTTGGGCTCCTTAAAAAAGGAACGATACCATATTTGATAATATGCGCTCCCTTACCGATGTGTAAGCGGAGCGCTTTTTATTTTATAAGTTAAACTCCGAGTGTTGGAGTTTTTACTTTTTTTTCAAAAAGCCCTTTAACAATTAAATTTATGCACAAACTGTATCAGAGGGGGAATCTTCATGACTAAGTATATTTTTGTGACTGGCGGTGTGGTGTCATCGCTCGGAAAAGGAATTACAGCGGCATCATTAGGGAGATTATTGAAAAATCGCGGGTTAAATGTAACGATTCAGAAATTTGACCCCTATATTAACGTCGACCCAGGAACGATGAGCCCTTATCAGCACGGTGAAGTGTTTGTAACGGATGATGGTGCGGAAACCGATTTGGATTTAGGGCATTATGAGCGCTTTATTGATATCAACTTAAACAAGTACAGCAACGTGACAACAGGGAAAGTGTATTCGGCTGTATTAAGAAAAGAGCGCCGTGGTGACTACTTAGGGGCAACTGTTCAAGTTATTCCGCATATCACGAATGAAATTAAAGAACGTGTTTTCCGCTCTGGTAAGGAAACGAATGCGGATGTTGTGATTACCGAGATCGGAGGAACCGTCGGGGATATCGAATCACTGCCATTTTTAGAGGCCATCCGCCAGATTAAAAGTGATATCGGCAGTGAAAATGTGTTATACATCCACTGTACATTGGTTCCATATATTAAAGCGGCGGGTGAAATGAAAACAAAGCCGACGCAGCACAGTGTGAAGGAGCTGCGCAGCTTAGGAATCCAGCCTAATATTATTGTTGTTCGCACGGAGAAGCCGATTTCACAGGATATGAAAGATAAAATTGCCCTATTCTGTGATATTGATGCAAAGGCTGTGATTGAATGCCGTGATGCTGATACGCTTTATTCGATTCCGCTTGCATTGCAGGAGCAAAATATGGACCAAATTGTTTGCGACCATTTGAAATTGCAAACCAGGGAAGCGGATATGAACGAATGGAAAATATTAGTAGATCGTGTGTTGAATCTTTCTGGAAAAGTTCGTATCGGCCTTGTTGGCAAATACGTAGAGCTTCAAGATGCCTATATTTCTGTTGTTGAAGCATTGAAGCATGCCGGTTATGCCTTTGATACCGATGTAGAGGTGAAATGGATTAATTCTGAGCAAGTAAATGCAGAGAATGTTACCCAATTGCTTCATGATGTAGATGGGGTACTTGTACCAGGCGGCTTCGGCGACCGCGGGATTGAAGGGAAAATTGAAGCGATCCGTTATGCTAGGGAGCAGAAGAAACCGTTCCTCGGTATTTGCTTGGGCATGCAGCTGGCAACGATTGAATACGCCCGCAATGTGCTGGGGTATGCTGACGCACATTCTTCGGAATTTGTTCCAGACACGAAACATCCAATTATCGATTTGCTTCCGGAACAAAAAGATGTAGAGGATATGGGCGGAACACTAAGACTAGGTCTTTATCCATGCCGTCTTGTTTCCGGTACGAAAGCATTCGAAGCGTATGAAGAAAATGTAGTATATGAGCGCCACCGCCACCGGTATGAATTTAATAATGAATATCGCCAAGAGATGGAAGAAGCTGGATTTGTCTTTTCAGGAACAAGCCCGGACGGACGCTTGGTTGAGATTATTGAGATTAAAGATCATCCTTGGTTTGTCGCTTCACAGTTCCACCCGGAATTTGTATCAAGACCGACAAGACCACAAGCCTTATTCCGCGATTTTATTAAAGCATCATTGCAGAAGTAAGTTTTTGGGAGAACCAGCCTCTGCGCTTTGTGGGGGCTGGTCTTTTAAACCGTTTTATAGAATCAAAAGAAAAACAGCCGCATCAACGGCTGTATTACTCTTCATTTTCCGCTAACATTTCTTCAATCGTGAATTTCAAACCGTAATAAACAAATAATCCTGCCATGGATGATGGATAGCCGACACGATTGCCTGCATCATCCGGGATGAGACCTTTTGTCAGGTGTAAATCGATGTGTACATCCGCAAGTTCTGACAGATCTTCTGCTTCTGAATTCGTCCCGGCCGTATGATGAACCGTAGAGACCGCCACAAACGGAATCATTCGTTCTCGGAGTCTTTCCGCTAGGGCAATTGCCTCCGGATCCTTGGAGGTTCGTGAGAAAAGCAGCACCCTGTCAGCATCTGTTAGTTCAGCTTCGTTTGCATTCGTTAATGCCTTTGCCTGCTGTAATGGTTCGGCTCCCTCAAGAGCTTCAAACACGATTGTCTTCATTTCCCTGAAACCCCATAGATAAATAGCTCCATCGCCAACAGCCGCCTGTGCCAAAAGCCTAGCTCCGTCCTCAAATGAAAATTCTTCCGTTTCCGATATTTTTTTAAACAGCCCTAACAGCTGAGTTGCAAACATTTTGATCATAACTATCCCCCTTTTGCTCCTCTTATTATAGACATTTTTGTGAAAATTTCACCTGAAATAAGAAGGAGTTTTTCTTAAAAGGTAGAAATTATATTAAAGAGAAAACAGAAACGGTATGAATCTATTAATTTGAGAAGAGGCGTACGGATGAAAGAGAAAGTTTTAATCGTTGATGATCAGTTTGGCATTCGAATTTTACTAAATGAAGTATTTCAAAAGGAAGGGTATCAAACATTTCAAGCCGCTAACGGTGCACAGGCATTGGATATTGTTCAAAAGCATGCTCCGGATATTGTTCTGTTAGACATGAAGATTCCTGGCATGGATGGAATTGAAATTTTAAAGAGGATGAAGGTTATCGACCCTGACATTCGAGTGATTATTATGACCGCCTATGGAGAATTAGATATGATTAAAGAAGCGAAAGCTCTTGGAGCCATTATGCATTTTGCCAAGCCGTTTGACATTGATGATATTCGTGCAGCTGTAAGAAAGCATCTGCCGCAGCGTACGAATTAATTTACGCTGTGGTACACATGATGCAAAGTAAGAAAATGATCAGCGCTTTCAATATGACAGTTTGCAAAATGCTGCTAGATTAATAGCATTTCTTAGCTTGTTTTGATATGATACATATGAATTTAACCTGACTGTTTCTTTTCGGAAAACATACATATTCAGTAAAATAGAGGGAAACCATGTATATGATAAACCCTGTTTTGAAAGGATTCGGTCAATACTAAGGAGGAATAGAAATGCCTTTAGTTTCAATGACAGAGATGCTGAAGAAAGCAAAAGCAGAAGGCTATGCAGTCGGCCAGTTTAACTTGAATAACCTTGAGTTCACACAGGCGATTCTCTTAGCTGCTGAAGCAGAAAAATCACCGGTAATCCTTGGTGTTTCCGAAGGTGCTGGACGCTATATGGGCGGCTTTAAAACCGTCGTTAAAATGGTAGAAGGCTTAATGGAAGACTATAAAATTACCGTTCCAGTGGCGATCCACCTTGATCATGGTTCCAGCTTTGAAAAATGTAAAGAGGCAGTAGATGCTGGATTTACATCCGTCATGATTGATGCTTCTCACCATCCATTTGAAGAAAACGTGGCAACTACTTCTAAAGTCGTGGAGTACGCCCATTCCAAAGGTGTTTCTGTTGAAGCAGAACTTGGAACAGTCGGCGGACAGGAAGACGATGTAATCGGCGAAGGTATCATCTATGCTGATTTGAACGAGTGTGTAGAGTTAGTGAAACAAACAGGCATTGATTGCCTTGCTCCGGCTCTTGGTTCTGTTCATGGTCCTTATAAAGGGGAACCAAATCTTGGGTTCAAAGAAATGGAGGAAATCGGAAAGGCAACAGGCGTTCCGCTTGTTCTTCATGGCGGCACCGGCATTCCAACAAAAGATATCCAAAAAGCCATTTCACTTGGTACAGCGAAAATTAACGTCAACACAGAAAATCAAATCGCTTCCGCAAAAACCGTCCGGGAAGTATTAGCTGCAAATCCGGACATGTATGATCCGCGTAAATACTTAGGACCTGCCCGCGATGCTATTAAAGAAACCGTTATTGGCAAAATGCGCGAATTCGGTTCGTCAGGCAAAGCTTAAACTAAAGTATGATACATTTGGAGAATGATGTTTTTTCTGGTCCATTTTGTCATTTGCTGTAAATGTGATACAATAAAACCGCCCTTATCTTAGGGCGGTTTCAGTCTGTTAAAAGTTGATTGAAAACTTCGTCGAAAGAGGCAGGTTTCATTCACCAGCCAATGGAAACTGCTTAGAGGAGAAATTTACGATTGTCTCTAAAGACTGAATTCCTGGACAGATGCCTAACATTTGTGAGGTTTTTCCGTTTTCGAGTAATTTTTAGTTAAAGATACATGAAAATAATTTTTTCGTGTAAACTATAAGTTAGACAAACTGTCGGAATTTGATTTTGCGCTTGGGAAAATAAACCATAAATAGGTTTTCTAATTGGGATAACGGCGTTTCGCCGGCTGTCCTTTAAAATATACCCTTTTGAAGTTTTAACAAAGTAATGGCTATACCAATGACTTAGCGCTTAGAAGGGAGTCGAAAATGGAAAAACTCAAAATTGCGGGCGGATATCCGTTAAAGGGAACAGTACGAATCAGCGGTGCCAAGAACAGTGCTGTCGCTCTTATTCCTGCGACGATTTTAGCAGAATCCCCAGTTACCATCGAAGGACTGCCGCATATCTCCGATGTGGAAATCTTAAAAGATTTACTTGAAGAAATCGGTGGCAATGTACAAATAACAAGCGATGAAATGACGGTTGACCCATCAACAATGGTTTCCATGCCGCTTCCGAATGGAAAAGTCAAAAAACTGCGAGCTTCCTACTATTTGATGGGTGCAATGCTCGGCAGATTTAAAAAAGCAGTTATTGGCCTTCCCGGCGGCTGTCATTTGGGACCGAGGCCGATTGATCAGCATATTAAAGGCTTTGAAGCATTAGGTGCCAAAATTACGAACGAACAGGGTGCCATTTATCTGCGTGCCGACGAATTGCGCGGCGCCCGAATTTATCTTGATGTCGTCAGTGTCGGAGCGACGATTAACATCATGCTGGCTGCCGTTCGGGCTAAAGGGCGAACGATTATCGAAAATGCTGCAAAAGAGCCGGAAATTATTGATGTCGCCACCTTGCTGACCAATATGGGGGCGAAAATCAAGGGTGCTGGAACGGATATTATTCGGATCGATGGTGTTGACAAATTGAACGGCTGCCGCCATACGATCATCCCAGATCGGATTGAAGCAGGTACTTATATGATTCTTGCTGCCGGCATCGGCGACGGAATATTGATTGATAATGTCATTCCTCAGCATTTAGAGTCGTTAACGGCGAAGCTGAGGGAAATGGGAGTTCGCATTGAGTCAGGCGACGACCAGATTTTTGTTAGCGGTGCCGAGAAGTTGAAAGCCGTTGATATTAAAACCCTCGTATATCCAGGCTTTCCGACAGATTTGCAGCAGCCTTTTACGACACTCTTAACAAAGGCACACGGAACAAGTGTTGTAACCGATACCATTTATGGTGCTCGTTTCAAGCATATTGATGAACTTAGAAGAATGAACGCCAATATTAAAGTAGAAGGACGCTCAGCCATCATTAATGGAGCTGCCCAGCTTCAAGGAGCAAAAGTAAAGGCGAGCGACTTAAGGGCCGGAGCAGCACTGTTCATTGCTGGTCTGATGGCAGAAGGGATCACAGAAGTAACGGGTCTTGATCATATTGACCGCGGGTACAGTAATCTAGTTGAAAAACTAAATGGCCTTGGAGCGACTGTTTGGCGTGAGTCGTTAACAAAAGAAGAAGTGGAACAATTGAAAAACATATAATTTCTAAAATTACGGATTGGGGAAACTTTTTGGATTAGAGATTAGAATAGGCAATCAGGAAAAATGGGGAGATGGGATGCAATGGAAAGAAGTTTATCGATGGAGCTTGTTCGTGTAACGGAAGGAGCCGCTCTTGCTTCAGCACGTTGGATGGGCCGCGGCAACAAAGACGAAGCGGATGGCGCTGCAACATCAGCGATGCGCGATGTGTTTGACACCGTTCCAATGAAAGGAACAGTTGTCATCGGAGAAGGCGAAATGGATGAAGCACCGATGCTCTATATCGGTGAGAAACTAGGATCTGGCTATGGACCGCGTGTTGACGTAGCTGTAGACCCGCTCGAAGGGACGAGTATTTTGGCATCAGGCGGCTGGAACGCCTTGGCGGTCGTCGCCGTTGCCGACCACGGCAATCTGCTGCATGCTCCAGATATGTATATGGATAAAATTGCTGTCGGACCGGAAGCGGTAGGACTTATCGATATTGATGCTCCGGTGATTGATAACTTGAAGGCCGTAGCAAAAGCGAAAAATAAAGACATTGAGGATGTAGTGGCTACCGTACTCAACCGTCCGCGCCATGAACATATTATCCATCAACTGCGCGAAGCAGGGGCACGAATTAAGCTGATTGATAACGGCGATGTTGCTGCTGCCATCAATACCGCATTCGATAACACGGGAGTGGATATTCTCTTTGGCTCCGGCGGCGCCCCTGAAGGTGTTCTAGCTGCGGTTGCACTAAAATGTCTTGGCGGGGAATTAATCGGAAAACTGCTTCCGCAAAATGACGAAGAACTTGAACGCTGTAAGAAAATGGGCTTAGATGTTCATAAAGTGCTTCGTATGGAAGACCTTGTAAAAGGCGATGATGCGATCTTTGCTGCTACAGGAGTCACCGACGGAGAGTTGCTAAGAGGTGTCCAATTCAAGGGCTCCCATGCCTCTACCCATTCTGTTGTCATGCGGGCCAAGTCTGGTACCGTCCGCTTTGTTGAAGGAAGACATAGTCTGAAGAAGAAACCAAACCTAGTCATTAAATAGGTGATCAAGCACCGCTGATTAGCATATTGCTTTCCAGCGGTGCCTGACACCAATACTTCAAACCTCAAGAGGAATCCTCCCGGAAAGAAATTCCAACGAATAATAGGAAAAAATCTAGTTGATTAATTTTTTACTAAGAGGGTAAAATAGAAATTGTTTTATTATAATTTATAATTATTTTTCTGCCTTTCTATTTAAAATTAGATTTCAACAGCATCATAAGGAATTTGCGTTTTTCTTTCTATTAACTTCTATTTCCAATCCTCTAATCTATTGAAATCCCCGCTGACGTAGAAAAAGCGGTTAGTAAGGAAAAATTTTAAAGAGTGGTGTACACATGGAATTAACAATTTCAACCCTAGAAAATATGAAGCTGAAGGAACTATATGAGCTTGCCCGCGAATATAAAGTGACCTATTACAGCAAATTAACGAAAAAAGAATTGATTTTTGCGATTTTAAAGTCCCGTGCCGAACAGCAGGGTTATTTCTTCATGGAAGGCGTTCTCGAAATCATCCAATCGGAAGGTTTTGGCTTCTTGCGCCCGATCAATTATTCGCCAAGCTCAGAAGATATTTACATATCGGCTTCGCAAATCCGCCGCTTTGACTTGCGAAATGGAGATAAAGTTTCCGGCAAAGTACGGCCGCCGAAAGAAAATGAACGCTATTTCGGCCTGCTTCATGTCGAAGCTGTAAATGGGGAAGACCCGGAATCCGCGAAGGAACGCGTTTACTTCCCGGCTTTAACACCGCTATATCCTAACCGGCAAATGAAGCTTGAAACAACACCTGACCGTTTATCCACCAGAATTATGGATGTAGTCGCACCGGTTGGCTTTGGACAGCGCGGTCTGATTGTCGCTCCGCCAAAGGCCGGGAAAACGATGTTGTTAAAGGAAATTGCCAATAGTATTTCTACTAATCATCCTGATGTAGAATTGATTGTTCTTTTGATCGATGAGCGTCCGGAAGAGGTAACGGATATTGAACGCTCAGTTGCTGGCGATGTGGTCAGCTCGACGTTTGACGAGGTGCCGGAAAACCATATTAAAGTCGCAGAACTTGTTTTGGACCGGGCTATGCGCTTAGTGGAACATAAGCGGGATGTTGTCATTTTAATGGATAGTATTACTCGTTTGGCACGCGCATACAACTTGGTCATTCCGCCAAGCGGCCGGACATTATCTGGGGGGATTGACCCAGCAGCCTTCCACCGTCCGAAGCGTTTCTTCGGGGCTGCCCGGAATATTGAAGAAGGCGGCAGCTTAACGATTTTAGCTACTGCATTGGTTGACACAGGGTCGCGGATGGACGATGTTATTTATGAGGAATTTAAAGGGACCGGTAACATGGAATTGCATTTGGACCGTTCACTTGCTGAACGCCGTATCTTCCCGGCGCTTGATATCCGTCGTTCGGGTACCCGTAAGGAAGAATTGCTGATTCCAAAAGACCATCTTGATAAATTATGGGCGATCCGGAAATCAATGTCGGATTCTCCGGATTTTGCTGAACGTTTCTTGAAAAAATTAAAACAAACCAAGTCAAACGAAGATTTTTTCGAACAGCTTGGGGAGGAACTAAAATCTAGGCGTTCTTAGAGAAATTCTTTTCAAAAAATCCCAGCTTGCAAAAGCGAAGTTGCGTTGTTATAATAGTTACAGTGTGTTTTTAAAAAATTGCAATGCTTGTTTTTAGACAAGCATTTAACCATAACTCTGTTTCGTAATGATTCAGGGCGGAAGGAGATGAAAAGAATGAAAGCAGGAATTCATCCAAATTATCAAAAAGTAACGGTGACTTGCGCATGCGGCAACACTTTCGAAAGCGGCTCTGTAAAACAATCGATCCGCGTAGAAACTTGCTCAGAATGCCATCCGTTCTATACTGGACGTCAAAAATTCGCTGAAGCTGGCGGACGTGTGGACCGTTTCAATAAAAAATACGGCCTTAAACAGCAATAATGTGAAACCTCCATCCCTGAGGAATTTCCTCGTTTGTGATGAAGGCTCACGTACAAAAAACAGGCAAGAAGGAACTAGGCTTGCCTGTTTTTTGTTGGCTTATAATACTTTTGTCTCGGAAAATTTTAGATAAAGATGTTAAGGGTTCGGAGGAAGGAGACGCGCTTTTATGTATGTAATGAAGCATAGCGGATGGGTTGAGGTAATCTGCGGCAGTATGTTTTCTGGGAAATCGGAGGAGTTGATTCGCCGCGTGAGGCGGGCTCAATTTGCGAAACAAAAAATAGCGGTATTTAAACCAAAACTGGATA